>Ga0209061_1000098_pt1 | contig 295718 bp, 265 predicted proteins | sample Coa_R1_10_FD_187157 | JGI IMG/M metagenome (GOLD analysis project Ga0209061, IMG submission 187157) | Surface soil microbial communities from Centralia Pennsylvania, which are recovering from an underground coalmine fire - Coalmine... | ecosystem: Environmental > Terrestrial > Soil >... | reverse complement strand
GGCTGCGCGTCCACCTTCACCTCCAAAAGGCCACGGACCCCGGGAGCTTCCCCCCCGTCCCCATGCCGAGCCAGTCAAGCATCAGCCACAAGGGGTCCACCATGAGTGATCCCCCCTAGGGGTGGGGCGGGGAGCAGCCCCTGGGACATGGCGATGGACACCGCATGGGCCTGGGTACGGGCGCCCAGCTTGTCGAAGATGTGGCCCTTGTGGATCTCCACCGTCTTGGTGGCCATGCCCAGGACGGTCGCTATGGCCTTGGAGTTGAGGCCGTCAGCCATGGCCTGAAGCACCTCCTGCTCCCTCTTCGTGAGCTCGATCCCTCGTCCTGCGCCCCGGTCATGGGCCTCCCGCCACCCGCTCAGCACGAGACGGGCTGCGCGGGGATCCAGGACGCTGCCCCCGGCCGTCACCGCCAGAACCGCCTCCGCCACGTCCTCGCAGGGGGTGTCGTACATGACGAGGCCCTGGGCGCCGGCGGCCAGGAGGCTCGTGGCGCTCTCCGGGGACCAGCGCTCAGCCATCACCACGACCCCCATGCCCACACGCGCACAGGCCTCGACGGTGGAGGAGGCGCTGGCGCCGGCCAACGGGTCCGACACCAGGGCCACCTGAGGGACGCAGGCCCGGGTGACCGCCGTCACCTGGGCCGGCGTGGAGACCTCGGCCACGACCTCCAGGCCCCTGGCCAGGCAGGCCCGGGCGATCAGCTCCCTCACCAGGCGGTTGCGGTCCCCGATCACCAGCCGGCCGGCTGGCCGGGGGCGGTCGCGGCCGGGGTCGGACCAGGACCCCGGGTCTGCCAGGGCCGCGCTGAGCACCGCCTGGGTCTGGCTCTGCACCCCGAGCTTGATGTACAGGCGCTGCTTGTGGTTCTCGATGGTCTTCGGGCTGATGGCCAGGCGCTTGGCCATCTCCGACACGGTGAGGCCGGCCCGCAGGTAGGACACGATCTCCCTCTCCCTGAGGGTCAGGTCCTGGCCGGGCTGCCACCCGGGAGGTCTCCGAGCTGGCACGCGCCTCTTGTCCGGTACCGGCACCAGCCCCACCGCCTCCAGGAGGCGGCCCAGGGGCGAGCGGGTCGACACGTGGCTGGAGAGGCCCATGGCCCCCAGGTCCGGCATGGCCCTCTCTGCCGCCTGACCGCTGGCAATGGCCACGGTCCGGGCTCCCGGGCTCAGCCTCCGGATGGTGGACATGGCCAGGCTGGCCCCCTCCAGCTGGCTGGCGGTGATCTCCAGGAGCACCACATCCGGACGGGCGGCCCGGCACACCGCCAAAAGGTCCTCCCACCCAGTCACGAGCTCCAGGCTCTCCACCGTCTCGCTGGTGCTCATCAGCTCGGCCAGGCCAGATCGGAGCAGCCGGCTGGAGACCTGGGCGACCATGCGGGTGCCGGGCCGGGGGGCTCCCGGGACAGCTCCCTCCTGGGGAGGCACGGCCGGCCCCGAGGTGGCGTGGGGGGGGCCGGAGGGCTGGTCGGCCCGGCTCCAGGGCCCGACCACCGTTGGGGGTCGGGGGTCAACGCCCTCTCCCGGGCGGAGCCCGGGCGAGCCTGGCGATCCGGGACCCGCCTCTGATGGCAGGTCGGCTTGGTCCTCTCGGCTGCCCCCCACGTCGGGAAAGAGCAGGAAGCTGCCTGTCCTGATACGCCCCGGTTGCCCGGCCGGCCGAGCCGGGCCGGCGTCACGCCAGCCTCTCCAGGAACGAGGTATCAGCAGGCTCGCTGTTGCCTCTTGTGCTAGCAGATGGCAGTCGGGCCGAGCTGATCTCATGTACGTGGTGGGCACCTACCGGAAGTTGGACGACGAGGCGCGCCGGGCCGCCCTCTTCGCCGGGGACTTGTTCGTCTATCCGCCCCTGCCCGCCAGCGCCGCCCTGGCCCACCTCGATCCGGACGAGCTGGCCGGCTCCGAGGCCGCAGCGTTGGAGGCCGCCCGGCTGGTGGTGGGGGGCCTGGGGTGCGACCCGCAGGAGACCTACCTCACCCCGCCAGCGCTGGTGGGCCCACCTCGGGGCTCGGAGGCGGCCCCCACGGCCGGGGCGGGACGGAGCAGCGGAGGCCGCCGGCGCCGGGTGTGGACGTGCCAGGTGAGCTGGAAGCTCCTGGTGGGCGGCGGTCCCCGGGACCGCCCCTTCGAGCTCGAGCGTAGGACCGACCTCGTCTTGCGACCCACCGAGTCGGAAAGAGCGCGTCAGGTGATCGTGGCCTACGAGCCTGGCACCGTAGTGCTGTCCGCACCCGGCCACGCCCGGCTGGCCCTGGCGACCGGGCCCGGGATGGCGGCGAGGGTGGTGGAGTTCCGTACCGTGAACGCGCTGGACCTGGTGGAAGGCCGAGGAGCCCTGTGCCCCCAGGCGGCCCTGGAAGGAATCGCCATCGACGAGTTCCTTCGAGCAGAGGACTACTGCCCCATTCCCGCTGCCGCGCTCCGGCGGTACCGGCTGGTGAGCACGCAGCCCTCATCGTCCCCCCGGCAGCGTCCACCCCGGTCCCCCGCCCAGGGTCGCTCGGCCCCGGCATGGGACTCAGCTTGAGCTGAGGCCCAGCTCCATGACAAGGCGTCGTAGGTGGTCCAGGCAGCGGCCCCGGGTGGGACCGATGCTCCCGATCCTCATCTCGAAGGCCTGGGCCAGCTCCTGGTAGCTGGGGCGCGGCTCGGCCATGAGGAGATCGAGCAGCATGCGGCACCGAGGTGACAGCTCGTCGCAGGCGCGATGCAAGGCGGCGTCCCGCTCGCCGGCAAGGGTCCGTGCCTCGACCGGGGCGGCATCGTGGTCCACCCCGTCCAGGACGCTGGCGTCGCCCACCGGCACCTGGCGTTCCAGGGCCCGCATCACCCGCAGGCATTCCCGGCGGGCGGTGGTGGCGAGCCACCCACCGACTCGCTCCGGATGCTCCACGTAGCTGATGGCCTCCAAGAGCCGTAGCCAGGTGGTCTGGGAGACGTCAGCAGCATCGGCAGGCGCCAGGCGGTGGCGCCGGGCTATCGCCTGGATCATCGGATCGAACCGCTCGACGAGCTGGGCCCAGGCCCAAGCCTCCCCCCCGAAGGCTTGGGCCATGAGCGACCTCACCACGACTTCCTCGCCGGCGAGGCACTCGCCCCGGTCCGGCTCACCTCCTCCGACGGGGCCGTGGCTTGCCCGGTCGACGTCGGTGACGGTCATCTCCCCCCCTCTCTTCCTTGCCCTTCCGGCGGGCCCGCGCCTCTGGGCCCCTACCTCGCTCTCCTCTGGCGACCCCTTGTCAAGGACACCCCGGAAAGACCCGCCTGAGCCTAGGGCCGGCCCCCCCGGTGCACATCACCAGAATTGGTGAAACCAGGTCAGCGGGCCGGGAGCCGCCAGCCCGCTTGCCTGGCCCGGGCCACGGCGGCCAGCTGAGAAGTGACCCCCAGCTTGGCCAGGATGGACTTGATCTGGGAGCGCACGGTGGAGATGGACAGGTAGGAGGCCCTGGCGATGGCCTCAGCGGGCTGTCCATCCATGAGCTGGGCCAGCACTTGCTGCTCCCTGGGGGTGAGCTGGCCGAAGGGAGCGAGCAGCTGGTTCACCTCGTGGTTACGGCGCCGGTACCAGCCGACCAGCTCGGCCCGTACCAGGGGGTTCATGGCGGGCCTCCCGTCGCCTACCCTCTCCAGGGCATCCAGCACCTCTCCAAGGGGCTGCCCCTTGTCCATGACGGCGGCGGCGCCCGCTTCCAGGCAGCGGCCCAGGACCCAAGGGTCGGTCTCGCCGGTCATCACGATCACGGCCCTCCCGGGCCCTCCGAGCAAGGCCAGCAGGTCGAGCCCGCTCCCGAAGGCACCCAGCTTGAGGTCCAGAAGCACCACATCCGGTCCCCAGTCCAGAGCGGGGGTGAGGTCGTCCCGGTGGCGGGGGATGACGGCCCGGACCTCGAGGCCCGCTTCGGCCAGGGCTGCGGCCAGGCTGTCGGCCACCAGGGCATGGTCCTCGACGATGAGCACCTTGAGCCGTCCGGCTTCCTGGGCTCGGCCAGAAGCTGTCACTGGGGCAAGGTGAAGCACAGGCGGCTGCCCCCTCCATTGGGCTCCTCCACCCAGATCTCGCCCCCCAGCCGGGCAACCGCCCGTGCCGAGACGGCCAGGCCGATGCCGTAGCCAGCATCGTCGGAGCCCTCGGGCCGCCAGAAGGGGTCGAAGACCCGGGAGCGGTGGTCGGCGGGGATGCCCGGGCCGTTGTCGGAGACGGTGAAGCGCCATCCCCTGGCGGTTCGCTCCGAGCCCACCTCCACCTCCGGCTCCACCCCTGTCCGGCAGTGCCTCAAGGCATTGAGTATGAGGTTCTGGAAGACGAGGCGGACCATGTGCTCGTCGGCCCGCACCACGGGAAGGGGGCCCACCTTGACCCTGCCGGGGAGGTCGGCCGCCGTGGCGAGGCATCTGCGGACCACCCGGGCGCAGTCAACCTCGGTGGCCTTCACCGGTGCCTGAGCAGCTCGGGAGTACCCCAGCAAGGTGCCGACCAGCTGGCTCAGGTCGGAAAGAGCCGAGATCGACGCATCCAGCAGCTGGGTCGCCCCTGGGTCCACCCCGGCCAGCCGGCGCTGGACCAGGTGGAGCTGGCGGTTGATGGAGGAGAGGGGCTGCTTCAGCTCGTGGGCGATGAAGGAGGCGAAGCTCTCGAGGTCGGTGTTGGACCGGGCCAGCTCCGCATTCAGCCGGGTCATGGCGGCCTCGGCCTCGTGGCGCCGGCTGATGTCCCTCAACAGGACCAGGCAGGCCGGCCCCCCGTCCCACTCGGCCTCCACCCCCTTCACCTCCAGATGGACCTCCCGGCCCCCGAGGAGCTGCAGAGTGGCATCGAGCTGCTCCCCCGGGGCGATCGGGAAGGGCAGCTCGCCCCCCGAGGCGGAGAGGAGGGCGGCTGCGGCCGGGTTGGTGAAGCGCACCTCTCCCTCCGGGCCGAGCACGACCACCCCGTCTGCTATGCGGTCGAGGATGGCTCCCAAGCGGTTGACCTGCCGGCTCAGCCCGCTCAGCTCCCCCTCGAGCGAGCTGGCCTCCTGAGGCGGTCGGGAGACCCCGCCATGGAGCGTCACGGGCCGGGGGCGGGTCAGCATGGGTGGTCGATCCGGGAGCGGGGGAGGTCGACCACGAGGCCCTGGTGCACGGCCCTGGCCACCGCCTCCATCCTCGAGTGGGCGCCCAGCTTGACCAGCAGGGCCCTTACATGGGTCTGGGCGGTGGACGGGCGCACACCCATGGCGGCCGCCATGTCGCCGGTGGATGCCCCGTTGGCCAGGTGGGCGAGCACCTCGCGCTGGCGGGGGCTGAGCGGGCTGACCGTGTGGTCCCCATGAGGGCGGCCCTCGGCCAGGACCATCTTCACCCCGGCGGACAACCGGCTCTGGGTGGCTCCGGAGAGGACTCGCAGGATCTCGGCGGTGTCGTCCTCCTTGAGCGCCATGCCCGCCACCCCTGCCCCGGCAGCCTCCTCCACGACACGGCGGGTCGACCCCGGGGCCAGTGCCACGACGGCCACCCCGGGGGCGGCCTCCTTCACGGTGCTGAGCACCCGTCCGGTGCGGACGTTGGCGAATGGCAGCCCCACCAGGCAGGCGTCGGCAGCTCCCTGGCCAAGGATGGCGGCAGCTTCAGAAGGGGTGCGGCTGCAGGCCACGACGTCGTAGCCCTCATTGGACAGCACCCATGACAGGGCCTCGGCGAAGACCCGCTGCTCGTCGCAGATGACCACCCGCATACGCCGCGGTCCCGACCTCCCGTCCATCTGTCCCCCCTCCGGGTCCCGGAAACTGCAACGCCTGTGACCGGGTACCAGCTTGGCATCGGAGACGGGGGATGGCATCCCTCGGATTGACGAACTTTTTCTGGCTCCATGAGGCCAGGTAGTGACCACTAGTGGTGGAGAGGCTTCCAGCCGGTCCGCCGGGCCAGGGACACGGCCTGGAGCTGCGAACTGACCTCCAACTTCCGCAACACGGAGCGGATGTGAGCCCGGACCGTGGTCACCGAGACCTGCCTCGCCACGGCGATCGCCTGGGGCCTGACGCCCTGCATCATCGCCGCCAGGACGGCCTGCTCTTGAGGGGTGAGGCGCGAGAACCGTTCCCGCAGGCCCTCCTCCCGGGACAGGTGGCGGGCGAGGAGGGCGTGCAGTCGCCTCCGTTCACCAGGGGGTACGAGGTGGCCGCCCCGGGCGGACCGCCGAACGGCGTGCTCCAGCTCGCAGGGCGGGAGGACCCGGTCCAGGATCGCCGCCGCCCCATCGGCCACCATCCGGGCCCTGGCCAGGTCATCATGGTGACCGACGACAACCACATGTGCTCCGAGCCGCACCAATGGGCGGATCCAGCCCGCTCCGTCCGGGTCCTCGCCCAGCTCTGGGTCGATGACCACCACGGTCCCGGGCCGACATGCCACCACGGCGCCGACCGTCTCCAGGAGGCAGGCCTCTGGCCCGCTCAACGCCGTTACGTCCATCCCTGCCCTTGCGAGCAGGAGGCTCAGGCCGTCCGCCTCCACGGGCCGGCGGGCTACCACGACGACAGGTGGGCTGGGTTGGGCACCGGGCATGGCGGGGCTCGGACGAGCGTACACCGTCTTGCTGGCCGGGCCCGGAGGAGCCGGGGGGGCGGGCGGCCAAGGCACCCCCTGGTGCGACCAGGAGGTGGGGACCCCGACGGCGGGGAGGGGGCGTCCCGCCGGAGGCGGGCGCTAGGCCATGGGCGCTTATTGAGCCACCCGGGGGTCGGGGGCGTCGGCATCGATCCCGAACCGGGCTATGGCCTCCGCCACCTCCTCGGGCTTCCCCTCGCCGGTGTCGGCCAGGGCAGACAGCGTCGCCACCACGACGTGGGCGGCATCCACCTCGAAATAGCGGCGCAACGCCGTCCGGGTGTCCGAGAGACCGAAGCCGTCGGTGCCGAGGGGCACGAAGTGTCCTGGCACCCACCGGGCCACCTGGTCGGGAACGGCCTTCATGAAGTCGGTGACCGCCACCACCGGCCCGTCGGCCCGGGAGAGGACCTCGGTCACGTGGGGTGTGCGGTGGGGCTCCCCTGGGTGCAGCCGGTTCCACCGCTCGGCCGACAGGGCGTCCTCGCGCAGGGCCTTGTAGGAGGTGACGGACCAGGCCTCGGCATCCACGCCGTAGTCGGCAGACAGGATCTCGCGGGCTTCCATGGCGGCGGACCAGGCCGACCCGGAGAAGAGCAGGGTGGCCCGCCGCCGTCCGTCCCGGGGCTCGGCTGCCTCCGGGCGCTCGGCGAAACGGTAGATCCCTCTGATCACCCCCTCGGCCACCCGCTCCCCGGCCTGGCCCTCGGGGAGGGGGGGCTGCACGTAGTTCTCGTTGTAAAGGGTGAGGTAGTACATGACGTCCTCGGGGTGCGGGCCCACCATCCGCCTGATCCCCTCCCTCACGATGAGGGACACCTCGTAGGCGAAGGAGGGGTCGTAGGCCGCCACGTTGGGCAGGGTCGTGGCCAGCAGCTGGGACTGGCCGTCATTGTGCTGCAGGCCCTCGCCCTCGAGGGTGGTGCGCCCGGCCGTGGCCCCGAGCAGGAACCCCCGCGCCCGCTGGTCGCCGGCGGCCCAGATGAGGTCCCCCACCCGCTGGAAGCCGAACATGGAATAGAAGAGGAAGAACGGGATCATGGGGGTGGCCCACGAGGCATACGAGGTACCGGCAGCGATGAAGTCGCACATGGAGCCGGCCTCGGTGATGCCCTCCTCCAGGATCTGGCCGTCCTGGCCCTCGGCGTACGAGAGCAGCAGGTCGGCATCCACCGGCGTGTAGAGCTGCCCGGTGGGGGCATAGATCCTGATCTCCCGGAAGAGGGCGTCAAGGCCGAAGGTCCGGGCCTCGTCGGGCACGATGGGCACCACCCGGGAGCCGATGGAGGGATCCCGTACCAGGTGGCGAAGCAGGCGGGCAAAGGCCATGGTCGTCGAGACGGCCTGCCTCCCTGAGCCGGCCAGCAGCTCGCGGAAGGTCTCCTCCTTGGCAGGCGGCAGCGGCTTGGAGCGGTTCACACGCTTGGGAAGGGAGCCGTGCAGAGCCCTGCGCCTGGCCATCAGGTACTCATGGGCCTCCGAGCCCTCGGGGGGGCGGTAGTAGGGGGCCTCCTCGGCCTCCAGGGCCTCGTCGGGGATCTCCTCTTGGAGGTAGAGCCGGTCCCGCAGGGTCCGCAGCTGGGCCTTGGTCATCTTCTTTATCTGGTGGGTGGCGTTGCGGGCCTCGATGTCGGGCCCGAGCGTCCATCCCTTGATGGTCTTGGCCAGGATGGCCGTGGGGGCGCCCTCGTGCTCGGTGGCGGCCTTGTAGGCCGCATAGAGCTTGCGATAGTCGTGTCCCCCCCGGGGCAGGGCCTGGAGCTCCTCGTCGGAGAGATGCTCCACCAAGCGGCGGAGGCGAGGATCGGGCCCGAAGAAGTGCTCCCTGATGTAGGCCCCGGACTCGGTGGCGTACTTCTGGTACTCGCCGTCCACGGTAGTGGTCATCTTGTTCACCAGGACGCCGTCCACGTCCCGGGCCAGCAGCTCGTCCCACTTGGAGCCCCAGATGACCTTGATGACGTTCCACCCCGCTCCCCGGAACACCGCCTCGAGCTCCTGGATGATCTTGCCGTTGCCCCGCACCGGCCCGTCCAGCCGCTGCAGGTTGCAGTTCACGACGAAGATCAGGTTGTCCAGCTCGTCCCGGGCCGCCGCTGACAGCGCCCCCAGCGTCTCGGGCTCGTCCACCTCGCCGTCCCCCACGAAGCACCACACCCGGGACCCCGAGGTGTCGGCGATCTTGCGGTGTAGCAGGTAGCGGTTGAAGCGCGCCTGGTATATGGCCGAAATGGGCCCCAGGCCCATGGACACCGTCGGGAACTCCCAGAAGTCGGGCATGTTCCGGGGGTGGGGGTAGGAAGAAAGGCCGTTGCCCCTCACCTCCTGGCGGAAGTTGTCCAGCTGCTCCTCGGTGAGCCTCCCCTCGAGGTAGGCACGCGCGTAGATGCCCGGGGAGGCGTGGCCCTGGAAATAGACGAAGTCCCCCGCTGTGCCGTCGTCCTTCCCCCTGAAGAAATGGTTGAACCCGACCTCGTAGAGGCTGGCCGAGGAGGCATAGGTGGCGAGGTGGCCCCCGATGCCCGAGGCCCGGTGGTTCGCTCTCGTGACCATCAAGGCCGCGTTCCAACGGATGTAGGCCCGGATGCGCCGCTCCATGTGCTCGTCGCCGGGGAACCAGGGCTCGGCCTCAGTGGGGATCGTGTTTATGTAAGGCGTGGAGACGGTGGCCGGGAAGCCGACCTGGGCCAGGCGGGCCCGCTCCAGGAGGCGCATGAGCAGGTACCGGGCCCGGTTCTTGCCCTGGGCCTCCACCACCGAGTCGAAGGAGTCGACCCACTCGGCCGTCTCCTCCGGGTCCGTGTCGGGAAGCTGGTGGGAGAAGCCGTCGAAGATCACGCCTCCATCGTAGAGGGAGGGGCGAAATGGCAATCCTCGCCTTGGCCAGCGGGTCCGACCCCGGGGGCTGGCATGCTGGCGGGGTGAGCGCTGTGGTCTACACCGATGGTGCCTGCCAGGGCAATCCCGGGCCGGGAGGGTGGGCCTGGGCCCTCTCGGGAGGGGATGGGGCGAGCGCCGCCCGTTTCGCCAGCGGCTTCGACCCCTGGACCACCAACCAGCGCATGGAGGTGACCGCCGTCCTCGAGGCCCTGCGGGCGGTGAGCGGGCCAGTCGAGGTCATCAGCGACTCGACCTATGTCGTCAACTGCTTTCGCCAGAGGTGGTGGGCAGGGTGGGAGCGGAGGGGATGGCGCAACGCCGCAGGCAAGCCCGTGGCCAACCAGGACCTGTGGCGGCCCCTGGTGGATGAGGTGGTACGGCGGGGGGACGTGTCGTTCTCCTGGGTGAGGGGGCACGCCGGCGACCCCCTCAACGAGCTGGTCGACGGGCTGGCGGTGGAGGCGGCCACGAGGCAGCTGGGCCGGACGGGGCCATAGGGGCGCCTTGGCGGTGGGGCGGCGGTTGTCCCTACAGTCACCCGTATGGAGCTGAACGGGATCTCGGCACTGGTGAGCGGCGGGGCGTCGGGGCTGGGCGAGGCGACCGTGCGCAGGCTGGTCGGCGCGGGAGCTTCCTGCGTCATCCTGGACCGCAACCCCGACGCCGGCGAGAGGCTGGGCAAGGAGCTGGGGGAGCGGACCGCCTTTGTGGGCGGTGACGTGACCTCCCCCGACGACGTGGCCCGGGCGGTCGAGGAGGCTTCCCGCCGGGGGCCGTTGCGGGTAGCCGTCAGCTGCGCCGGGATCGGCTGGGCCCAGCGGGTGGTCTCCAGGGACGGCGCTCCCCACGACCTGGACCCTTTCCGCAGCGTGATAGAGGTCAACCTGATAGGCACCTTCAACGTCCTGCGCCTGGCGGCGGCGAGGATCGCCTCCACCGAGCCCACCGCCGACGGCGAGCGGGGGGTGGTGGTGAACACGGCGTCCATCGCCGCCTTTGAGGGCCAGATCGGCCAGATCGCCTACTCCGCCTCGAAGGGGGGGATCGTGGGCCTCACCCTCCCCGCCGCCAGGGACCTGGCTCCTGCCGGGGTCCGGGTGGTGACCATCGCCCCGGGCCTCATGGACACTCCTCTCCTCGGCCTGCTGCCCGAGGAGGCCCGGGCCGCCCTGGGGGCCAGTGTCCTGTTCCCCAAGCGGCTGGGACGCCCGGCTGACTTCGCGGGGCTGGTGGCCCACATCGTGGAGAACCCGTACCTGAACGGCGAGGTGATCCGCTTGGACGGGGGGCTGCGGATGCAGCCCAAGTAGCACCGGTCGACCAAGGGGTTCCCGGCCCGCGCCCCAGTAGCCTGGCGCCATGTCCCGCCCCGGGAGGCCGTCGGCCTGGGGCCCTCCCCAGCCGCACTCCACCAGGCGCCGGGTGTGGATGCTGGTCCTCATCACCGTGGTCGCCCTGGCCCCGGTCGGGATCGGCTTCGGGGTCGCCCAGTTGGCGGTCAAGCCCCGGCCGGGGGCTACCAGGCAGGAGCTCCGGCGGCCGCCCTCCGCCACGGTGGAGGCTGGCGGCGCCAGTGTGCCCGCTGTCCTTCGTTCGTACTGCTGGACGTACCGGGGCCATCGGGGGTGCCGTCAGCTGGCCCGTCGCTCGGGAACGGCCCGAGCTCTCGTCGTCCACCCCGGCCAGCAGGTCCGGGTCAGCTTCGCCACCCCCGGAGCCCCCCGCTCGGCCCGGCTGGAGCTGGGGGGAGGGGGGGTGGTCCCACCCCAGGCGGCCAGCCGCTCGGCCCCGGGCAACCCGGCGATCTTCCGCATCTCGGGGCCGCCCGGCCGGCGGGCTGCGGTCGTCGTCACCACATGGGGGCAGGGGAGGGCCGACTATGCCCTCACCCTGGAGGTCGGCTGACCCACGTGGGGATGGTCTCGAGGGGCCGGGAGGGACCATGATGGATGGATGAGCCGGTCCGGATGGTGGCGAAGGGCCGCCAGCAGGTGGCGGTAGCCCTGGGCGCAGACATGGTTCCTGAACGGCGCGCCGGTGACCGGGCCGAGGTGGCGCTGCCCGGAGAGCCGGCCAGCGCTCGGGAGGCCCGTCGGTTCCTGGCCGGAGCCTTGGCCCGGTGGCAGATGAGCGGCCTGGCCGACACCGCCGGCCTGGTGCTCTCCGAGCTGGTGACCAATGCCATCCTCCACGCCCGTACGCCTTTCGTGGTCCGGGTCCGGCGGCTGTCCGGGGGCCTGCGGCTGGAGGTCATCGACTCCTCGTTCGGGGAGCCCAGGCATCGGCATCACACTGAGGCGGCCACCACCGGGCGCGGCCTCGATGTGGTGGAGGCCCTGAGCCGGAGGTGGGGGACCGAGGCCCGGGAGGAGGGCAAGCTGGTGTGGGCCGAGCTCGGTCCGGGGACGGAGATCTAACCTGGCCTGGCCATGCGCGTCGGGATCTCCATAGGCTCGAGCTTCTCCACCGCCGGGCCTGGGGGCCCCCGGGGGGGACCCCGGTCCGTGCTCTCCCAGGCCCGTGCCGCCGCCCGGGCGTCCCTCGACTCCCTGAGCCTGGGAGACCACCACGCCACTGGGCCCGCCGGTTACGTGCAGAACGTCCCCATGCTCGGCCGCCTCCTGGCCGAATGGGCCGAGCGGCCTGCCGGATGCCTCTTCCTCGTGCCCCTGTGGCACCCGGTTCTCATGGCCGAGCAGATCGCCACCCTGGCCGCCATGGCTTCGGGTCCCTTCATCGTGCAGGCCGGCGCGGGGTCCGGCGCCGGGCAGTTCGAGGCGTTGGGGGTGGACCAGCGCCGGCGGGCGACCCTGATGGAGGAGGGCATCCGCGTGGTCCAGTCGCTGCTGGCCGGCGAGGTCGTGGACAGCGAGCTCCACGGGATCCGCGGCGCCCGCATCGCCCCCCTTCCCCCCGACGGCACCGAGTGGTGGATCGGCGGGGGGGTGCCCCGGTCCATAGACCGGGCCGCACGGTTGGGGGACTGCTGGTACGGGAATGCCGACCTCACCCCGAGGACGGCGGCCCGTGACATGGACATCTACCGGGAGGCTTGCGCCCGCCACGGGCGCCAGCCCTCGCGCATCCCCGTCCGCAAGGATGTCCTGATAACCGAGCGGGCGTCGGAGGCCGAGCGGGTGGGGGATGCCCTGATGGCTGCCGGCTACCGCGGCTTCGAGCGCGCTGCCGTAGCTTACGGAGATCCCGGAGCGGTGGCTGAGCAGCTGGCCGTCTTCGGGGAGATGGGCTACACCGACATCATCATCCGCATCATGGGGCCTCTCCCCGAGGAGCTCGGGACCGACGCCCCGGCGGTGTCGGTCGAGCTGGCCGGCGAGGTACGGGCCAGGCTGCTGTGACGGGCCCCCGGGGGGCCAGGCCCGAGCCGCCCGCAGGGCCGGCCGGTCGGGCCCTCAAAGCAGCTCCGGGCGGCGCCACTCCTTGCCCAGGACGTGATGATCGAGGAAGGCCAGCACGGTCTGGTACCACGCCTTCATGTTCTGGGGCTTTTGCACCCAGTGGTTCTCGTCGGGAAAGTAGAGGAACTTGGCCTCCACCCCGTGCAGGGAGAGGTCGGTCCAGAGCCGCAGGGCCTCGCTCAACGGCACCCGGTGGTCGAGCTCGCCGTGTATGACGAGCATGGGAGTGTGGATCCGGTCGACGGCCAGGTGCGGTGAGCTGGCGAGATAGCGCTCAGGCTCGGTGTAGGGGTCGCCGAACTCCAGCTCCCACCACGAGCCGAGGTCCGTTGTCCCGTGGAACTGGTCCAGGGCCCACAGGCTGGCGTGGGTCACGATGGCCTGGAAGCGATCGGTGTGGCCGGCCACCCAGTTCGCCATGTAGCCGCCGAAGGACCCGCCCATGGCGGCGGTGCGGGAGGCGTCCAGGTCCGGCCGGCCCAGGGCGGCGTCCACCGCGTCCATGAGGTCCGTGTAGGGGCGCTCACCCCACCGGCCCCAGCCTCTCTGCACGAAGTCCTGCCCGTAACCGGTGGAGAGGGCAGGGTCGGGCAGCAGGACGGCATAGCCCTGGGCGGCGAGCACGTGCGGGCTCCAGCGCCAGTGCCAGGAGTTCCACGATCCGAGGGGCCCTCCGTGTATGAAGACGACCAGGGGGGCAGGCTCGCTGCTCGAGGCCCCCGGTGGCAGCACCAGCCAGGAGTGGATCCTCGCCCCGTCATCGGCCTCGGCCCACAGCTCCTCCACGCGTGAGGACAGGCAGAGAGCCGGCCCCGGCGAGCGGAGGACGACGGGCACCTGGTCGGCGCCGGCTGTGTCCAGCCGGACCACGGCCGGGGGGGACCCCATGGTGCTCCACAGGCTGTAGATGTGATCGCCATCGGGGGAGGGGCAGAGGTCGGAGAAGGCCCCCTGGCTCGCCAGCCTGGTGACCTCGCCGCTGTCAAGGGCGAGCTTCCAGGCCGGGCAATGCCCTCGCTCGTCGGCCGTGAAGTAGATGGTCCGGCCATCGGGTGCCCACACGGGATGGGTGGGCCAGAGGTCGAAGCCGGGTAGGAGGTCGCGCCCCCCCGCCAGCGGCCCGGCCGCCTCCCTCGACCCGGGCGCACCAGGGGTGCCGGGGCCCATCGGCTCCCCGTCCAGGCTCACCAGCCACAGGGTCTGGTCGCTGGCCCGGCCGACCTGGCCCGGCTGCTCTCGCACGCAGACGGCCCAGCGCCCATCCGGTGAGCAACGGACCTCGGAATGGTTGGCCCCGTCCCCGGCCAGCAGCCGCCGGGAACCCGTGGCGGTGTCGATCGCCACCAGGTCGGTCACCACCTGACGCCCCTCCCGCCGCCTCCATCCGCACACGACGGTGGCGCCGTCGGGGGTGACGTCGAGGTCCACCTGGTCCAAGGCCCGACCGGGATCGGGGGTCAGGTCCCGCGGCTCCGCCTGGCCCCCCTCGCCCAGGGACCGGGGGTCCACGACCAGCAGGCGGCGCTGGCGTGGCCCCAGCCAGTGGTCCCAGTACCGGGCCGGGTAGTGCTCGAGGAGCAGGGCCGTGACACCGGCCTCTCGCCGCGCCTTGGCCCGCTCCCTGTCCTCCTCGATGCTGCCGGCTCCGGGAGTGACCGCGGCCGCCAGCACCACCGTCCCCGATTGGCGGGCTACAGCCAGGGCGTCCATGCCCCCCGGGATCTCCAGCACAAGGCGGGCCTCCCCCCCGCCGGCGGGCAGCATCCACAACCCGGGCCCCGGTTGGTCCTCCCCGGGCTCCCCCGGTCGGCGGTCGGGGTCGGGCCGGGCCGAGGTGAAGACGACATCGCCATCGGGCATGAAGGCCGGTGAGGCCTCGCCCTGGGCCGAGCGGGTCAGCCGGCGGGCTGGCTCGTCGCCGGCAGGGTCTACCTCCCACAGGGCCGTGCCGTAACGCCTTCCGTCGGGGGCCACCGTGGACACCAGGGTCACGAGGCGGCGGCCGTCAGGGGAGAGGGCCAGGCCCGCGGTGCGGGGCAGGTGGATGAAGGTGTCGAGGTCCAGGGGGACCGGAAGCGCGACGTCGTCTGGCATGGACCGACCGTAGCCCGGAGCGGGCGGTTCCGGTCAGAGGTCCCGCCGGCCCTCACCCCGGGGCGCCCCTCAGGCGGACAGCAGCCGGGACAGCCCCCCTGCCAGCTTCTCGTACTCGGCGGGGGTGTTGTAAGCCTGGGCCGACAGCCTCAGCAGGCCTCGGCCCCGCCAGCAGGTGATCGCCACCTCGGCCCGCAGCCTCTGGCTCACCTCCTCTGCCAGTGCCCGGGCCGACTGGTCGTTGGTCGCCACCCCGGGGGGCAGGGGGACCACGCGCATGAAGAGACCGGGGTCGGCCCAGAGTTCTCCGGTGTCGGCGCCGAGCGCCTCGGCGACCACCTGTTGGCCGTAGGCGGCCAGGGCCGTGTTGTGGGCCCGAAGCCTTTCCCAGCCCAGGCTCTCGAGCAGGGCCAGGGCGGAGGGGGCCGCCAGCCAGGCCGTCAAATCGGCGGTACCGACCCGGTCGAAGGCGCCCGGGAAACCATCCCCCTCTCCCCAGGAGACGACCAGGGTGCGGATGGTGTCCCGCCAGGGCGGAGCCACGACCAAGGCTGCCGTGCCCCGAGGGGCGCAGGCCCACTTGTGGAAGTTGCCGACCCAGAAGTCCGCCCCCACGGTCTCCAGCGCCACGGGGAGCTGGCCGGGGACATGGGCCCCGTCCACCAGCACCGGGACTGCGAGCCGGTGCAGGCCCTCCACGAGCTGGCCCACCGGGAACGACCTCGCCGTGGACGAGGTGATGTGGTCCACCACGGCCAGGCGGGTCCGCTCGGTCACCGCCGCCGTGACGGCCTCGACCACCTCGCCGGCCCCTGCCCGGGCGGGTAGAGGGACCACCTTCACCGATGCCCCCGACCGCCGGGCGGTCCGGGTGACGGCCATGGCCACAGCTCCGTAGGCGTGATCGGTGAGAAGGATCTCGTCCCCGGGCCCGACCGGCCCTTGCGCCTCGGCCAGGGAGGCGAGCACCGTGCTCACGCCGGCACTGGCGTTCACGACCAGGGCCGTGCCAGCCGGGTCAGCCTGGAGGAAGTGGGCGAGCACACCCCGGGCCCGGGCTACTGCCTCCGGCAGGTGACGGAACCACCTGACGGGGTTCGCCTCCATGTCCGCCCGGAGCCGGGCCTGCTGGTGCTGCACAGGTACCGGAACGGCTCCGAACGAGCCGTGGTTGAGGTGGGCCACCTCCCCATCCAGGCTCCACAGGGCTCGCGCCTCCTCCCAGGCTCCGTCCCGAGAGGGGCCGGTCGGCTCCTGATCGCCGCTCTCCGCCGCCACCCTGCTACTCCACCAGGGAGCGAGTGAGGTATATGCAGGTGATGAAGGTCCGGAACAGGCCCAAAGGGTCCTCGTCCACCATCTCCGTCTCCCGCTCGCCCGTCCGCTCCACGCCCCGGACCCAGCTGGCCATGTCGGCCATGTCGGCCGTCAGCCACCTCACCTCGAGCCTCGCCGGGCTGGAGGCCGGAGGCGGTCCCAGCGAGCCGGCGCCGACCCTGGCCACGGCCCGCTCCGAGGCGTCCCGGATCACCCGGCGGGCCGCGGCCGGGTGCAGGCTCTGGGCGGAGAAGCGGGTCACCGAACGCTTGACCACTGCTGTCTCTACCCCAGGGAGGAAGGGGGTGGCCTCGGCCGCGGTGACCTGGTCGCCCGTCACGAGGGCTACCGGGACCTGATGGGCCGCGGCGACCAGGGCGTTGATGCCCGCCTCCCCCGTCACCCGGCCCCCCCGCCTGACCTCGGCCACGGCCCTCGGGTTGTAGCTGTGGGAGAGGATCCCTGCGGAGCCCATGGACCCGTGGTAGCCCACCATGAGCACCGCCCCGTAGGACGGGTCCAGGCCCTCCATCATGTAGCAGGGCTTGTGGCGCCCCGACAGGTAGCCGGCCTCGGCCGCCAGGTCCCCTGGGTCCAGGTTGGCCATGAGGCCGTGGGAGTCGTTCACCAGCACCTCGGTGGCCCCGCCGGCCACGGCGCCCTCGATGGCGGCGTTCACCTCGTCCAGGAGCAGGCGCCGGCCCACCTCGTACTCCGGGCCGGGACCCCGGCACTGCCCCCAGTCGACCACCCCGGCCACGCCTTCCATGTCGCAGGAGATGAAGACCTTCACGGGCGGCCATGGTAGGCAGCCGGCCCGTTTGGCCAGAGGACCGGGTTGGCGGCAGGCTCTAGGCTGTCAACCTTGGAAGCGGTAGCCACGAGGCGACATGGAGGTGGTCCCCACGGCCCAAGGATCGGAGCAGCCGTACGACATAGTGGTGATAGGCGGCGGCCCCGGTGGCTATGCCGCTGCTCTTTACGCTGCGGCTGCCGGGCTCTCGGTGGCCGTGGTGGAGAAGGACAAGGTCGGGGGCACCTGCCTGCACCGGGGCTGCATACCTGCCAAGCAGTTCCTGGAGGCCGCCAGCGTCTTTCGCACCGTGGCCGGCGCCAAGGAGTTCGGCATCCAGGCCAGCCAGCCGAGCGTGGACTTCTCGGTCACCCAGGCCCGCAAGCAGAAGGTCGTGGAGCAGCTCTGGAGAGGCCTGTCGGGCCTCATGCGGGGCCGCAAGATCACGACGGTGGCGGGGACCGGGACCCTGCTGCCCGACCATGTGGTCCAGGTCGATGACGGCACCCGCCTGACGGGCCGCCACGTGATCATCGCCTCGGGGTCGGTCCCCCGGACGATCCCCGGCTTTGACGTGGACGGCAGGCTGGTCATGACCTCCGATGAGATCCTGGATCTCGACCGCCTGCCCAGCTCGGCCGCGGTGATCGGGTGCGGGGCCATCGGCTGCGAGTTCGCCTCGATGCTCTCCGACCTCGGCACCCAGGTCACCATGCTGGAGATCCTGCCCAAGATGCTCCCTGGCTGCGACAGGGAGGTGGCCGACGTGGTGGCCCGGTCCTTCCGCCGGAGGGGGATAGACGTGCACCTCGGGGTGGAGGTCACCGGCCACACGCCCAACGGGGGCGGGACCACCGTGCACTACGGGGACGGCGAGTCCGTCACCGTCGACTCGGTCATCGTCTCGGTGGGGCGCCGGCCGCTCACCGACGGGCTGCTCGCCGAGGGCACGGGGGTGGAGTTGGACCAGCGGGGCTTCGTGGTGGTGGACGAGTACCAGCGCACCGGGGCCGACGGGGTCTTCGCAGTGGGGGACGTGGTGGCCACCGCCCAGCTCGCCCATGTCGGCTTTGCCGAGGCCATCGTGGCCGTGAAGACCATCCTGGGCGAGCCGGCGGTACCCGTGGACTACAACCGGGTGCCCTGGTGCATCTACTGCCACCCGGAGGTGGCCTTCGCCGGGTGGTCGGAGGAAGCGGCCGTCGAAGCCGGGTATGACGTGGTCGTGAAGAAGGACCCCTTTGGGGGCAACAGCCGGGCCAAGATCGTGGGAGAGACCGACGGCCTGGTGAAGGTCATCGCCGAAAGGGCGCCTGACGGCGGAGCTGGGCGGTTGCTCGGTGTCCACATGGTCGGGCCGTGGGTGACCGAGCAGCTAGGCCAGGGCTACCTGGCCGTCAACTGGGAGGCCACCCCTGAGGAGGTGGCCCACTTCATCCAACCGCACCCGACGCTTTCGGAGGCGTTCGGGGAGACCGTATTGGCCTTGACCGGGAGAGGACTCCACGTTGGCTGACATCACCATGCCCCAGCTGGGGGAGACCGTCACCGAGGGCACCGTGACCCGGTGGCTCAAGTCGGTGGGCGACAAGATCGAGGAGGACGAGGCGCTCTTCGAGGTCTCGACGGACAAGGTCGACTCCGAGGTGCCCTCGCCCGCCTCCGGCTACCTGGCCGAGATCCTGGTGCAGGAGGGGGAGACCGTCGACGTCGGCGCCAAGCTGGCGGTGGTGACCGCCGAGCCACCCGGCCAGAGCGCCGGGGGTGACGGGTCGGCCACCCAGGAGGCGGAAGCCCCTCAGGAGGCCCCCCGCGAGCAGGCACCGGCCCAGCAGGCTCCCAGCCGGGACAGCCAGGCCCAAGGCGCACCCCAGGCCCCAGCCCAGGAGCCGCCCGCCCCCGAGCCGGCCCGGCCCCAGGCAGGCCAGCAGGCATCCCAGCCCCAGGCCGAGCAAAGGCCCCCCGAGCAGCCGCCCCGAGCCGAGCCCAACCAGCAGGCGGCCCAGCCCCCCCAGCAAGCCCAGCCCGCTCCCCCCCGTCCCTCCGAGGGCAACGGCTCAGGGGGAGGGGCCGGCGAGGCTGGGGAGGGAGCCAGCCGGGTGCTGTCACCGGTCGTGCGCCGGCTGCTGGCCGAGCACCACCTGGATCCCTCCCAGATCCGGGGGACGGGGGCAGGTGGGCGCATCACCCGCTCCGACGTTCTGGCCGCGGTGGACCAGCGCAGCGGGCCCAATGTGGGTGCCGGCCAGCCCGCAGTTGCCGCCCCGCCCGCCCCGCCCCCGGCCGAGCAGGAGGCCCCCCCCTCTCAGCCTGCGGCCCCGCCCCAGCCGGCGGCCGCCGGGCAGCAAGCCGCTCCCCAGCCAGGCGTCCCCCAGGCGACCCAGGCCCTGGTCCGCCAGCCCATGCCGGCCGCCCCGGCCGTGGCGGGAGCCCGGGACGAGATCGTCCCCTTCACCAACATCCGCCGGCGCACGGCAGAGCACATGGTGCGGTCCAAGGCCACCTCGGCCCACACCCTCGCCGCCGTGGAGGTGGACTACGAGGGGATCGAGGCGGTCCGGCGGGCCCACAAGGACCGGTTCCGGGCCGAGGAGGGTATCAGCCTCTCCTACCTGCCCTTCATCGCCAGGGGCGTGGCCGACGCCATCAGGGAGTTCCCCCACCTGAATGCATCGGTCGGTGACGACGCCCTCATCGTCCATCACGACCTGCATCTCGGGATCGCCGTGGACCTCGGCGACGAGGGCCTGATCGTGCCCGTCATCCACCATGCCGCCGACAAGCGCCTCCGCCTCATCGCCCGGGAGGTGGCCGACCTGGCCCAACGGGCTCGGGGCCGCAAGCTGACCGCCGACGACATCGCCGGGGGCACCTTCACCATCACCAACCCCGGGCCCTTCGGGACGTTCATGACGGTCCCCATCATCAACCAGCCCCAGGTTGGGATCCTGTCCACCGACGGCGTGAAGAGGCGCCCGGTGGTGGTCACCATGCCCGACGGCAGTGAGGGCATCGGTATCCATTCGACCGGGATCCTGGCTCTCTCCTTCGACCACCGGGCCGTGGACGGGGCCTATGCCTCCCGGTTCCTCGCCAGGCTCAAGGAGATCATCGAGACCCGGGACTGGTCCCAGGAGCTGTAGGGGTGCTGCGGGTCCGCTGGCTGGGGCGCGTCCCTTACCGGGAGGCCCATGCGCTCCAGCGCGCCCTGTTCGAGCACGGCCCGGAGGACCACCTCCTGCTCCTCGAGCACCCCCACGTCTACACCCTGGGGGTGCGGGCCAAGCCCGAGCATGTCCTCGTCCCGCCGGCGTCGGTTGGGGCTGACCTGGTCCACACCGACCGGGGGGGCGACGTCACCTACCACGGCCCCGGGCAGCTGGTCGGCTACCCGATCCTCTCGGTGCCGGTCGTGCCCGACGCCACCCCTCGCTACGTCCACTCCGTGGAGCAGGTCATCATCGACGCCCTGGCAGACGTTGGTCTTCCCGGGGCGGGCCGCCTTCCTGGCTACCCCGGGGTGTGGGTGGACCCGGAGGGGGACAACCCCCGCAAGATCTGCGCCATCGGCGTGCGCCTCAGCCGGGGCCGCTCCATGCACGGCTTCGCCCTCAACGTGGACCCCGACCTCGGCTACTTCTCCCACATCGTGCCCTGCGGGATCGCCGACAAGCCCGTGACCTCCCTGCGGGCCGAGGGCCTGCAGGCCAGCTTGGCCGAGGTCGTGGATGCGGTGGCCGCCCGGGCGGTGGAGCGCTGGGCAGGCGGCCCGGGTACCTGGGAGCGCCAGGACGTGGCCTGGCGGGTGTCCCCCCGTGACCTGTCGGCGTTCTCCCGGGGGGAGAAGCTCCCCGGTGCATCCCAGCCTCCCCGACCACTGGCCCGGGGAGCCGGCCGGCCCGTCCCCGTGCGCCTGGGGGCCCGGCTGGCCCAGGCGGGCGTGGACCCGGCGGGGGGCCTGGCCCTCGACGAGCGCAAGCCCCCCTGGTTGCGGGTCAAGGCCAACATGGGCCCCGAGTACCGGGCCCTCAAGGCCACCATGCGCCAGCTGGACCTGGTCACCGTGTGCGAGGAGGCCGGCTGCCCGAACATCTTCGAGTGCTGGGCCGACGGCACTGCCACCTTCATGATCAACGGGGAGCGCTGCACACGGGCCTGCGGGTTCTGCCTGGTGGACACCCGGCACCCCATGGACCTGGACCCCGGTGAGCCGGGACGGGTGGCCGAGGCGGTGGCCCGCATGGGCCTGGCCCACGCGGTGGTCACGGCGGTGGCCCGGGACGACCTGCCCGACGGGGGGGCGGGGGCCTTTGCCGCCACCATCGAGGCCATCCATTCCCGCTGCCCGGGGACGGCGGTGGAGGTCCTCATCCCCGACTGCAAGGGCTCCGAGCCGGCGCTGGACACCATCTTCTCCGCCGGCCCGGAGGTTCTCAACCACAACCTGGAGACCGTGGCCCGCCTGCAGAGGGCGGTGAGGCCCTCGGCCGGCTATGCCCGCAGCCTGGCCGTGCTGGCCCGGGCCAAGGAGGCGGGGCTCACGACCAAGTCGGGCATGATCCTGGGGATGGGTGAGACCGAGGGCGAGGTGGTGGGCGCCCTGGCGGACCTGCGGTCCGTGGGGGTGGACATCGTGACCCTGGGCCAGTACCTGCGCCCCACGGCTGCCCACCTGCCGGTGGCCAGGTGGTGGAGGCCGGAGGAGTTCGAGCGCCTGGCAGAGGTGGGGAGGGCCATGGGGCTCGGCCACGTGGAGGCCTCCCCCCTAACCCGCTCCAGCTACCACGCCAGGGGGGCGGCGGCGGCCGCTGGCGTGGGGCGGCCCGCCGTCTCCTGCGCATGAGCCAGGCCGGGCACCGGGCCCGCCTCTCCCGCATGGCGCGGGTGAGGGACCGGATGGCGTCGCTCGGGGTGGAGGCCATGCTCCTGTCCCTCGGGGCCGACCTGCCCTGGCTGAGCGGCTACGAGGCCATGCCCCTCGAGCGCCTGACCATGCTGGTCCTGCCTGCTGACCAGGAGGCCGTGCTGGTTGTCCCCCGCCTGGAGGCGCCGCGGGTGGTGGAGGACCCGGAGCTGTTCACCCTGCGGCCCTGGTCGGAGACCGAGGACCCGGTGGCCATCGTGGCCGGCCTGGTGGGCTCCCGGACCAGCCTGGCCGTCTCCGACCGGGCCTGGGCCACCTTCCTCCTCGGCCTCCAGGACCTCCTGCCTGGCCGGAGCTGGCACCGGTCCTCCCTGGTCACCGGGCCCCTGCGGGCGGTGAAGGACGACCTCGAGATCGAGGCGTTGCGGGCCGCAGCCCAGGCTGTCGACCGGGTGGCCGCCCAGCTCCAGGCGGGGCAGATCCCCCTCGTGGGCAGGACCGAGGCCGAGGTGTCGGCTGACCTGGGCGAGCGCCTGCGGGCCGAGGGTCACCAGAGGGTCGACTTCGCCATCGTGGGGAGCGGCCCCAACTCCGCCAGCCCCCACCACGAGCCAGGGACACGGCAGATCGGACCGGGTGAGGTGGTGGTGTGCGACTTCGGGGGGACCCTGGCGCTGGAGGAAGGAGAGCCGGGCTACTGCTCGGACATCACCCGCACTGTCGTGACGGGGCAACCGAGCAGCCGCTTCGCCGAGCTGTACGGGGTGCTGCAGGAGGCCCAGGAGCGGGCCGTGGCCGGTGCCACGGCAGGGCGGAGTTGTGCCGAGGTGGACGCCCTGGCCCGGGACCTGATCGCCGCAGCCGGCTACGGGGAGGCCTTCATCCACCGCACCGGCCATGGCATCGGCCTGGAGGGCCACGAGGAGCCCTACCTGGTGGCGGGCAACGCCACCCTGCTCGTGACCGGCCACGCCTTCTCGGTGGAGCCGGGCATCTACCTGGCCGGCGAGCACGGGGCCCGCATCGAGGACATCGTCGTGGCCGGGGACCCGGACCCCCTCCCCCTCAACCGGGCCTCCCACGGGTTGGCCGTGGTGGAGGCCTAGGTTGGCCCCCGAGCCTCGGCGGCCCCCCAGGCTGTCCCCTGGGGACACCCTGGCCGTGGTGGCTCCCTCCAGCCCGGTGCTGGAGAGGTCCCGGGGGACCAGGGGGGCGCTGCGCCTGGAGGAGCTGGGGTTCCAGGTCCGCCTGGCCCCTCACGTGGGGACGGACCGAGGGTACCTGGCCGGTAGCGACCGGGACCGGGCTGCCGACCTGCTCTGGGCCCTGGAGGACCCCTCCGTCGATGCCGTCATCTGCCTGCGGGGCGGCTACGGCGCCATGCGCACCCTGCTGGCCCTGGTCGAGATGGCCGGCCCGTCGGGCTTGGACCGCCTCGCCACCCGCCCTCCCAAGGCCTTCATCGGCTTCTCTGACATAACCGTGCTGCACGCCTTCCTCCAGAAGTGCGGCTGGGTCAGCTTCTACGGGCCGGTGGTCACCAGCATGGGGAGGGCGAGCGACTACACGATGGCCTCCTTCCGGGCTGCCTTGATGGAAGGCCGGCCCTACACGGTGGGGCCCAGTCCCGACGACCCCTACACCGAGGCCATGGTGGAGGGCGTGGCCGAGGGCCCCCTGGCCGGTGGCTGCCTGGCCCTGCTGGCCAGCCTGGTGGGGACGCCCTGGCAGCCCGACCTCTCGGGCCGGGTGGTCTTCTTCGAGGACGTGGATTGCGAGCCCTACGAGGTGGACCGCTACCTCACCCAGCTCCTGGCGGCAGGGGCCCTGGAGGGCTGCGCCGGCATCGTGGTGGGCGAGCACGCCAGTTGCCAGCCCCGGTCGGGGGGTAACTCCCTCGGCCTCGAGCAGGTCTTCACCGACCTCCTCGTGCCGCTCGGCGTGCCCGTCCTCTACAACCTGCCCCTGGGGCACGGCGCCCACCTGGCCACCCTGCCCCTGGGGGTGCCGGTGCGCATGGATGCCGCCAAGGCCTGCCTGGAGGTCCTGGATGCCCCGGTCGCCTGACCTCTCGCTGCCGCCGGTGATAGGCGTCACCGTCGGGGCCCCCCGGGACGGCGGAGCCCCCGAGGGGGGCCGGTACGCCGAAGCCGTCCTGGAGGCGGGGGGCGCCCCTAAGGTGCTGGCCCCGACCCTGGCCCCAGACGTCCTGGGGGACCTGGACGGCCTCCTGCTCACGGGAGGAGGGGACATCCACCCCGGCCGGTTCGGGAGGGAGCTGGACGAGAGGACCCACTCACTGGATGAGGCCCGGGACGCCTTCGAGATCGATCTGGTGCAGGCGGCCATTGACGCGGGCCTGCCCGTGCTCGGCATCTGCAGGGGGGCGCAGGTGCTCGCCGTGGCCCTGGGCGGGACCTTGCATGTGGACCTCGGGGACGAGGTGCCCGGCTCCCTCCAGCACCGGCGGGAGAAGGCGGTGGTGGAGGCCCACCGGGTGGACCTCGACCCGGCCAGCCTGGTGGCCGCCGTGACCGGAGGGGCCTCCTATGAGGCCAACTCCTCCCACCACCAGGGGGTGAGCGACCCCGGCCCCCGGCTCAAGGTGGTGGGCTGGGCTCCCGACGGGGTGGTGGAAGCGGTCGAGCTGCCCGGTACCAGGTGGTGCGTGGGGGTGCAGTGGCATCCGGAGCGCCTGCCTGGCGCGCACCCCAGCCGGGCGCTGTTCCGCGAGCTGGTCTCCCAGGCCAAGGGTGCCTGACGAGGCCGGGTGGGATGACACCACCCGGCCTCACGGGGGAGCTACAGTCCGGCCGGATCGCCCGTCTAGGAGGTTGGCTCCGATGAAGTTGCTGCGCCGGACCGGTGTGGGGGTGGCTGCCGCCGCAGCCGGAGCGCTGCTGCTGGCTGCTTGCGGCGGGACGACGAGCTCTCACAAGCCGGCCACGTCGGCCTCGTCGGTTGCGTCGTCGTCCACCAGCGCCCCCGCCTCGGCGAAGAAGAAGGGTGGGACCGCCTCCTACGCCGAGCTGCCCGGCAGCCCGCCCAACTACATCTTCCCCTTCGAGAGCACCGGTTACTTCAGCGTCACCAACGGCAACCTGCAAGATGGGCTTTTCCGCCCCCTGTACTGGTTTGGCCAGGGCGCCAGCGCCAACCTGAACCCCCAGCTCAGCTTGGCCTACCCGCCCACCTTCAAGGGACGCCAGGTGACGATCAAGCTCAAGGACTGGAAGTGGTCGGACGGCGAGCCCGTGCAGGCCAAGGACGTGGTGTTCTGGCTGCACATGATGCAGGCCGAGAAGTCGACCTGGGCCGCCTACGTGAAGGGCGCCATACCCGACAACATCACCTCCATCAAGGTGGACAACCCCCACCAGCTCACCCTCACCCTCAACGCCTCCTACTCCAGCTACTGGTACACCTACAACGAGCTGTCCCAGATCACTCCCATGCCCATGGCCTGGGATCGGACCTCGATGTCGGCCAAGCCTGGGAGCGGAGGCTGCACGGCCAGCGCAAGCAAGTGCCCCGCCGTCTACAAGTTCCTGGACGGCCAGGCCAAGAAGCTCACCACCTATGCCACCAACCCGCTGTGGAAGGTGGTTGACGGGCCCTGGAAGCTGCAGAGCTTCAACTCCGACGGCAACGTCTCCTTCGTCCCCAACCCCAAGTACTCGGGCTCCCCCAAGCCGAGCCTGTCGGTGTTCAAGCTGGTCCCCTTCACCTCCGACTCCTCCGAGTTCAACGTTCTGCGGGCCGGGACCTCGATCTCCGTCGGCTACATACCGCCTCAGGACCTGCCCAAGAAGTCGCCGGGCGGCAACCCGCTGCCCCCGACCAACCCGCTGGGCAGCAACTACACCCTGGCCCCGGCCTACGGCTGGGCCTGGCCCTACGCCCTCTTGAACTTCAACAACCCGACCATGGGCCCCGTCTTCAAGCAGCTCTACTTCCGCCAGGCGCTGCAGATGACGGTGGACCAGAAGGCCGACGTGGCCGCCGCCTTCCGGGGGTACGGGTTCCCGACCAACGGCCCCGTGCCGCTCGAGCCCAAGACCAAGTGGCTCTCCCCCCTGGTCAAGAAGGGCCTCTACCCCTTCGACCTGGCCAAGGCCCGGTCCCTGCTCACCAGCCACGGATGGTCCATGCAGTCCGGCGTGATGATCTGCACCAAGCCGGGCTCGGGAGCGGGCCACTGTGGAGCGGGGATCCCCGCCGGCAAGAAGCTCAGCATCAGCCTCTTCTACTCCAACGGCTCGGCCAGCTTCACCCAGATGATGGCCAACTGGAAGTCCGATGCCTCCAAGGCCGGGATCGACCTGTCCCTGTCATCGGTCCCCTTCGACACGGTGATCTCCAAGGCCGTGGCCTGCACCTCCAAGCAGCCCATCTGCAGCTGGCAGGCGGCTTACTACGGCGAGTGGATCTACTCCCCGGACTACGAGCCCACCGGTGGCGAGATCCTGAGGACGGGCGCCACGTCCAACAGCCAGAACTACTCCAACCCCACCATGGACAGCCTGATCAACCTCACCCACCACTCCAGCTCGCTGCAGGACTTCTACAAGTACGAGGACTTCACCGCCCGGCAGCTGCCGGTCATCAACATCCCGCTCACCTACACGATCCAGACCATCGTGAAGGGCCTGAAGGGCGTCACCCCGTTCAACCCACTGGGGACCATCACCCCCGAGTACTGGTACTACACGAAGTAGGCCTCTAGCGGGCCACGAAGTACTTGGCCTTGGGATGGTGACAGATGATGGCTGACGTGGTCTGCTCGGGGTGGAGCTGGAAGCCCTCGCTCACGCTCACCCCGATGCGGGCCACGTCCAGCAGCTCGGCCACCTTGGCGTTGTCCTCCAGGTCCGGGCAGGCCGGGTATCCCCACGAGTAACGGCCGCCCCGGTACTGCTGGCGGAACAGGCCACCCAGGGTGGGCCCGTCCTCGTGGGCGAAACCCCACTCCTCCCGGACACGACGGTGCCAGTACTCGGCAAGCGCCTCGGCCATCTCCACCCCGAGGCCGTGGAGCAGCAGGTAGGCCTGGTAGCGGTTGGAGGCGAACAGCTCGGCTGTGGCCCGGGAGACCTCCGGCCCCATGGTGACGACGTGGAAGGCGGCCCAGTCGGGCTCCCCTGAGCCAACGGAGCGGAAGAAGTCGGCGATGCAGAGCCAGGGTTCCTTGGTCTGGCGGGGGAACGAGAACCGCAGCCACTCCACCCGCCGGGCGTCGTCCTTCCATATGACGAGGTCGTTGCCCTCCGAGTTGGCGGGGAAGTAGCCCCAGGCCACCTGGGGCACCAGGACGCCCGACGCCTTGGCCTGGTCCAGCTGGTCCCGCAGGACAGCCCGCACCCGGCTCTTGAAGGCGGGGTCGCCCTCGCCCTGCTCTGGTCGGTACCCCCACTGGTTGCGGAACAGGGCCGTCTCGTTGAGGTAGGCGGCGACGTCGTCGATGGCAATGCCCTTGGCCACCTGGGAGCCGACGAAGGGAGGCGTGAAGATGCGGTTGTCGGTCTCCACCGCGGGCGAGCGCTCCGGGAGGGGAGGCGCCTGGCCCGAGGCGATGGCGGCCCGCTCCGCCTCTGCCTGCTGGCTGCGGCGGGGGGGCAGCTGCCTGCCGCCCAGGACCCGCCCGAAGTCGGGGTCGTCCTCACCGCTGCGGCGCATCTCCATGAGCCGGTCCATGGTCCGCAAGCCCTCGAAGGCGTCCCGGCCGTAGAACAGCCGCCCCTTGTACACCTGGCGCAGGTCCCGCTCCACGTAGGTACGGGTGAGGGCCGCCCCGCCCAAGAGGACAGGGAAGGTGGAGGCCAGCCCCCGCTCGTTCAGCTCCTCCAGGTTCTCCCGCATGATGAGGGTGGACTTGACGAGGAGCCCGCTCATGCCGATGGCGTCGGCATTCACCTCAGTGGCCTTGGTGATCAGGTCGGAGACGGGCACCTTGATCCCCAGGTTGAAGACCTCGTAGCCGTTGTTGGTGAGGATGATGTCGACCAGGTTCTTTCCTATGTCGTGCACGTCGCCCTTGACCGTGGCGAGCACTATGCGGCCCTTACCCCCCTGGCCCGTCTTCTCCATGTGAGGCTCGAGGTAGGCCACGGCGGCCTTCATGGTCTCGGCGGACTGGAGCACGAAGGGGAGCTGCATCTCTCCCGAGGCGAAGAGGTCCCCCACCGTCTTCATGCCGGCGAGGAGGGTCTCGTTCACGATGTCGAGGGCGGGGGTTCCCTGGGCCAGAGCCTGGTCCAGGTCGGCTTCGAGGCCGTTGCGGTCACCCTCCACGATGCGGGTCTCCAGGCGGCGCTCCACGCTCCATCCGCTGCGGTCCTCGCGCCCGGTCATGCCCCCTGCCTTGCCCGCCGCCCCCTCGAAGAAGGACAGCAGGTCCTGGAGGGGGTCATAGCCGGGTTGGCGGCGGTCGTAGATCAGGTCCAGGCACAGCCGGCGGACCTCGGGGTCGATGCGGTTGAGGGGCACGATGCGCGCCGCGTGCACGATGGCGGCGTCGAGCCCCGCCTCCACGCACTCGTGCAGGAACACCGAGTTGAGGGCCTGGCGGGCCGCCGGGACGAGCCCGAAGGACACGTTGGAGAGGCCCAGCACGGTGTAGACGCCGGGCAGCTCGGCCTTGATGCGCCTGATGGCCTCAATGGTCTCCAGGCCGTCCCGCCGGCTCTCCTCCATGCCGGTGGAGAGCGGGAGGGCCAGCGGGTCGATCAGGAGGTCCGAGGGCTCGAGCCCGTAGCGCTCCACGGCCAGGTCCACGATGGCCCTGGCCGCCCGCAGCTTCCAGTCGGCGGTGCGGGCCTGGCCCTCGGTGTCTATGCAGGTGCAGATGACAGCGGCGCCGTACTCCCGGGCCAGGGAGAGGAAGCGGTCCAGGCGGGTGCCCGGTCCGTCGCCGTCCTCCAGGTTGACGGAGTTGAGGACGGCTCGCCCCCCTATGTGGCGCAGCCCCGTCTCGATGACCGGCGCCTCGGTGGAGTCCAGCACCAGGGGCAGGCTGCACTGCGTGGCGAAGCGGCTGGCTACCTCCTCCATGTCCGCCACCCCGTCGGCGCCCGTGTAGTCGACACAGACGTCCAGCATGTGGGCCCCCTCCCGGACCTGGTCCCTGGCCATGGCCAGGCAGGTGTCCCAGTCGCTGGCCAGCATGGCCTCCCGGAACCGCTTGGAGCCGTTGGCGTTCGTCCTCTCCCCTATAGAGAGGAAGGACGTCTCCTGGTGGAAGGGCACATGGGTGTAGATCGAGGCCGCTCCCGGCTCGTGGGCGGGCTGGCGGGGGGCAGGCGTGAGGCCAGCACAGGCCTGCACCACTGCCGCCATGTGGGCCGGGGTGGTCCCGCAGCACCCGCCCACCACCGAAACGCCGAGCTCGGTGATGAAGCGGGCGTGGTACTGGGCCAGCGCCTCGGGGGTGAGGTCGTAGTGCATCTGGCCCTCCACCACCTGGGGGAGCCCGGCGTTGGGGACACAGGAGATCGGCATGCGGGCGTGGGCCGACAGGTGGCGCAGGTGCTCGCCCATCTCCGCCGGCCCCGTGGCGCAGTTGAGCCCGATCACGTCGGGCCGCATGGGGTCGAGGGCGCACAGGGCGGCCCCGATCTCCGTGCCGGGCAGCATGCGGCCGGTCAGCTCCAACGTGACCTGGACCTGGAGAGGCACCTCCCGCCCGGTGGCGGCCATGGCCCGGCGGCAGCCGATCATGGCTGCCTTGGCCTGCAGCAGGTCGAAGACCGTTTCGATGAGCAGCAGGTCGACCCCACCGTCCAAGAGGCCCCGGGCCTGCACCTCGTAGGCGTCCCGCAGCTCCACGAAGGGGATCTGGCCCAGGCTCGGGAATCGTGTCCCCGGCCCCATGCTGCCTGCCACCCAGCGGGGCCGGTCGAGGGTGGCATAGGAGGTGGCCACCTCCCTGGCGATCCGGGCTGCAGCCAGGTTGAGCTCATAGGCCTCGTGGGCCAGCCCGTACTCGGCCAGGACCACCGAGGAAGCCCCGAACGAGTCGGTCTCCACCACGTCCACTCCCACGTCGAGGAACGAGGCGTGCAGCTCCTCGACCACGTCAGGGCGGGTCCGGACCAGGACCTCGTTGCAGCCCTCGAGGGAGTGGCCCCCGAAGTCGTCGGGGCCGAGGTGGCGGAGCTGGATGTTGGTGCCGGTGGCGCCGTCGAAGATCACGACCCTCTCGGCGGCGGCCTCCAGGTAGGCCCTGCTCCTCGGGTGCATGGCTCAACAGGCTAGGGGGTGGTCGGGACTGGCCGGCGGCACGGCTGGCTAGAGTCGCCGGGCGGAGTATGCCCTCACCCCGTATCTACACGCGCAAGGGCGACGACGGCACCACCGGGCTCCTCTACGGGGGCCGGGTGCGCAAGGACGAGCCCGCTATCCAGGTCAACGGGGCCGTGGACGAGGCCCAGGCGGCGCTGGGTGTGGCCCGGGCCGAGGCCGAGCCGGGCTCTGAGCTCGACGAGCTGCTGGTGCGCCTGGAGCGGGACCTGTGGGTGCTCATGGCGGAGGTGGCCACCCAGCCGCGTAACCGCCACAAGCTGGTCCCCGGGGCCAGCCTGGTGACGGAGGGGATGGTGGCGGCCCTGGAGGCCACCATCGACGACCTGAGCTCGCGCTTCGACCCACCGGCGGAGTTCGTCGTGCCGGGCCAGAGCCGGGTCTCGGCCCTGTTGGACCTGGCCCGGACGCTGGTGCGGCGGGCAGAGCGCCTTGCCCTCTCGCTGCCGGCAGAGCCGCCGTCCCAGGTGGGCCCCTACCTCAACCGCCTTTCCGACCTGTGCTGGACCATGGCCCGCTGGCAGGAGGGCGAGCACCTCCTCGCCCGCGGGCCCCGAACCGATAGGGGATGAGACCCGTGCCTCTTGCCTGCTCCGCTTCCTCCCAGATCCCCTCGGGCACCTCTTCGGTGGCCGTTCCCGTGCTGGCCGGCCGGGCTCCCGAGGGCCTCGACCGCGCCTACTGCCGTTCGCAGGGTTTCTCGGGGCAGGTGGGGGAGGCCCTGGCCGCCCCCGGCGCCGGCGGCACGATCACGGTGGCGGTCGGGCTGGGGGAGTCGGTGGATGCCGAGGCCCTCCGCCAGGCAGCGGCCGCCTTCGTCCGCTCTGTCTGGCGAAATGGCACCGCGGCCTTCCCTCTCGACGCCGATATGTTGCGGGCGCTGCCCGCCGCCGAGGCCGCCCAGGCCGTGGTGGAGGGGGCCCTTCTCGCCGCCTACCGGTTCACGACCTACAAGGGCTCCCCCGACCCTCTGGCCCTCACCTCGTTGGTCGTGGTGGGTGGCGGCGAGCTCGGCGAGCTCGAAAGGGGGGTGCGGCGGGGCCAGGCCACGGCCCGGGCCGTCTGCCTGGCCCGGGACCTGGTGAACGAGCCGGCCGGGACCCTCACCCCCCGGCGCTTGGCCGAGGTGGCGGGGAAGGTGGGGGAGGAGGCCGGGCTCGAGGTCCGGGTGTGGGACGAGGTGGACATCGCCAACGAGGGCCTGGGAGGTCTGGCCGGAGTGGCCCGGGGGTCCGAGGAGCCCCCCCGCCTCATCAAGATGACCTACTCGCCTCCCGGGGACGGGGGCCCGGTCCCCACCGTCGCCCTGGTGGGCAAGGGCATCACCTTTGACTCCGGAGGCCTGTCCATCAAGACGGCCGACGGGATGACGGCCATGAAGACCGACATGGGCGGGGCCGCCGCCGTGCTGGGCACCATGTCCGCCCTGGCGGAGATGGAGGTCCCCGTGCGGGTGCTGGGCTACATGCCCACGACCGAGAACATGCCGAGCGGGAAGGCCACCAAGCCTGGCGACGTCCTCAAGATACGCAACGGCAAGACCATCGAGGTCCTCAACACCGATGCCGAGGGCCGTCTGGTGCTGGCCGACGGGCTCTCCCTGGCCGTGGAGGACGGGGCCGATGCCATCATCGACCTGGCCACCCTCACCGGGTCCTGCGTGGTGGCCCTGGGGCGGGAGATCGCCGGGCTCATGGGCAACAGCGAGGAGCTGATCGCCCAGGTGAGGGCGGCCTCGGCCCGGGCCGGCGAGCCGGTCTGGCCCCTGCCTCTGCCGGACCGTTACCGCCGCCACATCGAGTCCGACGTGGCCGACATGAAGAACACGGGCCGGGACCGCCAGGCCGGCACCTTGGTGGCGGGGCTCATCCTCTCCGAGTTCGTGGACGACGTGCCCTGGGCCCACCTGGACATCGCCGGGCCGGCCCGGTCCGACGAGGACCGGGGCTACCTGCGCAAGGGAGCCACCGGCTTCGGGGTGAGGATCCTCCTCGAACTGCTGCAGGCCTTCGAGCCCGTGGCGGGGAGGCCGGGGAGCGGCTCCTGAGGGGCCCTTGCGGCCCAGGCCGGGCCGTCAGGGGATGAAGTGCAGCCGGCTCTTCAGCGTCACGTAGCCCACGAAGGCCACGGCGTCCATGAGCGTGTGGGCCAGCACCAGGGGAGCTGCCCGTCCCCAGCGTTGGTACAGGCGGCCGAAGATGAGGCCCATGACGAGGTTTCCCACGAAGCCGCCGAACCCCTGGTACAGGTGGTAGGAGCCGCGGATCACGGCGCTGGTGGCGAGGGCCTTGTTGTCGCTCCATCCCAGCTGGGACAGCCGGTGGAGGAGGTAGCCGGCCACGATGACCTCCTCGAGGATGCCGTTCTGGGCCGCGTCCAGGACGAGCACCGGGAGGCGGTACCAGGTGGGGGGCAGAGTGGTGGGGACCACCTTGAGGTCGATCCCGAGGGAGTAGGCGAGCAGGTACAGCCCCAGGCCCGCCCCCCCCACCACAGCCGCCAGCACCAGGCCCCGGAGGGCATCCCGCCGAGGCCGGCGCAGGTCGGCGCCGATGGTGTGCATGGACTCCCCCGAGCGGTACAGCAGGTAAGCGACCAGGGCCACCGGGACCAGCGTGTCGGCGATGTTGACCAGCTGGTAGGCGAGGTCCAGGTAGGGCCGGCCCGGAGTGACGGCGCCGTTCAGGACGGCGGCCTGCTTGCGGAGGGCCTGGGCCGAGGTCAGCGACTGGACGAGGGAGAGGATGGCGTAGACGGCTGAGGCCCCGAGGGACAGGGCCAGCACCAGCCACACCTCGACAGCCAGGGCCGCCCGGGGCAAGCCGGCCGGGGTGGGGGGTGTCCCTGGCTCGACGCCCTCGGGGGTCGTACGGCCGGCTCCTGCCTGCCTCACACGTGGCACGCTACTGCCGGCGAGTCGCTGTCCCGGGGGCGTCGTCTTCGCCCGGGTTCCCTGGCGGTGGGCTTCGGGCGCGAAGCTCTTGGTCATGAGCACCGTGGTGGACGAGGAGGAGATCGAGCGGGTGAGGGCGTGGGTGGAGGCGGCCGAGAGGGTGGTGGTCCTAACCGGCGCAGGCATCTCCACCGACTCGGGGATACCCGACTTCCGGGGGCCACAAGGGGTGTGGACCAAGAACCCCGCCGCCGAGCGCACCTCGAGCCTGCAGCACTACCTGAGCGACCCCGAGGTGCGCCGGCAGTCCTGGCAGGCCCGGCTCCACCACCCGGCCTGGTCGGCAGCCCCGAACCCCGGGCACCTGGCGCTGGTGCGGCTCGAGCGGAGCGGGAAGCTCCTTGCCCTGGTGACCCAGAACATCGACGAGCTGCACCAGATGGCCGGCAGCAGCCCCGACGTGGTGGTGGAGTTGCACGGGACCATGCGCCACGCGCTGTGCTGGTCATGCGGGGACAGGACCCCCATGCAGCAGGTCCTGGACCGGGTGAGGGCCGGGGAGGAGGACCCTCATTGCGCCTGCGGGGGGATCCTCAAGTCGGCCACGATCAGCTTCGGCCAGTCCCTCGACCCCGCCGTCCTGGCCCGGGCCGAGCGGGCCGCCACCTCGGCCGACCTGTTGCTCGCCGTCGGCACCACCTTGAGCGTCCACCCGGCGGCGGGCCTCGTACCCCTGGCCTGGCAGTCGGGAGCACGGGTGGTGATCCTGAACGCCGAGCCCACCCCGTACGACAGCATCGCCCATGCCGTGCTGCGGGGCTCGATCAGCGAGGTCCTCCCGGCCATCGTGGGCTGAGGGCCGCGGCGCCCGGGCCTCACCACCTGGCCCGGTGCACGACCTCCTCCCAGGGCCGGCGCCCCCTGGACAGAGAGGGGGATGGGTGGTCCCCTCGAGGGTCGGGCCAGCCCAGGGCCACCGCTCCGATGGGTTTCCATCCCTCGGGGACGCCCAGGTTGCTGAGCAGCTCCTCCTCCCCCCTCCAGATCCCCTGGAACACCGCCCCCAGGCCCTCGTCGGCGGCGGCGAGGAGGAGCAGCATGGTGGCGAAGGCCGCGTCGACCAGCCAGTAGGGGACCGGCCAGGCTTCGGCCCGGTCGAGCCCTGACGCCGCCTTGTCGGCCTCGGAGTAGCGGTCCAGGTACGTCTGGCGGTTGGCCAGCGGTATCACGATGACGGGGGCGGCGGACAGCCCCGGCCAGCGGGAGGAGGCGGTGCGCCAGGCGGGCGTGGTCACGGTGTCCCAGTAGGAGGAGGTCTGGTCGGCTCCCTCCAGCACCACCAGGGCCACCCCCTGGGCGAAGCCGGCCGATGGGCCCCGGCGAGCCGCGTCCAGGACCCGGTCCAGGATGGCGGCGGGCACCGGGTCGGGGCGGAAGGCGCGCACCATGCGCCGTCTCCGGAGGAGCTCCTGCAGTTCCACGACGCCGACGTTAGGGGAATGTTGACCAGGAAGGTAGGGTTTACGGAACGGGACCGCTACTGAAGGGGCTGATCGCACATGCCGAGCTTTCGTGAGCTGCTCGCCCAGACCAAGGCTGGCATACGGGAGGTGGACACCGGCGAGGCCGGGGACCGGCTGGGCCAGGCCGTGTTCCTCGATGTCCGGGAGCCCGACGAGTACGAGCAAGGAGCCGTGCCGGGGGCCATCCATATTCCGAGGGGGAACCTGGAGAGCCAGGTCGAGGGGCGCTTGCCCGACCACGGGGCCCCGATCGTCGTGTACTGCGCGGGCGGCACTCGCTCGGCGTTCGCGGCCCGGACCCTGGAGGATCTCGGGTACGCCGACGTGGTGTCCATGGCCGGGGGGTTCAACAAGTGGAAGGACGAGGGTCGTCCCTGGGCGGCCCCGCGCACCCTCACTCCCGACCAGCGCAACCGCTACCACCGCCACCTGCTTCTGCCCGAGGTGGGACCGGCGGGGCAACAGCGCCTGCTCGACGCCAAGGTCCTCCTCCTCGGCGCCGGGGGGCTGGGGTCGCCGGCGGCCCTCTACCTGGCGGCGGCGGGGGTGGGGACCATCGGCATCATCGACATGGACGTCGTAGACGCCTCCAACCTGCAGCGCCAGGTCCTCCACAACATGGAGCGGGTAGGCGAGCGAAAGGTCGACTCGGCCAAGAAGACCCTCACGGCCATGAACCCGGATGTGAAGGTGGTCACCTACGACGTCCGCCTCGGTGCCGACAACATCTTGGACATCATCGACGGCTACGACGTGATCGTGGACGGGACCGACAACTTCCCGACCCGCTACCTCGTGAACGACGCCTCGCTGGTGAAGCGGATCCCGGTGGTACACGGATCGATATTCCGCTTCGAGGGGCAGGTGACGGTGTTCTCCCCCTACGAGGGACCCTGCTACCGGTGCTTCGTCCCCGAGCCCCCGCCCGCCGAGCTGGCCCCCTCGTGCGCCGAGGCCGGCGTGCTCGGGGTGCTGCCCGGCATCATCGGCTCCATCCAGGCCATGGAGGCCCTCAAGCTCCTACTGGGACTGGGGGAGCCCCTCATCGGGAGGCTCCTCGCCTACGACGCCCTGGAGGAGACCTTCCGCACCTACAAGATGCAGCGGGACCCCGCCTGCCCCGCCTGCGGGGAGGGAGCGGGTGAGATCGTGATCGCCGAGTACGACGAGCTGTGCATGCCCCACCCGCGCCTGGCCCCGGCAGGGGCCTAGGGCCGCAGCCGGGTGAGGCCGGAGGTGGCCGCTTCCACCTCCTCCCAGCGGTAGAGGGCGGGGACCCGGCGGTGGGCCGCCCACTCCCGGAGCTGGTCGGAGTAGTGGGGGCTGGAAGGGTTCCCTGAGGCCCCCCCGGGCACCACGAAGGAGGCGTGGTCGATGTCGGCCAGGTCAACCACCTGACGGTAGACCGAGCATCCGGTCACGCCGAAGGGCCCCGGCCCCCAGCCGTAGGCTGCCGCCTGCACCGTGTCGCCGTCGCCACCCATGGGGACCGAAGGGAGGTTCCAGGCCTCCGGGGCCGCCGGGATGAGCAGGTGGCGGCCCTGCAGTTGGTGGTGGTCGCCCCAGCGCCACCCGTCCGGGTCACCACCAAGCCTGACAGCCTCGTCCCAGGCTTCGCCCAAGGCCTCGGGCACGGCCTCCAGCAAGAGCCCGGCGCCCCGGCTCCCGCCGGCGGCCCGGGCCAGGGCCCACAGGTCGTTGGTCAGCCACCGCCTCACCAGGGTGTCGGTGGCCGGCAGCTCGTCCGATGCCAGCCAGTCCCACAGGGCGCTGCCCAGCGCCTTCCCGTAGCGCCGGCGGGCCACGGCGCGCCGGAAGCAGGCGTAGAGGAGGGCCTCGGGCCGGCTGGTGCCGAGGTCCCCGTCCAGGCCGGCGAGCAGCAAGCGAGCCCTTTCGGCGTCGCCCTCCAGGGGGCCGGTCCCGGCCAGGACCTGAGCCCAGGCCCGGGCGGCCAGCGAGGTGGTGTCGGCCTGGAGGGCGGCCAGCTGCGAGGCGCTGGTGCGCCCGTCGCCTCCCAGCAGCTCGACGAGGCGCTCGGCCCGCCAGGGGTCGCTGAAGACTGTGGCGATGTACGGTTCGCCGGCATCGACCACGGCGTGGTTGGCTGTCACCAGGAACCCCTCGGGAGGGTCCAGGCTGTGGGGGTGCTCCTCGAAGGGCAAGGTCCCCTCCCACTCGCTCTCCCCCGTCCAGCCCGGCACCGGGAAGCGTCCCGACCACCCCTCGGACCGCAGCGGCAGCTCGCCCCGGAGCAGGTAGCCGATGTGGCCGGCGGTGTCGGCGGCGAGCATGTTGTTGGCCGGGTCCACCCAGCCCCGCTGGGCCTCGAACAGCTCGGGTACCGAGCGGGCCGCCAGCATGGCCCGCAGCACCTCGAACCCCCGGCAGGGCCGGGCCGTGGCCGTGTACCGCAGCGAGAGGCACCGGCCCTCCGCGGGGTCCCCGTGGACCACGGGGCCGTGGGAGGTGGTCCACACGTCGACCGGCACCGGGTCCTCGCCCCGCACCCGGACCACCTCCCGGCGGTGGCCGGCCTCGGCCCATCCCTGCCTGGTCCGGTACCGGCCGGGATGCTCGGGGTCGAACCACTCCACATAGAGGTCCTGATAGTCGGCGTAGGCGTGGGTGATGGCCCACGCCACCGAGGCATTGTGCCCGAAGTGGGGCCAGCCGGGCAGACCCGGGAACGTGGCTCCTATGACGTCGAAGGCGGGGCACGAGACGTGCACCGGCCAGTAGACGTTCGGGACGTCGAGGGCCCGGTGAGAGTCGTTGCACAGCACGGGGAAGCCGCTCACGGTGCGGCTGCCGTGCACCGCCCAGGCGTTGGAGCCGGACTCCACCTCGGCCAGGAAGCCGAGGTGGGGGGCAGCGGCGGCCAGCTCCTGCCCGGCCCTCTCCAGCAGGCTCGCCAGGCCGCCGGCCGGGGGATCCTCGCCCGCCCTCCGGCGGAGGCCTTCACCCGGAGCCGGTCCCGGGCGGGTCCCGCGGAGACGCCCTCCGGGCGGCAGGGTCACCACCGAGCCCGGAGGCGGGGAGGTCTCCAGGCCCGCGGCTGCCACCGTCTCGGCCCCGGCCCGGGCCACCACCAGGGCGTCGGCCAACTTGCGCTGCCAGGTGCCCATGAGGACGTGGCGAACCTTGAAGACGGCGACGGAGTGCCAGGGCTCCCAGGGCTCGGGATCGATGTCGGCCAGGGCCAGCTCGGGCGGCCAGCTCTCCCGTGGCCCCTCGAGGAAGGCGTTCACCCCTCTGGCGTAGGCAGTGAACGCCTGGAGAGTCCCCTCGGTCATGGCCTCGACATCGGCCCGGGCCGCCCCGGCCAGGCCCAGCCTGCGGGCCAGCACGTCTGCTGCCAGGGCCGGCCGGCCCACCACCTCGGCCCAGCGGCCCGTGGCCCGTCTCCGGTCGTACTCCATCTGCCAGAAGCGGTCCTCGGCGCAGGCAAAGCCCATGGCGACCCAGGAGTCGTGCTCGTCGGAGGCCTGGACGTGGGCTATCCCCCAGGTGTCCCTGTGGATGACCACCGGGGCATGGAGGGCGGGCAGGCTGATCTCACGGGTATCCACGAGGGGCCGAGCCTACGCCGGCGCCCGGCGCCCTGGTCACCCGCGCTGGCCTCAGCCCTGACCCATACCGGCACCCTGGCGCCGTCATAGGCTCTGGCCCATGGGCGAGCGCCGCACCCCCTCGGGCATCGAGGTGCAGGCCGTGTACGGGCCGGGGTTCCCGCCCGGCTGGGACCCTGCCCGACGGGTGGGCCGCCCGGGAGAGCCCCCGTACACCAGGGGCATCTACCCCGACATGTACCGGGGGCGTCTTTGGACCATGCGCCAGTACGCCGGCTTCGGCACCGCCGAGGCCACCAACCGGCGCTTCAAGTTCTTGCTGGAGGCGGGCCAGACCGGGCTTTCCTGCGCCTTCGACCTGCCCACCCAGATGGGTTACGACTCCGACCACCCGAGGGCGGAGGGCGAGGTCGGCAAGGTGGGGGTGGCCATCGACTCCATCGAGGACATGCGGGTCCTGCTGGACGGCCTGCCCCTCGACCGGGTCACGACCTCCATGACCATCAATGCCACCGCTGCCATCCTGCTCCTGCTCTACGAGCTGGTGGCCGAGGAGAGGGGGTTCGACCCCGCCCGCCTGGGCGGGACGATACAGAACGACATCCTGAAGGAGTACGTGGCCCGGGGGACCTACATCTACCCGCCCCGGGCCTCGATGCGCCTGGTCACCGACACCTTCGCCTACTGCGCCGAGCACCTGCCCTCGTGGAACACCATCTCGATCTCGGGCTACCACATCAGGGAAGCGGGGTCCACGGCCGTCCAGGAGGTGGCCTTCACCCTTGCCAACGGCATCGCCTACGTGGAGGCGGCCCTGGCGGCCGGGCTGGACGTGGACGACTTCGCCCCCAGGCTCAGCTTCTTCTGGAACGCCCACAACAACCTGTTCGAGGAGGTGGCCAAGTACCGGGCTGCCAGGCGCATGTGGGCCAGGATCATGGCGGAGCGCTTCGGGGCCAGGGACGAGAGGTCCAAGCGCCTCCGCTTCCACACCCAGACGGGTGGGTCGACGCTCACGGCCCAGCAGCCCGAGGTGAACGTGGTGCGCACCACCGTCCAGGCCATGGCGGCGGTCCTGGGCGGCACCCAGAGCCTCCACACCAACAGCTTCGACGAGGCTCTCGGCCTGCCCACCGAGAGGGCGGCCAAGCTCGCTTTGCGCACCCAGCAGGTGATCGCCCACGAGAGCGGGCTGACCGACACCGCCGATCCCCTGGGCGGCTCCTGGTACGTGGAGGCCCTCACCGACGAGGTCGAGGCACGGGCCTCTGCCTACCTTGACCGCATAGGTGAGATGGGAGGGGCGGTGGCGGCCATCGAGGCCGGCTTCATGCAGGAGGAGATCGAGCAGGCTGCCTACTCCTACGCCCAGGCCGTCGAGGATGGGGAGGTGGTGGTGGTGGGCGTCAACCGCTACGTGGAGGAGGCGCCTGAGGCCCCCGAGGTCTTCCCGCTCGACCCCGCCCTCCAGGATGCCCAGCGCAAGCGGGTGGGGGAGCTGCGGGCCTCGCGGGACCAGGAGCGGGTGAACACAGCCCTGGCCGACGTGGCCGCCGCCGCCCGGGGCAGCGCCAACCTGCTCGTGCCCATGAAGGAGGCCCTGCGCCTCCGGGCGACCCTGGGGGAGGTGAGCGACGTGCTGCGAGAGGCCTTCGGGGTCTACCAGCCCGCCCGCTAGCCCTCGACCCCGGGGGTCACCCCCGGGGCCAGGCCGGCCCGGCCCCGGCCGGGACCGGTCACCTCCGGAGCCTGGTTAGTAACCTCTCTGGTGTGCCCGTCCGGTTCGTGATCCTCGGCGCCGGTCCCGCTGGCGTCCAGGCCGCCACCCACGCCGCCCGCATGGGGGCGGAGGTGACCCTGGTCGAGAGGGATGTGATCGGCGGGTCGGCCAACCTGTGGGACTGCATCCCCTCTAAGGCCATGATCTCCACGGGCGGCTTGATGTCGCTGGTCCGGCGGGCTTCGTCCATGGGCCTGTGCGACCTCGACGCCCGCTTGGACCTCCAGGTCCTGAGGGAACGGATCGACCGCATCACCGGCCACCTGGAGCGGTCTGCCACCGAGCTCATGGCCAGTCAGGGGGTGCGCGTCGTCCGGGGCGCCGGCGTCTTCAAGTCGGCCCAGGAGGTGCTCGTGGACACCGCCGAGGAGGGGCCCGTCGAGCTGGAGGCCGATGCCGTGCTGGTGGCCACGGGTAGCCGTCCCCGCACCCCGGACTGGGCCGAGGCGGACGGCGAGCGGGTCCTGGTCACCCGTCAGGCCTACCCTCCTCCCCAGATCCCCAGGCACCTGGTCGTCATCGGCTCCGGGGTGACCGGCGTGGAGTTCGTGCACATGTTCCGGTCGCTCGGCTCCGAGGTCACGCTCATCGTGAGCCGCCAGCAGGTCCTCCCCCAGAAGGACCCCGAGGTGGCCGCGGCCCTGGAGGCGGACTTCCTTCGGCGCGGCGTCACCCTCTTCAAGGGGGCCCGGGCGGTCGGCATCGACCGGACGGACGAGGGCGTGGTCGTGCGCTGCAGTGACGGCCGGATGGCGGAGGGGTCCCATGCCCTGCTCGCCATCGGCTCGGTCCCCAACTCCGACGGCCTGGGGCTGGCCTCCGCCGGTGTCCGGGTGAACGAGGCCGGCTACATCCCTGTCAATCAGCATTGCCAGACCAACGTGAGCCACATCTACGCGGCGGGGGACGTGTCAGGAAAGCTGCCGCTGGCCTCGGTCGGCTACGCCCAGGGGCGCAAGGTGGCGGAGCACGTGATGGGCCTGCACACCCGGGCCCACCGCCATCTGGACTACGACAAGGCGGCCAGCGCCATCTTCACCGAGCCCGAGATCGCCGACGTGGGCCTGGCCGAGGCCGAGGCCTTTGCCGAGGGCCGCAAGCTCAGGGTCACCAAGGTCCCCTTCGCCGCCAATGCCCGGGCCCTCATAGACGGGGATGCCAGGGGCTTCGTGAAGATCCTGTCCGACCCCGCCACCGGGATCGTGCTGGGCGGCTCCATCGTGGGCAAGAACGCTGCCGAGCTGATCTCGGTCCTGGCCCTCGCCGTCACCGCCCATCTGCAGGTGACCGACATCGTGGAGAGCCTGCTGGTCCACCCGGCCCTGGCCGAGGCCCTGGCCGACGCCGCCGAGTAGGCCGCCCCCTACTGCGCCGCCCTGGCCTCCAGCCGCCGGCGCAGGCCGGGTGACGAGGCCAGGTCGATGGCCGTCCAGGCCATGGCCAGCGCCCCGTCCCGCACCGCCCGGTCGCCCGCCGGGGTCACCGTGGCCGCGGCGAACTCGGGCTGGTGGTTGACGGCGGGCAGGGAGTCGATGCCCACCATGGGGTGTATGGCGGGCATGGCAAGGGAGACATTGGCCATGTCGGTCGATCCCCCCATGGGACGGTCGGGCAGTTCCGGGAAGCTGCGGCCCAGGGCCTCGGCGTTGCGCTTGTAGCAGGAGGCGATCTCGTCGTCGGACCGGAACTCGGAGTAGGGCGGTGAGAGGGGAGTGATCTCCAGGCTCGCCCCGGTGGCCAGTGCACCGGCCTCGAAGCAGCGCCGCACCCTGGGCTCCACCTCGGCCAGGGCGGCCAGCGAGGGGCTGCGCACGAGGTACTGGGCGGTGCTGCGGGCCGGGATGACGTTGGGGGCATCCCCTCCGTCGGTGACGATCCCGTGCACCTGGTCCCCGGGGCGCAGGTGCTGGCGCAGCAACCCAATGGCCACCTGGGCCACGGTCAGGGCGTCGGCGGCGTTGATGCCTTGCTCGGGGTAGGCGGAGGCGTGTGCCGACTTCCCCGTATAGCGGATGTCGAGATGGGAGACGGCGAGGCAGCGCATCTGGAGCTCCTCGATGGGGGCAGGGTGCACCATCATGGCCGCATTGACCCCGGCGAAGGCTCCCCGCTCCAGCATCAGGATCTTGCCCCCTCCACCCTCTTCGGCCGGGGTCCCCATGACCTTCACCGTCATCCCCAGCTCGTCGGCCAGGGGGGCGAGGGCCAGCCCCGCCCCCACGGCGGCGGCGGCGATGATGTTGTGCCCACAGGCGTGGCCGATGCCCGGCAGGGCGTCGTACTCGGCGCAGATTGCCAGCACCAGGGGGCCGGACCCGGCGGTGGCCACGAAGGCGGTAGGCAGGTCGCAGACGCCGGCCTCCACCTGGAACCCTCCGGTGGCCAGGGCCTCGGCCACCCATGCCGCCGAGCGTTCCTCCTCGAAGGCCAGCTCGGGGTGCTGGTGGAGGGTGTGGCTGAGGGTGAGCAGCCCCTCCAGGTCCCGGTCCACCCTCTCGCGGGCCGCCTCCTTGGCCTGCATGCCCGTCACGTCCTGCGTGCTTGCCACTGCGCCTCCTATGAGATGACCGCTATCACGTCGCCTGGGCCTACAGCGTCCCCGGCCGACACCCTTACCTCCTGCACCGTCCCTGCCCTCTCGGCGGGGATGGCGTTCTCCATCTTCATGGCCTCCAGCACGCAGACGGTCTGGCCCACCTCCACCGGGTCGCCCACAGAGACCAGGATCTTCACGATCGTGCCCTGCATGGGGACGGTCACGGTCCCGCTGCCGGCCGCCCCGTCCCGGGAGGACCGCCCTGCACCGCCCTGGGCGGCCCGCCCCGTCCCGCCCCGCCCGGCGGGACGCGTCCCCGCCCGGCCGGGCGCCGACGTGCCCGCCGCCCGGCCGGGGGACGTCGCCGGTCCCGGGCTGCCCCCGTCCGCGGCAGGGACCCACAGGCGGACCTGGTAGCGCCGGCCATCGACCTCGGCCTCCACCTGGCGCAGGACCCGGGGCTCCTCCTCGGGCGCCTGGTCGCCGCCGCCGGGTGTGCTCCTCGGTGCAGTCGGGGCCGAGACGGAGGCCCCCGCCCCGGCCGAGACGCCGGAGAGGTCCAGGGTCTCCTCGACCCAGCGCGTCGAGTGGCGCCCTTCGGCGAAATCCGGGTGGGACAGGATGGCCCGGTGGGCGGGGATGGTGGTGGCGACCCCCTCGATCTCGGTCTCCTCCAGCGCCCGGAGCATCCGCCGCCTGGCGGCCTCCCGGTCCGGCGCCCAGACCACCAGCTTGGCCACCAGGTTGTCGTAGAACTGGCTCACGGTGTCACCGGCCTCGTAGCCGGCATCGGTGCGCACGCCGGGCCCGTCGGCCCGCCGGAAGCGGGTGATGCGCCCCGGTGAGGGGAGGAAGCGCCCACCGGCAGGGTCCTCGGCATTGATGCGGCACTCGATGGCATGCCCGCGCCGAGCGATCTCCTCCTGGGTGAAACCCAGCCGTTCCCCGGCGGCCACCTCGAGCTGCAGGGCCACCAGGTCCAGGCCCGTGACCATCTCCGTGATGGGGTGCTCCACCTGGAGGCGGGTGTTCATCTCCAGGAAGTAGAACTCCCCGTCCTGGTAGAGGAACTCCACGGTGCCGGCGTTGACGTAGCCGCAGGCCCGGGAGACCCGCACCGCAGCCTCGCCCATCGCCTGGCGCACCTCGTCGGGGAAGCCGGGGGCGGGGCTCTCCTCGACCAGCTTCTGGTGCCGTCGCTGGCAGGAGCAGTCCCTCTCCCCCAACCACAGCACGTTGCCATGGGTATCAGCGATCACCTGCATCTCGATGTGGCGGGGCCAGGTGAGATAGCGCTCCAGGTAGCTGTCACCCCGGCCGAACGCCTTCTCGGCCTCCCGCTGGGCCGACTCCAGCGCCGCTGGCGCGGCGGCGGCATCGGGCACCACCCGCATCCCCCTGCCCCCCCCGCCGTAGGCAGCCTTGATGGCGACCGGCCACCCGGCCTTCTCGCCGAAGGCCACGACCTGCTCAGGCGAGGTGAGCACCTCTGTCGTCCCCGGCACTCCGGCCACCTGGGCCCGCTGAGCGGCCAGGCGGGAGCTGATCTTGTCCCCCATCACCTCGATGGCCTCGGCGGGCGGCCCCACGAAGACCAGGCCTGCCTCCCGCACGGCCCGGGCGAAGCCGGCGTTCTCGGACAGGAAGCCGTAGCCGGGGTGGATGGCATCGGCCCCGCTGCGGGAAGCCACCTGCAAGATGGCCTCGGTGTTGAGGTAGCTCTCGGCTGCCGTCTGGCCTCCGAGGGCGTAGGCCTCGTCCGCCAGGCGCACGTGCAGGGCATCGCGGTCCAGCTCTGAGTAGACGGCCACCGTCGGGATGCCCATCTCCCGAGCAGTGCGGATCACCCGCACCGCTATTTCCCCCCGGTTGGCGATGAGGACCTTGGTCAGCACGCGAGCAGCCTTTCTCTGCGTGGGGAACCGATCCCCACAGTCATATGGTTACCGCCATGCCCGACACCGGCGCCACATCGCAGCCCGGGGCCACCCGGTTCAGCGACATCCGGCGGTTCGGCTCGATCGACTCCACCAACGCCTGGCTGATCAGCCGGGCCCGGGAGGGGGCCCCCGAAGGCCTGGTGGCGGTGGCTGACCACCAGACGGCCGGCAGGGGGCGGTTGGGGCGGACCTGGGAGGCTCCGGCGGGGACCTCCCTCCTGGTCTCGGTCCTCATGAGGCCCCCCCTGGACGGCGAGCACCTCTACCTGGCCACGGCGGTGATGGCCCTGGCTGCCGCCGACGCCTGCCGGGTGGAGGCCGGCGTGGACCCGGACCTCAAGTGGCCCAACGACCTGCTGGCGGGGGGGCGGAAGCTGGGTGGGGTCCTGGCCGAGGCGATGGCCGTCTCGGGGCAGGTGGAGGCGGTGGTGGTGGGTGCGGGGATCAACGTGAACTGGCCCGCGGACCAGGCCGGCCCCCCTGAAGGGGGCGTGGCCCTCAGCCAGCTGGTGGGCTTCGAGGTGGACCGGGAGCGCCTCCTCGCCTCCCTCCTCGCGTCCCTGGAAGACCGCTACGAGGCCCTCCGGGATCTCTCCGGGCAGGCCGCCCAGGCCAGCGAGTACCGCCGGCGCTGCTCCACCGTGGGGCGGTTGGTGCGGGTGGACCTGGTCGACGAGACCTTCACCGGCACCGTGGCCGACGTCACTCCCGAGGGCCACCTGCTGATCGACGTGGGGGTGTGCCTGCGCCGCGTCACCGCGGGCGATGTGGTGCACCTCAGACCGGCCTGAGGCGGTACGCCGGGCCGTGGGGGCATGCCGGCCGCTTCCCGCGGCCGGTGCCCGGCGGATCGTGGGCCTTCCCCGGGACGGGAGCAGGGCCGGAGCTCCTCACGGGTCCGAGCCGGCGTCCACCAGCCTGGCGTAGGCGTCCGCAGCGGCCCGGGTGAGGGGCCCGGGGCAGGCAGGAAGAGGGGTGCCGTCCACGGAGGCGATGGGCTGCACGCCCCGGGTGGTGCCGGTGAGGAAGGCCTCCTCGGCGCCGGCCAGGGCGCCGACGGGCACGTCCTGCTCGAGAGCACTCTCGCATGACTCGAGGACCAGAGCCCTGGTCACCCCGTCCAGGCAGCCCGAGGCCAGGGTGGGCGTGGTCAGGCGCCCCCCCTGGGCCAGGAACACGTTGGAGCCGGTGCCCTCGCAGAGCAGGCCCGCCGTGTTGGCGAAGACGGCCTCGCCGGCCCCTCGTCCGTGGGCATAGGCCAGGGCCACCACGTTCTCCGCGTACGAGATGGTCTTGAGGCCAGCCAGGGCCCCCCGCTCGTTGCGCGGCCAGGGGACCACCGACACGGCCACGCTGGGGGCCGGTGGGTCCAGGGGGGAGGCCGCCACCACCAGGCTGGGGGGCCCCTCGCCCCGGTCGGACCCGAGGGGCCCGGGACCGCCCGTGACGGTTATGCGCAAGCGGCCCTGGTCCAGCCCGCAGGATCCGAGCACGGCGGCGCACGCCTGGCGGACCAGGTCCTCGGCCGGGGGGTCCAGGCCCAGTCCCTTCAGCGAGCGGGCCAGGCGGGCCAGGTGCCGGGAAAGGGCGAAGGCCTCCCCTCCCCGTATGAGGACCGTCTCGAAGGCGCCGTCGCCGGTGACCAACCCGTGGTCGAAGGCCGAGACCCCGGCGGATTCGCCGGGGACGAGGCGGTCGTTCACCCAGACCGGGGCGGGTAGGGAGGAAGGTGCGCTGGTCATCGCCTCACAGCCTACGATCAGAAGCGGTATGGACCTCGACTTCACGCCCGAGCAGGAGGCCTTCCGCAAGGTTGTGAGGGAGTTCGCCGAGCAGGAGATCGCGCCCCATGCCGAGGCCTGGGACCGGGACCACCACTTCCCGTTGGACACCGTGCTGGCCATGGGGAAGCTGGGCCTGTTCGGCTTGCCCTTCCCCGAGAGGTACGGGGGCTCGGGGGCGGACTTCACGACCCTGTGTCTGGCCATAGAGGAGCTGGGCCGGGTGGATTCCTCCTTGGCCATCACGCTGTCGGCCGGGGTAGGGCTGGGCGCCAACCCCATATTCCAGTTCGGCACCGACGCCCAGCGGGATGAGTGGCTGCCCGCCCTGTGTGCCGGGGAGGCCCTCGGGGCCTTCGGGCTCACCGAGCCCGATGGTGGCAGCGATGCCGGCGCCACCCGGACCCGGGCCAGGCGGGAGGGTGACGAGTGGGTGATCGACGGCTCCAAGGCCTTCATCACCAACTCCGGCACCCCGATCACCTCGGTGATCACGGTCACGGCCCGTACCGGGCCCGGGGAGGGGATCTCGGCCATCATCGTGCCGGCGGGGACCCCTGGCCTCATCGTCGAGCCCCCCTACCGCAAGATGGGTTGGCACGCCTCGGACACCCACGGCCTCACGCTGGACGGCTGCCGGGTCCCTGCTGACAACCTCCTCGGGGAGGAGGGGAGGGGCCTCGCCCAGTTCCTCGCCATCCTGGACGACGGGCGCATCGCCATTGCCGCACTGGCGGTGGGCCTGGCCCAGGCCTGCCTGGAGGAGTCCGTGGCCTACGCCGGGAGCCGCCAGGCCTTCGGCGGCCCCATTGGGCGCTACCAGGCCGTGGCATTCAAATGCGCCGACCTGGCCGTGGCCGTGGAGTCGGCCCGGGCCCTCACCTACCGGGCGGCCTGGCTGAAGGACCACGGCCGTCCGTTCAAGCAGGCCGCGGCCATGGCCAAGCTTCTTGCCACCGAGGCCGCCGTGTCCGCCACCCGGGAGGCCACCCAGATATTCGGTGGCTACGGCTTCATCGATGAGACGCCCGTGGCCCGCTTCTACCGCGACGCCAAGATCCTGGAGATAGGGGAAGGCACGAGCGAGGTCCAGCGCCTGGTCATAAGCCGGGGCCTGGGCCTGCCGGTGGGCTAGGGCCTTCGTCCCCCCTCTCGGGTTGGCCCCCGGCGGAACCGTTGGCCCTCCCCAGGGGTCCTGGGGTCGTGATGCCCGGTCCCGGGAGGCCCCCGGGCGCGTCGGGAGAGAGGGAACCCGCTGGTAGGGTGGCCCGTCATGGCTGACCTCGGCAGCGGGCGGGGCGGGCGCGTCTGGATCAACCTGCCGGCCAGCGAGGACCTCCCGAGGGGGGGCGTGGTGGCGCCGGAGCGGCCCGATCCCGCCCTCGAGATCCCCCGGCGGGGGGGCGAGCACCGGCGCCGGCGCTATCGGCACCGCCGCTGGGCCCCCTGGGCGGGCCGGCCCCCCGGCGGTCCCCCCTCTCCCCGCCACCGACAGCGCCCGGCCCGGCGCTGGCCCAGGCGGGCCCTGCTCGTGCTCAACGTCATCGTCGTCCTGTGCATGGCGGGAACGGCATCGACCTATCTCTACGCCCGTTACAAGGTGAGCCAGATACCCAAGGTCGTGGTGCACGGCCTCCAGGGGGTCGGTCGCACGGCCGCCCCCCCGCCTCCCGGCAAGCCCGAGACCATCCTGCTGGTGGGCTCGGACAGCCGATCCGGGTTCAGCAAGTCCCAGCAGGCCGAGTACGGCAGCACGGCCCAGGCTGCCGGGCAACGCAGCGACGTCATCGTGCTCGTGCACCTGATCCCCGCCACCGGCAAGGCGGCCATGCTCTCCATACCCCGGGACAGCTACGTGCACATCGCCGGCACGAGCACCGTGAACCGCATCAACTCGGCCTTCAACAATGGGCCCAGCCAGCTCATACAGACCATCACGCACGACTACGGGATCCCCATCAACCACTACATCGAGGTCAACTTCACCGGCCTGGAGGGCATCGTGAACACGGTGGGGGGGATATGCATGTACTTCCCCTACCCCGCCAGGGACGCGGAGTCGGGCCTGGACATTCCCACCGCCGGCAACCATCACCTCAACGGCAAGATGGCCCTGGCCCTGGCCCGCAGCCGCTTCTACCAGTACTACAAGGGCGGCCAGTGGATACCGGAGGGCACCGGGGACCTGGGGAGGATAACCCGCCAGCACGAGTTCCTGCGGGTGCTGGCCCAGACGGCCGTGCACCGCGGGATCCACAATCCCTTCGTGGCCAACTCGCTGGTCTCCAAGGCGGTGGGGGACGTGCGGGTGGACAGCCGCTTCTCGACCTCGGACATCCTGCGCCTCATCAGCGAGTTCGGCAGGGCCAACCCGGGCAGCACCCCCTCATGGACCATGCCCGGGACCCCCTATGTCACCCCGGGAGGGGCGGACGTGCTCCAGCCCGAGTGGTCGGCGGACAAGGCCGTCATCCGGGCCTGGGAGAGCTACGGGATGCCCGCCCCCGCCGGGGGGAGCCGGCGCCCCGCCGCCCGGCATTCCCCTCCGCCCACGGTGGCTCTTTCGTCGGTCCACGTCGAGGTCCTGAACGGCTCGGGAGCGACGGGCCAGGCCCAGCAGGCGGCCCAGGCCCTCAGCAGTGCCGGCTTCAAGGTGGTCAACTACGGAGATGCCAACTCCTATGGCTATCTATCCTCCATCGTCACCTACGGGCCCGGTCACGAGGCCGAGGCCCGCACCTTGGCCGAGCACGTGAAGGGCGGCGCCACCATCAACGAAGACCCCAACATGGGCGGCTCGGTCATCACCCTCACGACCGGGGCCAGCTACGGGGGGATCAGCACCAAGGCCTCGCCGGGGGCGGTGAGATCGGCCCCCTCGGGAGGTGCGGGAGGCTCGGCAGGGGGGTCGGGAACCGGCTCCTCAGCCGGGGGGACCGCCACCCCCTCGGGCTCCACCAAGCCCCCCCCGTGGGACCCCACCGCCTGCAGGTCGTGACGCCGTGAAGGGCCTGATCCTCGCCGGCGGAGCCGGCACCCGCCTCCGGCCCATCACCCACACCAGCGCCAAGCAGCTGGTGCCGGTGGCCAACAAGCCCATCCTCTTCTACGCCTTGGAGGCCATGGCCGAGGCCGGGATCCGCCAGGTGGGGGTCGTGGTGGGCGACACCAGGGCCGAGGTGGAGGCGGCAGTGGGGGACGGCTCGGCCTGGGGGCTGGAGGTGACCTGGATCCCCCAGGAAGCGCCCCTGGGGCTGGCCCACGGCGTCCTCATCGCCCAGCCCTTCCTGGGGGACGAGGAGTTCGTCATGTACCTGGGCGACAACCTGCTGCGCCAGGGCATCACCGGCCTGGTGGCCGACTTCGAGGGGGAGCGGGAGCGGCTGAGCGGCACCTTCCAGGGCCTGGAGGGAGACCAGGGCAAGTCCCCGGCGGCCCAGATCCTGCTGGCCCGGGTGCCCGACCCGCAGCGGTTCGGGGTGGCCGTGCTGGACCCCGCCGGCGAGGTGGTGGGCCTGGTGGAGAAGCCGGCCCATCCCCCTTCTGACCTGGCCCTGGTGGGTGTCTACCTCTTCGATGCCCGCATCCACGAGGCGGTGGCGTCCATCTCCCCGTCGGCCCGGGGGGAGCTGGAGATCACCGATGCCATCCAGTGGTTGATCGACCACGGCCACCGGGTCCGGTGCCAGGTGGTGGACGGGTACTGGAAGGACCTGGGGGAGCTGGACGCCTTCCTGGAAGGCAACCGTCTGGTCCTGGAGGGCCTGGAGCCCGCCAACCACGGTGAGGTGGACGGGGACTCCCGCCTGGAGGGGCGGGTCGTCCTGCAGGACGGGGCCCAGATAGTGCGCTCCACCATCAGAGGACCGGCCATCATCGGCGAGGGCACCAGGATCGTGGACAGCTTCATCGGCCCCTTCACCTCCGTCTACTACGGCTGCGAGATAGTCCGGTCCGAGATCGAGCACTCGGTGGTGCTGGAGCAGAGCCGGATCATCGACATACCGAGGGTGGAGGACTCCCTCGTGGGCAAGATGGTGGAGGTCTCCCGGACCAGCCGCCGCCCCCGGGCCGTCCGCCTGATGCTGGGCGACCACTCACGGGTCGATCTGGCCTGACCCAGCCCTCGGCCCCCCAGCCTCTAGCCTGGCGCCCCGATGGCATCTGGCAGGCTGCTCGTGACCGGCGGGGCCGGGTTCATCGGGTCCAACTTCGTCCGCCACTGGCTGGCCGGCCACGAGGGGCCCGTGGTCGTCTACGACGCCCTCACCTATGCCGGCAGCCGGGAGAGCCTGGCTGACGTCGAGAGCGGGATCGTCTTCGTCCACGCCGATGTCTGCGACCTGGACCGGGCCGAGGAGGCCATCGCAGCCCACGGCGTCGACACCATCGTCAACTTCGCCGCCGAGTCCCACAACAGCCTGGCGGTCCTGGACCCGGGGCTGTTCTTCCGCACCAACGTGCTCGGCACCCAGACCATGCTGGAGGCGGCCAGACGAGCGGGGGTGGCCCGCTTCCACCACATTTCGACCTGCGAGGTGTACGGCGATCTGGCCCTCGACTCGCCCGAGGCCTTCACCGAGCAGTCCCCCTACCGGCCCCGCACTCCCTACAACGCCTCCAAGGCGGGCGCGGACCATGCCGTGCGCGCCTACGGCGAGACGTACGGGCTGCCTACCACCATCACCAACTGCTGCAACAACTACGGGCCCTTCCAGTTCCCCGAGAAGCTCATCCCCCTCTTCACCACCAGGGCTCTGGATGGCCAGCCCCTCCCCATGTACGCCTCCACCCGCAACCGGAGAGAGTGGCTGCACGTGTCGGACCACTGCCGGGCCGTCGAGGCCGTCCTCGAGCGGGGCCGGGTGGGCGAGACCTACCACGTGGGCAGTGGTGAGGAGGCGAGCATCGAGGACGTCGCCGACCTCGTTCTCGCCGCCACCGGCCGGCCCTCCTCCCTCAAGATGGTGGTCCCCGACCGTCCGGGCCACGACCGGCGGTACCTCCTCGACTCGACCAAGATCCGCCGCGAGCTGGGGTGGGAGCCAGAGGTGGGGTTCCGGGAGGGCCTGGACTCCACCGTGGCCTGGTACGCCGGGAACCGGGAGTGGTGGGAGCCCCGGCGGGGCCGGGCCCCCGTCCAGGAGACGGCCTGGTAGCTCATGCGGGTGGTCATCACCGGGGCGGGGGGCCAGGTAGGCCAGGAGGTGGCGGCAGCGTTCGGGCCGAGGTGGGACGTGGTGGCCCTGGACCATTCCCGCCTCGACGTGTCCGACCGCGATGCCGTCCTCCAGCTGGTGGCGGGAACGAGCCCCGACGTCATCGTGCACACCGCGGCCTGGACGGCGGTGGATGCCTGCGAGGAGGACCCCGACCGGGCCTACCTGGTGAACGCCCTCGGCACCCGCCACGTGGCCGAGGCAGCCCGGTGGTGCGGTGCCCATCTTTGCTACCTGTCGACGGACTACGTGTTCGACGGGGCGAGCGGCCGCCCCTACACGGAGTGGGACGACCCCCATCCCCTTTCCGTCTACGGGCGTTCCAAGCTGGGGGGGGAGCACGCCTGCCCCCCCGAGGCCACCATCGTGCGCACCTCATGGGTCTGCGGGCGCCACGGGTCCAACATGGCTCGCACCGTGCTGCGCCTGGCCCGGGAGCCGGGGCCCCTGCGGTTCGTGGACGACCAGCACGGCAGCCCCACCATGGCGGCCGACCTGGCCGGGGTGGTGATGCGCCTGGCGGTGGAGCGCCGGCCGGGGCTCTTCCATGTGACCAACCAGGGCCAGACGACCTGGTACGGCTTCGCCCGGGCCGTGCTGGGCGCCGCCGGCCTCGATCCCGGGCGGGTGGAGCCCATCGCCACCGTTTCGCTCCAGCCGCCCCGGCCGGCTCCCCGCCCCCCCTTCTCGGTGCTGGACAATGCTGCCCTGCGCCTCTCGGGCCTCCCCCTGCTCCCGGCCTGGGAGGAGTCCCTCGAGGTGCTGGTGAAGGAGCTGGTGGCGGTATGAGCAGGGTGGCGGTGGTCGGGACGGGGTACGTGGGCCTCACCACGGGCGCCTTCCTCGCCCGCCTCGGCCATGACGTGTTGTGTGCCGACGTGGTGGCGGAGAAGGTGGCCATGCTCAATGGCGGCCGTATCCCCATCGTGGAGGAGGGGCTGGAGGGCCTGGTGAGGGAGGGCCTGGCCTCGGGCCGGCTCAGGTTCGTCCTCGGCGCCGCAGCCGCCGTGCCGGGCCAGGAGTTCGTCTTCCTGTGCGTGCCCACGCCCCAGCGGCCCGATGGGTCGGCCGACATGTCCTACATAGTCGACGCCGCCACCGAGATCGGGCCCGTCCTCGAGCCCGGGTCCGTCGTCATCAACAAGTCCACCGTCCCGGTGGGGTCGACGCGAGTGGTCGAGAGGGCGCTGGCCCGGCCCGACGTGGCCGTGGTCTCGAACCCGGAGTTCCTCCGTGAGGGCTCGGCCATACACGACTGCGAGCACCCCGACCGCATCGTGATAGGAGCCGACGACGAGGCTGCTGCCATCAGGGTGGCCGCCCTCTTCGATCAGGTGCGGGCGCCGGTGATGGTCACCGACCCGGCCTCGGCCGAGACCATCAAGTACGCGTCCAACGCCTTTCTCGCCACCAAGATCAGCTTCATCAATGCCGTCGCCAACCTGTGCGAGGCGGTAGGGGCCGATGTCAAGGACGTCGTCCTCGGCATGGGCTACGACCGGCGCATCGGCTTCGAGTTCCTGAAGCCCGGCCCGGGCTGGGGCGGGAGCTGCCTGCCCAAGGACACGAGGGCCCTGGTCCGCATAGGCGAGGACGCCGGCTACGACTTCAGCCTGCTGCGAGGGGTGATCGAGGTCAACGACGAGCAACGATCCCGGGTCCTGGCCAAGATCGCGACCATGGTGGGCGGCCCCCTGGAGGAGGCGCAGGTCGCCGTGTGGGGCCTCACCTTCAAGGCCCGGACCGACGACCGCAGGCAGTCGCCCGCCGTCGCCATAGCCGCTGCCCTCGTGGCTGCCGGCGCCAGGGTGCGGGCGTACGACCCGACGGTACGCGGCCCGCAGCCCGACCTGGCAGGCATCGAGCTCTGTGATGATCCCTATCAGGCCTGCGAGGGGGCCTCGGTCCTGGCCCTGCTCACGGAGTGGGACGAGCTCCGCTGGCTGGACTTCGACAAGGTGAGGTCCGTGATGGCCTCTCCTTGCCTGGTGGATGCCCGCAACCTCCTGGAGCCCGCCTCCATGCGGCTGGCCGGATTCCGCTATCTCGGGATGGGCCGTCAGTGAGGGCGGTGGTGACGGGAGGGGCCGGCTTCCTCGGTTCCCACCTCTGCGAGGCCCTGCTGGGACGGGGCGACCAGGTCGTGTGCATCGACAACCTGGTGACGGGGACGCTCGACAACCTGGCCGGCCTCCTCGACCACCCGGGCATGGAGTTCCGCTGCCACGATGTGAGCAGCTACCTGGACGTCCCCGGCCCCGTGGACGCCGTGCTCCACTTCGCCAGCCCCGCCTCACCTCGGGACTACCTCGAGCTCCCCATCCAGACCCTGAAGGTGGGGAGCCTCGGGACCCACAACTGCCTCGGCCTGGCCAAGGCCAAAAGGGCGCGCTTCCTGCTGGCCTCCACCAGCGAGGTCTACGGTGACCCCGAGGTCCATCCCCAGGTCGAGGGCTACTGGGGGCACGTCAACCCGGTCGGCCCACGCGGCGTCTACGACGAGGCCAAGCGGTTCGCCGAAGCCCTGACCATGGCCTACCACCGCAGCCACGGCCTGAGCGTGGGCATCGTGCGCATCTTCAACACCTATGGCCCGAGGATGCGGCCCCACGACGGCAGGGTGGTGTCGAACCTGCTCGTGCAGGCCCTGGAGGGCAAGCCTCTCACCGTGTACGGGGACGGCAGCCAGACCCGGAGTTTCTGCTATGTGGACGACGAGGTGCGCGGCATCCTCGCCCTGCTGGACTCGGCCCACACCGGCCCCGTGAACATCGGCAACCCTGCCGAGTTCACCCTCCTCGAGCTGGTGTCCGAGGTGCTGGCCGTTACGGGCTCGACCTCAGAGGTCGTCTTCGAGGCGCTGCCGGTGGACGATCCTGCCCGCCGCCGGCCTGACATCACCCTCGCCCGCCGGCTGCTCGGCTGGGAGCCGGGAGTCGACCTCCGGGAGGGGCTGGCCCGGACGGCGGCCTGGCTGAAGGAGCGACTGGGCCGGCCGGCGGTCCCGCCTCCTGGCGCCCCGTGACCGCTCCCGTACCGGTCGGCGAGCGGGTGGGGGCCGTGATCGTCAACTACAACGCCGGGCCCCACCTGCTCAGGTGCGTGAGGAGCCTACGGTCAGAGGGCGTGCAGGAGGTGGTCGTGGTGGACAACCGGTCCACCGATGGGTCCATAGACGCCCTGCGGGCGGCCGACCCTGGCACCAGGGTGGTGGACACGGGGCGGAACGCCGGCTACGGCGCAGGGGCCAACCGGGGCTTGGCCGCCTGCCGGCACGAGCTGGTCCTGGTCGGGAACCCCGACATCATCGTCCAGGGCGGCGCAGTGGCGGCGCTGGTGGCGGCGCTCGACGCCAGCCCCCGGGTCGCCCTGGTGGGGCCCCGCCTCGAGGAGGCCGACGGCCGCCTGTACCCCTCGGCCCGCACCTTTCCCCGCCTGGCCGACGCCGTGGGCCACGGCTTCCTCGGGCTGGTCGCTCCCAACAACCGCTGGAGCCGCCGGTATCACATGGCCGACTGGGACCATTCGGAACCGAGGCTGGTCGACTGGGTATCGGGTGCCTGCTTCCTCGCCCGGCGGTCGGTGCTAGAGGGGCTGGGGGGCTTCGACGAGTCCTACTTCATGTACTCCGAGGACGTGGACCTGTGCTGGCGGGCCCGGCAGGCCGGGTGGGAGGTGGCCTACGAGCCTTCCGCCCGGGTGACCCACCTGCAGGGCGTCTCGGCCGGACGGCACCCCTATCGCATGATCGCCGCCCATCACCGGTCGCTGCTGCACTTCGCCGGCCGGACGACCAAGGGGCGCCGGCGGGCCCTCCTCCCGGTCGTGGCCACCGGACTGGCCGTGAGAGGGGCGCTGGCGTGCGGCCGCTACTGGCTGAGCTCGAGGCGAGCCCCTTCGCCCTCCGACAACGGGTAGGGTGCTGCTTCGACCATGGCTCGAGGACCGGTAGGCAGGAAGATCGCCCGTGCCGCCCGCACAGGGGGGAGCCGGACCCGCCGGCGCCAGACCCCCTTTGGTTACTACATCACGCTGGTGATCGTGGTGCTGCTCGGGCTGGCCACGGTGGGCTTCAGCCGCTACCAGGCCCACCACCCGGCCTCTGCCGTCCCGCCGACTGTCCACGACCACTGGCACGCCGCCTTCGCCTTCGACATCTGCGGCAAGCTGCAGCCCGCCCCCAAGCCCAACCCGAACGCCTCCCAGGTCGGGATCAACACCTTGGGGCAGGGCATCATCAACATCCAGCCGCTTGCGGGCCAGCCCGACACCGGGCACGACGCCACCCTGGGGCGGTTCGTGAAGGACTACCCGGGCATGGAGCTGTCCTCCTCCACGCTCCGCTACCCGGGCAAGAAGGTATGGCACGACGGGGACCTGTGCGGTGCCAAGCCCGGCCAGGTACAGGTGAAGGTGTGGAACAGCCTGGCCTCCTCGACCGGCCACGTCGTGAGCGACCCGGCCGGCCTGCTGCTCGAGAACGGGCAGCTCATCACCATTGCCTTTGTGCCTGCGGGCGCCAACATCCCCAAGCCACCCTCGGCCGCCAACCTCCTCAAGGCCTCGGCCGCCACCTCGGCCCCCGTGACCACCTCGACCACTGCCCCCGGGGCGCGCACCTCGACGACCGCCCACGGGAGGCACGCCAAGCACACCTCCACCACCAAGCCGTGAAGGCCGTGGTCCTGGTGGGCGGGGAGGGGACCCGCCTCCGCCCCCTCACCCTGGACACCCCCAAGCAGCTCCTCGCCGTGGTGGAGGTCCGCATGATCGAGCGGGTGCTCGGGCACCTGGCAGCCCACGGAGTGGACGAGGCCGTGCTGTCCCTCGGCTACCGTCCCGACGCCTTCCTTTCCGCCTACCCCGACGGAAAGGCGTGCGGGGTCCGCCTCATGTATGCCGTCGACCCCCTGCCCCTGGACACGGGGGGAGCCATCCGCTTTGCGGCCACCGAGGCGGAGGTGGAGGAGACCTTCCTCGCCGTCAACGGCGATGTCCTCACCGACGCCGACCTGTCCGCCTTGGTTGCATTCCACCGTCGGATCGGAGCGGAGACCACCATCCACCTGGCTCCTGTGGCCGACCCGTCGGCCTTTGGTGTGGTCACAACGGATGGGGAGGGCAGGGTCCAGGCCTTCCTGGAGAAGCCAGGTCCCCCCTATCCCTCCCGGTTCATCAACGCCGGCACCTATGTCATGGAGCCCTCGGTGCTGGCCCGCATCCCCGCCGGGGGGCCGGTGTCGGTGGAGAGGGACACCTTCCCCTCCATGGTGGCCGACGGCGCCTTGTGGGCCTGGGCATCCGACGCCTACTGGGTGGATGCAGGGACGCTCCCCAGCTACCTGGCGGCCTGCAAGGACCTGATCTCGGGGGTGCGGGGGACCCCCCCGGCGCCGGGCGCCAGGGACCTGGGCGGGGGGCGCTGGGCTACAGGGTCCCCCGTCATCGACGGGGAAATAGCCGGGCCGGCCCTGGTGGCCGACGCCGCCTTCGTGGCCCGCGAGGCCCGGGTCTCGGGGTCGGTCGTCGGGATCGGGGCCAGGATCGAAGGAGGGGCCTTGGTGGAAGGCTCGGTGGTGATGGCCGGGGCGGTGGTCGGTGCCGGGGCGGTGGTGGAGGGCTCCATAGTGGGGGAGGGGGCTCGGGTGGGGTCCAAGGCCTGGCTGAGCGACCTCTGCGTGGTGGGCAACCGGGTGACCGTCGCCGACGGGGTGAGGGCCAGTGGCGCCCGCATGGGGCCATGAGCGATCCCGGCTTGGCCCTGGTCACCGGTGGGGCGGGCTTCATCGGCTCGACCCTGGTGGACCGGCTACTGGCCGAGGGCCGGCGGGTGGATGTCATCGACGACCTCTCGTCGGGGTCCTTGGCGAACCTGTCCGATGCCCGGGCGTCAGGAGCAGGGCGCCTCACCTTCCACCAGATGGACATCCGCTCCGAGGACCTGGTCCGCCTGATGTCCCGGCGGCGCCCGTCGGTCGTCTACCACCTGGCCGCCCAGGCCGACGTGCGGGTGTCCGTGGCCCGCCCCCACTTCGACGCCGACGTGAACATCCTGGGCACCATCAGGGTCCTCGAGGGGGCCCGGGCTGCCGGCGCCGAGCGGGTGGTGCTGGCCGCCAGCGGCGGCACCCTCTACGGGGACCCGGACCCCGCCCTCCTGCCCCTGGCGGAGGACTGCCCCTGGCGGCCGCTGTCCCCCTACGGAGTGTCCAAGAAGTCGGCCATCGACTACCTGGTCGCCTATCGAGAGCTGCACGGCCTCGACTTCTCGGCCCTGGCCCTGGCCAACGTGTACGGGCCCCGCCAGGACCCCCACGGCGAAGCCGGGGTGGTCGCCATCTTCGCCGGCCATCTGCTGGCCGGCGAGCCCTGCACCATCTACGGGGATGGGAGCCAGACCCGCGACTTCGTCTTCGTGGACGACGTGGTCGATGCCTTCGTGAGGGCCGGGGGCCGTGGCGGGGGGGAGGTCCTCAACATCGGGACGGGGGTCGAGACCTCGGTCAGGGAGCTCTACGAGACCATGGCCCGTGCCGCCGGGGTGGAGCGGGCACCCACCCTGGCGCCCCCTCGGCCCGGGGAGCTGCAACGCTCCGCTCTCAACCCGGCCCAGGCTCGCAAGGTCCTGGGATGGGCTCCCTGGACCGCTCTGGCGGAGGGCACCGCTGCCGTGCTGGACTCGGTGAGGAGGACGAGGGGCTGACCCCGCTGCTGGGGAGGAGGGTCGGACACGGAGAACAACGGCACCGGGGGGGGCCGGGGACCGGGGCAGGGTGATCGCACCGGCCGGAGCCGGGCCGCCGGCCAGGCCCACCCCTCCCCGGGACCGCCCGGCCGGGAGGGATCCGGGCATGCGGGGGAAAGGGCGCGGCCTCTCCAGGCCCAGGGCAGGGAGGTGCCTGCTGGCCGCTCCGTCTCGCCCCCGGCGCTCCCCCGGGGGCTCCCGCTCCTGCTGGCCAACCTGCCGGCGGCCAGCGGCTGGTCCCCCCGGGCAGGCCCGTCCGGGGCCCCGCCGAACCGCTCCCGAGGCAATGGCGCTTGGCGGTCGTGGGGGTGCTCCGCCGGCTCGTCCAGCTGGGGGCCTTGGGGGTGGCCCTCTGGGCCGTGGCCTATGCCATCCTGCCGTACTCAACCTCGTTCCCACAGCTGCCGGCCAGCCGTCTACCAGGTCTTCGACCAGGGCCCGCCGTCCCAGGGAGCAGGCCGCCTCGCCATGCCACCCCGGCCTGCACCCGCCAGGCGCGCAGCCGCCTCTACCAGGCGGCGCCAGTCGTGGTGCTCGACCTCATTGCCGTGGCCGGGCTGAGCCGGATCCTGGCCTGAGGGCCAGCCGGGCGGAGCCGCCGCGGGCAGGCCGGTAGGGCCGGTAGGAGGCCGGGCCGACCGGAGGGCGGGCGAGGCCGTGCCGGGGCAGGAACCTGGGCCGTGGCCTACCGGAACAGGTCCTCGGCATGAGGGCGCACGATCTCCCCTCGCACCGAAGCCTCCCGGAGCCATGATCCCTCGAGACCTCTCACGATCACCACCGGCACCCCCTGGGCCTTGCCCATCACCAGCTCCGCAGCACCGGCGATCTCGTCGGCCACGCACACCTCCGTAGCCACGAGCTGGCGTCCCAAGGCGTCCTCGGTGCCCCTGAGGTCGACCACCCCGGCCACGCCGGCGCAGCCGATGGCCACGTCGGTCACGCCTCGCCGCCAGGTCCGACCGAACGTGTCAGACACGATCACTCCCACCTGCACTCCCAGCCTGGCCCTCAGGCCGTCGCGCAGCCTGCGGGCGCTGCGGTCGGGGTCGAGCGGGAGCAGGGCCGCCCACCCCCTCTCGACGTTGGAGAGGTCCACCCCGGCGTTGGCGCAGACGAACCCGTGGCGGGTCTCGGTCATGAGCAGGTCCCCTCTGCGCCTCAGCACGCGGACGGCCTCGGCCTCCACCACCGCCTGCACCGAGGGGCGGTCATCGGGCTTCACCGGGACCAGACGGCCTTCGGCCTTGGAGACGACCTTCTGGGTGACCACCACCACGTCCCCGTCGGCCAGATCGGCGCGCTCGGCCACCAGGTCGGACAGCACGTCCCCCGGGCGCACCTCCGGGAAGCCGGGCACGGGGATGACGGTGACGGGTCCCATGGGGCTCAGGAGGCGCTCAGCGTATCTCCGACGGCCAGCCGGGCCAGGGACTCACCCACCCCGGGGCGGTCCATCACCGTGGGGGCCACCAGGCAGTCCATGCCCTCCGCCTCCACCTGCCTGGCCAGGCCGGCATCGGCCTCGTCGACGATCAGGGTCCCCGCTATGGGTGCCCAGAGACGGGCCACTCCTACCACCGACGCCTCGTGGCCCAGCTCGGCCAAGAGCCGGTCAGCGGGGCCCTTGAGGGCGGCCCCGGCCACGATGGGCGAGATGGCAACTACGTCTTGGCGCCGGGCCCTCACGGCCTCCTCGACCCCCGGCACGGCCAGGATGGGGGCAATGGAGACCAGTGGGTTGGAAGGGCAGATGATTAGCCGCTCCGCCCCCGCCACCGCCTCCAGGACCCCCGGGGCAGGGCGGGAGGTTGCCGCCCCCTCGAAGCGCAGCCCGGTCACCGCCACCGAGTGCCGGCGGCGCACGAAGTAGTCCTGGAAGCTGACCTCCTCGCCGCCGGCCAGGGTCACCCGGGTCCGCACCTCGTCGTCTGTCATCGGCATGAGGTGAGATCGAATGCCCCAGGCTTTGGCGATCTCCCCCGCGACGGCCGACAGGGGGGCCCCCTCGGCCAGGCGCTGGGTCCGGTACAGGTGGGTGGCCAGGTCCCGGTCCCCCAGGCGGAACCAGGTCTGGCCCCTGTAGCGCTCCAGGGCTTCCATGACCCGCCAGGTCTCGCCCGCCAGGCCCCAACCTGTCGTGGGGTTGGCGGCGCCGGCGAGGGTGTAGGTGACGGTGTCGAGGTCCGGGCTTATGTGCAGGCCATGGAGGACCTCGTCATCGCCGGTGTTGACCACGGCGTGAACCCGAGCGGGCCCCACCGCCCGGCACAGGGGCGCCAGGAGCCGGGCAGCACCTACGCCTCCGGCCAGGGCGGTGATCACGCTCGGAGGGTAGGCGCTGTCGCTCCCGGTCTGTGCGTGTGGAAGGCTGGCCAGCGTGCCAGCCACCCGGACCCGACCGGCCGGAGCCCTGAGCTCCGGTGCGGTGGAGGGGCGGCTGCGCGTGGCCATGGATGCCACTCCGCTCCTCGGGACCCGGACCGGGGTGGCCACCTTCTGCTCCGGGGCGCTGGGGGCGCTGGCGTCTCGGGGGGATCTGGAAGTCCGCGCCTTCGCCGTGACCTGGAGGACCCGCCACGCCCTGGCCTGCCGGCTGCCGGCCGGCGTCGTCCGGGTGGACCGCCCCCTGCCCGCCCGCCCCCTGCACTGGGCCTGGAGCATGACCGAGCTTCCGCCCATCGAGTGGCTGGCCGGACCGATGGACCTTGTCCATGGGTCCAACTTCGTCGTCCCGCCGGCCCGGCGGGCGGCCAGGGTCGTAACCGTGCACGACCTCACGGCCCTGCGCTTCCCCGAGATGTGCGAGCCGGTGAGCAGGCGCTTTCCTGCCCTGGTGCGCCGGGCCGCCTCCCGGGGGGCCTGGGTGCATACCCCCTCTCACTGGGTGGCCCAGGAGGTCGTCGAGCTGCTCGGGGTGGACCCGGAGCGGGTGCGGGCGGTGCACCACGGCGTGTGGTTGCCGGACCGTCCGGCCGGGACGGGGCAGAGGGCCCTGACCCTCCCCTCCGGTACGTCGCGCTACATCCTGGCCCTCGGGACCGTGGAGCCCCGCAAGGACCTCCCGGGACTGGTGAGAGCCTTCGACGAGCTGGCCTCCGGCCACCCGGACGTGGCCCTGGTGCTGGCCGGGCCGGACGGGTGGGGGGTGGCTGACATGGCCGCCGCCCTGGAACGGTCCCCCCACCGGAGGCGGATCCTCCGTCTCGGATGGGTGGGGGGTGAGCGGCGGGACTCGCTGTTGGCAGGGGCTGCCGCGTTCGCCTACCCCTCCGTCTACGAGGGATTCGGGTTCCCGCCCCTGGAAGCCATGGCAGCCGGGGTACCGGTGGTGGCGACCAGGGCCGGCGCCCTGCCGGAGGTGCTGGGCGACGGGGCGGAGCTGGTGCCTGTAGGAGACCCGGTCGCCCTGGCCTCAGCCCTCAGCCGGGTACTGGACGACGAGGCGGTGAGGCGCCAACTGGTGCAGCGGGGGCGCGCCAGGGTCGGGAGCTACCGCTGGGCCGACTGTGCTGAGGGGCTGGCCAGGCTGTACGCAGAGGCTGTGTCCAGCCGGAAGGGGGGAGGGTGAGGGTCGGTCTGGTCGTCGAGCAGCTCCGCCGGGCGGTCCCCGGCGGGATCGGGACCTACGCGCGCGGGCTCATCCAGGGCTTGGCCCAGCTCGGCGGCGAGGCGCCGGAGCTGTTGTTGCTGGCCAGTCGGCCCCAGCGCCGGCCCGACCCCCTGGCGGCCCTGGGGCCCCCTGTCCGGGCGTCCCGCCTGCCCGGCCTGCTGGCCAGCCGGGCTTGGCACGCTGGCCTGGTACCCGAAGTCGGCGGCTTGGACCTGGTCCACGCCGTGTCGGTGGCCCTTCCCCCCACCGGGCCCGTGCCAGCCGTTGCCTGTGTCCATGACCTGGCGTGGCGCTGCCTGCCCGAGACCTTCCCGCCCCGGGCCCGCCGCTGGCACGAGGCGGCGCTGGCCCGGACCCTGTCCCGGGCGCGCAGGCTCATCGTTCCCTCCACCGCCACCGCCGACGCCCTCGTGCGGGCAGGGGTGGCTGCCGGTACGGTCACGGTGGTGGAAGAGGGCTGCGACCACCTGGCCCCCCCGGACCGGGAGGCGGCGCGAGCCAGGCTGGCGCAGGCCGGAGTGGAGGGCCCCTACCTGCTGAGCGTGGGCACCATGGAGCCCCGCAAGAACCTGGCCCGCCTGGTTCAGGCCTTCGCCCAGGCCCGGCCCAGGCTGCCCGAGCCCTGGCCCCTGGTTGTGGTGGGCCCGCGGGGCTGGGGTCCCAGGCTGGCGGCCCCGCCGGGTGTGGTCCTCCTGGGAGAGGCCAGCGCCGGCGAGCTGAGCGGGCTCTACGCCGCCGCCCGCTGCCTGGCTTACGTCCCTCTGCTGGAGGGGTGGGGCCTCCCAGCCATCGAGGCCATGGCCCTTGGCACCCCGGTCGTGGCCAGCCCCATGCCGAGCACCGCCGGCCAGGCCCTGGAGGTGGACCCGCGCGACGTCGGTCGCATGGCGGAGGCCATCGTGGCGGCATCCACCGACGAGGAGCTACGGGCCCATCTGGTGGCCAGGGGGAGGGCCCGGGCGTCCCGGCTCACCTGGGCCGAGGCAGCGAGGGCCCATGTCGAGGTCTGGGAGGAGGCGGCATGAGGGGCCCGTCCAACCGGTCGGTAGAGGCCGACCGGGGGACAGGTGCCGACGAGCGCTTGGCGGTCAGCCTGGACGTGAGCGCCGTGCCCGCCAGGCCGGCGGGAGCCGGCCGCTACACGGTCACCCTGGCCCAGGCGCTGGGGTCCCGAGCGGACCTGGACCTGACCTTGCTGGCACGCTCCGGCGACGCCCGGCGGTGGAGGGGGGCCGTGCCCCGGGCCTCGGTGCAGGCCGTGGTGCCCGATCCCCGGCCGATGCGGCTGCTCTGGGAGCAGGCCCGCCTGCCGCGGCTGCTGGCCCGCCTCCCCGTGGACGTGCACCACGGCCCGCACTACACCATGCCGGAGGGGGCATCGGTGCCCAAGGTGGTGACGATCCACGACCTCACCTTCTTCGACCACCCCGAGTGGCACGACCGTTCAAAGGTCGTCGTCTTCCGCCGGGCGGTGCGGGTGGCGGCGGCCCAGGCCGAAGTGCTGGTCTGCGTCAGCCATACCACGGCGAGGAGGCTGATGGAGCTGTGCCCTCCGGCGGGCGAGGTCCGGGTCGTGCCCCACGGAGTGGACCTGGACCGGTTCAGCCCCGCCCCCCCCGAGGGGGGCGGAGGCCCCGGATCGCCCATGCCCGAGGTCCTGGCCCGGCTCGGGATCAACTGGCCCTACGTGGCCTTCATGGGCACCGTGGAGCCCCGCAAGGACGTCCCTACCCTGGTTCAGGCCTTCGACCGCATGTGCCCGGCCCATCCCAGCCTGCGCCTCGTGGTGGCTGGCGCCCCGGGTTGGGGGGAGAAGGCCCTCGCCCAGGTCATCGCCGAGGCCCGCCACCCCGAACGGGTGGTCCGGCTGGGCTACGTGCCGGAAGCGGCCGTGCCCGAGTTGCTCCGGCGGGCGGCGGCCGTGGCCTATCCCGCCCTCGAGGAGGGCTTCGGTCTCCCCGTCCTGGAGGCCCTGGCCACGGGGACCCCCCTGGTGACCACGGCCGGAACGGTGATGGAGGAGCTGGCCGACGGGGCCGCCTTGCTGGTCGAGCCGGGGGACATCGAGGGCCTGGCCGGCGCTCTGGACATGCTGGTACGGGGGGACGACGGCCTCGCGGCGCGCCGGGCCAGGGGTCTGGAGGTCGCCTCCCGCTACACCTGGGGGGCGAGTGTCGAGGGCCACGTTGACGCCTACCGGGCGGCGGCGCGCCGGAGGGTTTGAGGCGAGCGCCTCAGCAGCTGGTGCTCAGGCGGTCCGAGGTCACAGAGCCCTGTGCGGCGGTGATGCGGTGGTCGTAGCACACGCCCGTCGAGTCGCTGTACTCATAGGTCTGGCGGTCCGTCCCGTTGGCCAGGCGGTACTGGCCGCTGTCGTACTCTGACAGGACGCCCGACCCCGAGGTGGTGTTGGCCAGCCGGCTGGCGAAGACGAGGGTCCCATTCTCGGACTGCGAGGTGACCACCGTCTTCGATGCCACGACATGGGCAGGCAACAGGAACCAGTTCGTCCTGGTCGGCTGTTGGAACATCTCCACTGCGGTGAGGGGGTCCTGCTCCTTGGTGATGCTCACCTCGGTGCCGCTGGGACCCTGGGTGGTGGTGACGGTCTCGAGGGTTTGATTGCTCGTCGTCTGCTGGCGGTAGTTCCGGAGCTCGAAGACGTTGGTGTTGGCGAAGCTGAGGCTCGTGGTTATGGTGGTCGTGACCCGTCCACTCGGGGTTTGCACCCACCCCGAGAGCGTCCCGGAGCGGCGAGCACTTACGGTGTAGTTGACGTGCCCAGCCCCGGTCTGTTCACTGGCCGTGATGCTGGTCGGCTGGGACAGCGTGTCCTCGGTGAGTGCTCCAGTTGTCTGACTGGTGCTCGGGTCGGTATAGAGAAGAAGGTTGGGCGTGAGTGACCAGTACGACTGGGCATTGGTGATGGACATTGTGAGGGCATGGCTGTCCCCGTCGGTGAGTTGACCGACGAAGGGGGTCAGGTTGATGTCCCTGGGTTGCAGGTTGAAGGCGTCCACTGCCGGAATGGGGCGCCAGAGCAACGGGTTGATCCCCCCGGTGAATATGTTCGGGAAGGGAATGGTGGCTCCGGCGGGCTGCCCATCGAGGGACACGTCGATCTCCCGGTAGGGGCCTCCTCCGCATAGCCCGGCGGAGGGATGGGCGGAGACGAAGTCGTTGGGAAGGCCCCCGTACCAGAACTCGTCGCAGGCATTGCCCTTGGGGTAGACCTCGACCAATGCCCGGGTGAGGTTTCTCGGAAGGCCTGTGAGGTGGAATGTGGCCACATCCTGAGGACTGGCCAGGTACTGGGTCCCCAACCCGATCACCTCGTTCGGAGTCCGAGGTGCGGGGTAGGCGGCGTCGGGCTCGTAGAACGTCAACGAGACGGAGATGTGCATGACACCCGTGTCGACGCTGTTCAGGTAGTTGGGGACGCTGATCGTATAGGGCTGCCCGGGGGTGAAGAGGGACGTGTACTCGGTGACATCCTTCTCGGCATGCCAGGTGATCCCGGCTGGGTCGGGCTCCGGGGTGGAGGTGAAGAAGATCTCGGCGCCGCCCAGGGTCACCTCACCAGCGCGGTCGTACTGACGGCCGGCCTCTTGGCCCGTCCAGTGCAGGACCACTTTGGCCCAAGGGCCGGGGCAACCGGCTGGCGGATCGAAGGTCCCCTGGTAGTCCTGAGGCGCTCCCGAGGGTGCGTTGGTGACGTAGTCACTGGCCAAGGTCACGGTGCACGATGGGGTGGGAGGGACGGGAACGGGCCGATCGGCCGTCACCGGGTTCTGATAGGAGACGCCCTCGCCGGCCCAGGCCGGGGGGACGACGAGGCCACTCATGCCCACCGTGGCCATGACCGCCACCAACCATCGAGCCCGCATCCCTACCCTCCACTCTTAGTGGTGCCGAAGTCACATTGAATCATAAGGACACCGGGAGAGCTCCTCCACTGTCGGTCGTACCTGCCACTTCTCCTCTTGGCTGGGGGCCACCCCGCGGAACCGAGGAGACCGGGCCCGGTCCCAGGTCCACCGGGCTCGGTCCGGTGGCTCCCCGCGGGCGGGGTACCGTGGTCGGGTGCGGGCGTTCGTCACCGGGAGCAGGGGCTTCGTGGGGAGCTGGCTCGTGCCCCACCTCCGGGACCTGGGGGACGAGGTAGCCGAGGCCCCCGCTGACCTGGATGTCACCCGTGGGGAGGCCCTGAAGGAGGTGATGGTCGCCTGGGAGCCCGATGCCGTCTATCACCTGGCAGCGTGGAGCCATGTGGGCCGGAGCTGGGAGCACCCTGAGGAGGCGCTGCGGGTCAACGCCCTGGGGACCCTCGCCCTGCTGGAGGCGGCACGGGCCTGCCGGGGCCGACCGAGGGTCCTGCTCGTCTCCTCGGCCGAGGTCTACGGGCGGGTCCAGCCGGCCGATCTCCCCATAGGGGAGGATTCGCCTCTCAGGCCCGTGAGCCCCTATGCCGCCAGCAAGGTGGCGGCGGAGTTCCTCGGCGTCCAGGCCCACCTGGCCCACGGCTTGGCGGTCTTGAGGGCCCGGCCCTTCAACCACGTCGGCCCGGGGCAGTCTCCGGACTTCGTGGTGCCGGCCATGGCCCGCCGCATCCTGGAGGCGTCCCGGGAGGGCCGGGCCACGATCAAGGTGGGGAACCTGTCGGCCCGCCGGGATTTCACCGACGTGCGGGACGTGGTGCGCGCCTACCGGCTGCTCGTGCTGTCAGGTGAGCCGGGCCAGGTCTACAACGTCTGCAGCGGGAGGGACGTTGCCATCAAGGAGGTGGTGCAGCGTCTGGCCGCCCTGGTGGATGCCAACCTGCGCCTGGAGCCCGACCCGGGGCTGATGCGCCCCGCTGACGTGGCCGTGCTGCGGGGGGACCCGAGCCGGTTGGTGCAGGCCACCGGCTGGCGGCCCGAAGTGAGCCTGGAGCAGACGCTGGCCGACGTGCTGGCCGAGTGGAGGGAGACCCTGGTCACCCGCTGACCGAGGGGCTAGGCCGGCCTCCTCACCACCTGCTGGCGTACCTGGCGGAAGGCAGCTGCCAGTTGGCCAGGAAGGCGCCTCTCCAGCTCGTCCAGCACGGGCGCCACCCGCTCGTCCAGGTCCCGGGAGAGCTCGACCAGCTGGCGCTCTATCTCCCGCCGGCGGACATGGGCCCTCTGGAGGCCCAGCACTCCCAGGCCGATGGCCGTGTAGGCCGCGTCACGAAGGGTCGAGGCCAGCTCCCGGTGATCGCTCATGGCACCCGCACAGCTAGGCATCGGAGGAGCGGTGCCATCCGGTGTGCTGCGCCCCGCTCTCCTCGACGTGGTTGCCTGGTGTCCCCCCCGAGCCGTCAGGATGGCGGGCAGGGGCGGCAGCACCATTGCCCACCACCTCCTCGGGGAGGGCGAAGCGATGGGGCTGGGGGCGCTCCTCGCCGGCGTGGACCGGTCGCCCGTATGCCTCGTCCACCAGGCGGGCCACGCTGTCGCCGTCCAGGGTCTCCCGCTCCAGCAGGGCGTGGGCCACCGCGTCGAGGCCCGACTTGTGCCTGGTCAGGTACTCGGTAGCCCGCTCCTCGGCCTCGCGCAGGATGCGCTCCACCTCCTCGTCGATGATCCGGCTGGTGTCCTCCGAGTAGTCACGGGAGTGCATGAGGTCTTCGCCCAGGAAGACCATGCCCTGGGAACCCCAGGCCATGGGGCCGATGCGCGAGCTCATCCCGTACTCCCGCACCATCTTCCGGGCCAGCTCGGTGTTGCCGACCAGGTCGTTGGCAGCCCCCGTGGACAGGTTCTTGTACACGAGCAGCTCGGCCACCCTGCCTCCCATGCGCACGGCCAGGGAGTCCTCGATGTACTCGGCCGGGTAGATGTGGCGCTCCTCCAGCGGCAGCTGCTGGGTGACGCCAAGGGCCATGCCTGTGGGCAGGATGGTGACCTTGTGGAGGGGGTCGGCGTGCGGGAGGACGTAGGCCAGCACGGCGTGGCCACCCTCGTGGTAGGCGACCCGCTCCTTCTCCTGCTCGGTGAGGACAAGGGAGTCCCGGCGCTGTCCCATGAGGACCCGGTCCCGGGCCGCCTCGAAGTCCCGCATCTCCACCGCATCGCTGCCCCGGCGCACGGCGTGGAGGGCCGCCTCGTTCACGAGGTTGGCCAGGTCGGCCCCGCTCATGCCGGGGGTCCCCCTGGCCACCAGCTCCAGGTCCACGTCGGGGCCCATGCGCTTGTCTCGGCAATGGACGATCAGGATGGGCAGCCGCTCGTCCAGGTCGGGGAGGGGGACGACGATCTGACGGTCGAAGCGCCCGGGACGCAAGAGGGCGGGGTCCAGGATGTCGGGCCGGTTGGTGGCGGCCATCATCACGATCCCCTCCGTGGTGTCGAAGCCGTCCATCTCCGACAGCATCTGGTTGAGGGTCTGCTCCCGCTCGTCGTGGCCGCCGCCCAGGCCGGCTCCGCGCTTGCGCCCGATGGAGTCGATCTCGTCCACGAAGATGATGGCGGGGGCCTGCTTGCGAGCCGTCTGGAACATGTCCCGCACCCGGCTCGCCCCCACCCCCACGAACATCTCCATGAAGTCCGAGCCGCTGACGGACATGAAGGGCACCCCGGCCTCGCCGGCCACGGCCCGGGCCAGCAGGGTCTTGCCCGTGCCCGGTGGCCCGACCAGCAGGACCCCCTTGGGGATGCGAGCCCCGATGTCCCGGAACCGCCCGGGTGTCTTCAGGAACTCCACCACCTCGCTGATCTCCTGCTTGACACCCGTGTAGCCAGCCACGTCGTTGAAGGTGGTTCGGGGGCGGTCGGTGCTGAACAGCTTGGCCTTGGACCGTCCGATGGACATGATCCCCGACATCTGACCCTGCGCCCTGCGGTTCATCCACACGAAGAAGGCGATGAGGAACACCACCGGCAGGCCGATGTAGAGGAGGTTGGAGATCAGCCCGTTCTGGCTCGGCGTGGTGTAGTTGACGTTGACCCCGCTGGCGTGGAGGGCGTTGTACTCGCTGTTGGGCAGCGGGCTGGGGCCGTCCACCACGTAGGGGGTGCCGTTCTTGAGGGAGCCGGTGATCTGCCCCGTGGCGTTGTTGACCAGGGCCGAGGAGACCTGATGGGAGCTCAGGTCGGACAGGTACTGGTTGTAGGAGATCTTGGTGCTCGGCGTGTGGGAGAGGAAGGACGAGACGGCGATGGCCAATATGACCAGGCCGATGAGGACGAAGGCGGCCCAGCGCCAGCTCTGCTCCGGGCTCCCAGGACCTCCCGGGCCGCCGCCCGGTCTGCCCGGCCGGTCTGGGCGGAGGTCCGGTGGTTGACGACTCATGAGCACAATGGTAGGCGTCGGGGGGCCCATAGCAGTGCCCAGGAGGTCAAGGCCAGCTATGAGCCGGATACGAAAAGAAGGCAGCCGCGTGCAGGCTAGCGTTTGAGCTCGTGCCCTCCGCCTGTGCTCGCCCCGGATGCGGGGCGCCGGCCTCAGCGTACCTGACCTATGACTACGACTCCCGCATGGTGTGGCTGGACGATGCCCCCGGCCCCGGCCCCCTAGCCTGGGGCATGTGCCCCGCCCACGCCGACGGCCTGCGGGTGCCGAGAGGCTGGACCCGGGAGGACCGCCGGAGACCGGGCTGAGCAGGACCCTGGCTTCGGGGGAGGAGCCCCCCGCCCGGCCCCCGCGGCCGCAGGGCGGCCTCACCCCTGGCAGGCACCGGGACCGGTCCACCCTCTTTGCCAGGCCGGGCTCCAGCCCCTGGGGGGTCCTGCTGGCGGCAGCAGGCTTCTTCGTGGGCTCGCTCGTCTCCGCCGTCCTGGTCGCCGTCGTGACCTTGGTCGGGGGGGTCCCCACCTCGTCGGGACGGCCCCAGCAGGTGCCTGCCGTGGTCATAGCCAGCCTGGTCGGGCTCTGGGTGGGCCTCCTCGGTGCTGCCCTGGTGACGAGCCGGGCGTGGGGGTCGGGCCGCCTGAGCAGGGACTTCGGCCTGCGCCTCCGGCCCTGGCCGGACCTGCCCATCGGCGTGGCGGCGGGCCTCGGATCCCAGTTCGTGCTGGTGCCGGCGGTCTACATACCCCTCAGGCCCTCCTTCCCCCATCTCAACCGGGTGCTGTCCCACCCTGCGCTCTCCCTCACCGGCCACGCCCGGGGGGCGGGCTTCGCCGTGCTGGCCGTCTTCATCGTGCTGGGGGCACCGGTGGTGGAGGAGCTGTTCTTCCGAGGTCTGCTCCTGCGCTCCCTGGACCGGAGCCTGGCGGTGGCGGGCCGGTGGGCCGGACCGGCGGTGGCCGTGGTGGCGACGGCGGCGGCCTTCGGGCTGGCCCATGGCGAGGGGCTCATCATCGCCCTGGGGCTCGGGGTCTTCGGGCTCGTCCTCGGTGTGCTGGCCGAGGCCTTCCACCGGCTGGGGCCTGGCATCGTGGCCCACGCCACCTTCAACTGCGCGACGGTGGTGGCCCTGGCTCTGGCCCGCTTGCACTGACAGCGGGGCCCCTGCCCGCTGGCAGCACCGGTCCGGGGACAGGGAGGGCGGTACGGGCGGAGGTGCCGTTTCGGGGGGCGATCTGCGCCCAGGGGGTCGATCAGGCAGGATGGGCGGGATGCGCCATCGGGCCCTCCGCCTCCTGCCGCAGCTCAGCCTCCCTGACCTGGTGACCGTCCTCGTCGTGGGGGGGGCCACGGCGCTCGTCTTCTGGCAGCTGGACCCCTCTCTCCTCTTTGCCAACACCACCACCGCCGGCGGTGACACCGGCGCCCACGTGGCCCTGCCCTGGTACATGGAGCACCACCTGCTCCCCCACTTCCGCCTCACGGGCTGGAGCCCCTGGTGGTACGACGGCTATCCCCAGTACACCTTCTACTTCCCGCTGCCGGCGCTCTTCGTGGCCATCCTCAACCTGGTCGCCCCCTACAACGTGGCGTTCAAGCTGGTCACGGCGGCGGGCTCGCTGCTGCTGCCGCTCAGCGCCTACCTCTTTGGGCGGGGAGCGGGTATGCGCCGGCCCGGCCCCGCCTGCCTGGCAGCTGCCACGCTGCCCTTCCTCTTCGACCAGAGCTTCACCATCTACGGAGGCAACATCGCCTCCACCCTGGCCGGGGAGTTCGGCTTCTCCCTCAGCCTGGCCTTTGCCCTCATGTTCCTTGGCCTCGTGGCCGATGGCCTGCGGACCGGGAAGCGCCGGGCCCTGGCCGCCTTCCTTCTGGCCGTGTCCGCCCTGTGCCACTTCGTGCCCGCCTTCTGGGCCGGGATAGGGGCTGTCGTGCTGGTCCTGGCCCGGTGGGACCGCTACCGCCTGCGCTGGGCGGTGACGGTGGCGGCGGCAGGCGTGGCCATCACCGGGTTCTGGGTCATCCCCTTCTACCTGGGGCTGCCCTACACGACCAACATGGGCTGGCAGAAGGTCACAACCTACGTGGCCAGCATGTTCCCCGAGAGCCTGCTGTGGGCGGTGGCCCTGGCCGCCGTGGGAGCGGTGATCTCCCTGGTCCGGCGCCGGAGGGTGGGGACCTTCCTGATCGTCATGGCGGGGCTGTCCGCCGCCATGTTCATCCTTGACCCCACGAGCAAGCTCTACAACGCCCGCCTGCTGCCCTTCTGGATCCTTTGCGTGTACCTGCTGGCGGGGGTGGCGGCGGCCGAGCTGGGGATATTGGCTGCCGACCTGTGGGGGCGCAGGAAGGCGCGCTGGCCGGGACGCCGGAACCTGGGCCAGGCGGCCCTGGGGGCGCTCTGGGCGACGGGGGACGAGGTGGCGAGGCGGTTCGCCGGTCATCCCGAGCTGGTGCAGGCCATCAGGCAGGGCCTCGACCCCCTGGCCAGGGAGCGGGCCGACCTGGACCAGGACCCCACTGACTGGGGTCAGGGCGAGAGGGATGCCGCCCGGGTGGCCCTGGACCTCGATCCCGACCTGGCCCGCGCCTACGAGCTGAAGGAGGCCTTGGGCGAGGCTGCCCACCTCGCTCGGCGCCAGCCGTCTCTGGGCCCGGCCGCCTTTGACCTGTGGGTGGCCCTGGCCGAGGGCTCGGGGGTCGGGCCTTTCGTCAAGCTGGCCAGGCGGGCCCGTCGCTGGAGGCCGGAGGCGGTGGCCCACATGGCGGCGGGGAGGGACCTCCGGGGCTTCACCCGGGCGGGCCCGGTGGCAGCGGTGGCCACCCCCCTCCTGGCCGGGGTGGCGGCGGCAGCCGTGGTGGTGGTGCCCCTCGGGCTCTCGTGGATCCCGATCCCGGTGCAGCAGAGCTTCGTTCCCGACTGGGTGCGCTGGAACTACTCGGGCTACCAGGGCAAGTCGACCTGGCCCGAGTACCACGCCCTCATGCGCACCATGGCCCGGGTGGGCAAGCGGTACGGCTGCGGCCGGGCCATGTGGGAGTACGGGCCCGAGCTCAACGATCTCGGCACGCCCATGGCCCTGATGCTCCTGCCCTTCTGGACACGGGGCTGCATCGATTCCATGGAGGGCCTGCTGTTCGAGTCCTCGGCCACCACCCCCTACCACTTCATCAACCAGGCCGAGCTCTCCCTGCACCCGTCGGAGGCGGAGGCCAACCTTCCCTACGGGCCCCTGGACGTGGCCGCGGGCGTCCAGCACCTGCAGCTGCTGGGCGTCCGCTACTACATGGCCTTCACGCCCCAGGCCGAGGCCCAGGCCGCCCGGGACCCTTCCCTCACCAGGATCGCCACCTCCGGGCCGTGGCCCACGGTCGTGGGCAACAAGACCATCAAGCGCACCTGGGACATCTACCTGGTCCACGACTCCTCGACGGTGGTGCCCCTGTCTCATCGACCAGTGGTCCTCACCGCGGTGGCGAGGACGGGCCCCGGCTGGCTGAAGGTCTCGATCCCCTGGTACATGCACCCCCGGCGTTGGGGGGTCGTCCTGGCCGAGAGCGGTCCCCCATCGTGGCCTCGGGTCCGCGCCAGCACCCTGGACCTGGGTGGGCAGCACGCCCACGAGCGGACGCCGGCGGTCCCGGTTCCCCCCACAGCGGTGAGCCATGTCAGCCAGGGCGACAACCGCATCAGCTTCGACGTCACGAGGACGGGCACCCCGGTCCTGGTCAAGACCTCGTACTTCCCGAACTGGCAGGCCCACGGGGCCCGGGGCCCCTGGAGGGTGACCCCCAACCTGATGGTGGTCGTCCCGAGCTCCCACCATGTCTCCCTCGTCTACGGCAGGACCAAGGGGGACTGGGCCGGCATCGCCGTCACCCTGGCCGGCCTGGCCGGCGTGGTGTGGATGGGCTGGCGCGGGCCAGTGCCCATGCCGGAGCACAGGCCCCTGCTGGAGAGGGCCCGGGGCCGGCGCGGCGAGGAAGGGGAGGACGGCCCCGGCGAGCCTCCTGCGGGCCCGGGCGCTGACTCAGGAGCCGGGGAACGCGAGCTGGTGGAGGCCCGGGACCCCTAGGCCCACGGGGACCCCAGGTTGAGAGGACGCTGGGTCGAGCTGGGCCGGGCCCGCCCGGCCCTGGGCCCCGGGCGGCCGTTTGGGTTAGTCTCTGCCTGCCATGCCCGCTCCAGCCTCGGTCTTCAAGGCTTACGACGTGCGCGGCGTCGTTCCTGACGAGCTGGATTCTGCCCTGTCCCGGGCAGTCGGGGCCGCCTTTGCCCGCTTCACAGGCGCTGAGCGCCTGCTGGTGGCCCGGGACATGCGGCCCTCCGGCCCGGAGCTGGTGGCGGCCTTCGTGGACGGGGCCACGGCCGAGGGGGCGGCGGTCGTCGACCTCGGCCTGGCCTCGACGGACCTGCTCTACTTCGCGTCGGGGCACCTCGACGCCCCGGGAGCCATGTTCACCGCCTCCCACAACCCGGCCCGCTACAACGGGATCAAGCTGTGCCTGGCAGGGGCCCGCCCGGTGGGGCAGGACACGGGACTGGCCGAGATCCAGCGCATGGCCCTCCAGGAGGAGGCCGGGGGGGGCGAACCAGGGTCGGGGGGGAGCGGCCCGGGCCGGGTCGAGCGCATGGACCTCCTGGACGAGTACGCGGACCACGTCGTGTCCTTCGTCGACGCCGCCTCGCTCAGACCCCTCCGGGTGGTGGCCGACACCGCCAACGGCATGGGCGGGCTGGTGGTCCCCCGGGTGTTCGAGCGGCTCCCCTTCCGCCTGGAGATCCTCTACGGGGACCTGGACGGGACCTTCCCCAACCATCCTGCCGATCCCATCCAGCCCGAGAACCTGGTGGACCTCCAGGCCAGGGTGCGCGAGACGGGCGCCGACGTCGGCCTGGCCTTCGACGGTGACGCCGACCGGGTGTTCCTCGTCGACGACCAAGCCGAGCCGCTCTCGGGCTCCATCACCACTGCCCTCGTGGCCCAGGCCATGCTCGCCAAGCACCCCGGAGCCACCATCCTCTACAACCTCATCTGCTCCAAGGTGGTCCCGGAGGTCATCGCTGAGGCCGGGGGGACTCCTGTGCGTACCCGGGTGGGCCATTCCTTCATCAAGGCCGTCATGGCCGAAACCGGGGCCGTTTTCGGGGGGGAGCACTCCGGTCACTACTACTTCCGGGACAACTACCGGGCGGACTCGGGGCTGATCGCCGCCGCCGTGGTCCTGGAAGTCGTCTCCAGGGCGGGTCAGCCCCTGTCGGAGCTGCGCCGGCCCCTGGAACGCTACGCCAACTCCGGGGAGATCAACATCCAAGTGGACGACCCCCGGTCGGTCGTAGACGCCATGGAGGCTGCCTACGCCGGGCGGGCCTCCCTCGACCGGCTGGACGGGCTCACCGCCGACCTGGGCGACTGGTGGTTCAACCTGCGCCCCTCCAACACCGAGCCCCTTCTCCGCCTCAACCTGGAGGCCGGTGACCGGGCCTCCTGCGACCGCCACGTGGCGGAGGTCCTCTCCGCCCTCGAGGCCGCCCGGGCGGGGACGCCGGGCGGGGACGGGCCGGGCTCCGGTGGCAAGGGCGCCTCGGCCGCCGCCGACGACGCTGGGGGCCCGAGGGACGAAGGAAGGTAGCCATGCCCCTGCACCCCATGCTCCTGGAGATCCTGGCCTGCCCCGAGGACAAGGGCCCTCTCCTCTACTTCGCCGACGAGGAGTCCCTCTACAACCCCCGCCTCCGCCGGCGCTACGCCATCAGGGACGACATCCCCATCATGCTGGTGGAGGAGGCCGAGTCGGTGGGGGAGGAGGAGCACGCCCGGCTGATGGCCAAAGCCGAGGCCGAGGGCATCAAGCCCACCTTCGACCCCGGGGCCCCGGCCGGGTCGCCCTCGTCCAGGCCAGGAGACCTCGCCAGCGAGGCCGGCTCCGGCCCTCCCCATCCCCGGCCTGGCGAGGAGACGGCGACGTGAGCGACCTCGCCGGGCGCGTGCCGGGACTGGGGGCGCTGGACAGCGAAGGCATGCTGGAGGCCCACGCCGGCCTCCCCGATCAGGTGGCGTCGGCAGCCGAGCGGGCGGCGGACGTGGCGGGGCTGCCCGCCCGGGAGCAGATCGAGAACGTGGTGGTCCTGGGCATGGGGGGTAGCGGCGTGGCCGGCGACGTGGTGCTGGCGGTGGCGGGCCCCTACCTGCCAGTACCGGTGACGGTCGTCAAGTCCTACACCCCCCCGGCTTTCGTGGGCCCAGCCAGCCTGGTCTTCGCCGTGTCGTGGTCGGGCGACACCGAGGAGACGGTCGAGGCCGCCGGGGAGAGCCTCGGCCAGCAGGCCAAGATGGTCGTGGTGACCGGGGGCGGCCAGCTGGCCGAGCTGGCCCAGAGAGCCGAGCTCCCGTTGGTCGGGGTGCCCCGCGACCTGCCCGAGCCCCGGGCCGCCATCGGCGCCATGGCGATCCCCATCCTGGTGGTGCTGGAGTCCATCGGGCTGTTCCCGGGCGCTTCCCGCTGGGTGGAGCTGGCTGTGGCCCAGCTCCGGCGCCGCCGGGAGCAGCTTCTCGGGGGGGACAGCGTGGCGGCCGAAGTGGCGGCCAGGATAGGGAACACCATCCCCCTCGTCCACAGCTCGCGCGCCCTGGGGATGACCGCTGCCCTGCGGTGGAAGACCCAGGTCAACGAGAACGCCAAGTCCCCGGCCTTCTGGGCCGTCTACCCCGAGCTGTGCCACAACGAGGTCGAGGGCTGGGCCAGGCTGGCCGACGTGACCAGGAAGCTCATCACGGTCGTGAACCTCCGCCACGACGGAGAGCACCCCCAGGTTGCCCGGCGCTTTGCCCTGGTGGGCGAGATCCTGGCCGGAGCGGTGGCCGACGTGTGCGAGGTGCGGGCCGCCGGTGAGGGGGAGCTGGCTCAGCTGCTCGACCTGGTCATGATCGGCGACTTCGTCTCGCTCCACCTGGCAGCTCAGTCAGGCATAGACCCCGGCCCTGCCCCCGTGCTCACCCGGTTGAAGAGCCAGCTCCGCCAGGGCTGAGGTCCGGGGCTCCCCACCTCCCTCCCGCACCGCCTGCGCCGCAGGCCTACACTCGCGGGGGATGGGCTGCGTGCGGGTCTGTGGTTGCAAGTCGACGCCAGCCGCAGGCGAAACGACCCACGTAAGGCGACCCGTGGTTGCTGAGCATGGTGCGGCTTAGGAGTAAGACCTGCCTGCTGAGAGGCCGATGGGCGGCCTCCGGCGGTGAAGGAGCGACGCCGGCCACCCTGGGGGCTGCAGGGCGGTGGGCCCCGGGCCCACGGCCGCCGGCTCCCGGCCGGCCACCTCCTCCGCAGGCGAGTGTGGGGGCAAAGACCAGGTCAGCCGCACGTTGCCCATCGCCTTTCCATCCCGCCGGGACCCCCGGGGCACTGCCCGCCGAGGGGGGCCACCGCCACCTGGAGGCGGCGCGGACCTCCGGACCCCACCTTTGGGCTTCGGCCCACACGAGCAAGGGAGCCAGCGTTGGACATCTCCATCCGTAGCCGCAACGTCGAGGTGCCCGAGGACGTTCGGTCCGTGGTGAAGGAGAAGGTGGGGCACCTGAGCAGGTACTTGGACGGGGTGGAGCGGGCCGAGGTGAACTTCACCGAGGAGCGCAACCCCCGCATAGCGGACAAGGAGGTCTGCGAGGTCAGGGTCGTGGGACGTGGTACGGTTCTGCGGGCCCGGGCGTCGGCGGCGGACACCCTCGTGGCCGTGGATCGGGTGCTGGACAAGCTGGAGCACCGGATGGAGAAGCTGAAGGGAAGGTTGGTGGGCCGGTCCCACCCCCGCCACCACGCCAGCCCCAAGGTGGCGGCCGCTGGCGGGGCCGCCCCCGTTCGTCGCCCGGGTTCCCGCCCCGCTTCTGCCCGGCGCGGCGGCGTCAGCCCGGGCACCGGAGAGGAGGAGCTCGATGAGGCAGGAGGGGCTGGGGCGGTGGACGGGGCCGGCCGGATCGTGAAGGTCAAGCAGTTCGCCATCAAGCCCATGACACCGGAGGAGGCCGTGCTCGAGATGGACCTCCTGGCCCACGACTTCTTCTTCTTCACGAACGCAGAGACGGACCGGCCGGCGGTGGTCTACAGGCGCAACGACGGGGACATCGGCCTCATCGACTCCATCTGAGCGAAGGGGTGACCGTGACCGACACCGACATCGAGACCGGCGTGGAGACCGGGCTCGGCCCGGGCGACCAGACCCTGCGGGTCATCATCGCCGACGACCAAGCCCTCTTCCGCCGGGGGTTGAGGGCGGTGCTGGCCGACGAGCCGGGCATCGAGATCGTGGCCGAGGCCGAGGACGGGGAGGAGGCGGTCGCCAAGGCCGAGGAGCTGGCTCCCGACGTCATCTTGATGGACGTACGCATGCCGAAGGTGACCGGTATCGAAGCGGCCCGAGCGGTGCACGCCCTGGCACCGACGACCAAGATCCTCATGGTCACCGTGAGCGACGAGGACGAGGACCTCTTCGAGGCGGTCAAGGCGGGCGCCAGCGGGTACCTGCTCAAGGAGATCTCTGTCGAGCAGGTGGCCGATGCCATCCGGGCCGTGGCCCAGGGCCAGAGCCTCATCACGCCTTCCATGGCCGCCAAGCTCCTGAGCGAGTTCTCGGCCCTGGCCGAGAGGGCCGAGGCTCGTTTCCCCGCCCCCGTCCTCACCGGACGCGAGCTCGAGGTCCTGGGGTTGGCCGCCAAGGGGCTCTCGAACCGGGAGATCGGGCAGCGCCTGTTCATCTCCGACAACACGGTCAAGAACCACGTCCGCAACATCCTGGAGAAGCTCCATCTGCACTCCCGGATGCAGGCTGTCATGTACGCCGTGCGGGAGAGGTTGATAGAGACCGACGGGCTCTGAGAGCTCTTCCCCGGCGCGGCCCGGACCCGTGCAGCCCGGCGGGCGCCGGGCCCAGGGCGATCCCCGCCCTCTCCTGGGCCACAGGGAGGATCCCGGGCGAAATGACCGTAGCTGCCCGCCCGGGACGCCCAGGCCAGGGCCGGTAGCATGGAACCGCCATGAGCATGTTCACCAAGCTGCTCCGGGCCGGCGAGGGCAAGAAGGTCCGGCGGCTGGCCGAGATCGTGCCCATCATCGAGGGGAGGGAGCCCGAGGTCGAGGCCCTGGACGACATCTCCCTGGCCCACAAGACGGTGGAGTTCCGGGAGCGGCTGGACCAGGGCGAGGATCTCGACGACCTGCTGGTCGAGGCCTTCGCCGTGGTCAGGGAGGCAGCCAGGAGGACGATCGGCCAGCGGCACTTCCCCGTCCAGCTCATGGGGGGCATGGCCCTTCATTTCGGCTGGATCGCCGAGATGAAGACGGGCGAGGGCAAGACCCTCGTCTCCACCCTGCCTGTGTACCTCAACGCCTTGACGGGCCGAGGCGTCCACGTGGTGACGGTGAACGACTACCTCGCCGCCCGGGACGCCGAGTGGATGGGCCAGATATACCGCTTCCTTGGACTCGACGTGGGTCTCGTCCTGCCCACGATGGAGGACTCGGCCGAGCGGAGGGCGGCCTACGAGTGCGACGTCACCTACGGGACCAACACGGAGTTCGGCTTCGACTACCTCCGAGACAATATGTGCCGGACCAGGGACGCCATGGTCCAGCGGGAGCACGTCTATGCGATCGTCGACGAGGTCGACTCCATACTCATAGACGAGGCCAGGACCCCGCTCATCATCTCAGGGCCGGCGACGGAGTCGGCTCGCCTCTACTACCAGTTCGCCAGCGTGGCCCGCACCCTGCGCAGGGACGTGGACTACGAGGTGGACGAGGAGAAGCGCACCGTGGTCCCCACCGAGGAGGGGATCGCCAAGGTGGAGCGCCAGCTGGGCCTGGACAACCTGTACGAGGCGGTGGCGGTGAACTACGTCCACCAGCTCACCCAGGCTCTGCGGGCCAAGGAGCTCTACAAGAGGGACAAGGACTACATCGTGGCCCAGGGGGAGGTGAAGATCGTAGACGAGTTCACGGGGCGCATCCTGGAAGGCCGCCGCTGGTCGGACGGCCTGCACCAGGCCGTGGAGGCCAAGGAGCGGGTGACCATCAAGGAGGAGAACCACACCTGGGCCACCGTCACCCTGCAGAACTACTTCCGCCTCTACGAGAAGCTGGCAGGCATGACGGGGACGGCCGAGACGGAGGCCTCCGAGTTCGCCAACACCTACAACCTCCCGGTGGTCCCGATCCCCACCAACCTCCCCATGATCCGCGTCGACCACTCGGACGTCATCTTCAAGACCGAGGCGGGCAAGTTCGCTGCCGTGGTGGAGGACATCGCCGAGCGTCACGAGCGGGGGCAGCCGGTCCTGGTCGGCACCGCATCGGTGGCCAAGTCGGAGCAGCTCTCGCGCCTTCTCACCCAGCGGGGGATACCCCATCACGTCCTCAATGCCAAGCAGCACGCCCGGGAGGCCCAGATCGTTGCCCAGGCCGGGCGCCTGGGTGCCGTGACCGTGGCCACCAACATGGCCGGTAGGGGAGTGGACATCATCCTCGGGGGCAACCCGGAGGGCCTGGCGCTCCAGGAGGCGCTGGCCGAAGGAACCGACCCGTCGAGCGAGGAGGGCAGGGCCCGGCTCGCCGAGCTGGTGAGCAAGTTCGCCGAACAGTGCCGGATGGAGGGAGAGCGCGTCAAGGAGCTGGGCGGCTTGTACGTGCTCGGCAGCGAGCGCCACGAGAGCCGTCGGATCGACAACCAGCTGCGGGGCCGGTCCGGACGGCAGGGGGACCCCGGGGAGAGCCGGTTCTTCCTCTCCCTCGAGGACGAGCTCATGCGCCTCTTCGCCACCGGTGCCATGAATTGGGTGATGGGCAAGGCCCTGCCCGAAGACGTGCCCATCGAGGCCCGGATGGTCACCAAGGCCATAGAGCGGGCACAGAACACGGTCGAGGCGCGCAACGCCGAGATCCGCAAGGACGTCCTCAAGTACGACGAGGTGATGAACGAGCAGCGCAAGGTGATCTACGCCCGGCGCATGCAGATCATCGACGGTGAGGACCTGCGGGCACGGACGGTGGAGCTCCTGGAGTCGGCCATCGAGACCATCGTGGCCGACACCTGCCCCGGGGAGTTCCCCGAGGACTGGGACCTCGAGCGGCTGGTGGCCGAGGTGCACCAGTACTACCCGACCGAGTTCACCGCTGAGGACCTGGCCGAGGCAGTGAGCACGGAGCAGATCGCCGAGAGCATCCTGGCCGAGGCGCTGGAGTACTACGAGAGGCGGGAGGCCGAGATGCCCGGGGGAGCCGAGACCGCCCGGGAGCTGGAACGCGAGATCATGCTGCAGATAATCGACCAGCGCTGGCGCGAGCACCTGGCCGAGATGGACTACCTGAGAGAGGGCATCAACCTGAGGGCCATGGGCCAGCAGGACCCTCTGGTGAGCTGGCAGCGGGAGGGCTACCAGATGTTCGGCCAGATGATGGCCTCCATAGACGAGGACTATCTCCGCTACGTGCTCCATGTCGAGGTCCTGGAGGAGACCGGTCCCGAGCCCGACCTGGCCCAGGCCCAATACCTGGGCGCAGGGGAGCCCGTGCAGGACCTCTCGGTTCTCACCGACCAGCTGACGGCGTCCCAGCTGGCGGCCGCAGAGCTGGCCACGCTGGGAGAGGAGGGGCATGGGGTGCTCGGAGGTCCGCTCCCCGCCTCTGAGGCCGGTGCCCCGCCATCCCCTCCCGGCCCGGCGGGGCCACGAGGTGCCGATCGCCGGCCGACCTGGCAGGAGCCGGGACCGCCCGAGGCGGGGGTGGCCTATCCGCCAGGTCCGCCCGCCAGGGGCGGCCTCGGCCCGGCCGGCCGCCCGGAGCCGGAGAGGATGGGGCGCAACCAGCCCTGCTGGTGCGGCAGCGGGCGCAAGTACAAGCTCTGCCACGGCCGCTCCTGAGCAGCCCCGGCCGTGCGCGACTTCAGCGGGGAGCTGGCCACCCTGGCCAAGCGGGTGGAGGAGGCCGAGGCCTACCTCGGCCTCCCCCGGCTTCGTGCCGAGCTCCAGTCCCTGGAGGCGGAGGTGGCGCGCCCCGACCTGTGGGACGACCCGGACCGGGCTCGTGAGGTCACCACCGCCTACGGCCGGGCCAAGGACGACATAGACCTCCTCGAGTCCCTGGGGGGCCGCCTCTCGGACGCCAAGACCCTGTACGAGCTGGCCGTCGAGGAGGAGGATGACTCAGTCGAGGAGGAGGTGGGGGCCGCCGTGGCCTCCTTGTCGAGGGAGCTCGATGCCCTCGAGCTACGGGCCCTCTTCGGGGGGGAGTACGACGAGCGGGACGCGGTGGCCGACATCCATGCCGGTGCGGGGGGCACCGATGCCCAGGACTGGGCCGAGATGCTGCTCCGCATGTACCTGCGCTGGGCCGAGCGCCGGGGCTTCTCGGTGGAGGTGGACGAGGTGTCACCGGGCCAGGAGGCGGGCATCCTCTCGGCCACCTTCATCGTCCGGGGCCGCTACGCCTACGGCCTGCTGGCTGCCGAGCGGGGGGTCCACCGGCTGGTGCGCATATCCCCTTTCGGCGCCCACAGGCGGGAGACCAGCTTCGCCTCGCTGGATGTGGTCCCCTTCATGGAGGATGCCAGTGACGAGGTCGACCTGGACGAGAAGGACCTGCGCATCGACACCTACCGGTCCTCGGGAGCGGGCGGCCAGCACGTGAACGTCACGGACTCGGCGGTGCGGATCACCCACCTTCCCACCGGCATCGTCGTCTCCTGCCAGAACGAGCGCAGCCAGTTCCAGAACAAGGCCCGGGCCCTCCAGATCCTGGCCGCCAAGCTGGCGGAACGCCAGAGGGCTGAGCGGCGGGCGGAGCTGGACGCCATATCCGGGCCCCAGGGCGACATCGGCTGGGGGAACCAGATCCGCTCCTACGTGCTCGCCCCCTACCAGCTGGTGAAGGACCTCCGCACCGGGGAGGAGACGGGGAACGTGGAAGCCGTGCTCTCCGGGGAGCTTGACCAGTTCATGGAGGCCTACCTGCGCTGGCAGAGAAGCCGGCGGGATGGCGGGTGAGCGGGCCGGTGGGGTCCACCAGCCCCGGCGAGGTCCGGTGGTAGCCTTCTTCGCTGCTCAGAGTGGTGGCCGTAGGGGCCTTCCGTAGCCAGCCATGATCGAACTCCAGAACGTCACCAAGACGTACAACCATGGCGCGGTCATTGCCCTGCGCAACTGCTCGGTGAGCATCGCCAAGGGTGAGTTCGTGTTCCTCGTCGGCCCCACCGGGTCGGGGAAGTCCACCCTCCTGCGCCTGGTCCTGCGGGAGGAGCTCCCCGACCAGGGCACCATCTGGGTGGCGGGCAAGAACGTCTGCCAGCTGAGCCGGTGGAAGGTCCCCTATCTGCGCCGCAATATCGGCTGCGTCTTCCAGGATTTCCGGCTCCTCCCCACCAAGACGGTGTTCGAGAACGTGGCCTTCGCCCTGGAGGTGATCGGGCGGCCCAGGCACGTGATCGCGGCCCAGGTCCCCCAGATCCTCGACCTGGTGGGCCTGGCCCGGCGGAGGGACGCCCTCCCTCACCAGCTCTCGGGCGGCGAGCAGCAACGGGTGGCCATAGCCCGGGCGTTCGTCAACCGGCCGCTCATCCTCCTGGCCGACGAGCCGACCGGTAACCTGGACCCGGACACCTCGGAGGACATCACCCGGCTGCTGGACCGCATCAACCGCACGGGGACCACGGTGGTGATGGCCACGCACAACGCCTCGATCGTGGACCGGATGCGCCGGCGTGTGGTAGCCCTGGACCAGGGGCGGATCATGCGGGACGAAGCTCGCGGCGTCTACGGACACGTGTAGGTAAGCGGAGGAGGACCATGCCCTACGCGGTCAAGGAGATGGCCAGCAACCTGTGGCGCAACCGCCTCATGACGCTGGCCGCCGTCCTGACCGTGGCCGTGTCGCTGTCCCTGGTGGGGGCGGCACTGCTCCTCAACCAGGGAGTGAGCAGGGCGGTGGGCAAATGGCGGGGGGGCGTGGAGCTGATCGTGTACATGACGCCGGCCGGCCAGCCCTACCCGGCCGCCACGCCTGCTCAGATCCGGGCCGTCCGCGACCAGCTCAGCCGGGACCCGGAGGTCAAGTCGTTCCGTTACGTGGGCCCGGCCCAGTCCTACCGGGAGGCCAAGCAGTACTTCTCCTCCCAGCCGGACCTGTTGAAGGTCCTCAAGCCCGATGACCTGCCCACGTCGTTCCGCATAGTGCTGCGCCACGCCGACCAGGCAGCCGCCCTGGGCCGGCGCTTCGAGCACCAGCCGGGCGTGTACAGGGTCCTCTACAACCGCCAGGCCGTGGACGCCATGCTCCGGGTCACCGACGTGATGCAGATCGTCATTGCCGCCCTGGCCGTGGTCCTGCTGCTGTCGGCCCTGGTGCTCATCCTCAATGCCATCCGGGTGGCGATCTTCGCCCGCCGGCGGGAGGTGGCCGTGATGAAGCTGGTGGGGGCCACCAACTGGTTCATCAGGGTGCCCTTCATGCTGGAGGGGCTCGTCCAAGGGCTCGTGGGCGCCTTGGTGGCGGCGGGGGCGGTGTTCGGCATGGGGCACCTGGTCTCCTATCTGATCGCCCACTTCCAGGCCAACCTGTTCAGGTATGCACTGGTCACCGGGCACCAGGTCGCCCTCACCGTTGCCGCCGTGATCGTGCTGGGTGCGGTGATCGGCACCGGGGCTTCGGCCCTCGGGGTACGCAGGTTCCTGGAGGTGTGAGGGTCCCGTCCCCCCCTCCGGACCTGCCAGCCCCGGCCAGGCATCCCTGCCGAGGGCTCCCGTGCCGCCCATGAGCGCGGTGGTAGCCGCGGGGGCGGTAGCGGCCGGCACCCTGATCGGTGCCGTCGTCGTCGCCCTCGCCGTCCACGGGGTGGCCTTCGCCGTCATGGCCAGGCTGGTCGAGAGGGCAGCCGCCCAGGCCGAGGCCGGGCAGGCGGCCGGCAGGACCGACGTCGCCGGCGGCCGGCGCCGGCGCCGGGGCCGATGGCCAAGAGGCGCCCCCTGGCGCCCACGCCCGGAGGAGGCCCGGCAGCGCCACGGGGCGGCGCTGGAGAGGTCCCTGGTCGGCCGCTCGCGCCGGCCGCTTCGCTTCGTGCTGCCGGTGGCCGCGGTGGAGATCGCCCTCCCTCTCACCCAGGGCATCCCCCACGGGGTGAGGAACGTGCTCCTGCACGCCGTGGGGGCCTTCCTCATAGCCGGCCTGGCCTGGCTCGTCATCGAGGTCACCTGGGTGCTCGACGACCTCCTGCTGGAGCGGTTCTCGGTCACAGAGAGGGACAACCTGCGGGCCAGGCGCATACACACCCAGGTCCAGGTGATAAGGCGGGTGCTCATCTTCGGAGTGGTGGTGGTCACCGCCGCCGTCATCCTGCTCAGCTTCGGCCAGGTGAGGGCCATCGGGGCCAGCCTCCTGGCGTCGGCAGGCCTCGCCGGGCTGGTCGCCGGCATAGCGGCTCAGCCGATCCTCTCCAACGTCATCGCCGGCCTGCAGATGGCCGTAACCCAACCGCTCCGCCTGGACGACGTGGTTGTGGTCTCGGGCTACTGGGGCCGGGTGGAGGAGATAACCCTCGCCTATGTGGTGGTCCAGGTCTGGGACCAGCGCCGGCTGGTCCTGCCCTTCTCCTACTTCGCCACCAACCCCTTCGAGAACTGGACCAGGCAGACCTCGGACCTGCTCGGGACGGTGGACCTGGACCTGGACTTCAACGCTCCCGTGGAGGCCATGCGCCAGCGCCTGTCAGAGGTCCTGGCCGCCTCACCGAACTGGGACGGCAAGGCCAGCGCCCTGCAGGTGACCGATGCCGGTGCGGCCACCATGCACGTGCGGGCCCTGGTCAGCGCGGCCGACGCCTCGCGGCTCTGGGACCTGCGCTGCGAGGTCAGGGAGGCCCTGATCGAGTTCCTGCGGTCGGAGCACCCCACCGCCCTGCCCCGCCTGCGGACCGAGGTGCCCATGCCCTCCCCCGCCCCGGCGCCGGCCCCGGGCCCGGGGGGGCTGGAGGGCGGAACCTAGGCCCCTGCCCTCCCGACCGAGCGACCCATCCTCTCCACGATCTCGGTGAGGATGGCCGGGGAGGTGGCGAAGTTCAGCCTGACATGGCCCCGGCCAGGAGGCCCGAAGTCGGCTCCGTCGGACAGCGCCACTCGGGCCCGGTCGAGGAAGTGGCGCCAGGGATCGGCACCTATCCCCAACTGGCGGCAGTCCAGCCAGGCGAGGTAGGTCGCCTCAGGAGGGAGGTAGCGCACTCCCGGCAGGTGGGCCTCCAGCAGGGAGCCGAGGAGGCGGCGGTTCTCCTCGAGCTGGGCCCGGACCAGCTCCTGCCATTCGCCGCCCTCCTGCCAGGCCGCCAGGGTGGCAGCGATGGCAAGGCTCCCCACCCCTCCCCTCTGGTGCTCGGGGACGGACTGGAACCGGGCCAGCAGCTCGGCGCTGCCGAAGTGGGCCACCGAGCACCGCAGCCCGGCGATGTTGAAGGCCTTGGTGGCCGAGGTGAGGGTGATCGTGCGCGCCGCCACCTTCTCTCCCAACATGGCAAAGGGGGTGTGGGTGTGGCCCGCCCAGGTGAGCTCAGCATGTATCTCGTCCGAGACCACGATCAGGTCCCGGGCCAGGACCACCTCGGCCAGGGCCTCCAGCTCGGCCCGCTCCAGGACGCGTCCGGTGGGGTTGTGGGGGTTGCAGAGCAGCAGGAGGCGCGCCCCCTCCAGGTCAGCCCATCCCCCGGGGTCCACCTCGTAGCGGCTCGGCCCCTGGCGCAGGGGGTTGTCGAGGAGCCGCCGGCCGGTCTCGGCCACCGCCTGGAGGAAGGGGGGGTACACGGGGGTCTGCACGAGAACCCCGTCCCCCGGAGCGGTGCAGGTCTGCAGGGTGAGATAGATGGACTGCACGACATCCCCCACCACCACGGTCCGGGCCGGGTCCGGCCGCCATCCATAGAGTGACTCCATCCGCGCCGCGAAGGCCTGGGGCAGCCCACCCCAGGTCTCGAAGTTGGGGTACACGAGGTCGCCCCGGTCCAGGGCAGCGAGCACGGCCCGGCGCACGGCGGGAGCGGGAGGAAAGTCCATGTCCGCTATCCAGGCCGGCAGCACGTCGGGCGGGTAGTGGCTCCACTTGAAGCCGCTACGCCGCCTGAGCTCGGCGACCGAGGGGAGAAGGTCGGCCGGGAGCCGGAGGGCGGGCACGCTCAGTGGTCCTCCCTGGTCACCCCGGCATGCTAACGGTACCGAGGGGGCCCCCGGGCGGGAGGTCCGGAGCCCGTCGCTCCACCTCGGGGCGGGCCGGTCCGTCCGCTGCGGCCGGGCCTGCCGGTAGCGTCGTGGGGACATGGCTCCATTGGAGCGAGGGGTGGCCATCGTGGGCCCGACCGCCGCCGGCAAGAGCTCCCTGGCCCTGGCCCTGGGCCGGCGGCATCGTAGGGCTGAGATCCTCGCCGTGGACTCCATGAGCGTGTACCGGGGCATGGACATTGGCACGGCCAAGCCCACCGCCGAGGAGCGGGCTTCGGTGCCCCACCACCTCCTGGACCTGGCGGACCCCTCGGAAGAGTTCTCGGTGCGCCGCTTCCAGCTGGCCGCCCGGGAGGTGCTGGAAGACCTGTCGTCTCGCCGCCGCCTCCCCTTGCTGGTGGGGGGCACGGGACTCTACCTGCGGGCCATCGTGGACGACCTCGATCTGCCGGGACGCTGGCCGGACGTGGCAGCGGCGCTGGAGGAAGAGGCCGAGGGGCCGGGAGGGGTGCCGGCCCTTCATGCCCGCCTGGCCGCCTTGGACCCCGATGCGGCGGCCCGGATGACACCGACCAACCGCCGGCGGGTGGTGAGGGCCCTGGAGGTGACCCTGGGGAGCGGCCGTCCCTTCTCCTCCTTCGGCCCGGGGCTGACCGCCTACCCACCCAGGGGGGTGACCATGGTCGGCATCTCCCCGCCGCCTGGGGCCTTGGCTGCCCGCATCGCCCGCCGCGTCCACGACCAGATGGCAGCGGGCTGGCTGGAGGAGGTGCAGACGCTCCTGGCCCGGCCCGAGGGCCTCTCCCGGACCGCCCGCCAGGCGCTCGGCTACCGCGAGCTGCTGGCGCACCTGGAGGAGGGGTTGCCCCTGGAGCAGGCGGTGGAGGCCACCATCCGCCGCACGAGGGCCTTCGCCCGCAGGCAACTGGCATGGTTCCGCCGGGATCCTCGTATCGACTGGGTCGGCTCCCCCGAGGAGGCGGAGTCCCGGGTGGAGCCCCTGCTGGAGCGATGAAGGTGGTCGGTCGGCTCCGGTCCGGCCGGCCACCCCTCCCCGGTGGACCCGGCCGGGGCCCCAGCCAGGGGGAATACGCTCGTAACGGAATGGCTGGCCTGGGAGACTGGTGGCTGTGACCACCGTGCGCATGGCCAAGCACCACGGGCTGGGTAATGACTTCCTGGTGCTCGTCGACCTGGACGGGCGCTTCCCCTTGAGCGCGGGCACGGTGGCGCGCCTGTGCGACCGCCGCCGGGGCATCGGGGCCGACGGGCTGATGCGGGTCATGGCCGGCGACAACGGTTGCGACCTGCGCATGGAGCTCCGCAATGCCGACGGGGGGGAGGCGGAGGTGAGCGGGAACGGGATCCGCTGCCTGGCCCAGGCAGCCATATGGGACGGGCTGGTCAGGGGGCCGGACCTGGTGGTGGGCACGGTGGCCGGACCGCGGGCCGTGCACGTCGGCCCGGGAGGGAGGCCCGAGGTGGCCCGGGTCCGGGTGGGGATGGGCGTGCCGGCGGTCAGCCCGGCCGACGAGGAGGTGGCGGTGGAGGACCGGCACTGGAGGGGGCGCTTCGTCCAGCTCGGCAACCCCCACTTGGTGCTCGTGGAGGCCGAGCTCGGCTCCCTCGACCTCGGGAGGCTGGGGCCCGCCATCGAGGCCAGCCGGAGCGGCGGGCTCAACGTGGAATGGGCGAGGCCGGGCCGGCAGGCCCTCACCATCCGGGTCTGGGAGCGGGGGGTGGGTGAGACGCTGGCCTGCGGCAGCGGCTCGGTGGCGGCTGCGGCAGCGGCCGGCGCCATGGGCCTGGTGGCCGGGGACCGGTTGACCGTGCACAACCCGGGAGGTGACCTGCAGGTCGAGTGGTCCGGTGGGGAGGCCTACCTGGAGGGGCCGGCCGAGCGGGTGGGGGTGGTCGAGGTGGAGGTGGAGTTGGCTTCATGAGCCTGATAGAGCGCAGCTTCCGGGAGCGGATCGTGCTGGTCGGCGTGGCCATCCCCCCGGTGGGGGTGGACGAGGCCGAGGCCGGCATGGACGAGCTAAGCCGCCTGGTGGACACGGCCGGGGCCGACGAGGCGGCCCGGGTCCTCCAGCGTCGGGACCAGCCTGATCCCGCCACCTACGTGGGCAAGGGGAAGGCGGCCGAGCTCCACCAGCTATCCGAGGAGGTCGATGCCGACACGGTCGTCTTCGACAACGAGCTGACCCCCGCCCAGCAGCGCAACCTGGAGCGGATCCTCGGTCGCACTGCCATCGACCGCACGGCCGTGATCCTCGACATCTTCGCCCAGAACGCCCATACCCAGGAGGGGAAGTCCCAGGTCGAGCTGGCCCTCCTGCGCTACCGGCTGCCCCGGCTCAGAGGCAAGGGCAAGGGCCTGTCCCAGCAGGCGGGCGGTATCGGGACCAGGGGCCCGGGCGAGACCCAGCTGGAGGTGGACCGCCGGCGCCTGGTCCGGCGCATGACCAAGCTGGAGGCCGAGCTGCGCCAGCTGGAGCGGACCCGGCGCACCCAGCGCCGGGCCCGGCAGCGGTCGCGCCAGCGGGCAGTTTCGCTGGTCGGGTACACCAACTCGGGAAAGTCGACGCTGCTCAACCGGCTGACCGATGCCGGGGTGCTGGTGGAGGACCGCCTCTTTGCCACCCTCGATCCCCGTACGCGCCGCCTGGACCTGCCGGGGGGGGAGGCCGTGGTGTGCTCCGACACGGTGGGGTTCGTGCGCAAGCTCCCCCACGAGCTGGTCGAGGCCTTCCACTCCACCCTGGAGGTGGTGTCGGAGTCGGATCTCCTGGTCCATGTGGTCGACCTGTCGGCCCCCGATGCCGAGTCGCAGATCGATGCCGTGAGGCGGGTGCTGGCCGACATCGGGGCCGCCAGCGTCCCCGAGCTGCTGGCCTTCAACAAGATCGACCGCCCGGGGACCGACCCGTCCCGAGCCCTCACCGCCCACCCCGGGTCGGTGGCCATCTCCGCCCTCACCGGCGAGGGCGTGGACGGGCTCCTGGTAGCCATCAGCGACCGCCTGCGGGCGCTCGATCCCGTGGTCGAGATGGCGGTTCCCTACGAACGGGGGGATGTGGTGGCAGCGGTGCACCGGGAGGGGGAGGTGCTGGTCGAGTCCCACGAGGAGACCGGCACACGCCTGCGTGCCCGCCTGGAGCCGGCCACCCTGGCCCGGCTCCGACCCTTCGTGGTGGCAGGCAGAGACGCCGGCGGCTCGGACGGAAGCGAGGACGGCTCGTGAGAGAAACAGCAAAGGCTCCCCCCGCAGGCTTCGTCCCCCCGCCCTACCCCTACGAGCGCCTGGCCGGAGCACGGTCCCTGGCGGCTGCTCACGAGGGGGGGTTGGTGGACCTGTCCGTCGGGACCCCTGGCGACCCCCCGCCGCCGGAGGTGGTGGAGGCTCTGGCCTCCTCGGGAGCAGAGCGTGGCTACCCCCCCTCGGTGGGCTCGCCCGCTCTCAGGGAGGCAGCCCGGGCCTGGCTGCGGCGCCGCTTCGCCGTCGAGGTACCCGACGAGGCGGTGGCAGCCTGCGTGGGGACCAAGGAGTTCGTGGCCTCTGTGGCCCAGTGGCTGCGGTTGCGCCGCCCTGACCGGGACACCGTCTTGTACCCCGAGCTCTCCTACCCCACCTATGCCATGGGTGCCAGGCTGGCCGGCTGCCGGGCCGTCCCGGTCCTGGTGCAGAGCGGCAGCGGGGTGCTGGACCTGGCCTCGGTGGACCCCGGGGATGCGGAACGGGCGCTGGCGCTCTGGGTGAACAGCCCGGCCAACCCGACGGGAGCCCTGGAGGACCTCGCCGCGGCTGCGGCCTGGGGGCGTGACCATGGGGTGCCTGTCCTCTCCGACGAGTGCTACGTGGACTTCACGTGGCGGGGGAGGCCGAGGACGATCCTGGAGGAGGGGCTGGAGGGCGTGCTGGCGCTGCACACCCTTTCCAAGCGCTCGAACCTGGCCGGGCTGCGGGTGGGCTTCTATGCCGGCGACCCGGACCTGGTCGGCTACCTGAGCGAGGTGCGCAAGCACGCCGGCCTCATGGTTCCCGGACCGGTCCAGGCCGCCGCCGTGGTGGCGCTCGGAGATGACCGCCACGTCGACCTGCAGCGCCGCCGTTACGCCCAGAGGCTGGAGAGGTTCTCATCCGTCCTGGAAGGGCTGGGTCTCGAGGCCGGCTTCCCCGCCGGGGGCTTCTACCTCTGGGCGGCGGTCCCCGCCCGGGAGCCGGCAACAGGCGATGATGGCTGCGGGCCGGCCTGGGCGTGGACGGATCGCCTGGCCCGCCAGGGCGGGGTGCTCGTGAGCCCGGGAGACCTGTACGGGCCCTCCGGGTCATCTCATGTCCGGGTGGCCATGGTCGCCCCCATGGACCGCCTGGACCTGGTGGCCAGGCGGCTGGGAGTGGCCTGAGCGGGCTCAGGGGAGCGGGAGGCCCGCCGGGGCCGGCCCCTCTAGCGGGCCGCCCGGCGAGCGGGCGGGGATAGGGTCTCGCCAGTGGCAGACCTGGAGAGGGGCATCGGCGAGCTGTGGCGCCGGCGGGAGGAGCTTGTGGCTGGTGACGCCGAGGCCCTGGCCCTGGTGAACCAGGCGGTCGACCTCCTGGACAGGGGGGAGGCCCGGGTGGCGGAGGTGCGGCCCGGGGACGGGGAGGTCGTCGTCCACGAGTGGTGCAAGCAGGCGGTGCTGCTCCTGTTCCGGCTGTCGGCGCTGGAGACGATCGAGCTGGGTCCTTACGAGTATGCCGACCGGATCCCCCTCAAGAAGGGCTATGCGCGCGCAGGGGTGAGGGTGGTGCCTGGAGCCTTGGCTCGCTGGGGCTCCTTCCTGGAGAGGGGGGTCGTGCTCATGCCGAGCTACGTGAACATCGGGGCTCGGGTCGGGGCCAACTCCATGGTCGACACCTGGGCCACCGTGGGCTCCTGCGCCCAGGTCGGGCGGGACGTCCATGTCTCGGGGGGGGCTGGCCTGGGCGGGGTGCTGGAGCCTCCCCAAGCGGCGCCGGTGATGGTGGGCGATGGGGCCATGATCGGCAGCCGGTGCATGGTCACGGAGGGGGCCCGGGTGGGGGAGGGGGCAGTGCTCGGTGCCGGAGCGGTGCTGAACCCGTCCATACCGGTCATCGACGTGGAGACGGGGGCCGAGCTGGGGCGGGGGGTGGTGCCGCCCTGGTGCGTCGCCATCGCCGGGACCCGCTCCCGGGAGTTCCCGGGAGGGACCTTCGGGCTTCCCTGTGTCCTGGTCATAAGGAGGCTCGCCGAGGGTGAGCGCCATGACAAGGCTCGCCTCAACGACATCCTGCGGACCCACGGCGTGGCCACCTGACGCCGGGGGCGGCCACCTCCAGTTGGCGGCCGTCAGAGCCGGCGCAGCACCGTGACGACCCGCCCGTAGATGGTGACGTCCTGGGGGTCGAGCTCGATCGGCTCCATGCGAGGGTTGGCGGGCTGCAGCACCACCTTGCGCCCCCTCGTCGTATAGCGCTTGACGGTTGCCTCGTCTCCGGGGATCCCTGCCACCACGATGTCGCCCCGGGACGCCTCGGGCTGCTGGCGGACCACCACGTAGTCCCCGTCCAGGATCCCGGCCTCGATCATCGAGTCCCCCCTGACCCGGAGCATGAACAGGGTACCTGTCCCGGTCAGGTCCTCGGGCAGGGGGAGGACGTCCTCCACGTTCTCCTGGGCCAGGACGTTTAGACCGGCGGCCACCTCGCCGACGAGGGGAACGTGGCGGGCCGGGCGGCTGGCCAGTGCGGCCCCCGAGGCGGGCTCCCAGCGGACCTCGATGGCCCGGGGCTTGGTCGGGTCGCGGCGCAGGTACCCCTCCCGCTGCAGGACGCGCAGGTGGGAGTGCACGGTCGACGACGATGCCAGCCCCACCGCCTCCCCGATCTCCCGCACGGAGGGCGGGTAGCCGCGCTCCCTCACCTGGGAGGCGATGAACTCGAGGATCTCGCGCCGCTTGCCGGTCACCTGCTCAGCCATGAGGACCTGCCTGCCTTTTCCCGCCGAAGGGACGTCGTCGCCGAACGGACGTTCCGCATGCTACCCACCGGGACAGGCCGGCGCAAACACCCGTTCGGCTCTGACTTGACGGCGAACATGTGTTCGCGATTCACTGGAGGGGAACAGACGTTCCCTAGTGAGGAGGTGCGGCATGGCAGCCGTCACGGTCTGGGTACCAAGGCAGGCCGCGCCGGGCCGGCTCCCCCCGCCGGCCAGGTGCTCCCGCCGGGAGACACCGGCCACCTACCGGAGGAGAAGGGCCACAGTGGCGCTGTGCCTGGCTGCGGCCGTGGGCGTACCGAGCTGGGCCGCGCTGAGGCCGGTGGCCGGGCTGCCGGCGGGGGGCGCAGCTCCGCCGAGCCGGGGCCGGGTGTACGTGGCCCGGCCCGGGGACACCCTGTGGGGGATCGCCACCCGACTGGACCCCGGCGGTGACCCCCGCCCGCTGGTGGACCAGATGGAGGCAGAGCTGCACGGTGGACAGCTCCAGGCGGGCCAGCGCCTGATCCTGCCCGGCACTACGCCGGGCTGAGGTGGAGGCCATCATCACCCGATGACGGGCGCGGCCTAGTGGCGGGCGTGGCCGCGCCTCTCCCCCCGCTGGCGTTGGCGCTCCCGGTCGGCGGCAGCCAGGGCCGCCAGGTACTGGTTGTAGGCCGCCAGCCTCTCCGCTGCCACCCGGTCGGCTTCATCATCCTCGGGGCTCCGGGGCCGGGAGGGGGCCCGGGCGCCGGGGCCCTGGGCCTTGTCCTCGTGGGAGAGCTTCCACCACATCCACACCGCGTACATGGCGAAGAAGGGCCACTCGAACACGTAGGCCCAGCTGAGCCCGTTGCCCCCCAGGGCCCGGCCCAGCTGCCACCAGGCGGCTGTCGAGCAGCCCGCCACCACGAACAGGGCCAGGAGGTGCAGGGCCAGGTTCTCGCGCACCTTGGTTCGGAGCGACCGGAGGAGCCGCACACGACCACGCTAGTGACCCCCGGGGGTCGGCCAAAGTCAGCTGGGTTAGCCTGTCGGGGTGGAGCTGGGGCCTTCCGTCCTGGCCCCTGGAGGCGGAGGGAGCCGTGTACGACACGATCGTGGTGGGTACCGATGGCTCGGAGACGGCCAGCCTGGCCGTGGGCCGGGCTGCTGACCTGGCTGCCCGGCTGGGCTCGGTCCTGGTCGTGGTGAGCGCCTACGAGCCGGTGCCCGAGGAGAGGCTCCGCCGGCAGCGCCTGGAGACGCCCGAGGAGCTCAGGTGGATGATCAACCCCAGGGAGGAGGTGGACGAGGTGCTCCTCGAGGCACGGGGCATCGCCGCCGGGCGAGGGGTGAGGCAGGTGGAGACCCGGGCGGTGGAGGGGGAGGCGGCGGCCGCCATCCTGGACGTGGCCTCCGAGCTGGGCGCCGGCCTGATAGTGGTGGGGAACGTGGGCATGAGCGGAGCTAGGAGGTTCCTCATCGGCAGCGTGCCCAACAGGGTTTCCCATCATGCCCCCTGCGACGTCATAATCGCCCGGACCAGCGCCTGAGAGGAAGCGACGCCAGCTAGGAGAGGGAGGCCATGCGAATCGGTGTCCTGACCGGTGGGGGGGACTGCCCGGGGCTGAACGCCGTCATCAGGGCCGTGGTGCGCAAGGGTGAGGTTTCCTTCGGGGACGTGGTGCTGGGGTTCGCCGACGGCTGGAGGGGGGCCATCGAGGACCGGGTCATCCCCCTCGACGTGGAGAGGTGCCGGGGCATCCTGCCCCGGGGGGGCACGATCCTCGGTACGTCCCGCACCAACCCATTCCGCGTCGAGGGAGGGGAGGAGGCGGTCCTGGCCACCATCAAGGCCGAGGCCGTCGATGCCGTCATCGCCGTGGGCGGTGAGGATACCCTGGGCGTAGCCCACCGGCTGGCCGGGGCCGGTCTGCCGGTGGTGGGGGTGCCCAAGACCATCGACAACGACCTGTCGGGGACCGAGGTCACCTTCGGCTTCCACACGGCCGTGCAGATCGCCACCGATGCCATAGACCGTCTGCACACCACGGCCGAGTCCCACGACAGGGTGATCGTGTGCGAGGTCATGGGCCGCCACGCCGGCTGGATCGCCACCTATGCCGGCATCGCCGGGGGGGCGGCGGAGATCGTGGTGCCCGAGGAGCCCTTCGACATCGACGTCATCTGCGACAGCCTGACCCGGAGGCACCACAAGGGCCGCTTTGCCTCCATCGTGGTGGTGGCCGAGGGGGCCAAGCCCAAGGAGGGGACGCTGGTCGTCCGCTCAGGGGAGGTGGACCAGTTCGGCCACGAGCGCCTGGGTGGGATCGGCTCCGTGCTGGCCCAGGAGATCGAGCGCCGCACCGGCTTCGAGTCCCGGGTGACCATCCTCGGTCACATCCAGCGGGGTGGCACTCCGACCGCCTTCGACCGGGTCCTGGCCACCCGCTTCGGCGTGGCTGCGGTGGAGGCGGTCCATGACGGGGCCTTCGACCAGATGGTGGCTCTCCAAGGGGGCGAGATCGTGAGGGTCCCCCTCGGGGAGGCGGTGGCGCCCAAGTTCATCGACCCGGCGCTGCTCCACGACGTGGGCGAGCTGTTCTTCTCCTGAGCCCCCCTACGGCCTGCCTGCTCGGTCCCTGGCCTCCTCCAGCAGGGCAGTGAGCGGCCCGGACAGGCCCGGGGCGGCGGCCACCGCCATGTCGGGGAGCTCGGCCCCGCCCGGGACCGATCCCACCCAGGCCCCTGCCTCCTCCGCCACCACCATGCCGGCGGCAAGGTCCCAGGGGCCCAGGCCGGCCTCGTAGAAGCCGTCCAGGCGGCCGGCAGCCACCCAGCACAGATCGATGGCGGCCGAGCCCACCCGGCGGATGTCACGCACCGAGGGCAGCACGGTGGGCAGCAGCCTGGCCTGGGCCCGGCGGCGCTCGGAGCTATAGCCGAAGCCCGTCCCGATCAGGCAGCGGTCGAGAGCCGGCGCGGGGGGCCGGAGCAGACGGACGCCATTCAGCCAGGCACCTTGGCCCGCCAGGGCAGTGAAGGTCTCCTGGCGGCTGGCATCGTGCACCACACCGAGAAGGGGTCCCCCCGGGCCCTCGGCGGCGATGGAGACGGCATAGGCGGGCAGGCCGTACAGGTAGTTGGTCGTCCCGTCCAGGGGGTCGACGATCCAGCGGATGGGGCCGTCCCCTCCCTTGGTCCCGGCCTCCTCGGCCAGGATGGAGTCTCCGGGGCGTGAGCGGGCCAGCTCACCGAGGATCAGCGCCTCGCTGGCCCGGTCCATCTCCGTCACCATGTCGGTGGAGCTGGACTTGGTGCCGATCTCCGTGCGGGCCCGCCCCGAAGCCTCGGCCAGCAGGGCGCCCGCCCTCCTGGCCAGGGAGGTGGCCAGCTCCAGCAGGGCGGCGGGTTCGGCGTCAGGCATGCACGATGTCTAGCGGCCCGGCGCTGGGGAGCGCCTGCCGGGATGGATAGGGTTGGCGGTATGGGCACTTCTGCCGGTCTGGTCGACCTCCGCTCCGACACCGTCACCCGCCCCACCCCCGCCATGCGCCGGGCCATGGCCGAGGCCGAGGTGGGCGACGACCAGTACGGGGAGGACCCCACCGTGGTGGCCCTTGAGGAGGCCTTCGCCGAGCGCGTCGGCAAGGAGGCAGCCCTCTTCGTGCCCTCCGGGGTGATGGGCAACCAGGTGGCCCTGCGCAGCCTGACGCGGCCAGGCGCCGTGGTGATAGCGGGGCGCCAACAGCACATCGTGGCCTTCGAGCACGGGGGGGCGGCCCGCAACGCCGGGGTCCAGTTCCACATCCTCGACGACAGCGAGGGGACCATCTCACCCGCCGAGGTGGCCTGGGTGAGGGAGACGGCCGACCACCACTGGCCCCAGCCCGGCCTGGTGTGCGTGGAGAACACCCACATGCCCTCGGGCGGGCGAGTCTGGAGCCTGGGCCTCCTCCAGGAGCTGGCCTCCTCGGCCCGGCCTCTACCCGTGCACATGGACGGCGCCCGCCTGTTCAACGCCGAGGTGGCCAGCGGCGTTCCCGCCTCCACCTGGGCGGGGGCGGCCACGACCGTCATGTGCTGCCTGTCCAAGGGCCTGTGCGCTCCGGTGGGCTCCATGCTGGCGGGCCCGGCCGACGTCATGTCGGTGGCCAGGGAGGAACGGGCCTGCCTGGGAGGGGCCATGCGCCAGGCGGGCGTGATCGCCGCCGCCGGGCTGGTGGCCCTGCGGACCATGGTCGATCGCCTGGGCGAGGACCACGAGCGGGCTCGACGCCTGGCCGAGGCGGTTGCCGATCGGTGGCCGGACTCCGGGTGCGAGCCGGCGAGGGTGGACACCAACATCGTTGTCTTCCGCCACCCAGAGCCGGAGAGGGTCCTCCAGCACCTGGAGGGAGAGGGCGTGCTGGCCGGGACCATCGCCCCCGGGGTGGTCCGCCTGGTGACCCACCACGACGTGGACGACGAGGGAGTGGACCGGGCCATGAAGGCCCTGGCCAGCGTCCCCTAGAGACTGGGGCGGGCGGGCATGGAGGTGGCAGGGGCGCCGGCCCTGGGGCGGGAGGTGCTGGAAGCCCATCCAGGCCCCGCTGAGCTGGTGGAGGACCGCCCCGGGCGCGTGCTCGCCGTCTATGCTCATCCAGACGACCCCGACGTGTCATGCGGCGGGACCCTGGCCCGCTGGAGCCGGATGGGGGCCGAGGTTCACGTGGCCATCGCCACCAGGGGCGACAAGGGGACCCTGGACCCGGAGGCCCGGCCCGCCGAGCTGGTGGCCCGCCGGGCGGGCGAGGTGGCTGCCGCCGGCTCCGAGATCGGCGTGGCCGGCCAGCACCACCTCGGCCGCCTCGATGGGGAGCTCGAGGACGACCGGGCCCTCCGGGCCGAGCTGGTGGCCCTGGTCCGCAAGCTGCGCCCGGAGGTGGTGGTGTGCCCCGACCCAGAGGCGGCGGTGTTCGGGCAGGAGTACCTCAACCACCGTGACCACCGGGTGATCGGGTGGGCCACCCTCGATGCCGTGTCACCGGCGGCGGCGCTCCCCCTCTACTTCCCCGATGCTGGCCCGGCCCACCAGGTCGATGTCATCTACCTGTCCGGGACCCTGGTGCCAGACGTCTGGGTCGACGTGTCCGACACCATCGAGGCCAAGGTCCGGGCCGTGCTCTGCCATGCCTCCCAGGTAGGGACCCCCGGCTCCTGGGCCGAGGAGGCGGTCCGCCGGCGTGCGGCCGAGGCCGGTGAGAGGGCGGGGGTCCGGTTCGCCGAAGCGTTCCGGAGGCTCCGGCTGCGGGGGTGAGGGCTTGCCACCGGCCGGTGGGCCCGGTGACCTGAACCCCGGAGGGGGGAAGAGGTCTTTGGACCTCTCGATCCTGCACGTCGACATGGACGCCTTCTTCGTGGCCGTGGAGGTGCAGGCCGACCCTTCGCTGGCAGGGCTCCCCGTCATCGTGGGAGGGTCGGGGCCCAGGGGTGTGGTGGCGTCCTGCTCCTACGAGGCTCGCTTCTACGGCGTGCGCTCGGCCATGCCGTCAGCACGGGCCCGCCAGCTCTGCCCCCAGGCCATCTTCCTCCCCGGGCGCTACGAGGCCTATGCCGAGGCGAGCCGGCGGCTCCACGAGGTGCTGGGCTCCTTCACCCCCCTGGTCGAAGGCATTGCGCTGGACGAGGCCTTCCTGGACGTCTCGGGGGGCAGGCGGCTCTTCGGCCCCGGCCCCGTCATCGCCTGGCAGGTCCGCCGGGAGGTAAGGAACCGGCTGGGCCTGGACTGCTCGGTAGGGGTGGCCCGGTCCAAGCTGATCGCCAAGCTGGCATCCAAGGCGGCCAAGCCCCGCCCCACCCCAACCGGGACCGTCCCGGGACCTGGGGTGGTGGTCGTGCCCGCCGAGGAGGAGCTGGCCTTCTTGCACCCTTTGCCCGTGCGAGCCCTCTGGGGAGTGGGACCGGCCTCGGCGTCGCGGCTGGCCCGCATGGGGGTCCAGACGGTGGGGGACCTGGCGGCCGTGCCACCGGCGGCCCTGGTCGCCGTCTTCGGCAAGGCCGCTGGCCGCCAGCTGCACGAGCTGTCCTGGGCCCGGGACCCGCGGGCCGTGGAGCCCGACCGGGAGGTCAAGTCCATCGGGCACGAGGAGACCTACCCCGAGGACCTGGTGGACCGGTCCGAGATCGAGCGCCAAGCCGTGCGTATGGCCGACGCCGTGGCCTCCCGACTGCGCCGGGCGGGCCGGGAGGGCCGGACGGTCACCATCAAGGTGCGCTTCGCTGACTTCTCCACCATCACCCGGTCCCATACCGGCGCCCACCCCGTGGCCGACGGTCCCCCTATCGCCCGGGCAGCAGTCCGGCTGCTCCAAGGGGTGGACGTCCGAACCGGTGTGAGGCTGCTCGGCGTAGCCGTCTCCGGCCTCACCTCGGCGGGAGGCCAAAGGTCCGGGCACCAGCTCAGCTTCGAGGGCCTGGGCGGCGATGACGGGCCCCCCGGTGACTGGGGAGCGGCCTCGGCAGCGGTGGACCGGGTCCGGGAGCTCTTCGGAGAGGACGCCGTTGGCCCCGCCACCCTGGCCCGGGGACGCAGGCTCGAGGTGAAGAGGGCGGGGGACACCCAGTGGGGGCCGGCCCAGGGAGGCGCACGGGCCAGCCGCCCCCGGACGCCGCCTGGGGGGCCTGAGCGGGGGGCTCGCGTTGTTGAGGACCGTGGCATGCGCGATGATCTTGGGGCGGAGGAGTAGGGGATGCCGGTACGGACAGCTGCAAGCATGGGCAACCAGAGGGGGGAGCTAGGAGGGCACGGTGCCGCTGTCCGAGCATGAGCAACGCATCCTCGAGCAGATAGAGCGCTCCTTCTACGAGCACGATCCCGTCCTCGCTCACAGGGTCGGCAGCGATGGCCCCGGCCGGCGGCCCGGGCGCAGCTGCAAGTGGGGCCTGTTGTGGTTCGTGGGCGGCCTGGCCCTGCTGCTCGCCAGCTTCTCGACCTCCCTCGTCCTCGGGGCACTGGGGTTCCTCGTGATGCTGGGGGCCAGTATCTACGTGGAGCGCCACCTCAGGAGCGTTGCCCGGGCGGGCTGGGCGGAGTTGTCGGGGTCCATCCGGGGCCGCTCGGTCCCCCGAGAGCCGGGAGTGCGTCTGCACTTCCGGGACCGCTTTCGTCAGGAGTAGGCCATCGGGCCTGAGCCCGGGCCTACCGGCGGTCTCCCCGGGAGGGGCGGGCGGGCCATGGCCTGGCCGGGCTGCCGGGGTGACTAACTAACACCGGGCGAGCTTGCTCACCGGGGGAGTTGTGGAGCCCCCGGCTTGCCCTCCTCGTCTACGGGTGCGTGGCCGGCTCCCTGGGGCTGCTGGTGACGGCCTCCTCCTCCAGCTCGGGATCGAGAGAGCTCACCCGCAGCTCGAAGTCCTGGCTGGCCAGGCGGGCAACCAGGGACAGGGGGGCGCCCCCTGCCTGGTCGGGGCGCCGTGCGCCGCCCAGAAGGGGGCGAGGATCGAACCACCAGGCCAGCCGGCGGGAAGCGGGGACCTGGTCCCGGACGGCCCGATTGACCTTGCCCAGGGCGGCCGCCGCTCTTCCCCCGCTGGCACCGGCGTAGGAGCCGTCCGGGGCAAAGGCCGCTCGCTCGGCCGCCTCGGCGAGGAAGATGACGGCCCGGGCGGCGTCAGGTGGGAGCCCCGGAGCAACCCGGCGCGCGTACTGGGCAAAGGTCTCTGCCGGATGGCGCACCCGCCCCAGGCGGGCCAGGGACTCGCTGGCCTCGGCGAAGGCAAGCAGTACCCGTTCGGCCTCGCCGGCCGCCCTGGCCCGCCGGCGCCGGCGGCGGGCCAGCAGCAGGGCGGGGACGCAGCACAGGCAAAGGGCCGCCAACCCGATCGTGCTGAGCAAGGCCCACCCGGCGTCGGCGGCGGCGGGGCTGGCAGCACGGGACCGTCCGCCTGGTGCCGGAGAGGCGCCTCCGGCCCGGAACCGCCCCCGCCCCAGGAGCTGGGGGGCGATCTTGGAGGACCCCCCGGTCCTGGCCGTCCCCGGAGTGGTGGCCGTCGTGGTGGCCGTGGTGGTGGCGGTGGCGGCCGGTGCCGTGGCCGGGTTGGCCTGGGCCGGCTGGACATGGGTGTAGGTGGCGGCCGCCGCCGCTCCCCGGCCCGGCGTGGGCTCGAAGGGCACCCAGCCGAACTGGCCGAGGTCCACCTCGGGCCAGGCGTGGGCGTCGAGGGCCAGCACGTGGTAGACGCCGTTGGCGGAGCGCTGGCCCTGGGTGAAGCCCACCGCCACCCGGGCGGGCAGGCCCACGGCCCTGGCCATGACGGCGTAGGCCCCTGCGAACTGCTGGCAGTAGCCCTTCCTGGTGTGGAAGAGGAACTGCACCAGGGCGTCATCGGAGCTGCTGGCTGGGACGTTGAGGCTGTAGGTGAAGTTGCGCCGGAAGAACTCCTGCAGGGCGAGGGCCTTGCCGTAGGGGGTGGTCTGGCCTCTCACGACCTGGTGCGCCAGGGAGACGATGGCGGGGGGCAGGGACGAAGGCAGGGCCAGGTAGCGGGCCAGGGCAGGGTCCCCGGTGTCGACCCTGGCCGTGCTCAGCTCGGCGGGGGTGAAGCTGGGGACCCGGGACACCACTGTGTAGCGCAGGCCCCTGGTGGTGGCTGAAGGGGCTATGAGGCTGGCGGACCGGGGGTCGAAGGTGGCCCCGGGCACCCCGCTCACGGCCACCGGGCGGTAGGCGGCGGGCAGCCAGGCGCTGTCGAGGGACTTGATGGTGAAGGTCTGGGTGAGGGTCCTGGTGGTCTCGGGCCCCGCCCCCCCCGGCAGGGCGGAGCCGACCTGGCGGTAGTAGTCGTCGGCGGACCACTCCACCCCGTTGAAGTCGTCCAGGGCCGTGAGGCGCCAGTACGAGCCGGCCGGAGCAGAGGTGGCCACCGTGAAGACCTCGATCCGCGACGGCTTCAGGAGCTCGGCCCTGATGTCCACCAGGGGGCTGAGGGCCACCCTCCTGCCCGTGCCTCCCTGGCTGTGCCAGTTCACCAGGGCCCGGGCACCGGCGCCGGGCAGGCTGGGTCCGACAGCGAGGGCCCCGAGGATGGCCACCACGGAGAGGGCGGCGCCGGCAGTGGCGAGCATCCAGCGAGCGCCGGTGCCGGTGGTGAAGTGGGCCAGCGAGCCCCACCGGTGCTCCACCTCGACGGTCAGGAGGAAGACCAGGGAAGCCGCCACCCAGCCCCCGGTGGCTGCCGCCCGCCCTGAGCTGACGCCGAGTCCGGCGGTGAAGATCAGGATCCCGAAGGAGGGGAGGAGCCCCTCTATGGCCGTCCCCAGGCGCAGTGCCGCGGCGTCGGCCAGCACCGCCGCCACGCCGATGCCCGCCATGGCCAGGAACAGGAACCCGGCCGTGGCCGGCGCTGGGGCGTGCATGGTCTGGAAGTCCAGGCGGGACTGGGCCAGGGCATTGGTGACGCTGGCCCAGGTGTCACCGATGGGGATCCCCCACAGGGTCCGGGACGGGAAGACGACCCAGGTGGGCACCAGCACCACCTCGGCCGCGCTGGCCAGGGCGGCCAGGGGCACGGGGACCCGCCACCGGCGCAGGGCGAAGGCAAGGAGGTGGGCGGCGGCGCCGGCCAGCAGGACGGGGGGCAGGTAGGAAAGCCCCTCGAAGAGCCGGCCCATCCCCGCCGCGGTGACGAGCGTGACCGCCGAGAGGGCCAAGGTGGCCGGGAGGTGGCCGGCCGGCCCGGCTCTGCTGCGAGCCACCGGGACCCCCACACGGCGGGCAGCCGTGCCTGTGTAGGGGGCCCTCACCTGTGTCCCCCTGCGTTCTTGGGGCGGGCCAGGTGCGGCCTCCATCCCGGGGCCACCGCCCGCCCCTCGCCGACAGCCGCTGCCCAGGCGTCCCGGAACGGCCTTCCCTGGCCGCATCGCACCACCCTGGGGCGGCCCTCGCCGGCCTGGCCGGCGGCCGAGGTCCCCTCCGGGCCATCGACCATGACGGTGATGGGCGAGAACCGGGGATGCAGGTGCTCCAGGCCCTCCACCTCGGAGTCGCCTGCGGCCTCGGTGGTGACGAAGACCAGCACACCGGCCCCCGGCTGCGAGCGGATGCGGTGCAGCCCCGGCGTCCACGACGAGGGCCCGTCGCCGGCCACCTGGGCCAAGCGGTCCATGATGCGGTCGGCATGCGCCGCCCCGATGCCGTAGCCGGTGTCCGTGCCGCTGGTGTCCACCAGGCGGACGAGGCCCCGCCCCCGCCACGCCACCGAGGCCACGATGCTTGCTGCCGCGGAGACGGCCAGCTCCAGGGTGGCGCGATCGTGCACGGCCCGCCGCCGGTCCAGCAGGACCGTGACCTGGTCCTGGCGGGGCCGCTCGTCCTGGCGGATCATGAGCTCGTCCAACCGGGCGGTCGATGGCCAGTGGACCCGCCGGAGGTCGTCGCCCACCGTGTAGGGGCGCAGGCTGTAGAAGTCCTCGCCCCTCCTCCCCCGCAGGGTGGGCTGGTGGAGGCCCGAGTCGGGGTGCGACCCGAGCCCTGCCGGCGGTGGGGGGACGCGCTCGATCCGGGGCAGCACGGTCAACCGGGAGGTCTCGGCCGCCCGGACATGCATCGATGCCACGCCGAAGGGGTCCCTCAACTCCAGGTCGAGCGGCCCGACCCATTGGATGCCGCGCCGCTCGGTCGGCACCCGGTAAGTGGCCTTCCCCATCTCCCCTGGCTGGAGCGGGGCCAGGGCGAAGGCTGCCACCCGCCGGCCGCCGTCCAGGGGGTCGGAGGCTAGGAGCACCGGCGAGCGCCGTATGCCGTAGTTGCTGACGAGGAGCTCGACGGTGGCGGCCGACCCCATCTCCACCCGGGCGGGGCGCAGGATCCTGGTGGCGACCAGCTCGAAGCGGTGCAGGCGGACCCATGCCACCGCCGCGCCCACCAGGACGATGGCGGCGGTGCCGATCATGTAGAGGGAGATCAGGCCCAGGACCCGGCCGAGGATGATGACTGCCAGCCCGAGGGCCAGCACCTCCCACCCTCGCCTGCTGGGCATCAGCTCACCGCTGGGTCACGGGGTGGCCTGGCGGGCGGTGGGCACCGGCAGGCGGGCCAGCATGTCGTCGAGTATCTCCCCGGGGTCGAGGTCGGCCAGCTGGGCGTCGGCCGACAGGAGGAGCCGGTGGGAGAGCACGGGCCGGGCCATGGCCTTGACGTCGTCGGGGATCACATAGTCCCGGCCCTGGGCCACGGCCAGGGCCCGGGAGGCCCGGAGGAGGGCCAGGGCGGCCCTCGGTGACATACCGAGGGCCAGGTCAGGATGGGAGCGGGTGACGGCGGCCAGGTCCACGATGTACCCCCGCAGCGCTGGCGCCACATAGGTGCTGCGAGCCTGCTCCACCAGGGCGGCCACGTCGAGGGGCCCGGCCACCGGCTCCAGGTCGCCGATCAGGGGGGCGGCGGCATGGGCCTCCAGCATCGACATCTCGGAGTCCCGGGCCGGGTAGCCGACCTGCACGCGCATCAGGAAGCGGTCGAGCTGGCTCTCGGGCAGCGGATAGGTCCCCTCGTGCTCTATGGGGTTCTGGGTGGCGATGACCATGAAGGGCGTAGGTAGGGGGTAGGTGGTGGAGTCCACCGTCACCTGCCCCTCCTCCATGGCCTCGAGCAGGGCGGCCTGGGTCTTGGGGGAGGCCCGGTTGATCTCGTCTCCGAGGACGATGTTGGCGAAGATGCCGCCCGGTCGGAACTCGAATGTCTCCTGGGCCCGGCTGTAGACGTTGACGCCGGTCACGTCCGAGGGCAGGAGGTCGGGCGTGAACTGGATGCGCGACCACCGGCAGTCCAGGGAGAGCGCCAAGGCCTTGGCCAGGCTGGTCTTGCCCACGCCCGGTACGTCCTCTATGAGGAGGTGGCCCTCGGCTATGAGGCAGATCAGGACCAGGCGGATCACGTCGCCCTTGCCCTGTATGACCCGCTCGATGTTGCTGGCTATGGCCTCCAGGCAACCGGCCAGGTCGGTCCCCGGTAGGGCCACCGACCGCTCTCTGGCCACCATGGGCTCTGCCCTTCTCCTCCCGCTCGACGGCCCCTCTCACCCTACCCGGGAGCGGCGCCTGGGACTCATGGGCAACGGTACCGTTTCGGCATGCCCGTGTGCTTGGCGCTCGACATAGGAGGGACCAAGGTGGCGGCAGGACTGGTCAGCGAAAGGGGCCGCCTCTCCTGCTCGCGCCAACTCCCCACTCCCACTGGTGCCGACCCCGAGGAGCTCTTCTCGGTCGTTGCCGCTCTCGTGTCCGAGGCCCGGGAGGAGGCGGGGCCGGAGGGGCCGGTGGCCTGCGGGGTGGGATCGGTCGGGCCCATGACCGGGGAGGGGGAGACGGTGTTCCCCGTGAACGTGCCGGCGTGGAGGGACGGCTTCCCGTTGCGCAAGAGGCTCCTGGAGCTGCTGGACCTGCCCGTGTTCGTAGAGGTGGACGCCAAGGCCCTGGCACTGGCCGAGGGGTGGGTAGGGGCGGCCCGGGGCAGGGACGGGTTCCTGGCCATGGTGGTCTCGACCGGGGTGGGGGGTGGCCTGGTGCTGGAGGGGCGCCTGCTGCACGGGGGGGCGGGCAACGCCGGCCACGTGGGCCACGTGGTGGTGGTGCCGGGCGGGCGGCCCTGCGGTTGTGGCGGGACGGGCTGCCTGGAGGCCGAGGCCTCGGGCTCGGCCATCGCCGCCATGACCGGGCGCCCCCCCCGGGAAGCTCCCCCGGAGGTGGTGGCCCGCACCGGCACCCTGGTGGGCCGGGCGGTGGCCTCGGTGGCCAACCTCTTGGACCTGGACCTGGCGGTCGTGGCGGGATCGGTGGCTCTGGGCTTCGGCGATCCTTTCTTCGCCGCCGCCCAGGCGGAGGTGGACGCCCTGGCCAGACTGCCGTTCTCGGCCGGCACGAAGGTGGTGCCGGCCGGCCTGGGCCCTTCGGGCCCCCTGGTGGGCGCAGGCGCCGTGGCCTGGAGGGCCCTCGGCCTTGGATCGGGCTCTAGCGTGGGCGGAAGTGGACATCAGCTACCCGCCTGAGGCCGAGGCCTACCGCCGGGGGGTCCGCCGTTTCCTGTCCGAGCACCTGCCCGCAGGATGGCGGGGCCTGGGCGGGCTGAGCCCCGACGAGGTCCCGGGGTTCGTCGCCTGGTGGCGGGAGACCTTGCGGGACCATGGGTTCCTCGCCGTGTCCTGGCCCGCCGAGTACGGGGGAGGGGGCCTCGGACCCCTCGAGGAGGTCGTGCTGGCCGAGGAGCTGACCCGGGCCGGGGTGCCCGGGGGCGGCCCCAACGACTCCTTCGGGATCCAGATGGTCGGCAACACCATCCTCACCTGCGGGACAGAGCAGCAGCGCCGCCACTTCCTGCCCAGGATCGTCTCGGGTGAGGACCGTTGGTGCCAGGGCTACTCGGAGCCCGACGCCGGCTCGGACCTGGCCAACCTGTCCTGCCGGGCGGTGCGGGACGGCGACGAGTGGGTCATCGACGGGCAGAAGATCTGGACATCGGCCGCCCATCTGGCCAACTGGATGTTCCTGTTGGTCCGGACCGATCCCGGCGCCCCCAAGCACCGGGGCATCACCTTCCTGCTCGTGCCCATGGGCCAGCCCGGTGTGGAGGTGAGGCCCATCAGGATGATCACGGGGCAGTCCGAGTTCAACGAGGTCTTCTTCACCGGAGCGCGCACGGCCCTGGGGAACGTGGTGGGTGAGGTCAACGGCGGCTGGGCGGTGGCCATGACCCTCCTCGGGTTCGAGCGGGGCCAGGCCGCAGCCACCCTCCCTTTGCGCTTCCGGGCCGAGCTGGACCGCCTGCTGGCCCTGGCCGCTGAGCGCGGGGCCACGGGCGACCCGGTCACCCGCCAGCGACTGGCCCAGTGCTACTCGCAGGTGGAGATCATGCGCTACCTCGGGTACCGGGCCCTAACCTCCTTCCTACGAGGGAGCCGGCCCGGGCCTGAGGGCTCGATCTTCAAGCTCTACTGGAGCGAGTACCACCGGAGGGTGACCGAGCTGGCCATGGACATCCTCGGGCTGGACGGCTTGGCTCCCACCGGTCGTTGGCCCACCAGCGCCTTCCAGACCGACGACCCGGGTGCCCCCAACTCCACCGCCTCCTGGGCGGGGACCTTCCTCAACGCCAGGGCGGGGACGATCTACGCCGGCACCTCTCAGGTCCAGCGCAACATCCTCGGTGAGATGGTGCTGGGCCTGCCGCGGGAGCCCCGAGCCGACACCGGGCCATGGGACGCCAGCCGCCGGGCCCGCCCCGCCTAGAGGTGGGCCGGCTGGCCTGGGCCCTGGCTCGGCGGCCGGGGCTGTGGGCCACGGCGGCCACCTCGTTGCTGGCCCTTGCGCCCCGGGGGTGGTGGCGGCGGTGGCCGCCCCTCCCGCGGCCCGACCCGGGCTGGCTCGGGTTCCGCCTGGAGTGCGCCACGGGTCACGCTGATGCCACCGTTGAGGTCCGTGACCTGGTGGCCTGGCTGGAGTGGTGCAAGGGTCGACGGGGCCTGGCGCGCTAGTCTCGACCCCGATGGACCGACCATTAGACCCGGCTGGGGCGCCAGAGGCGCTGCCAGCGACGGTGCCGCCCCAGGAGTGAGGCGGTGAGCCGGGCCCTGGTCCTCAACGCCAGCTTCGAGGCGCTGTGCGTGGTCACCTCCCGGCGGGCCCTCATGCTGATCCTGGCCGAGAAGGCCGAGCTGGTCCATGCCACCGAGGGCCTGTTCCGCTCGGCGCGTGCCTGCTTCCCCGAGCCGTCGGTGGTGCGCCTGGCCCACTACGTGAAGGTGCCTTACCAGACCAGGGTGGCCCTCAACCGGAGGGCCGTATTCGCCCGGGACGGCCACCGCTGCCAGTACTGCGGGGCCGACGCCGAGAACATCGACCACGTCGTCCCCCGCAGCCGGGGGGGCACGCACACCTGGGACAACGTCGTGGCCGCCTGCCGGGCCTGCAACGCCCGCAAGGAGGACCGGCTCCTCTCCGAGGTGGGCCTGACGCTCCGGCGCCCCCCCTACCAGCCGAGGGAGCGCATATGGCTGCTCGCCAACGGGGCCATCAGGCCCGACTGGGAGCCGTACCTGGGCGCGGCCACCTCCCTCACCGCCTAGGTGGCCGCCGGCTGGGAGGTGGCCCTTGTCGAGGGGTCACCCGCCTCTCTCCACGGCCGGGACCCATGGATGGACGGGCCGTCCCGCAGGGTGTGGGTGTGCCGGCCCACCCGCCCGGCCCTGGTCCTCGGCAGCACCCAGGACCCCTCCATCCTCGACAGCCGGGCGGTGGCCAGGGCTGGTGTCGATGTGGTGCGCCGGGCCAGCGGGGGCGGGGTGGTGCTGGTGGTCCCCGGCTCCATGGTGTGGGTGGACCTGGCCATACCGGCGGGCGACCCTCTGTGGGAAGCCGACGTGGGCAAGGCGTTCTGGTGGGTGGGCGACCTGTGGGCGGCGGCCCTCACGGACCTGGGCCAGGGTCCCTGCCAGGTCCACCGGGGGGGTCTCGAGCCCTCCCCCTGGTCGAGGCTCATCTGCTTTGCCGGCCTGGGCCCGGGGGAGGTCACGGTTGAGGGCCGCAAGGCGGTGGGCCTCTCCCAGAGGAGGACCAGGGCGGGTGCCGTGTTCCACGGTGCCGTCCTCCTCGAGCTGCGGGCCCGCCAGCTGGTGGACCTGCTCGCCCTGGCCCCCGCCGACCAGGACCGGGCGGCGCTGGCCCTCGAGGCGGGCGTGGTGGCCCCGCCCGTGCCGTGCACCGACCTGGAGTCCGCCCTCGTCGACCACCTCCCGTAGGAGGGGCTAAGCCGCGAGGCTGCCCGTGCCGATAGGGAGGTATGGGCTCTACCCTCACCGGTTGGCGCGAGCCGGCCGCGCTTCCGCCCCTCGCTGGGGAGGGGGCGGGGCCGGGAGGATCGGCCGAGTCCCTCCCGGACCTGCCGGCGAGGAAGCGCCGCTACGTACCGGTGCTGGCCAAGCTGGTCATCGCCCAGGTCGTGGCCACCTGCTGGCTGGGGCTCTCGGCCTGGGTATCGGAGCCCTGGCTGGTGTCCCTCTCCCGCCAGATCAGCTGGCCGGCGGCCGTCTCGAGCATCGTGTTGCTCGCCTACCTGCCCGGCTGGATGGTCGCCTTCCTGGTCGCCAGCCTCCTCCTCGATCGCCAACCACCCCTTCCCGACACCTCCCCCCTCCTCGGGGTCACCGTCATCCTCCCGGCTCACAACGAGGAGAGCCGGATAGCCGACACGCTCACCTACCTGTCCCGCCAGGACTATGCCGGCGACATCCGGGTCATCCTGGTAGACAACGCCTCCACCGACCGCACCAGAGAGGTTGCCGAGGAGGCCGTCGGGCGCCTCGGCCTCCACCTCACCTACCTGCGGGAGGAGCGGCCGGGTAAGAGCCACGCCCTGAACGCGGCCCTCACCCAGGTGACCACGCCACTGGTCATCTCCCTCGACGCCGACACCGTCCTTCATCCCCAGGCGGTGAGGCGCCTGGTGGCCCGCCAGGCCAGTGCCCCTCCCGACGTGGTGGCGGTGGCGGGCGCGGTCCTGGTCCGCAACAGCAGGGTGAACGTCTGGACCCGGATGCAGGAATGGGACTACTTCCTCGGCATCGCCTCGGTCAAGCGCATGCAGGGCCTGTACCAGGGGACACTCGTGGCCCAGGGGGCCTTCAGCCTGTACCGGACCGAGTCCCTCCGGGAGGCGGGTGGATGGCCCGATGCCATCGGGGAGGACATCGTGCTGACGTGGCGGCTCCTGGGCCAGGGGTCCCGGGTGTACTTCGAGCCAACGGCCGTGGCCTTCACCGAGGTACCGGTGAGCTTCAGGCACTTCGCCCGCCAACGGGCCCGCTGGGCCCGGGGGATGATAGAGGGCTTCCGCGCTGTCCGGCCCTGGAGGCAGCCCCGTCCCATGGCCATGTTCCTCACCGCCACCGACCTGCTGATCCCGCCCATGGACCTGGCCTACACCTTCCTGTGGATGCCAGGCCTCGTCATGGCCTGCTTCGGGCTCTATTGGTTCGTCGGCCTGTACACCGCCGTGGTGCTGCCCTTCACGCTGCTCGTGAATGGTCTCTTGTACCGCTATCAGAGGAGGCGGGTGTTCGCCCCCCTGGACCTCCGGGTGCGGCGCAACAGGAGAGGGCTCCTGGCCTACATCCTCTTCTACCAGTTCATCATGTCCCCGGTGTCGGTGGTGGGCTACGCCCAGGAGCTCCTCGGGCTGCGCCGGCGCTGGAAGTAAGGCCTCCCTTCCCGCCTCCTCTATCGGTGGCGCCGGCCACTGCCTCCTGCTGATGCGGCCGCCGGCCCGGGCCGGTCGCCGGCCCCGTACCATCTCAGGACCCGAAGGGCGCGCAGGGTGTTCCATCGGCTGGGCCGGCCGTCACCGTCCTCCATGGCGAAGTGGACCTCTCCAGGGTGGGTGTTCTCGAGCAGCCAGGTGCCGTCCGCCTGGCGCTTGTCGAGCACCAACGAGATGGCCTCCGCCAGCCTCGGGTCCGGTAGACCGCCCACGCCACGGAAGTAGTCCAGGCCTCTCAGGACGTCATAGTGCCACTGGGTCGGGAAGGAGAACTGGAGCCAGTCCGTGTCGACCACCTCACCGGTGCTCATCCGCCGGAACAGCTTTCGTTGGAGCAGGTACTCCTCGCCGCGGCGGCGTGCCGCCACCAGCTCGGCACCCCTCCCGGTCGCCTGCTCGTAAGCGGACAGGCCCTCCAGCACACAAATGGTGGTGTGGAAAGACGAGCGCAGGGAGCCGTTCTCCGCCTCGCAGTTCCAGCCCCCGTCGGCCAGCTGCTCGCCCAGCAGCCGGTCGACGACACCCTCTACGGGTACGCCGAAGTAGGCGCCCAGGGCGACGACCCGGCCGTTGATGCACGGCTCGACCTCGCCGTCGAAGAAGGCCTGCCCGGCGTTCTCCCACCGACAGTTGTCGCGGACCATGTCAATGGCCCGGCGCACCGGCTCTGCCGCCGGGTCGACCCCGAGATCTCGCAGCAACAGCAGGGTGGGGAAAGTCGACGTCCAGGGCTGGCCATGGGAGAGGTCGCCCCGGAAACCTGCTGGGAAGCAGGCCCCTCCCGCCCACTGGCCGTCCTCGTCGTGTCGCGCCAGCAGACGCGCTCCCCAGCCCTCGGTGGTGACCCGGGCCCGCTCGGCTGCCACCTGGGCCGAAGGGGCGCCGACGAGATCCCTGAGCACCTGCCACCGCAGCGCCGGGTCGGAGTCCGCCAGCCAATCCACCAGGCTCCGGTCCAGGGCCCCCTCCACCGCCACCACGGTAGCCCGCCTGCGGGGCGCCAGACCGTGCCCACTTTTCTCCCCTTTGTGGTTGCACGGGGTGAGTAGGGGGAGTAAAGTGGCGGGAAGTGGCGCGAAAGGGAGTAGGTGACCAGGTTCGTCGGGACCTTCGAGCACTCGCTGGATTCCAAGGGGCGGGTGATACTGCCGTCCAAGTTCCGGGCCGCGTTCGAGCACGGGGGCTACCTGACGAAGTACCACGAGGGTTGCCTGGCCCTATGGACCCCGGAGGAGTTCGAGAAGCAACTGGACGCCAACCAGGCGGGGGCGTCCGCCCAGCCGGAGGAGCGCAACCTCTCCCGCCTCTTCTCGGCCGGCACGGCCGAGGTGGAGGTGGACCGTCAGGGCAGGATGGCCATTCCTCCCCGCCTGCGCACCTTCGCCGGGCTCACGGGGGACGTGCTCGTCATAGGGGCAACCGAGCGGGTCGAGTTATGGGACCCGGCCCGGTGGGAGGCGACCGTGGAGCCCGAGGAGCGCCAGCTTCTGGGGACCAGCGCCTGAGGAAGGAGGTGAACCCTCTCTATCAAGTTTATGTTGAGCACCGGCCGGCTGAGGCCCGGCTTGTGCGCAGCCCCTCGATCGGCGCAGTGGAAGACTCCTACTCCGCCCACTTCCATCTGAGTCGATTGGGGAGACAACCCGACGGCGCCTTGCCGATCGAGGGGCTGCGGATGAGCCAGGCCTACCACCACCAGGCCGTCATGGTGTCCGAGGTGGTGGAACTGTTCCGACCCGTCCCCCCCGGCCTGGTGGTGGACGCCACGGTCGGGGGCGGGGGCCACGCGGAGGCCCTGCTGGCAGCTTACCCGCACCTCCGCCTGCTCGGCCTGGACCAGGACGACGAGGCGGTCGCGGCAGCCACGGCCCGGCTTGCCGCCTTCGGCCCCCGGGCCGTGGTGCGCAAGGACCGCTTCGACCGGCTTCCCGGCCTGGCGACGGGCCGGGGAGGCCCGGCCGGCCCGGCTGCTCGCCACGCCCGGCAGTCGGGGCCGGCCGGCCCACACGGATGGGAAGGGATCCCCCTGGTCGGGGCCCTCTTCGACCTGGGGGTGAGCTCCCAACAGCTTGACCGCCCGGAGCGGGGGTTCTCCTATCGCTTCGACGCCCCTTTGGACATGCGGATGGACCGCAGCCGCAGCACCACCGCGGCCGACATCGTCAACGGCTGGACCGAGGAGCACCTGGCCGCTCTGCTCGCCGCCCACGGCGAGGGGTGGTTCGCCCGCCGCCTGGCCGGAGCCATTGTCGGCGCCCGGCCTGTGCTTACCACGAGGCAGCTGGCGGAGGTGGTCGAGCGCTCCATACCTGCGCGTGCCCGGCGCCGGGGCCATCCCGCCACCCGGGTGTTCCAGGCCCTGCGCATCGCCGTCAACTCCGAGCTGGAGGTGCTGGGCCCCACCCTGGCCGCCACCGTGGCGGCACTGGTGCCGGGGGGGCGTTGCGTGGTCCTCTCCTACCACTCGGGCGAGGACCGGCTGGTGAAGGAGGTGCTGGGTCGGGCCGCCACCGGCGGGTGCACCTGCCCACCGGGACTTCCCTGCGTGTGCGGGGCCCGGCCGTGGGCCCGCCTGCTCACGCGCGGAGCCCGCCTGCCCACCGCTGAGGAGGTGGCCCGCAACCCGCGGGCCAGCGCGGCCCGCTTGCGGGCCGCAGAGCGCCTGGATGCTCCGGCGGCGAACGGGGGAGAGCCGTGACCGCCGTCCAGGAGGCACGGGCGAGGGCCCGGCGGGCCCGGGTCACGGCCAGCGCAGCTCAGGCGGTGGCCGGCACCGGGGCGGGAGTGGCCGCCGGCCTGCCCCAGGGGGCAACGGCCACGGCAGCCGAGACGCTGCCCCGGGAGGCCCCCGCTCCCGGCCGGCGCCATGCCGTGGTCCGGGGGGTGGCCCCGGCCCGTCCCGACGGTTGGGCGCCCGCTCCCCGGCCCCGGCCCCGCCCGCGGCTCAGAAGGGGTCGGGTGGTCGCTGTCTCGGCTGGCGCCATCGTCGCCTTGCTGATGTTCGCCGTGGTGGCCTTCCACGTGGTCCTCACCCAACGCCAGTTCCGCCTGGACCGCATGCAACAGCAGCTGTCCCAGGCCCAGATCGACCACGCCGAGCTGACCCTCGAGGTGGCCCAGCTCGAGGCCCCGGCCCGGATCGTCTCGGTGGCCGTGCACCGCCTGCACATGGTGAACCCGCCTCGGGTGGTGTACCTCATCCCTGGGGATCACCCCACCAGCCACAAGGTGAGCGGGGTCCCGGCGCCGGCCCCGGCCAGCACGGCCTCCAGCTCCACCAGCACCACCGCGGGCCCGTGACGGGTCCCGGGCCGGGGGTGAGCCACCCCGGGGGAGGCCGGGGACGGAGCCCAAGGGGGCGTTCCGCAACCCGGCCGGCCGCCGGCCGGGGGCGGGGCACGGCCGCACGCCCCGCCCCCGGGCGCCGGCTGGTGGCCCTCCTCATGGTGATGACCCTGGCCTTCGTGGCCGTGGCCGTCCGGCTCACCGACGTCCAGGTCATCTCCACCCGCCGCTACACCTCCTACGGGCAGGCCGAGCTGCTCCACACCGTGGAGCTGCCAGCGGAGAGAGGGACCATCTACGGGAGCTCGGGCACCGTCCTTGCCATGTCCGTGCCCGAGACCGACATCATCGCCGACGACTTCCAGATCCATGACCCTGGGGCCGAGGCCCGCCAGCTCGCCCCCCTCCTCCACCAGAGCCAGGCCGGCCTTCGCGCCACCCTCTCGCAGCGCTCGGGGTTCGTCTACGTGGCCCGGCAGGTGAGCGAGGGGGTGGCGGCCAAGGTCGAGGCCCTCAACCTCCCGGGACTCACCTTCCAGCGGGATCCCAGGCGGTTCGAGCCCAACGGAAACCTGGCTCTGCCTCTCCTGGGCCAGGTCAACACCAACGGCGTCGGCTACTCGGGGCTGGAGGGCCAGTACAACCAGGTGCTGCGGGGCAGGAGCGGGTCTGAGGTGGTCCAGCTGGACCCGGCGGGACGAGCCATCCCGGGGGGGACGGAGCGGGTGAAGCCGGCAGTCCCCGGCAAGAGCCTGGTCCTCACCCTCAACAAGGCCATCGAGTACGAGGCCGAGCAGGCCCTTTCCCGGGAGATCGTCCAGAGCCATGCCAAGGCTGGCTGGGCCGTGGTCCTGGACGCCAGGACGGGGGACATCCTGGCCATGCCCAGCCTGGTCGCCGGCCATGGGGGGCCGCCCCGTCCCTCGTCGTCGCCCCTGGCGCTCACCACGGTGTACGAGCCGGGGTCGGTGGCCAAGCTCGCCACCTTCGCAGGCGCCCTCACCGAGGGGCTCATCACCCCCCAGAGCGTCTTCACCGTGCCGCCCGACATCACGGTGGGAGGCGCCGTCTTCTCGGACGCCGAGCCCCATGGGACCGAGCACCTGACGGCCACCCAGATACTGGCCCGCTCCTCCAACATCGGGACCATAGAAGTCGCCAGGGAGCTCGGCCCCAAGGGGCTGTACCACTGGCTGCGGGCCATCGGCTGGGACCGGCCGAGCGGTCTCAGCTTCCCGGGCGAGTCCGTGGGCATCCTGCACCCTCCGTCCACCTGGTCGGGATCGGCCATGGGCTCCATGCCGATAGGCCAGGACGAGGCGGTCACCGGGCTGCAGCTAGCGGACTCCTACAACATGGTCGCCAACGGGGGCATGTGGGTGCCCCCCCGGCTGGTCCGCTACATCCTGGGTCCGGGCCAGGCTCGTCACCCCGTCCCAACCGGTCGCCGGCACCGGGTCGTGTCCCCCACGGTGGCCCGGGAGCTGACGGGCATGTTCGAGCACGTTGTGGGCACCAATGGGACCGCCCCCATGGCGGCGGTCCCCGGCTACACCGTCGCCGGCAAGACCGGCACGGCCCAGATCCCGAGCACCACCGGCCCCGGCTACCAGCCCGGGGACTTCATGGCCAGCTTCGTGGGGTTCGTGCCCGCCCAGCACCCCGCCCTCACCATCGAGGTGACCCTGGAGCACCCCACTCCCATATACGGCGGGTCGGTAGCCGCTCCCGTCTTCTCCCAGATCGCCCAGTACGCCCTGCGGGAGCTGGACATCCCGCCCGGGTCGGGCCCAGGGCGCAGTGGTCAGGGGGCCACTGGCCCCGGCTCCGGTGGCCCGGGCGGCGGAGGCCCGGGCACTACCATCGCCCCGTCGACCTCCAGCGGCGCCGGGCAGTGAGGCCTGGGGCCATGGTCGGCTCCAGTACCGCCTCCGGGAGTTGCCGAGCGAGTCAATTGTCGAACGTGTGCCGTGATGCCAGCCCGGGTCGGGCCGCCGGCTCGTGGTCAGCCCGTCCCGAGGGGGGGTAGGTCGCCATCCGACTCGACCGGTTGCTGGAGGAGGTGGGACCGCTGGAGGTGATCGGCGATCCCACCCCGGTGGACGTCTCCTCGGTCACCTTCGACACTCGGGCTGTCCGTCCCGGGGCGCTGCACTGCTGCCTTCCCGGGTCGCGCCTCGACGGGCACGACCTGGCTCCGGCGGCGGTGGCTGCCGGGGCGGTGGCCCTCCTCTGTGAGCGGCGGCTGTCCCTTCCCGTCGTCCAGGCCCGGGTAGCCCCCGGCCAGGTCCGCCCGGCCATGGCCCGGGCCTCCGCCGCCCTCCAGGGCCACCCGGCCGCCGACCTGCGCATGGTCGGGGTGACCGGGACCAGCGGCAAGACCACGGTCACCCATCTGGTGGGCGCCGTCCTCGAGGCCCACGGGTGGCCCACCGCCGTGCTCGGGACCTTGAGCGGGGCGCGCACCACCCCCGAGGCGCCCGTGCTGCAGGAGGCCCTGGCCCGCCATCGAGACGGTGGGGGGGTGGCAGTGGCCATGGAGGTCTCCTCCCATGCCCTCTCCCAGCACCGCGTGGACGGCATCCGCTACGAGGTGGCCGTCTTCACCAACCTCAGTCAGGAGCACCTGGACTACCACGGGACTATGGAGGCCTACTTCGAGGCCAAGGCCAGCCTCTTCGTGCCCGAAAGGGCGCAGGCCGGCCTGGTCTGGTCCGAGGATCCCTGGGGCGCCAGGCTGCTGCGTAACGCACGCATACCCGTCCTGCCCTACTCCGTCGCCGAGGCGGAGGGGGTGGAGCTCGGGCCGGCCGGGAGCCGCTTCCGCTGGCGGGGCCGGCCTGTGACGCTGCGGCTCGGGGGGCGGTTCAACGTGGCCAACGCCGTGGCCGCCGCCAGGGTGGGCGAGCATCTCGGCGTGCCGCCAGCCACGATCGCCGAGGCCCTGTCATCCGTTCCCGGGGTGCCGGGTCGCTTCGAGCGGGTGGAGCGGGGCCAGCCCTTCGCCGTGGTGGTGGACTACGCCCACAAGCCCGACGCCCTGGAGCAGCTCCTGACCGCCGCCCGGGAGGGGGTGCAGCCGGGGGGGAGGGTGATCGTGGTCTTCGGCTGTGGCGGGGACCGGGACCGGGCCAAGCGGCCCATGATGGGTGAGGTGGCGACCCGGCTGGCCGATCTGGCCGTCCTGACCTCGGACAACCCCCGATCGGAGGACCCGCTCGCCATCATGGCCGAGGTGCGCGCCGGGGTCCGCCGGCCGGAGGTCCTCGTCTCCGAGCCCGATCGGGGAGCGGCCATCGCCCTCGCCATCTCGGCGGCCCAGCCCGGCGACGTGGTGCTGGTGACCGGAAAGGGGCACGAGCAGGGCCAGGAGGTCAGAGGACGGGTCATTCCCTTCGACGACCGGGCCGTGGCCGCCGCCGCCCTGGAGGGCTGGCAGAGGGACGGCCCCTCGGGGCCGCCCTCTCCGAGCGGGACCGGCCCGGCCCCCTGGCGCTCGGCTGGTGGCGCCGGAGGCGGGGGATGACCTCCCTGTTCTTCGCCGGGGCCGTTGCCCTTCTGGTCTCTGCACTGGGGGCCCCCATCCTCATCGGGTGGCTCCGCAGCCGGGGCATCGGCCAGCAGATCAGGGACGATGGCCCCCAAGGGCATTCGGTCAAGGCGGGCACCCCGACCATGGGCGGCATGGCCATCGTGGTGGCTGCCGGGGTGGGCTACGTAGCCGGGCACGTGGGCCTGGGGCTTCCGTTCGCCTCCTCGGGGCTCATGGTGGTGGCGGTGACCGTGGGGGCTGCCACCGTCGGCTTCATCGACGACTGGACCAAGGTCAGGCGCCACCGCAGCCTGGGGCTCAACAAGCGGGCCAAGCTGGGCGGCCAGATCGTGGTGGCCCTGGGGTTCGCGGTCGGGGCTCTCGTGTGGTCGAACGTGGCCACCGACCTCTCCTTCACCCGCTACGACTCGATAGGGGCCAACCTGGGGCGCGTCGGGTGGGTGCTGTTCGCCATGGTGGTGGTGACCGGGGCCTCCAACGCCGTCAACCTGACCGACGGCCTGGACGGCTTGGCGGCAGGGTCGGCCGTCTTCGCCTTCGGGGTGATGGCCATCATGGGCTACTGGGAGTCCCGCCACCCCTCCATCTACGGATCGGGAGCAGGGGGGGCGGGCGCTCACCATCCCCTGGACCTGGCGGTCATGTCGGTGGCCATGGCCGGGGCCTGCACCGGCTTCCTCTGGTGGAACGCCGCCCCCGCCCGCATATTCATGGGCGACACAGGGTCCCTGGCCATAGGAGCGGCCCTGGCCGGGCTGGGCCTTCAGCTGCAGGTGGACCTCCTGCTCCCGGTTATAGGGGGCCTCTTCGTGCTCGTGACGCTGTCGGTGGTGATCCAGGTGGCGAGCTACCGCCTGTTCGGGCGGCGGGTGTTCCGCATGGCGCCTCTGCACCATCACTTCGAGCTCTTGGGCTGGCCTGAGACGACCGTGATCATCAGGTTCTGGATCCTCGCCGGCATATGCACGGCTGTCGCCCTCGGCATCTTCTATGTGGACTTCATCTCCTTGGGCCTGAAGCCATGAGCGGCCACGGCGAAGGCATGGTCGGTCCCGGGCCGCTGCCCGGGCTGGACGACCTGGCCGTCCCGGGGCGGCCCGTACTGGTGGTGGGTATGCGCGTGACTGGGCTGGCGGTGGCGCGCCGGCTCCTGTCCCAGGGTGTCCCCGTGGTGGCCGTGGACGACGGGCCGACGGAAGAGACCCGGGCCATGGCTGCCGAGCTGGGGATAGCCCTCCACGAGGCCCCGGCTGCCCCCCTCCTGGGGGAGCTGGCTCGGGGAGCGGCCCTGGCCGTGGTGAGCCCCGGCGTCCCCGTCAGCCACCCCGTCTTCGGACTCCACCTGCCCGTGGTCAGCGAGATCGAGCTGGCGGGGAGGGCCGCTCGGGCCCTCGGCATCCCCCTCGTGGCGGTGACCGGGACCAACGGCAAGACGACCGTGACCACGCTGGTGGCCCAGGTGCTTTCCGCCTCAGGGATCGCGGCCGTGGCGGCAGGCAACATCGGGCCGCCCCTGCTCGACGTGGTGGCAACCCGGCCCGAGATCGTGGTGGCCGAGGTCTCCTCCTTCCAGCTGGCCCTCAGCCAGACCTTCCGCCCCCGGGTCGGGGCGTGGCTGAACCTGGCCGAGGACCACCTGGACTGGCACGGGACCATGGACCACTACACCGAGTCCAAGGCCAGGATCTGGGCCAGCCAGGCCGAGGGGGACGTGGCCGTGGGCAATGCCGACGACCCCGTGGTCATGGCTCGCCTGGCAGGGGCGCCCGCAGCCACAGTGCTCACCTTCGGGCTGGGGGGACCGGCGCCGGGGCGGTTCCACGAGGAGGGCGGATGGCTGAGGACCCCGGAGGGGGAGCCGATCCTGGCCGTGAGCGAGCTGTGGAGGTCGCTACCTCATGACCGTTCCAATGCCTTGGCGGCCTGTGCCATCTCCCTGGCCTCGGGGGGGTCGCTCACGGCCTGCCGTCGGGTGCTGCGGTCCTTCTCGGGGCTCCACCACCGCGTCGAGCTGGTGGGGGAAGCTGGAGGGGTGAGGTGGTTCGACGATTCGAAGGCGACGACGCCGGCCTCGGTGCTGGCTGCCCTGTCGGGCTTCGATTCGGTCGTGCTCATCGCCGGCGGGCGCAACAAGGGCCTGGACCTCGGGACCTTGCGGGCAGGGGCGGCGCACCTTCGGGCGGTGGTGGCCATAGGCGAGGCCGCCCCGGAGGTGGAGGCGGCCCTCGGCGACCGGGTCCCTGCCCGGCGGGCGGCGTCCATGGCCGAGGCCGTGGAGGTGGCCGGCCAACTGTCCCGTCCCGGGGACGTGGTGCTCCTGTCCCCCGGTTGTGCCTCCTTCGACTGGTACCGGTCCTATGCCGAGCGGGGCGAGGACTTCACGAGGGAGGTCAGGCGCAGGATCGAGATCGGAAAGGCGGTGGTATGAGGAAGGCGGGTGCAAGTCGCCCTGACGTGCGGGCGGTCGATCGGGGACGCCGGGGGGCTTCGAGGCGCCCGGCGCCGGCCGGGCGCCCAGAGGGCGGGCTGCAGGTGGTCCCCCCGCGCCGGCGGCGCTGGTGGGGGGCCGGGCGGCGGGGTGAGGCTGAGGCGGAGCGGTCTCGCAGGGGGGAAGCCTCCGTCGGCCGGGCCCGGCGGGTCACCCGTGCCGGCCAGGCCGGCGGGGCCGGACCGGGGGGTGGCAGGCCGAGCACCTTGTCGCCAGCGGCCCCGCGGGACCCGTCTGCCAGGCCCGGTGGAGGGGCCGGGAAGGTGGCCGCCAACCAGGTGCTCCTTTCCGCCCTGGTGGCGGTCCTCTGTGTCATCGGATTGGTGATGGTGCTCTCGGCCTCCTCGGTGGACTCCCTCAGCCAGTACGGCTCGCCTTGGTACGTGTTCGAGCGCCAGGTCCTGTGGGTGGCCATCGGGGTCGTCCTCCTCTTGGTGGTGGCCAGGGTGGACTACCGGTCCTGGCGCCGCCTGGCCGGGCCCCTCATGGTGGCCTGTGTGGTCCTGCTCGTCGCCGTGCTCGTTCCCGGGCTGGGGGCCACCGTGGGTGGTTCGAGCCGCTGGCTGGGCGCCGGTCCCTTGCGCATCCAGCCCTCGGAGCTGGCCAAGCTGGCGCTGGTCGTGTTCGGGGCCGACGTCCTCACCCGGAGGGTGGGACCGGGCCTTCGCTGGGCACCGGCTGTTCGCCCCGTCCTGATCGCCTTCGGAGTCTGCGCCGTGCTCATCCTCAAGCAGCCCGACATGGGCACGGCCATGATCCTCGGCTGCATAACCCTTGGGCTGCTGTGGGCCGCCGGTGTCCCCGGCCGCCTGGTGGGGGCGCTGGTCGGGCTGGCGGCCGCCGGCTCCTTCGTGGTGGCGCTGGCCAGGCCCTACCGCCGGGCCCGGCTCCTTTCTTTCCTCGATCCCTGGGCCCACCGCCACAACAGCGGCTACCAGATCGTCCAGTCCCTGGTCGGCTTCGCCAACGGGCACCTGTTCGGGGTCGGCCTGGGGGCGAGCCGGGCCAAGTGGGGGTTCCTGCCCAACGCCCACACCGACTTCATCTTCTCCATCATCGGAGAGGAGCTGGGCTTGGTGGGCAGCCTCCTCGTGGTGGCACTCTTCGCCGCCTTGACCCTGGTCGGCCTCCGCATCGCCGCCCGGGCCCCGGACCGGTTCAGCTCGTTGCTCTCGACGGGGATCACCTGCTGGCTCACCGGGCAAGCGGTGCTGAACATGGGGGCCGTCATCGGCCTGCTCCCGGTGACGGGGGTCCCCATGCCCTTCGTCTCCTACGGGGGCTCTTCCCTGGTGATCGACCTCCTGGCGGTGGGGATCCTGCTCAACATCGCCCGCCAGGAGGCCAGCCCGGTCCCAGCCCCGGTGCGGCTGCCTGTCGGGGAGGATGAAGAGGGGGGCCTGGCCCGGAGGGGGCAGGCCGCTGGCGGCTCCGGCCCCGCCCGGCCCCGCCGGGCGAGGGTGGTCGGTGGCTGTTGACGGCCACCCGGCCTTGGTCCGTGGCCCGGCGACCCAGCGGAGGGTGAGCCCGGTGCAGGCCAGCCCGGGCGAGGCCGTCGTCGGCGCCGACGCCGCCGGTCCTCCCCCGCCGGGGCGGTGGTTCGCCGCCATCGCCGGCGGGGGCACGGCCGGGCACGTGCTGCCGGCCCTGGCCGTGGCCCGGGCCCTGGTGAGAAGGGGGCATGACCCGTCCTCGGTCCACTTCATCGGCTCCCGCCGCGGCCAGGAGCGGGTTCTGATCCCCGCCGCCGGGTTCGGCGTGAGCCTCCTGCCGGGGCGGGGCCTCCGGCGCCGGCCGGGTCTTCAGGACCTGGCTGCCGGGGCCGGGCTGGGGCTGGCCTTCTTGCAATCCCTCGCCCTTCTGGGCCGGTCCCGGCCCGCCGTGATGTTGGCCGTGGGGGGCTATGCCAGCCTCCCTCCCGCCCTGGCGGCGGGGATCCTCCGTGTGCCGGTCGTCCTGCTCAACGCCGACGCTGTGCCCGGGGCAGCCAACCGGGTCCTCGGCCCCTTCGCCCGGGCCAGCGCCGTGGCCGCCCCCGGCACGGGGTTGCCCCGGGCGGTGGTGACCGGGACCCCGGTGAGGGAGGAGGTGCTCGGCGTGGACCGCTCCGAGGCCGGACGCCGGGCCGCCCAGGAGGAGCTGGGTGTTCCCGCCGGTCGCCTGGTGCTGGCCGTGTGGACGGGGTCCCTCGGTTCGAGGCGGGTGAACGGAGCCGTCGCCGGCCTTTCCCGGTTGTGGTCCAGCCGGGCTGATCTCGCCATCTACCACGTGGTGGGGAGGCGGGACTGGCCGGGCTGGGACCGATCGGCGGGCCAGGCGGGGCTGAAGCAGGGGGGGTTGTGGTACCGGGCAGTGGAGTACGAGGAGAACATGCCCCGTCTCCTTGCCGCTGCCGACCTGGCGGTGTGCCGGGCGGGCGCCAGCACGGTGGCCGAGCTGGCCGCCACGGGGCTTCCCGCGCTCCTTGTCCCCCTCCCTGGGGCTCCTGGTGACCACCAGAGCGCCAACGCCAGGCTTCTGGCCGGCGTTGGAGGAGCGGTGGTGCTGGCTGACGATGAGTGCACCCCCGAGGCCCTGGCCCGCCACCTGGGGCCCGTGCTGGCCGATCCGGGGGCGTTGGCGGCCATGGCCCGGGCAGCCTCGGAAGTGGGGCACGCCGATGCTGCCGATCAGGTCGCGGCCCTGGCCGAGACCTGGGCCTCGGCGGGGGGGTGGCGCCGGTGACCGCCCAGGGGAGCGGGGCCGGGGCCTTCGACCTGAGCCGGCGCCAGCGGATCCACGTGGTGGGGGTGGGAGGGGCGGGGATGAGCCCCATCGCTGCCGTGCTGGCGGCCATGGGGCATGCGGTGAGCGGCAGCGACATTAAGGACTCCCCCGTCCTGGAGCGACTGGCCGCGGCGGGGGTGGCGGTCTCGGTGGGCCATGCCGCCGAGCATGTGGCGGGGGCCGATGCGGTGGTGCACAGCAGCGCCGTCCCCGAGGCCAACGTGGAGGTGGTGGAGGGCAGACGCCAGGGCCTTCCCGTCCTCATCCGGTCCGAGATCCTGGCCGCCATAGCCGCCACCCGCCGGACCGTGGCAGTGGCCGGCACCCACGGCAAGACCACCACCTCCTCCCTGCTAGCGCTGGCCCTGGTGGAGGCCAGGCTCCGACCCTCCTTCATCGTGGGTGGCGAGCTCAACGAGATCGGCACAGGGGCCGTCTGGGACAGCGGAGACTGGCTGGTGGTGGAGGCGGACGAGAGTGACGGGACCTTCCTGGCCCTCACACCCGAGGTGGGGGTGGTGACCAGTGTGGAGCCCGACCACCTCGAGCACTACGGCGGCTTCGAGCCGCTGGTGGAGGCCTTCGGCCGCTTCCTCGCCCCCCTCGGCCGCCGGGGGATCGTGTGCGCCGATGACCCCGTCGCCGCCCGCCTGGGGCGCCAGGCGGGCGCCACCACCTATGGAACCTCCCCCGGAGCCGACTGGCGGATAGTCGAGCTGTCCACCGGCCGCAACGGGAGCACGTTCCAGGTGGAGCACCTGGGTTCCCGGACGCCAACCCTCAGCCTGCCCATACCGGGGCTCCACAACGTCCGCAACGCCACGGCTGCTCTAATAGCCGCCCTGGAGGTGGGGGCGGAGGTGGAGGCGCCCCGGGCAGCCCTCGCCCGCTTCGCAGGGGTGGCCCGGCGGTTCCAGTTCCGCGGGACACGCGACGGGGTCACCTACGTGGACGACTACGCCCACCTGCCCGGCGAGGTGGCCGCCATCCTGTCCGCCGCCCGTCTGGGGGGATGGAGCCGGGTGGTGTGCGTGTTCCAGCCCCACCGGTACTCACGCACCGAGTCCCTCTGGGCCACCTTCGCCGATGCCTTCGTGGACGCCGACGTTGTGGTCATAACCGACGTGTATCCCGCCGGTGAGCCGCCTCGACCGGGTGTCTCGGGACAACTGGTGGCCGATGCGGTTCGCCGGGCCCATCCTGACCGGGAGGTCATCTACCTCGACACCCGTCAGGCCCTGCTTGACGGCCTGACGGACATACTGCGGCCGGGGGACCTGTGCCTGACGGTGGGAGCGGGTGACCTGACCAGCCTGCCCGACGAGCTGCTGGGCCGGGTAGGGACTTAATCTGAACTGGAGGGTGAGACTTTGACCAGGCCGGGAGGCACCACCGTTCGGAAGAGGGTCCTCGGGCAGCCGACGCATGGGCAAAGGCAGGGGCGTGCCCAGCCGGACGGGGCCGAGCGCCGGAGGGGGCAGGAGGGCTTGGCTCGGGGCCGCAACCCCCTCGGAGTAGACGGTGAGGTCCCGAGGCCGAGGATGGACCCGAGGATCCGCCGGCGCCGGGCGGCGGTGGCTCGCAGGCAGGGCCGGCGTCGCCTCAGGGTGCTGCTGGCCGCCATGGGGGCCGCCTGCCTGGCGGTGGCGGCCATCGTGGTCATGCACAGCCCGGCCATGGCCGTACGCCACCTGCGCCTGGTGGGAGCCCATCACGTGGAGCGGTCCCAGGTGGTCCGGGCCCTGGGGCTCGGACGGACGACCCCGCTGGCCGACATCAGCCCGGGCCAAGCGGAGCAGGCCCTCGAGGCCATCCCGTGGGTCAAGAGGGCCACCGTCGCCCGTTCCTGGCCCTCCACCCTCGACGTGTCCCTGGAGGAGCGCACACCGGTGGCCCAGGTGGCCGCGACCGGGGGCGGCTGGGCCGAGGTCGACCCGACGGGGCGGGTGCTGCAGCGCGGGGCCGCCCCTTGGCCGGGGCTGGTAAGGCTGTCGGGTGTAGGGACGGCCGGAGCGCCCGGGTCCCAGATAGAGGCAGCCTTGCCTGCCCTGCGGGTGGCCGCTGCCCTCCCCCGGTTCCTCTCAGGGTCGTTGGCTACCGACGTGAAGGTCGTCCGCCGGACGGGCGGAGGCCGCCTGGACCTGGTCTTGCGGCCGGCCGGGGTGGTGGAGCTTGGTCGCCCCACCAAGCTGGCGGACAAGCTGGACTCGGTGGCGGCCATCCTCTCCCAGGTCGACCTGAGCCGGGTGGCGGTCATCAGCGTCCAGGATCCACGGCTGCCAACCTTGACCCGTCGCTAGCCGCACCGTAGGGTATGACCCGATGGCGGAGATAGAGGGATGCTCCTCTATCTCAACCTTTGATAGAGGTCGAGACTGCGGAGCACGGGGCCGGTTTCCGGTGCCGGGCTCGCAGGCAAGGGCAGGCCAACCCTGGCGGGCTCCAGAGGGGAATCGCGGGCACCCCGTCCGGCGGGCACCAGGAGCCACCGAGGCTGGTCCTGTCGCCCAGGCGGCTCGCTCCCTCGATGCCCAGAGCCCTCATGCCCAAGGAACGGGAGGCATTCAGCAGATGACCGGCGCTTCGCAGAACTACATCGCCGTGATCAAGGTCGTCGGAATCGGCGGGGGCGGCGTGAACGCCGTGAACCGCATGATCGATGCCGGTCTGAAGGGCGTGGAGTTCATCGCCATCAACACCGACGCCCAGGCCTTGCTCATGAGCGACGCCGACGTCAAGCTCGACATAGGGCGCCAGCTCACGAGAGGCCTGGGGGCGGGCAGCGACCCCGAGATCGGGCGGCAGGCGGCCCAGGAGCACCAGGACGAGATCGAGGAGGCCCTGAAGGGCGCCGACATGGTCTTCATCACCGCCGGCAAGGGTGGGGGGACGGGCACGGGAGGAGCGCCGGTGGTGGCGGAGATCGCCAAGTCCCTGGGGGCCCTCACCATCGGGGTGGTCACCCGTCCCTTCTCGTTCGAGGGGCGGCGCAGGGCCGTCCAGGCCGAACAGGGCATCCAGCGCCTGAAGGAGAAGGTGGACACCCTCATCATCATCCCCAACGACCGGCTTCTCACGGTCTCCAACGACAAGACCTCGATGGTGAACGCCTTCAAGATGGCCGACGAGGTGCTGCTGCAAGGGGTCCAGGGCATCACCGACCTCATCACCACGCCGGGCCTCATCAACACCGACTTCGCCGACGTGAAGATGATCATGAGCAACGCCGGCACCGCCATCATGGGCATCGGTTCGGCGTCGGGTGAGGGAAGGGCGGTCAACGCGGCCAGGGGAGCCATCACCAGCCCATTGCTGGAGGCGTCAATAGAGGGGGCCAGGGGGATACTGCTCAACATCGCCGGGGGCTCGGACCTGGGGCTGTTCGAGGTCAACGAGGCGGCAGAGATCATCCACAGCGTGGCTCACCCCGATGCCAACATCATCTTCGGCAGCGTGGTGGACGACGCCATGGGGGACGAGGTGCGGGTGACCGTGATCGCTGCCGGCTTCGAGCGTTGGGACGAGGGCCGCAGCCCCAAGGAGGCCGCCGCCCACCCGCTGCCCGCCACCGAGCCCCTGGGCCTGGCCGACGAGGAGGCCGGTGTGGGGGCGGAGGATCTCGACCTCGGGGACGACGACTTCGACGTCCCCTCCTTCCTCCGCTGAGCTGGGACGCCATCCTCCCGGGGACCCCGGTGAGGGTCCGATGGACCGGACGTAGCGAGGGCGACCTGCGCCCCGGGGACGGCTGTGTGCCCCGCTGGCAGGCGGTGGTCGCCCGCCCCTGGAGCTGGGCCCGCCAGGTCCACGGCTCCGACGTGCTGGTCGTGGGAGAGCCGGGGGAGCTGCCCGCCTCGGCCGGTGACGCCCTGGTGTCCGCCCACCCGGACGCCTGCCTGGCCGTGTTCACGGCCGATTGCGCCCCGGTGGTCCTCGGCAGCCCGGAGGGGATCATGGCGGTGGCCCATGCCGGCTGGCGAGGGCTGCTGGCCGGGGTCTTGCAGGCCACGGCAGAGGCCATGCGCTCCCTCGGAGCCAGCTCCGTGGTGGCGGGCCTGGGCCCCTGCATCCACCCCGGGTGCTACGAGTTCTCTCCGGCCGACCTGGACCGGGTGGCGGCAGCGGTGGGGGACGTGGTGAGGGGACGTACCTCCTCGGGGAGGCCCGCCCTGGACCTGCCTGCGGGAGTGCGGGCCGCCCTGACCTCGGCCGGGGTGGACCTGGCGGTGGAGGTGGGGTGCTGCACGGCCTGCTCGCCCGAGCTCTTCTCGCACCGGGGCAAGGGGGACCGTGGCCGTCAGGCGGTGGTGGCATGGCGGGCTTGACGCAGGGGATCTCTGCCGCCGAGGTGGCGGTTCGCCTGGCCGAGGTCCGGCGCCGGATCGAGAGGGCCGGGGCCGACCCGGCGAGGGTGCGCATCGTGGCTGTGACCAAGGGGTTCGGTCCCGATGCCGTGATTGCCGCCGGGGGAGCGGGCCTGCAGGACGTGGGCGAGAACTACGCCCAGGAGTTGCTGGCCAAGGCCCGGGCCGTGGGGCAGGAGGTGGGGGCAAGAGAGCTGCGCTGGCACTACATCGGCGCCATCCAGCGCAACAAGGTGCGGTCGCTGGCCCCGGTGGTCTCGCTCTGGCAGGGCGTGGACCGGGTGGTCGAGGGCGAGGAGATCGCCCGGCGGGCCCCCGGCGCCTCGGTCCTGGTGCAGGTGGAGGTGGCGGGGCGGCCGGACCGCCCCGGCCTGCCGCCCCGCCACGTCCCGCAGGCGGTAGGGGCCCTGCGGGCCCTCGGCCTGGATGTCCAGGGGCTCATGACCGTAGGTCCTGAGGGCGATCCCGAGGGGGCCAGGGAGGGCTTTCGCACCCTGGCCCGTCTGGCCGCCGAGCTGGGCCTGGCCGAGCTCTCCATGGGGATGACCGACGACCTGGAGCCGGCGGTGGGGGAGGGATCCACCATGGTCCGGGTGGGGCGGGCCTTGTTCGGTCCCCGACCCGCACAACCAAAACTGGGAGAATAGGCTCGACCGCAGAGGAGGGTTGAGATGGCAACGTTTGTGCGCCGCGCCATGGTCTACCTGGGCCTGACCGACGACGACTACGACGAGTACGACAGCTACGACGACCAGGTTCCCGCCCCCGCCGGTCGGCCGGCGGTGCGCGCCTACCCCTCGGTGCCCGAAGAGCCCGAGCCGGCCGGGGCCATCCGCACCCTGGCGCGCGACGAGGCGCCGGCGCCTGCCCCCGGCCCTTCCCGTTCGGGCGCCGTGGTGCGGCCCATGCCGACCGACAAGCCCAAGGTGCACGTGATCGCCCCCTCCCGGTTCGCCGACGCCCAGGAGATCGGGGACCGGTTCCGCACCAGCCAGCCGGTGATCGTCAACCTCCAGGTCGTGGACCGCGACCTGTCCCGGCGCATGATCGACTTCTGCAGCGGCGTGACCTATGCCCTCGGCGGGGACATGAAGAAGGTGGCCGACCAAGTCTTCCTGCTCACGCCGTCCAACGTGGAAGTGCCGGCCGAGGAGAAACAGCGCCTGGCCGAGCGGGGCCTGTACCGGTCCCAGTGACGTGATCCGCACGATCTTCTGGGAGCTGGACCGGGCCTACACCGCCGTCGTCTTCATCTACATCCTCCTCAGCTGGTTTCCCATGACCCCCGGCGGGGCGGTGGTGCGGGTTCGGGCCCTGCTGGGCCGGGTCGTCGAGCCGGTGCTCTCCCCCCTGCGCCGGGTCCTCCCGCCCGTCCGGGTGGGCGGTATGGGGCTGGACCTGTCGCCGATCATCCTGTTCTTCGTGCTTCTGTTCGTGGTGCCCCGGCTCATATACGCCTGAGCGGGCTACCATCCCCGGTTCCCCCCCTCGAGGGCGGTACCATGGGGACCCATGGAAGTGGCATCCAAGACGCTTCGGGAAGTGGAGTTCCGCCAGCAGCTCCGGGGCTACCACCAAGACGACGTGGACGAGTTCCTGGAGCGGGTGGCAGCCGGGATCGAAGTGCTCCAGGACCGCCTCCGGGAGGCGACCGAGCGGGCCGAGCGGGCCGAGCAGGCCCTGAGCGAGGGCGGATCCCGGGACGGCCAGGTCGACAACGAGACGGTGCGCCGAACCCTGGTCCTGGCCCAACGCACTGCCGACATGGCCGTCAAGGAAGCGCGGGAGGAGGCGGCCAAGCTGGTGACCGAGGCCGAGGCTCGGGCCCGCAACCTGGTGACCGAGGCCGAGGCTCGGGCCCGCAACCTGGTCTCGGAGGCAGAGGAACGGGCCAGGACGCTGGTCACCAACGCCGAGCGTCAGGCCAAGAGCCGCATCGAGGAGGGCGAGCGCCAGCTGCGCGAGGACGTGGCTCGCCTGACCGCCACCCGCGCCGAGCTGTCGGGACAGGTCTCCGCCCTGGAGGCGCACATCCAGGAGGAGCGGGAGCGGGTCCAGGAGTCGCTCAACCGGGCTCTGGCCTGGTTCGGGGAGAACGTGGGCGTACCGGTGGACCGGCCGGCCCAGGTGTCCAGGGCTATGGAGGAGGCCGCCAACCCGGCCGAGACGGTCGACCAGGGGGGCCAGGATAGCTCTCCTGAGGCCGGTGAGGTCGAGGCGGAGGCCGTCACTGCAGGCGCCGCCGGCGGCCCGAGCACTGGGAAGTCAGCCGGCGAGGAGGTCGAGCGGGGGGAGCCGGGCAGCGGGCTGTCGGCCCGTGAGGCGCTGGGCCGCATGCTGGAGTCCCAGGGCGAGGCCGGGGAGGCCAGCAGCGCTCCGGGGCCGTCGGCGGGCGGGAGCGAGCGGGCTCGCAGGGAGTTCGTGGCCTCCTCCACGGGTGAGCGCCCGGAGGCGAACGAGGACCCCCGCCCCACCCGCCTGATGCCCATGACCGCCAACGGCGCCGGCCGCTCCGTGTACGACGCCGAGGAGTCCGAGGAGCGGGGACAGGCCTCCAGGAGCCGCTGAGGACTTCCCCGGCCGGCCGGGGCCACCCTGGCTGAGGAGCGGCTGGGACCGTGAGGCCGGAGGTCACCCGGGGGAGGGGCTAGCAGGCTGCCTGTGGCCGGGGACATAGGATGCGAGAGCCCTGCCCACTCTCCTGAGGTGGCGCCGTGTTCATCGTCGTCCCCATCGCCCTCCTGGTGCTGGCCCTGGTGACCTTCATCCTGGGGTTCGTCCGGGCGTCGCTGACCTTCGATTACGTCTCTATCGCTGCCAGCGCGGCGTCCTTCGTCATGGTGGCGGTGCTGACCAGGTTGGGCCGGGCGCCAAAGGGCGTGAGCGTGGGGCCTCCCCCGGCCCCCCTGCCTCTCTCCGCCCCGCCGACGGCTCCCGCCGCGGGTACCGGAGAGGATGCGGGGTGGCTTCCCCCCCAGCTGCCCATCCCCGTTCAGAGCGAAGAGCCGGTGGGTGGGGTTGCCGGCGACCCGGCCGCCACCGCCGAGGTTGCTGCCGAGCCCACACCGGCCGACCGGGGGCCGACGCCGGACCCCGGGCCGGCTGAGCGGGGGGTAGCGCCCGACCCGGGCACCACGCCCCCCGGTCTGCCCGACGCCGAAGCGGGGGAGGTGGAGTTCCCCATCGCCGACTATGACGAGCTGGAGGCCGAGGAGATCCTCCCGCTGCTACCCCTGCTCTACCCCGACGAGATCGACCTGGTGCGGGCCAGGGAGGTGGGAGGGCGGGGCAGGAGGGTCATCCTGGATCGCCTGGACGAGCTGGCCGCCGCCGCCGGCCCCGACCAGGGCGTGGACGTCGGGGAGGGCCGAGACGAGGGGTCCGCCCCGGGGCCAGCCGGCGTTGAGGACCCCCTGGACGCCGGCGGGCTCCCCCCTGAGAGCCGGCCCGAGGAGGAGCTGCCAGCGGACGAGGCCGCCTGGGAGGAGGAGGAGGACTCCTGGCTGGAAGCGCTGGCCAACGGGGCGGGGGGGTCAGCCGGGGAGACCTCTTGGGACGACGACGAGCCGTGGGAGGACGAGGCGGAGTGGGAGGCTGAGTTCCCGATAGCCGACTATGACCAGTTGCGGTCGGCGGAGATCGTGCCGTTGCTCAAGGTGCTCGACCCCGACGAGCTGGAGCTGGTCAGGGCCCGGGAGCTGGCTGGGAGGCGCCGATCTCCCATCCTCAACCGGATCGACGCCCTCCTCAGCGCCGGCAGCCCCGATGGGACCGAAGGGGGGTCCGCCCGGGGCCGGCACGGGATGGCGGGTTCCGGGGGGACTGAGGGGCAGGGCTGAGGACGCCGGACCTCGGCAGCTCAGCCGCCGGCGCCGGCCCGGCGGAGGCGCACCTTCACCTGCCCGCCACCTGTGCGGCCCGGAGAGGCCTGGCCGTCTGACTCTTGCGGGCCCACCACCGCCAGGTCCACCGCTAGGGTTTGGTCCATCAGCCAGCTCCGGTGGCTGGCTACGGCCTGGCCGATATCACCGTCGGGCCCTCCGGGAACCTCCAGGGTCAGGTGGATGCGGTCGGCCACGTGGAGGCCGGCCTCCCTCCGGGCCTGCTGCACCTCCCTCACGAGGTCCCGGGCCCGTCCTTCGGCCTCCAGCTCGGGGGTGACAGTGAGGTCCAAGGTGACCACGCCGTCCTGGGCGGGCAGGGCCCGACAGGACCGCTCGTCTCGGGGCCGGAGGCGCAGCTCGAACTCGCCTGGGCTCAGGTGGAACTTCCCCCCCACCACCACCCCGTCCTCTCCGGAGCGCTCCCAATCGCCCTTCCGGGCAGCAGCCAGGACCTGCTGGGTCCCGGCCCCGAGGCGGGGGCCGACCACGGCCGGGTTGACCGACAGCACCAGGGAGGCGTCCCGGTCAACATCGGGGGACAGCCTCACGTCCTTAACGTTCACCTCGTCGGCGATGAGGTCGGCGTAGGGTCGCAGCCGGCCGGCCCAGGGGGCGGAGACGGTGAGGGAGGGGAGGGGGAGGCGGGCCCGGCGGCCGGCGGCCTTGCGGATGGAGTGGGCAGCCGAGCACACCTCGCGCACCCGGTCCATGTCGGCCACGAGGTCAGGATCGGCGGGCAGGGATGACGGATCGGGCCAGTCGGTCAGGTGGACGCTGCGGCCGCCGGTCAGGCCCCGCCACACCGCCTCGGTGACGAGGGGGAGGAGGGGGGCCGCCACCTGGCACAGCACCTCCAGCACCGTGGCCAGGGTGTCGTAGGCGTCGAGCTTGTCCTGGCTGGCCGCCGCCCGGCCGTGCCCAGCCGTCCCGCCCTCATGAGCCACCGGCTGCCAGAACCGGTCGCGGCTGCGCCGCACGTACCAGTTGGTGAGGGCGTCGAGGAAGGAGGCGATGGCCGAGCACGCTCCGGGCAGGTCATAGGCGTCCATCCTCTCCCCCACCTCGCTGACCAGGGCCGAGGCCTTGCCCAGGATGTAACGGTCGAGGACCCCGGTGGCATCGGTGCGGCGGTGGCCCCGGATGCCATCCACCCGCCCGTACAGGGAGAGGAAGTACCAGGTGTTCCATATGGGGAGGATGGCCTGGCGGGCCGCCTCGGTGAAGGCCGACTCCTCGACGACGATGTTCCCGCCCCGGAGCACCGGCGAGGAGAGGAAGGCCCAGCGCATGGCATCCGCCCCTCGGGTCTCGAGCACACCCGCCGGGTCGGGGTAGTTGCCCAGGTGCTTGGACATCTTGCGGCCATCGTCGCCCAGCACGATGCCGTGGGCCACGCAGGTCTGGAAGGGAGGGCAGTCGAAGAGCGCCGTGGAAAGCACGTGGAGGGTGTAGAACCAGCCCCTCGTCTGGCCCACATACTCCACGATGAAGTCGGCAGGGAAGTGGGTCTCGAAGCGTTCCTGGTTCTCGAAGGGGTAGTGCAGTTGCGCATAGGGCATTGATCCCGACTCGAACCAGCAGTCCAGCACGTCGGGCACCCTCCGCATCATGGAGCGCCCGGTGGGGTCATCGGGGTTGGGCCGCACCAGGGCGTCGATGGCCGGCCGGTGGAGGTCCTCGGGCCGCACGCCGAAGTCGGCCTCGAGCTCGGCCAAGCTCCCGTAGACATCGACCCTGGGGTGGCCGGGGTCGTCGCTCACCCACACCGGGATGGGGGCTCCCCAGAAGCGGTTGCGGCTTATTGACCAGTCCCTGGCCCCCTCCAGCCACTTGCCGAACGCCCCGTCCCTCACGTGGGCCGGGATCCAGCGGATCGAGCGGTTGAGCTCCACCATCCGGTCGCGAAGGGCCGTCACGGCCACGAACCATGATGTGACCGCCTTGTAGATGAGCGGTGTCTCGGTCCGCCAGCAGTGGGGGTAGCTGTGGGTGTAGTCCTCCTCGGCCACGAGGGCCCCGGCGGCACGGAGGTCGGCCACGATGGCAGGGTTCGCTTCGAAGACCTGCTGGCCGGCATAGGGGGGGACCTCAGCCGTGAACCGGCCCTGCTCGTCCACCGGGCACACCACCTCGATCCCGTTGGCCTCGCAGACCCGCTGGTCGTCCTCACCGAAGCCGGGAGCGGTGTGCACGATCCCGGTGCCCTCGTCGGTGCTCACGAAGTCCCCCGCCAGGACCCGGAAGGCGTTGGGGGCGCTTGCGAAGAACGGGAACAGAGGCCGGTAGCGCCGGCCCACCAGCTGGGCACCCTTCAGCCTGGCCACGGGCTCGCCGATCGCAGTGGAGACGGATCCGAGGCGGTCCTCCAGCCCCTTGCCAACGACCGTGGGGCCGAGCTCGGTCTGATAGACGGCGTAGTCGATGTCGGGCCCCACGGCCAGGGCCAGGTTGGAGGGCAGCGTCCAGGGAGTGGTCGTCCAGACCAAGAGGCGCAAGGCCCCGTTCAGCCCTTCTCCATCGCCCTGGGGCTCCAGCTGGAAGGCCACCGTGACGGCGGGGTCCGTGCGCGGCCGGTAGGAGTCGTCCAGGCGGGTCTCGAAGTTCGAGAGGGGGGTCTCGCATTCCCAGCAGTAGGGCAGGACCCGGTAGCCCTGGTAGATCAGCCCCTTCTCGTAGGCGGCCTTGAAGGCCCACATGACGCTCTCCATGTAGGAGAGGTCCATGGTCTTGTAGTCGTTGTCGAAGTCCACCCAGCGGGCCTGGCGGGTCACGTACCAGCGCCACTCGTCGGTGGTCCCCTGGACGAAGGAGCGGCAGTAGTCGTTGAAGCTGGAGATCCCGTAGGCCACGATGTCGGCCCGGGTGGCCAGGCCCAGCCCCTTCTCGGCGAGCATCTCCGCCGGGAGCCCGTGGCAGTCCCATCCGAACCGGCGCTCCACGCGCCGCCCCTTCATGGTCTGGTAGCGGGGTACGGCGTCCTTGACGAACCCGGTGAGCAGCTGACCGTAATGGGGGAGCCCCGTGGCAAAGGGGGGGCCGTCGTAGAAGACGTACTCGTTCTCCCCCCCGGGGCGGGCCTCGACGGAGGCCCGGAAGGTGCCGTCCCGCTCCCACCAGTCCAGGACCTCCTGCTCGAGGGCGGGGAGGTTGGGCTGCTGGGGCACCTCGGGGTAGGGGGCGTCCGCTGCCGGAGCTTCGGGGGGCGCCATGGCCTCACAGTAATTCGGGGCTCGTCACGACGGCGCGCTGTACCTGAGGGTGAGGGCGGCTAGGGTGACCCGGCGCCAATGCCCAGCCCGGTGCGCTATCATCCGCCACCCTCGTCCTCAGGGGAGCGTACGACCATGGCCCGAGCCAGCCGAGCCTCCAGCCAACCCCCCGCCGCGCCTGCCGACGGGTCCGGCCGCAAGCCGGGGACGGAAAAGAAGGCGCCGGGCCGGAGGGCAGCCGCGCCGGCGACCGGGGAGGGCCGCCCTGGCCCGCCGGCGAGGGGTTCGGCCCCGGCCTCCAGGGCCGCCCAGCGAGCGTCGGCGGGGCAGGTTTCCAGCCGTCGCACTGATGGGGCCAGCCGGCAGGGGTCCGGTGGGACCAAGAGGGCGCCGGGCGGGAGGGTGCGGCCCAAGCAGGCGGCGGAGAGGTCCGGGGCGCCGGCGAGGTCCGGGGCGGGGGAGAGGTCCGGGGCGGGGGAGAGGTCGGGGGCGGCGGCGAGGTCCGGGGCGGCGGCGAGGTCCGGGGCGGCGAAGTCCGGGGCGCCGGCGAAGTCCGGGGCGGCGGCCCGCCCGGGAGCCAAGCCTGCCCGGCCCGCCGCCCAACGGGAACCGGCCCAGAGGCCGGCGCCGGGCAAGCGCCCGGCGGCCCGGGCCCGGCCCACCCCCAAGGCCGCCGCCAGGCCCGCTCCCACCAAGACTGCCCCGGTAGGCCGGCGGGCGAAGGGGAAGGATGAAGGCGTGGCTACCGATACCAGGCAGAGCACGGCAGGCGCCCCGGCCAAGGACGAGGATCGCTTCCTGGAGGAGCAGCGGGGCCTCCTCCTGGCCGAGCGGCTCACGTACGTGGAGCAGGCTGAGGCCCTCAAGGCCGAGGCCGAGTCCCTGGCCGAGGAGATGGAGCCCGGTGACGTCCAGTTCGACGAGGAGTCTGGCGAAGGAGGTACCACGACCGTCGACCGGGAGCGGGACCTGGCCCTCTCGGCCCAGGCCCTGAGCGCCATCGAGGAGATCGACCACGCCCTGGCCAAGATCGAGAACGGGACCTACGGGCTCTGCGAGCGGTGCCACAACCCCATCCCCCGTCAGCGGCTGAAGGCTCTCCCCCAGGCCAGGCTGTGCGTTCCCTGCAAGAGCGGGGGCCTGTCGCGCAGGTAAGGCCCCCTCACCGGGCCCCTGCTGCCTCCCGCCCCGCGGGCAGGGGGCGCCTCGGCCTGCGCCTGGTCACAGCGGGGCTGGCCCTGGCCGTGATCGCCGCCGACCAGGCCACCAAGTCGCTGGCCGTGGCCGACTTCCGTCATCCCGTCCACGTGATCGGGACCATCAACTTCTGGCTCACCTACAATTCCGGCGCCGCCTTCAGCCTCTTCAAGGGCTTCACGCTGTGGATCGTGGCCATAGGCCTGGTTCTGGTGTGCGTGCTGCTGGCCGTGAGCCGGCGCATGCGGACGGCGCCGGGTGCGGTGGCCATCGGCCTCGTGCTCGGTGGGGCCCTGAGCAACCTGGCTGACCGGCTGTTCCGGCCCCACGGGGGAGCGGTGATCGACTGGATCTACACCCGCTACTGGCCCACCTTCAACGTGGCCGACGCCTGCATCGTGATCGGGGTCATCCTGCTCCTGTGGACCGGTTGGCGCCGGGCTCCCCGTCCTGAGGGCTGAAGGTAGCCCGGTGGGCTCAGGGGCCCTCGGCGGTCCCGCCCCGGCGGGAGAGCAGCTGTCGGTGGTTGTCCCTCCCGCCCTGGCGGGGGACAGGGTGGATCGCGTGGTGGCCACCGTCACCGGCCTTTCCCGCTCCCAGGTGGCCCACCTGGTGACATCGGGAGCGGTTCGGCTGGGTGGGCGGCCGGTGGGCGCTCCCAGCCGCAAAGTGGCCGAGGGGGAGGTTCTCGAGGTGGTCCTGTCCCCCACCCCCGCGCCCGGGCTCCAGCCGGATCCCTCGGTCGAGGTGGAGGTGGTCCACGCCGACGCCGCCCTCGTGGTGCTGGAGAAGCCGGCAGGTATGGTGGTGCACCCGGGCGCCGGGCACCACACCGGGACCCTGGTGCAGGGGCTGCTGGCCCGCTTCCCGGACCTGGCCGGCGTGGGCGACCCGGACCGGCCAGGGATCGTCCACCGCCTGGACCGCATGACTTCCGGGCTCCTGGCCGTGGCCCGCACCGAGGAGGCCCGCGCCAGCCTGGCCGCCCAGCTGTCGTCGCGCCGGGCCGCCCGCAGCTACCTGGCCCTGGCCTGGGGCCGCATGGAGGCCGAGGCGGGCGTGGTCGAGGCACCCATAGGCCGATCGGAGCGGGACCGCACCCGCATGGCGGTGGCGGCGGGGGGGCGGCCGGCCAGGACCAGCTACGAGGTGAGAAGGCGTTTTGCCTCCCCCGCCCCGACCACCTACCTGGAGTGCCAGCTGCAGACGGGCCGCACCCACCAGATCCGGGTCCATCTGGCGGCCATCGGCCACCCGTTGGTGGGTGACGAGCGCTACGGCGGCGCCCGGCCGGCCCTTCCCCTGGGCCGGACCTTCCTGCACGCCTACGCCCTGGAGCTCGACCACCCCGTGAGTGGGGAGCGTCTGGCTTTCACCTCGAAGCTGCCCGCCGAGCTGGAGGCGGTGCTCGCCCGGCTGGGGCCCGAGCAGTGACGTGGCTCTGGCCGGGCGCGGCGCCTGGCAACGCATGACGCCTGGCAAGGCCGCTGGCGTGGTGGCAAGGCCGCTGGCGTGGTGGCAAGGCCGCTGGGGTGGTGTGGTGGGGAGGCGTTCGACGGGGGGGCCGGGCTCCGCCCTGTAGTTGGTACCGTGACGTGTCAAAAAGGCCCGTGACGGTACCAACTTCGCCGAAGTGAGCCGAAGCGAGCCGAAATGAGAGAGGTGGCCCAGCAGACCGGTCCGGCGGGTGGCCGGCCCCGCCTGGCCCGGGTTCGGCCCTAGGCAGCGGCGGGTGCTCGGTCCACCACCAGCCGCCCTCCCACCACGACCGACCGGACCAGGGCCACCCCCGGCCGGTAGGCCAGGTGGATGTGAGAGGGGGCGTCCAGGATGACCAGGTCGGCCCGGTCGCCAGGGCCAAGGGACCCGATGTCCTGCCTGTCCAGGGCGGCAGCCCCGCCGGCGGTGGCGCCCCAGAGCGCCTGGTCGGGGGTGAGGCCCATCTCCCGCACGGCCAGGGCCACCACCAGGGGCATGCTGGTCGTGTAGCTGGTCCCGGGATTGCAGTCGGTGGCCAGGGCCACCACCAGGCCCGCAGCCAGCAGGCGGCGGGCATCCGGGTAGGGCGAGCGGGTGGAGAACTCTGCCACGGGAAGGAGGGTGGCTACCACCCCCGCCTCGGCCAGGGCGTCCACGTCGGCCGGGCTCAGGTGGGTCAGGTGGTCGGCCGAGGTGGCCCCCAGCTCGGCGGCCAGCTGAGCCCCGGGGCCGGGGCCCAGCTGGTTGGCGTGCAGGCGCAGACCCAGGCCGTGGGCGGCGCCGGCGGCCAGCACCTTCCGGCACTGGTCAGCGTCGAAGGCGCCCCGCTCGCAGAAGGCGTCGCACCACCGGGCCAGGGGAGCGCACGCCTCCACCATGGGTCCTCGCACCAGCTCCACGTAGGCATCCGGGTCCCGGGCATGCTCCGGAGGGACCACATGGGCCCCGAGGAAGGTGGGCTCGACAGAGGGCAGGCCGGGGTCCTGCGCCAGGCTGGACGCGATCCGCAGGGCCCGTGCCTCGTCGGCGACGGTCAGCCCGTAGCCCGACTTCACCTCCATGGTGGTGGTGCCGCTGGCGAGAGCCTCACGGGCCAGCCGGCCTGCTTGGGCGGCCAGCTCGGCGTCGCTGGCAGCCCGGGTGGCAGCCACGGTCGTGTTGATCCCACCGGCCCCGTAGGGGCGGCCGGCCATGCGGGCGGCGAACTCCTCGGAGCGGTCGCCAGCGAACACCAGGTGGGTGTGGCTGTCGACGAAGCCGGGGATGAGGCACGCCCCTCCGGCGTCGAGACGGGGGGCGGTCGCCCCCTCGGGGATGCGGGTCGCCGGGCCCACCCAGGACACCCGGTCGCCCTCGGTCACCACGGCGGCGTCGCGCAGCAGCCCCAGGGGCCCCTCACCCACCTCCGGGCGGTTGGTGACGAGCAGCCCTATCCCGTCCACCACCATGGGCGCCAACGGTAGCCCGCCTCGCCGCCCCGGCCGGCGGGTGGCGGGCAGAGAGGCGGCGCGCCCCCGTCCCCCGCCCGGAGTCCGTACCGTCCTAGCGCCGGCGACCGGCTTGGCGGCGCCGCCTGCGGTCCTTCATCAGCCGGCGGAAGCGCCGGAACAGGCTGTACCAGGTGCGGCTGGGCATGGCCACCACCTCCTCTTCCGGCCCGACGATAGAGCGCCCACGCCACGAGCGGGGGTAGGGCCGGGGCGATACCTTTGGCCGCAGCGACAGCGAGGAGGACCGTGCCATGGCCACCGAAGCCCCGGCCACCCACGACGTGGTGGTCATAGGTGCCGGCTCGACAGGGGAGAACGTGGCCGACTACGCCCACCAGGGAGGGCTGTCCGTGGCCCTGGTGGAGCAGGCCCTCGTGGGTGGGGACTGCTCCTACTGGGCCTGCATGCCCAGCAAGGCCCTGCTCCGCCCCCCCGAGGCCCTGGCCGGGGCCCGGGCCGTGGACGGGGCCCGCCAGGCGGCTCAGGGGGAGCTGGAGGTGGGAGCGGTGCTCCGCCGGCGGGACTCCTTCGCCGCCCACTGGGACGACGGGGGACAGGCCCGGTGGGTGAACGGCATCGGCGTTGAGCTGGTGCGGGGCGAGGGACGCCTGGCTGGGGAACGCCGGGTGGAGGTGTCACTGCCAGCTGGGGGGACCCGGACGCTGGTGGCCCGGGCGGCAGTGGCAATCTGCACCGGCAGCGAACCCGCCCTGCCTCCCGTGCCCGGCCTGGCGGAGGCCCGGCCCTGGACCACCAAGGAGGCCACCAGCGCCCAGGCCGTTCCCCGGCGCCTGGCCATTCTGGGCGGAGGGGTGGCCGGTTGCGAGATGGCCACCGCCTGGTCCGCTCTCGGGGTAAGTGAGGTGACCGTCGTGGAGCAGGAAGCGACACTGCTCCCCGGTTACGAGGCGGAGGCGGGGCGCCGCCTGGAAGAGGCGCTGGAGAAGAGGGGGATCGTGGTTCGGACCGCCACCCGGGTGGAGGAGGTCTCCGGGGGGGGTGGACGGGGACCGGTGACCCTCGTCCTGGCCGGGGAGTCAGGCCCCGTCGAGCTGGAGGCCGACCAGCTCCTCGTGGCCACAGGACGAAAGGCCCGAACAACGGGCCTGGGCCTGGAATCGGTCGGTATGGAGCCGGGATCCTGGCTGGAGGTGGACGACAGCTGCCTGGTCGAGGCGTTGCCGGGAGGCTGGCTCTATGCCGCCGGGGACGTGAACCACCGTGCCCTTCTCACCCACATGGGCAAGTACCAGGCCCGCATATGCGGGGACGCCATCGCCGCCCGGGCCCGGGGGGAGGATGTCTCACCCGCTCCCTGGAGCCCGTACTCGGCCACCGCTGACCACTGGGCCATCCCCCAGGTGGTCTTCTCGGACCCCGAGGTGGGGGCGGTGGGCCTCACCGAGGCCGAGGCGCGGGGCCGGGGGCTGACGGTAGCCGCCGTGGAGTACGAGCTGGGTCAGGTGGCCGGGGCGGCCCTCTATGCCGACGGCTACTCGGGCTGGGCCAAGATGGTCGTGGACACCGAGAGGGAGGTCGTTGTCGGTGCCACCTTCGTGGGGCCGGGGGTGGCCGAGATGGTTCATGCCGCCACCGTGGCCGTGGTGGGGGAGGTCCCCCTGAGCCGCCTCTGGCACGCCGTACCGGCCTACCCGACCATCTCCGAGGTGTGGCTGCGCCTGCTGGAAGCGTGGCGCCACCGCACCTAGGGTCCGCCCCCGAGCCCCGCCGGCCCACGCCGGGCCGGCCGCCCTAGCTGGACCCGCCTCCCGGCGGCCCCGAGAAGTCCTCCGGACGCACCTCCCGCAGGAAGTTGCGGAACTCGTCCACCAGCTTCTCGGGGTCCCGCTCGGGCTCCTCTTCCTCGTCCTCGGGCTCGGAGATGACGATGCTGTGGGACTCGAAGACGTCGTCCTCCACATAGATCGGAGTGGAGAGCCGGAGGGCCAGGGCGATGGCATCCGAGGGGCGGCTGGAGACCCGGGTGCGATGGCCGGCCCGGTAGAGCCACAGTTCGGCGTAGTAGGTGTCGTCGTGGACCTCGGTGACCACCGCTCTCTCCAGCGTGGCGCCCAGGCTGGTGACCAGGTCCCCCAGGAGATCGTGGCTCATGGGCCGGGGGGGCTTCACTCCCTGGACGGCAGAGGCGATGGCCACGGCTTCGGGCACTCCGATGAAGATGGGCAGCACCCGTCCATCCCCGTTCACGGCCCGCAGCAGCACCACCGGCGCGTTGGAGCGGACCTCAACCCTCATCGCGGCCAGTTCGACCTCCACCACCGGCCACGCTACTAGGGCTCGTCCCCGGGGGTCACGCCGGCTCAGGCCGCCCGCTGGCTGGTGGGGGAGGACGGGGCGGTGGCCTGCTCCGAGGCCATGGCCGTGGCCACGTCCCGGGGGTAGGTCCGGCGGGTGACGAGCATGATGGCACCGGCCGCCAGGACCGTGGACAGCATGAGGATGAGGGTGAGGTCGAGGCCCACCGCCCCGCGGGAGGCGTGGCCGGCGGGATGGCCGAGGCCGGTGGTGTGCCCTCCCAGCTGGTCGGAGACGTACCCGAAGAGCAGCGGTGCCACCGCTTCCAGGGAGGCTCGCAGCACGGTTCGGACGGACTCGGCCCGGCCCCACAGCCGGGAGTGCATGATGTCGAGGCGAGCGGCGTCCAAGGGCGGGTTGGCCCCGCCCAGGGCGGCAGCTCCCACGAAGAACAGGGCCACCCCAATCGCCATGGTGGTGGTGAGGAGACCGGCCACGAGCAGCCCGACCGAGACCAGGAAGGCCACCCCGGCCACCAGCACCCGCCCGGACACCTGTCCGGCCCGGATCAGACGGTCAGCCAGACGGCCGGTGACCAGGGCGCCGGCGATGGCGCCCAGCCCGATCAGGACCAGGAGGGAGCTGGCGCCGGCCTGGCCCAGCCCGTAGCGGCCCCGCAGGAACTCGACGGCGAAGGTCCGCAGGCCCTGGAAGTAGAAGTAGCCGAGGGCGGAGGCCACGATGAGGAGCCGGTTGGTGGGGATGGCGAGCACATAACGCACCGCCCACCACAGGTCCCGCCCCGTGGGGTCCCGGTGGAGCACGAGCGACCGGCGCGGCGAGATGCCCTGCTCGGCCACCTCCTCCTCGACTATGCCCTGCTCCGGCTCCTCCCCGGCCGCCTCCTCCGCCACCGATCCCTCGGGCGCCTCACCCGAGGCCACGTCCTCGGCGCTGGCGATCTCCTCGGCCCCGGGGGCCAGCCTGCTCTGGCCCCCCCGGGCCGGCTCGGGCAAGAGCCTCCAGATGGCGAGGGCTATCAGCACCCCGGGCAGGACCAGCCAGGCGAAGGAGGCTCGCCAGGTGATGGCGCCCAGGTCCCCCGACACCAGCACCCCCAGCCCTGCCCCGACCAGCTCACCGGTGAGGATGAACCCCCAGATGCGGCCCCGCTCCGACACCCGGAAGAAGTCGCCCACCAGCGACGAGACGGTCGGGCCGGCGGTGGCGACCACGGCTCCCAGGGCCAGCCGGGTGATGAGCAGCCAAATGTAGGACTGGGCGGCGGCCCCGGCCAGCTCGGCGGCGCTCCACAGCAGGATGCTCGCTACCAGGAGGCGGGTCCTGGTCGTCCGGTCCACCAGGACCCCCACGGGCAGGGTGGCGAAGACCCCGATGGCCGTGGACACGGTGACGAGGAGGCCCACGTCGGTGTTGGAGATGTGCAGGGCCCGCTCCAGCGGGGTGGCCACCGCTCCCACGGTGGCCAGGTCGGCCGCCTCCAAGCCGATGACGGAGGCCAGCACCACGATGACCTTCAACCGGGCCGGGCCCCCGAGCGCCTCGGCGATCCGCTCCTCCTCGTGGCGCAGCCAGGCGTGCACCTTGGCAGGTGCCAGGAGGCGCTCGGGGATCACGGAACGCCATTACCCAGGTGTCGCCCCCGCCTACCGGGCCAGGCGCACCGGGAGGTGCTTTACGCCGTTCTGGAAGTTGGACCGGAGGCGGACCAGGGGGCCGGACTGCTCCAGGCGCTCCCGGCGGCCGAGCTCGCCGAAGAGAGACCGCATCTGGGTGCGGGCCAGGTGCGCACCGAGGCAGAAGTGGACGCCGAAGCCGAAGGAGACATGGTCGTTGGGCCGCCGCCCCACATCGAAGCGGTCGGGGTCCGAGAAGACGGCAGGATCGCGGTTGGCCGCCACGTGGAACACCACCACCTTGTCCCCGGCGCCCACGGGCTGACCACCCACCTCGGTGTCGCAGGTGGCGGTCCGCCGGAAGTGCATGACCGGCGGCCACCACCTCAGCATCTCCTCCACGGCACCAGGCAGGAGCGAAGGGTCGGACCGGACCCTTTCGTGCTCGTGGGGGTGGGTGAGCAGGCAGTACATGCCACCGGGTATGCCATTGCGCAGGGTCTCGTTGCCTGCCACGGCGAAGAGCCAGAACATGTTCTCGAACTCCTCCGTGGTGATGCCCTGGCCGCCTTCGTCCTCGGCCGCCAGCAGGAGGGACATGACGTCCTCGCCGGGATGGGCTCTCTTCCACGCCGCCAGCTCGTGGGCGTAGCGATAGAGGTCGGGCATGCCGTCCTTGCCCCGGGGGTTGGGGAGGCGGCCGTCGGGGCCAGGCACCGGGCGCAGGGGGGCAGCCGCCCGGGCCATGGGCGAGGCACCGGAGCTGGCCGGGTCGAAGGCGGCGCTCTCCGAGTACTCCTCGTCCTGGTAGCCGATGACCCGGTTGCTCCAGTCGTAGAGCAGGTAACGGTCGCCCTCGGGCAGGCCCAGCACCTCGGCCAGCGTGAAGAGGGGCAGGTCGGCCGCCGCCTGGGCGAAGTCCACCTCCTCACCGTCCCCGAGACGCTCCCACATGTCCGAGACCAGTTCACTGCAGCGCTGCCTGATGCGCTCCTCCAGGAGGGAGACGGCTCTCGGGGTGAAGGCCTTGGCCACCAGGCTCCGCAGTCGGGTGTGGTAGGGAGGATCCTGGTTCAGCATCTGGCGGGTGATGTAGGCGAGGTCCTCCGCCGTGTCCGCGTCCCTTATCTGAGTCCCGCGAGCCGACGAGAAGCGGCCCGCGTCCCTGAGCACCGCCTTTACCTCGGCGTGACGCCACACGGCCCAGAACCCGGGGCCGGCCGGCCAGCCCAGCACCGCCGGCTCCTCCACCCAGGAGACGGCGGAATGGGACCGCAGCTCGGCCAGCAGCCCGTAGGGGACCCCCCTCTCGTAGGTACGGGGGTCGAAGACCGGGAAGGGATCGGGCGGGGGGGCCACCGGGCGGGAGCGGTCAGGTGGGGTCCTGCAGCCGCGACGTCATTTGGCCAGGAAGCTCTGGACCGAGGTGGCCAGGGCGACGGGGACCTCGTCCATCGGGTAATGGCCGGAGTTGGCCATCACCTCCAGCTCGGCGTTCGGGTACCAGGGGATCCAGGTCTGGCGCATGACGTCGGCAGAGAGGGCCGGATCATGCTCGCCGGCGATGACCTTGACCGGCACGGGGTTCCCCAGCACCCTGTCGTGGAAGTCGGTCTTGGCCCAGGCGGTCAGGTAGCCGGCCACGGCAGCCTCGTCGGAGCACTCGACGGAGCGGGCCGTCATGTGGTCCAGCCACACACCCGTGAGGCGGCTGCCCGTGGTGAAGTCGATGATGGCCCGGCGGTGGGCGGGGTTGGCGGCGGCGCCCTCGAAGAGGGCCCAGGACTGCTCGTCGAACGGGACTCCGCTGGCAGGGACGGGGTTGATCCCCACCAGGCGCTCCACCCGCTCGGGGGCTTCCACCAGCACCCTCTGGATGGCCATTCCCCCCATGGAGTGGCCGACCAGCGAGAAGCGCTCCCAGCCCAGCTCGTCGGCCAGGTCGAGCACGTCGGCGGCGATCTCGTCCATGGTGTACCGGCCTGCCTGCCCCTTGGCTCCGCCGTACCCGCGGTAGTCCATGAAGGCGAAGCAAAATGAGCTCCGGTCCAGCCAGGCCCACATGCTCTCGTACGCCCGGTGATCCCCCAGCCAACCGTGGAGGGCAATGACCCGCCGGTCCCCGGTCCCTATGACGTAGTGGCTCGTGCCCATATGCCGATCATGCCACGCCGCCGGTGGCCGATCGCCGGGCTTCCTCGCTGAGGGCGGGCCCGACCTCGAGGAGGCGGGGCAGGAGCTCGGGGTGGGTCGTGTGGGCCTGGAAGGCGAGCCCGATGGTCACCCCATGGGCCGGTCGGGAGAGCACCTCGATGGCGTCGCCGGCCCGGACCACACCGGGCCTCAGGACTCTCAGGTAGGTCCCCGGGGCGCCGGCCTGCTTGAAGCGGCGCACCCAGCCCGCTTCGGCCAGCCAGCCGGCGAAGGTGCGGCAGGGGATCCGAGGGTCCGTCACCTGCAGCTCACAGGTGCCCACCTGCCAGCGCTCACCGATCAGAGCCGTGGTCAGGTCCAAGCCGAGGGTGGTGAGGTTCTCGCCGAAGACGCCGCAGTCGAGGCGCCGGCCCAGCTGGGCCTCCCAGAGGTCGAGGTCCTCCCGGGCGTAGGCGTAGACGGCCTGGTCGCTCCCGCCGTGATGGCGCCGGTCGCAGACGGCGTCGCCCGCCAGGCCGCTCCCGCCCGTGCCCTTGGGCCCGGGGTCCCGGACCTCGACCGGCCCGGGGACAGGCCTCTTGTCGATCCCGGTGAGGCCCGAGGGGGCGGAGGTGGGGGCGCTGGGCCGGGCCTCGCCCACGTTCACCGAGAGGACCAGGGCCATCCTGGGCAAGGTAGTACTTGGGCCGTGCTTCCCGGGCCCGGGGTGGTGGAGTCGATGGCCTCGCGACTGGCGGCCGCCGGGTGCGTGGCGGCCGGCGACGAGGCTGCCGAGCTGGTGGCCCGGGCACCTGACGAGGGGGTGCTGGAAGCCTGGCTGGGGCGCAGGGAAGGAGGTGAGCCGCTGGCCTGGATCACGGGCACGGTGCTGTTCTGCGGGCGCCCGGTGGGCGTCGACCCCGGCGTGTACGTCCCCCGCCCCCAGACCGAGGGCCTGGCCAGGCGGGCCGCCAGCTTGCTGCCGGCGAGGGGACGGGCAGCGGATCTGTGCACGGGGGCCGGGGCGGTGGCGGTGCACCTCATGGCCGCCGTGCCTGGTGCCCTGGTGGCCGGCACCGATGTCGACGAGAGCGCGGTTCGCTGCGCCCGGCGCAACGGGGTGGACGCAGTGGTGGGGGACGTCGACGGGCCCCTGGCGAGTGGCGGGTTCGACCTGGTTGCGGCCGTGCCTCCCTATGTCCCGACGGGGGAGCTGCAGTTCCTTCCTGTCGACGTCAGGCGCTACGAGCCTCCCCTGGCCCTGGACGGCGGTGGCGACGGGTTGGCTGTCGTCCGCCGGGTGGTGGCCGGCGCCGCCCGGCTGCTCCGGCCCGGGGGTTGGTTGCTGTTGGAGGTGGGCGGCAGCCAGGACCGCCTGGTTGAGCCATGGCTGGCGTCCTCGGGGTTCGGCCCGGGACTGGCGTGGCGTGACGACGAGGGGGACCTGCGCGGCGTGGCCGCCCGTCTCGACGCCTGAGCGCCGGAGGACGGGCGGGGGGAGCTGAGGTGCTGGATCGACATGCGGGGTAGTGTGGGGTGGTTCGCCGGTGTGGCGTGGCCGGCAGACCGGTTGGGTGATACGCCGGCCAGGAGCCCCCGTAGCTCAGTGGATAGAGCGTCGGTTTCCTAAACCGTGCGTCGCAGGTTCGAGTCCTGCCGGGGGCGCAGCTAACTGCTGTACAGAGGACGGCTCCCTGTGGACCATCTCCGACCTCCGACGAGATGGATCGGCCTCAGGAGCCGGCCGAGGTGCGCCGGTTCACCAGGACCCCTCTGCCCGACCTGTGGCCCGAACTGGCCAAGCGACGGCCCTCCCTTACTTGGCGAGCCGGCAGGCATGCATGAAGCCCGACGAGGCTCGATCCTTCGCTAACCTACAAACACGTAGGAGGTGTGAGGTGCCGCGACGAGTGGTCGCCGGGCGCCGGGTCGGCGACCTGGAGAGCGAGATCCTCGAGCAGCTCTGGGCGGCTCGCGCCTGGCTGTCCGGTCGGGAGGTCTGGGAGCGGCTCGGCGGGCTGGACCGGGCGTACACGACTGTCATGACCGTGCTCGGCCGCCTGGTCGAGAAGGGCCTCGTCGAACGGGTCGACGGAGGAAGGGGTCACCTCTACCGGGCAGCAGGCGACCCCGACGAGCTGACCGCCCAGGCGATCCGATCGCTGCTCTCTGCGACGGCGGACCCCGCAGCGGCGCTGGCGCACTTCGTCGAGGACCTCGACGACCCGGAGCTAGTGGCCGAGCTGGCTGCGGCGCTCGAGCGGGTGCGCCCCAAGTGAGCGACGCGCTCGTCGGGCTCGGCTTCTTCGCCCTGCTCATCGGGCTCCCTGTGCTCACGGCCCGCCGCCACGGCGTCTCGCCACGGGTCGCGGCCGGCGCGCACCTCGTGAGCCTGGTGGGGTGGGCGGTCCTGCCCGCGGTGTGGCTGGTGTGCTCGGGCAGCGCGCTCGGATCGTGGCTCTCGGGGATCCGGGCAACGGGGGGAGGCTGCCTGCTCGGACTCGACCACGGCCAGTGGGCGCTGCTCGGCTATGTGCCCGGGGCGGCCGTGCTCGGAGTGCTCGTGTGGCAAGGACTGCACCGGGCGGCCACGGCACGGCGCGCCGAGATGCGGGGGATCGCCCTCTCGGGATCGGTGCGCCGCCCGACGAGCGCCGGCGAGGTCTGGGTGGTGCCCTCGGCCCGGCCGGTTGCCTGCGCCACCGGGCTGTGGCGGTGCCGGGCGATGGTGTCCTCGGGGCTGCTGGCGCCCCTGGAGGCACCGGAACGCGAGGCGGTGTGCGAGCACGAGGCCGCCCACGTGCGCCTGGGGCACCCCCGCCTATTGATCTTCGGCGCGGCCGTGGCGGGCGCCTACGGCCGCTTCCCTCCCGTGTGCCGGGCGTGGGACGGGCTGCGCCGGGAGCTAGAGGCGGCGGCCGACGACGAGGCGGCCAGGGTGGTCGGCCCGGAAGCGGTGCTGTCCGCTCTCGTCAAGGTGGTCCTCATGGGTCGGGCCCCTTCGGCCGTAGCTTCACCAGGTTTCGGCGATGCGGAGCATCTGCGCTGGCGGATCGCAAGGCTCGAGGGCACCGGCGCGACCGAGACCTGGCCGACAGCGCTCGTCGGCACGGCGGCAGGGGTAACCGCCTCCGTCATGGCCTTGGTCGGCTGCCTGCTCGCCGGCGTTCCGGCGACGCTGCTCGGGTTCCTCTCCTGCTTGGGGGTCGTCGGCGCCCTGGGCCTGCGCCCCATGTGGGGGTGGGGACGCAAGGCCGCCGGCCCCTGAGCCTCGTCGCTCACCGGCGCGCCGGTTGAGGGCTCTACGCCGACCACCCTGCTCAGTGGTCGAGGGCCTCCAGGGCCGTCAGGTGCGCCCCGGTACAGATGAGGACCTGGCCATCCCGAGTGCACGGACTGCTCGGCGACCGAGCGCCCAGGTTGTCTCACTCGCCCCTGCGACGGCGGCGCCGAAGACGACGTGGGCCGCAAGGCCTCGCAGGTGGGTGGCGAGCGGATAGGCGCGGTTCGGGGCGGAGAAGCCGAGGAGCGGCGTCATCAGCTCGTCGGCGACAACCGCCATGGCGAGCCCGGTCGCCACAGCGGCCGCCGGCGCAGCCAGCCGGACCCGGTGTCGGAGGACCCCGTAGAGGGGAGCCCAGCTCATGGCCAGCCCGTAGTGGAGCCCGAGCCCGATCCGGTCGAGCACATGGTCGGACAGGGTGAGCCCGAGCCTGCGAGTGATCTTCTCCGCGGCAATCCGGTAGGGCGGCCCGGGGCGGACGGCGTCCTCGGCGGCCCGGGACTGTTCGGGCTCGTGGCGGTACAAGAACATGCTCACCGGCTCCATCGCCTTCGTCCCGACGTAGCCGGCCACGATCCCGGTTGCCGCGTCACCGGCGATCCCTCGTAGCTCCATTGCGCCTCCTCGACCTGTCCGCTATGTCCCCAACCCCTTACCCGTGAAGGGCGGCATTGACTCGCTCCCACGGATATGTAGTAGAGTAGGGACATGTGCTTGGGGCCCTGCATTCCACTCTCTTCCGATCTAGTCCGATCTGCCGGCTGACAGGGAGGCTGCCGTGGCGTTATCCGACACCGACCAAAGCCGCTCAACCTGGCAGGTCACCACACCGCCTCGCCCGGCCCGACCGGCGGGGGAGCGAAAGGGTCCGGGCGCGGCGATCTTGCTGCTCGTGCTCCCCGTGCTGTGCTGTGGCGGACCGGCGATCTTCGCCGCGTTGGCCGCGGCCAGCGCGGCCACCCTCGGCGTGGTGGGCGGGGTGATCGCCGCCCTGCTCCTCGCCGTGGCGCTCGGCCTCGTGGTGCGCAACCGCAGGCGTGCTTCGGCGTGCTGCACCCCTGCCAACAAGGCGTGGCGCCCGTGAGCGCCGCCCGGTCCCAGGCCCTCGTGGCTCCTCGGGTCCGGGCGCCCAAGGCGCTCGCCCAGGTGCTCGGGACCCCGTGGCGGATGGCCGGCTTCCTCATGGCATCAACCGTGGTGGCGTTCTTCTACACGCTGCTCCTGCCTTTCGACTACACCCAGCGCTTCGAGCTCGCCAACTGGGACTACCTGAGCGCCTACCTGCTCATCTGGGCGATCGTCCTCGGCCTCGCCATGGGGCTCGTCCTGAGCGTGCAGGTCTACGCCATGCGCAAGGTGGTGGCCGCCCGAGCCGCCAGCGGCGCGGCGGGAGGCGTGGCCTTCGTGGCGAGCCTGCTGCCGAGCTTCCTGTGCTGCACGCCGATCATCCCTTCGGTCCTCGCCTTTGTCGGGGTGTCGGGGGTCGGGCTGTACACGACGACCGGCACGCTGCAGCACTTCTTCGCTGTGCACCAGACCGAGTTCCTCGCAGCAAGCCTCGTCCTGCTCGCCCTCATGGGCTGGTGGGGGCTACGCAAGCTGGCCCGTGCCACCTGCCTCTCTGAGGAGGGGTGTGCGACGGAGGTGACGTCAATGGGCGAGGCCACCGCGGGCCCTATGGGTTGTTGCAGCACGCCTGAACGGAATGACCAGGGCGCAGGGAGCAATGGGCGGCCACCCGAACACTGGACGCCAGAGGGAGTCATGCGATGAGCAAGGCGGGGCGAGGGCAGGCGAGGAAGCAGCGACCCGAGCGCCCCACTGGAGGCGCAGCTCGCCGGGGAGGCGAGAGGCAGCGACGTCGCCGGAACCGGATGCTCTTCGGGGCCAGCGTGGTCGCGGTCGTGGCCATCGTCGGCCTCGTCGTGGGGCTGCAGGCAGCCAACCGCTCGTCCGGATCGTCCGGCAGTACATCGGGCAGTACGTCGGGATCGACGTCGTCTGCTGCGTACTTGCCGGTCGGGTCCACTGCCCCTTCTGGGGAGTTCACGACCCTCGGTGGCAAGACCGAGACCATCGCCGCCCTGCGGGGCAAGCCGGTGCTGCTCTGGTTCATGACGACCTGGTGTTCGTCGTGTGAGGCCGGCACCCAGGCGATGGCCCAGAACATCGCTGCCCTCGCCGCCGATGGAGTCCGGGTCGTCGAGGTCGAGAACTACCAGGACCTCGGTCAGTCCGGCCCCGCTCTCCCGGCGTTCGCAAGGACGCTAGCCGGTCGTTCCTTCACGAACCCTGACTGGACCTTCGGGGAGGCGTCGGCGACCCTCACCCATACCTACAACCCGCAGGCCTACTTGGACATCTACTACCTGATCGACGCCAACGGGAAGATCACCTACGTGAACAGCTCACCGGGATCGACCATGCCCCAATTGCTATCAGCCGCCAAAGGGCTTGCATGAGCGGGTACGGCGACCAGGGGCAGCCCAGGGCCCGCCCCGGGCGCAAGCGGTGGATGCTCGCCGCCGGCACGCTTGGCGTCGCCGTCGGCCTTGGCGCCTACTCGTTAGCCGGCACCGGAGGCGGCGCGACCAGGCCCCAGAGGGCGGTGGTCGCCTCTCGCGCCCAGCCATCCGATCCCACTGCACCGGCGCCGGTTGCGCCCGACGGCACCTACACGACGCCGTCGGGAGCTACCGCCACCATCGCGTCACTCCGGGGCACCCCCACCATGGTGTGGTTCGTGGCCGGGGGCTGCGCCAGCTGCGCGGCGAGCATCCCGGCCGTCGCAACCCACTTTCGCCAGCTCGCCCGCAGCCGGCTACGGGTGGTCACCCTCGGCCTCTACGGCGACTTTCCGCCTGGGCAGGCGGGTGTGGCCCAGCTGCTCAGCTTCGGGAAGTCGGCGGCAGGGTCTGCAGGAGCAAGCATCACCCAACCGGGATGGTTGTGGGGCATGGCGTCGAAGTCGCTCAGCTTGGCCTATGACCCCTCCGGCACCCCCGACCAGTACGTTCTGATCGGCCCCAGAGGCCATATCCGCTACCGCAACAGCGTCCCCGACTCGACCATGCCCCAGCTGCTCGCGGCGACCGCCCGGCTCACCGGCCTCCACCTTCCGGCTTCCCACCGCAGCCCGGCAACCAGCGTGGCGACGCTGCCGTGAACCGGTCGATCAGATCAGACACCGTCCGATCGCGGTGTGTGCGGATGAGCAGTGGGTTGGCTCGGGCCACCCGTAGGCGAACCGGGGTTCCGGGCCTGCTGGTGGCGCCCGGAGTAGTTGGCGCCGGGTGCGCTACGTGCGCGTCGGCCGCCGGGCCCAGGGCCGGCCCCGGGGTCGTGTCGGTCGTGGAACATCCGAGCCCGGGGCTATGCCAGGAGCCTCCTCGGCGCCGTAGGCGGCTGCAGGCGTCGTCTCGGGCCTAGAAGAGGGAACCTTGGCCCTCTCCCGGCTGAGGGGCAGGCTCGGGGGCAGGCGATCGGCCAGGTCCTCCAGGCGCTGAACCAGGCGCTCAAGGCTGGCAGGCGGGAGGGGCTCGAACCGGGCACCATTCCCCGTGACCGTGATCCAACCGGTCGGAAGGACGTCGTCGAGGCCCAGGTCCACGCAGGCCAGGCTCAGGCGGTGGGCGAGCAGGGACGGGTTGGGAACTGGCTTCGCCGCACCGGGACTGGGCGAGGCCCCCCCTCGAATCACCGAGAGGAGAGGACTGTCGCCAGGATGGGTGCTGGTTAGTTGATGTGCAGTGGTGCTCATGGTCTACTTAGCGTGAAGCTGGGGGGGTTGTGACAGGCGCCGCCCAGTCAGCGTATCAACATGGGCGGCGGTGGCGGCGGGGTCTGAGGGGGTAATGGTGGCGGCAGAGGCGTCGGAGCGCTTGCCAGCCCGGGGCCTTGGCCCCGAGTTGGGCAAGCAATACGAGGCCATGGCCGGCTGGGTGCTGGGAGCAGAAGGGCTGCGACGGGCCCGGGCTCTGCTCAGCGGGGCCCAGCTCACCTCCGAACTTGCTCAAGATCTCCAGAACGAGACCGCCATGCGCCTGCTCGTGACCTGCCAGCACCGTGAGCAACAGGGGAAGGGAGCTTTCGATGAGCTCCTGCCGGAGCGCTACGCAGCCCGAGCCATGAGGCATGTCCGCCAGGATCTGCTGCGAAGCGAGCGGCGCAAGGGCGGGTTGTTGGAGGGGTCGCCGGCCTCAGTGCACGAGGATGGCGCCGGTGACCAACCCAACGGGACGTGGCTCGGCGTGGCTGAGGAGCCGCTAGGAGTGCCGGAGGAGGCCGTCGACTCACTGGCTCGGGTTGAGGCTGAGCGAGCCTGTCGACAAGCAGTCAGGTGCCTCCTCGCGGCCGGGAGGACCGGAGTGGCGGCAGGAGCCTGCGCTCTCGCCTATCTCACCTTCGCGTGCCACCCTGAGGTTGCGCTCCCCGCCGAGGCGCCCCGACCAGAGGCCGGCGGGGACCAAGTGGCATGGGTAGCCCTGTGGGCGGGGATGCCTGAGCCACCTTCCCGCCGGACGGCACCAGGGATACAGCCGCCATCCGGCAGCGGCGTAGCCGGGCGCTGCGCGACCTGACCAGGCTCCTCCGCTTGGCAGCCCCCGGCTCAGAGCCAGAGGGGCTCGGTACCGAAGGCGGCCCGCCGTGATGGGAGCACGACGGTGCAGGAGGTGTAGGACAGCCTCTCCGGCTGGCCAGCGGACGCCAGGTCAGCGCGCTCGAGTTGCGTGTCTTCGCCCGGGCTGGCCTCGGCCCCGAGGACGCTGTCCGCTGGCTGGAGGCCGGAATTGGCCCCTATCAAGCCGAGGGGTACTGCAAGGCCGGGGTGAGCCTCGAGGGCGCTCTCCGCGGGAAGGAGGCGGGGATAGGCGGCTGGGAGGCGGCTCGCTATCTCGCCTCTGGCGTCGGTTTGGACGAGGCGGCGGCATGGCGGACCCGAGGCCTGGGCAGCCACCAAGCCCTTGCCTTCCGGGCCTCTGGCCTCAGCCCCAGCGAGGCGCCCGTCCAGCATTCTGGTAGCGCCGTCGAGCGGTCGCGCCCCGACGAGCCTGAGACTGAGCTCGGGAACGAGCTGACGTACGGAGGGCATGAGGTCGGTGGTTCCCCGGGCCATTGGCGGCCGCTGGCAGCCAACTGGGACGAGGAGTTGCATGCCTGGACGCTCCGAGACTGGCCCCCCGGACCGGCCGGGTCCGCGCTCCTCGATATCACTGAGCACATCCAACTCGAAGCCGACTACGCCCAGCCTGGGTCTCTGGTCGAGATCGCCATCGAGGCCGGATCGCCGATCGACCAACCCCGCGTGCCCGAGGCGGAGCGGCCTGCTGTGGATGCCCTCATCGGCTCAGGCAACCGGGCCAGGCTGGAGGCCCTAGCCCACCCCGGGGCCCGCGCTCGGTTCCAATACGTCGCCTCACCGCACTCCTCCAACAGGCTCCGGGACGCCCTGGGGCGTCTGGCGCTGCTGGTCGAGGTGGCCGAGACGGATGCCGATCCTCTTCGTCGAGCCCTCGCCCTCCTGGAGGCTGGCGCTCTCGCCAGCGTCGTGGACCCCCGGCTCGGGTTGCGCAAGGCCGCTGTGCGGTGGGCTCTGGAGGGAGCCAAGGAGCTCGAGGCTTCGGTGGAGGAGGGAGCACTAACCGAGGAGGGCAGGAACCACCTGCTCACCGAGGTAGCGCCCCGCGTTGGAGGCTGCTGGAGCACCAGGACGAGGTTGGACAGGCGTTCAGGCGAGCGGTCCTTGCTCTGGCAGGAGCGTCTGGAGGGAAGAGCGCAGCGGATACCGATCGCCTTTACGACCTGCCTCCACCATGGGCGCCACACGGCGGGAGGATGCCGGTAGTGCTACCCCTCTCCTCCAGCTATTTGCCGTCGGGGCGGGTGGATGTCACTACGCGGCCCGAGATCATCGTGCTTCCGCCAACGGGCCCGGTCACTGAGGTGCGGATAACGGTACGCCCGGTCGCCGGGTCCCCGGACCAGCCACCGGTCTGGGCTCAAGTCGTTGGCGGCAGGGAGGAGGTCATGCTGGCGCTGGCCCCCTTTTGTGAGCTCCCGGGGAACGATCGGCTGACGGCCCGCCTCTTCGTCCCCCCCATGGCCACCCCCTCCGAGGTTTCCAAGGCCGTCATCGGCGTCACCGAGGCTCCCGGGGGATCGCTCGGCAGTGTCCTTCTTGCTGGCCACCGGCATTCTGCTCACCTGGGCCGGCTGGCCGCCGATGCCCACCGCCGGGGCTGGTCCGCAGAGGCAGGCAAGCCCTGGAGGATTGCTGGGACCTCTTGGCGAAAAGCTCGGCGATGAGCAGCGGGCGACGCAAGCAGAGGGGCGGGCGACAGTCGCTGAGGAGCAAGCGGCGGGGCTGGCAAGCCCGCCTTTCCGTAGCAGGAAAGGAGCCCCCATGGATCCCGGTGCCCCGCTGTTGGCTGACCAGGTCCAACGCCGCTAAGGAGGGTGACCAGCCACGGTTATCGAGATACTTCTCCCCCTTACCGCTCCATGTGCCCCACGACCCGGCCGTCACGGGAGAGGCGGAGGGGAGGTAGGTACTGGCCGGCGTAGGTACGCACCCACCACTGGCCGGTGCGGCGCCGCTCCCCGAAGGTGGTGAACCGGTACCGGTAGAGCTGGGCCCGGATCGCCCCGGGCGGCTGGCCGCCGAAGGGGTCCCGGCGCAGCAGCCGGCGCGCCCCCCTATCGGCAGCGAGCAGCTTCCCGACCAGGGCGACCAGCCAGCCCTCGGCGTAGGCGGGCGAGATGGCCGCGAACCACATCAGCCAATCCAGGCGCAGGTGGTAGGGAGCCACCTGGGGAGGCCGGCGCCGGAGGGAGCCGGGCTTGCCCTTGAACTCGTACTCCTGCCAATGCCCGTCGCTGTCGGTGCCCTCCAGCACCACCTCGTAGCGAACCTTGGTTACCGAGCCGAAGGCCCCGTAGGTGTTGACCAGGTGGAGCTTGTTGAACGAGGCGTTCATGAGCTGGCGCCTGGAGACCAGGTTGTGGGCCGGCCAGTAGCTGAGCCCGGCCACGAGGGCCGTGGCGGTGAGGACGAGGGCCACGAACCAGGCCGGGTCGGTGAGGGCATGGGCAGGAGGGGCGACGGGGACCACGTGGGAGAGGGCGGTGTCGTCCATGGCCGAGGTGGCGAGCACGATGGTGAGGGCGTTGAGCCAGGCGAAGTTGCCGCTCAGCAGCAGGTATGACTGCGTGACCACCACCACGGCGGCGGCAATGTCAGCGGCCGGCTGGGGGGCGAAGAGGGCGAAGGGGACAACCAGCTGGGCGAAATGGTTTGACGCCACCTCCACCTTGTGCAGCGGCCGCGGGAGGCGGTGGAAGTACCAGCTGAGAGGGTTGGGCATGGGTTGGGTCTCGTGGTGGTAGTAGAGGCAGGTGAGGTCCCGCCAGCACCGGTCGCCCCTGAGCTTGATGAGCCCGGCCCCGAACTCCAGGCGGAACACCAGCCAGCGCATGATGAAAATGGTCACGATGGGGGGGGCCACCCGGCTGGAGCCGAGGAATATGGCGAGGAAGCCCGCTTCCAGGAGGAGGGACTCCCACCCGAAGCTGTAGAAGACCTGGCCCACGTTCACGATCGAGAGGTAGAGGGCCCACAGGAGGAGCCACACCAGCATGGTCAGCCATGGAGGTCCGAGGTCGGGCCCCCCGGCGAGCTGGGCGGCGGCCAGCGCCCAGCCCAGCCCGGCAGCCAGGTAGAGGGCCCGGTCGCTGTAGTGCAGGCGGAACAGGCTGGGGGTGGAGCGCCAGCTCGTGACGCGCAGCAGGCGTGGCACCGGGAGGAGCCCCCTCTCGCCCAGCAGCGGGACGAACTGGTCCAGGGTCGCCGTGAAGGCGATGAGATAGACGAGGGCCAGCCCCCGCTCCAGCACCAGCCGGCTCAGCCAGTAGTCGGGGGCGGGAAACCAGCTGGATACCCACGCCGGCACGGGACCCCCCTGGAGCGCTAGGGGCCCGGCGAGGCGGGCGTGCCGCTGTCGGCCGGTCGACCCCCGATCTCACGGTGGGCGGGCTCCCGCCCTGCGGGCTGGGTGGGGCGCACCAGGCCGGCAGGGGGGGCAGGGATGGGGCAGGTGACCGGTTGTGCCTCCTCGACGAGGACGCTCTCCCCGTGATGGCGGATCTCGAGGGCGGGTCCGGCTGCCAGCCGATAGGTGGCGGTCTCCCCGGCGGAAGCAGCCTTGATCTCGACTCGCAGCCTCCTGCCACGCCACCATACGGTGAAGCAGAGGCCGCGGAGCTGCCGAGGCAGCCGGGGGGCGAAGCACAGCACGCCTTCTCGCGCCCTCATCCCCCCAAAGCCAGCCACGAGGGCCAGCCAGCTCCCCGCCAGGGAGGCCAGGTGGACGCCGTCCCTGGTGTTGTGCTGCAGGTCGTCCAAATCTATGAGGGCGGTCTCCCCCAGGTAGTCGTAGGCGAGGTCGAGGTGGCCCACCTCGGCGGCCATGACGGCCTGGCTGCAGGCGGAGAGCGAGGAGTCCCGGACGGTTATCCGTTCGTAGTAGGCGAAGTTGCGCGCCTTCTCCTCATCCGAGAACTGGTCGGGGCACAGCTGCATGGCCAGCACCAGGTCCGCCTGCTTCACCACCTGCTTGCGGTAGATGTCGAAGTACGGGTAGTGGAGGAGGAGCGGGTACGTCTCCGGTGGGGTGGAGGCGAAGTCCCACACCTGGTGGTGGGTGAACCCCTCCGACTGCGGGTGCACCCCCCTCACCTCGTCGTAGGGCACCACCATGGTCTTGGCCGCTGCCACCCAGCCCGCCACCTCCTCCTCGCCGATGCCCAGCTCGCCCGCCCGGTCAGGGTGCCTGCCGGCGGCCTCGGCGGCAGCCAGCAGGTTGTGGCGGGCCATGAGGTTCGTATAGACGTTGTTGTCGGCAATGGCGCTGTACTCGTCGGGCCCGGTGACCCCGTCGATGCGGAACTCACCGTTGTCGCCGTTGTGGCCCAGGGCCTTCCATAGCCGGGCGGTCTCGGCCAGCAGCTCCAGGCCCACCTCCCGCTCGAACTCCATGTCCTCGCTGGCCTCGACGTAGCGCCGGGCGGCATCGGCCACATCGGCGGAGACGTGGAAGGCCGCTGTGCCCGCAGGCCAGTACCCCGAGCACTCCTCGCCCCGGATGGTGCGCCACGGGAACGCCGCCCCGGCCAGTCCCAGGCGCTGGGCCTGCTCCCTCGCCGCTGGCAACGTGCTGTGCCTCCAGCGCAGCTCGTCGGCCGCGGCCCGGTGAGCGGTGTGCATGAGGACCGGGAGCACGAAGGTCTCGGTGTCCCAGAAGGTGTGCCCCTCGTAGCCCGGCCCGGTCAGCCCCTTGGCGGGGATGGCCCGGCGCTCGCCCCTGGCTCCCGCCTGCAGCACGTGAAAGAGGGAGAACCGGACTGCCTGCTGTATCTCGGGGTCCCCGTCCAGCTCCACGTCGGCATGGGCCCAGAAGTCGTCGAGATAGTCCCGCTGCTCGGAAACCAGTCCTTCCCAGCCCGTGATCCTGGCGGCGGTGAGGGCCGCCATCGCCTGGTCCCGCAGGGCGGGCAGGGACCTGGTCGCCGACCAGCCGTAGGCGACGAACTTGACCAGGCACAGCTTCTCCCCGGGCTCGAGGGTCACGGCGACCGTCACCCGGGCCCAGTCCCGAGTGGAGTCCCCCATGACCTTGAGCCCCTCGGGCCCGGTGATGACGTGGTCCATGGCGGCCGAGACCCGGATGGTGCTGAGCTGGGTGGAGTGGATGAGCTGGGCCAGGCCGTCACGGGCAGCGTGGTGCTCCGAGATCAGCGCCGGAGTGGCCCCTAGCGCCTCCCTCGGATCCCCGCTGGCCCGGGGCAGCTCCTCGTTGGCGACCAGCTCGGACTGGAGCACCACCCGGGCCTGGGTGTCGACGGGCTCCACCTCGTAGCGGATGGCCGCCACGGCCCGTTGGGTGAACGAGACCAGGCGGGTGGAACGGACTCGGACAGTGCAGTCGGCTGGCGATGTCCACTCCGTGTCCCGGGTGAGCAGGCCCGCCCGCAGGTCGAGGCAGCGCTCGTGGTGCCGGAGCTGGCCGTAGCGGATGTCCAGCGGCTCGTCGTCCACGAGCAGCCGGATGAGCTTCCCGTTGGTCACGTTTATGAGGCTCTGGCCCGACTCTGGATAGCCGAAGCCGGCTTCGGCGTAGGGCATGGGGTGCAGCTCGAAGACGCCGTTCAGGTAGGAACCAGGGATGCCGTGGGGCTCGCCCTCGTCAAGGTTGGCCCGCCAGCCGATGTGCCCGTTGGCCAGGGCGAAGATGGACTCGGTCTGGGCCAGGATGTCGAGGTCCAGGTGGGTCTCCCTCACCTGCCAGGGCTCTATGGGGAAGTTGGGGTGCTGGATCACCGCCTGGCGCCCTCCTCTATCAGCTCGGCCAGGTCCCTCACCACGAGGTCGGCACCGTGGGCCCTCAGCTCGGCGGCCTGGCCCACCCGGTCGACGCCTATCACACGGCCGAAGCCGCCGGCCCGGCCTGCCTCCACCCCGGCCAGGGCGTCCTCGAACACCACTGCCTCGGCCGGCTCGACGCCGAGGGCCCGGGCGGCGGCGAGGAAGGTGTCGGGAGCGGGCTTGCCGGCCAGATGCTCGCGCTCGGCCACCACCCCGTCGACCCGGGCGTCGAAGAAGCCCTCGATCCCCGCTGCCACCAGCACGTCATGGCAGTTGGCGCTGGACGAGACGACAGCCCTGGCCAGCCCGGCCCTGGTGACCTCTTGGAGGTAGCGCACGGACCCCTCGTATGCCTCCACTCCTCCTGAGCGGATCTTCTCGAGCACCAGATCGTTCTTGCGCCGGGAGAGCCCGTGGACCGTCTCGCTGCCCGGCGGGTCGTCGGGGTGGCCCTCGGGGAGGGAGATGCCGCGCGACTGGAGGAAGGAGCGGGTGCCGTCCAGACGGGGCTTGCCATCCACGTACTCGTCGTAGTCCCTCTCGGCGTCGAAGGGGACGAACGGCTCCCCCGTGCGCCGGGAGCGGGTTCGGAGGTAGGCGTCGAACATCTCCTTCCAGGCCGCGGCGTGGACCCTGGCCGTGCTGGTGAGCACTCCGTCCAGGTCGAACAGGCAGGCACGGGCTCCGTCGGGCAGGCCGAGCACGGCCCCGAGCCTATGGCCCCCCAGCCATCCCCCGCCGGTGCTCGCCGGGGCGAGAGGGCCGGCCTTCTCCCCGGGTTCCCTGGTTGGCCCTCGGCCGGGGGCCCTACTGTGGCCCCGGTAGGCAGAGGTGGCAGGAGAGGAGCGAGGAACGGAACGGGAGCCGAAGAGCCAACCAGCCGAAGGGCCGGCGCAGCCAGGTCCCGACGAGCTGGACGTGGGTGGTCCCCAGCACGGCTGGCGCCGCATCCTCGTCGAGCCCCCCCGTCCGGACCGCATCCGCCGGCGCCCCGATGCCCACTGGTTCGCGGTGGGCACGGTCTGCATAGGGGCCTTCATGGGCCAGCTGGACGCCAGCATCGTGACCCTGGCCTTCCCCACCCTGGAGCGTTCCTTCAACGCCAGCCTGGGAGCGGTCACCTGGGTGGGCCTCACCTACCTGTTGGTGCTCGTGGCCCTGGTCACCGCGGTGGGGCGCTTCGCCGACATGATCGGGCGCAAGCTCCTCTACACCTATGGCTTCATGGTCTTCATCGTGGGCTCGGGCCTGTGCGGCATAGCGCCGAGCCTCCTCGCCCTGAACGGGTTCCGAGTGCTGCAGGCCGGGGGGGCGGCCATGCTCCAGGCCAACAGCGTCGCCATCATCTACCTGGCCATGCCCCCGGACAAGCTGGGCCGAGGGATAGGCATCCAGGGGGCGGCCCAGGCCCTGGGGCTCGCCCTGGGGCCGACCGTGGGCGGGCTGCTCATAGCCCTCGGGGGGTGGCGGCTCATCTTCTTCGTGAACGTGCCCGTGGGCATCCTGGGCACGGCCCTTGGCTGGTTCCTCATCCCGCGCTCCCGCCACCTGCAGGAAAGGGTCCGCTTCGACTGGCTGGGCCTAGGGCTGTTCGTGCCCGCCGTGATCTGCTTCCTGGCGGCGGTGTCGTTCGGGGACGAGGCGGGCTGGGGCTCGCCGCTCATCATCGGCTTGCTCGTGGCCTCGGCGGTGCTGGTGGGGGCCTTCGTGCTGAGGGAGCGGCACTTCTTCGCCCCCATGCTGGACCTGTCCCTGTTCCGCCGGGTCCCGTTCTCGGCGGGCATCTCCAGCGGCCTCCTCTCCTACCTGGTGCTGTTCGGCGTGCTGTTCGTGGTGCCCTTCTTCCTGGAGAGGGGCCTTGGCATCGGGCCCGGGCGGGCCGGCCTGGAGCTGACGGTCATGCCCGTGGCTCTGGGGGTGGTCGCCCCTCTGGCCGGCAGGCTGGCCGACAAGGTGGGCGCCCGCCCCCTCACGGTCTCGGGCATGGCCCTGGCGGCGGCCATGTTCGTCGGCCTGGCGCTGTTCCACGACAACCTGGGGGCCTTCCTTGGTGAGCTGGCCCTCCTCGGGGCGGGGCTCGGCCTCTTCACCCCTCCCAACAACGCCGCCATCATGGGCTCGGCGCCCCGGGAGCAGTCCGGGGTGGCAGCGGGGGTCCTCAACATGACGAGGGGCATGGGCACGGCCATGGGGCTGGCCTTCACCAGCCTGGTGTTCGGGCTCGTGGTGGGGGCCAACCGCCACAGCGGATCGCTGGTCACCCACGGGTTCGTGGCCTCGGCCCTCTTCTTGGCCATCGTCTCGGTGGTGGCCATGATCCTGGGGGGGCTGAGGGGGCGGACCGGACTCAACCTGGACCCCCTGGCCACCGCCGAGTGAGCGTCGCCGGCCCTGTTGGCGTCCTCGTGGGGCCCCAACGGCTATGCCCCCCTCGAGCATCTCCACCGCCGGTTCCCCTTCTCTCCTCGGGGAGCGCCGGCAATGGGAGGCGCCCCGGCCCTCTCAGGCCCTTCCTACCTCGCTCAGGCGCTGGGCGGCGAAGAGGTGGAACCGGGTGGTGTGCACCAGGTCCTCCACGTGGACCCGCTCGTTGCGGGCATGGGCCCTGGCATCCTCATCGATGTCGGCGGAGCGCCTGAAGGGCGAGAAACCGTATGCCGTCGTCCCGAAGCTCTCCCGCATGAAGTGGGAGTCGTTGAACCCGGTGCTTATGGTGGGGAAGACCGTGGCCCCGGGGTCGTGGCGGTCAAGGAACTCCTGGCAGATGCGGGCGAGGGGGGAGTCAACGGGCGAGGTGGTGCCTCCCGTGGGCTCCTCCAGGAAGGCGATCTCGTAGGCGAGGTCGTCACCGAGGGCCCGGCGAAGCTCGGCCTCGAGCTGGGGCGGCGTGGTGCCTGGCAGCACCCGGCAGTCGCACTCCACGCTGGCCCGGGAAGGGATGACGTTGCGGGCGGGGGACCCGGTGAGCCGGGTGGGGGAGATGGTGGTGCAGAAGCGGGCCGGCAGGGTGCGCTCCAGCCAGGGGTGGAGAGAGCCAGCCCTGGCGATGGCCTCCTCCAGGTTCCCGTCGGGGGAGCCCACCAGCAGCTCCAGCATGCGCCTCCCGGCAGGGGTGACCGTGCGCTCCGGCTGGTACTGGCCCAGCCGCCCGATGATGGTGGACAGGCGGAGGACGGCGTTGCTGGGGGAGGGGACCGAGGCGTGGCCAGCCTCCCCGAGGACGGTCACCAGGGCAGGCAGGGTGGCTTTCTCGCCCACGTTCAGGGTGACGAGGACCCGGCCATCGGCCAGCTCCAGGCGCATCCCTCCCCCCTCGTCCAGCGAGTAGTCGCAAGCCAGATCGGGGCGCTGGTGACGCAGCCAGGTGAGGCCGACCTGGTGTGTGCCGTCCTCCTCGTCGGCCTGGGCCACGAACACCAGGTCTCCTCGCGGGCGCCAGCCGGAGCGGGCCAGCAGGGCTATGGCCACGGCCCGGGCGGCGGTCTGGTTCTTCATGTCGACGGCGCCCCGTCCCCAGACGTAGCCGTTGTCGTCGAGGTCCCCGGAGAACGGCCCCCTCTCCCAGTCGGGGGCGTCCTCGACCGGGACCACGTCGGTGTGGCCGAGGAGGGCGAGTGACGGCCCCTCACCCGTTCCTTCTATGCGGGCGATCAGGTTGGCGCGCTCCGGCTCCCTTGCCACCAGCTCGCAGGGCAGGCCTGCCGCCTCCAGATAGGCCTTGAGCACCACGGCGGCGCGGGTCTCGTGGCCCGGCGGGTTGGAGGTGTCGGCTCGGAGCAGGTCCTGCAGGAGAGGCACCACCTCCCGAGCCAGGTCGCTGTCGCTCGGCTCCACCACGGCGCTACTTGGTGAGGTACCAGTCCTCAGGGGTGATGGGGCCCACCGGGTTGAAGCTGACCCCGTGGAGCTTGTTGCTCACCTCGCTGATGGTGTAGGTGCACATCTGCCAGATGACGGGCAGGTTCCGGCTCAGGTAGGCGTCGTAGCTCTTCATGACGGCCGAGGAGTTGGAGTGGATGGTGTCGTTGATCAAACGGTCGGCCGTAGGGCTCGAGTAGCTGTTCCCGTCGGGGGCCCCCGTCTGGAACAGCAGCTCACCGGTGGGCACGGGGGGGTAGGACCAGGCGAATCCGGCCCCCCAGTTCCCCATCTGCCATTTGCACTGGGCCTGCGAGGGCGTGCAGGGGAGGGTCTCGCTGACCACGGTGTTGAACGGGGCCGACGACAGGCTGAGGACGATGCCGGCCTGGCCGGCGTCGCTCTTGTACACCTCCATCTCCCGCTGCATGTAGGAGCTGCCGCTCAGGTAGAGGAGGTTGAACTTGAGCTGCTGGCCGGCCTTGATGCCCGCCCCGCAGTGGCCAGCGCCGGCGCCGGGACGCGTGCACGTGGCCGGCCCCGAGGCGGGGATCTTCCACCCGTGGGTCTGGAGCAGCTTCCTGGCCGCGCTGATGCTGAACGGGTAGGGGTTCGACTCCTGGACCTTGCTCAGATAGGGGTTGGCGGGCTTGGGGGGTATGGGGCCGTAGTCGGGGTAGCCGCCCTTGCCGTCCAGGATGGTCTTCACGTCGCCGGTCTGGTCCATCAGGTGCTGGAGCGCCTGGCGGATGTAGAGCTGGTGGAAGATGGGCCCCACCTGGGGGTTGTTGAAGTTGATGTCGATGTAGTTGATCTGCCACTGGGCCCAGCGGAGAGGGTGGTAGCCCGCCCTCGAGGCCAGGCTCTGGCGACCCAGGTCCTGGGCCGGTAGGTACCCGACGCTCAGCTGGTTACCGGTGAGGAGGGTGTCGAACTGGGCCGAGTCCGAGGTGAAGGGCAGCTCCTCGAACTTGGACAGGTGGGGCTTGTCGGGCCCCGAGTAGCGGGGGTTGGGCACGAAGGTGAGGTGACCGGTGTTGTCAAAATGGGTCATCTTCCAAGGGCCGTCCACCACCTTCCACAGGGGGTTCGTGTTGTAGGTGGAGGTGTCCTTGGCCTGGCCGGCCAGGAAGTTGTAGACGGCCTTGGCCCCCTTGGTGGTGGTGTCGTAGTTACCGACCTTGCCGGTGGCCGAGGTCTTGTCCCAGGCATGCTGGGGGAGCGGGGTGATGTTGGAAAGCTCGTCCCCCGTGAACCAGGCCTGGTTGTAGGCCCGGTTGAGGTGGAAGACGACCTCGTAGGGCCCCTTGGCCTGGTAGCTCGTCACGTTGTCGGGGAACTTCCCCTTCACGTAGTTGCCGTACTGAGCCTTGTTGGCCACCAGAAGGTTCATGAAGAACGTGACGTCCCGGCTGGTGACCGGCTTGCCGTCGGACCACTGGTAGTGCTTCAGCTTCACTATGACGGTCTTGCCGCCGTCCGTGTAGACGGGCGGGTAGGCCAGGCTCTTCTTGGGGTTGAGCCCCACCCCGTACCCATCCCCCCCGTAGAAGTAGAGAGGGCGGTATATGAGGCCCTGGAAGTAGCCGATGTTGGCCACGGTCAGGTCGGCGGCGGGGTCGAGGGGAAAGATGTAGTTGGGCGTGCCCTGCGCCCCCTCGGCCAGGGTGGCCGTGCCCCCCTGGACAGCGCTACTCGACGGGGCCGAGCTGGTCGGCGACGAGGCCGAGGTGGACTTGGCGGCCGACTTGGAGCTGGTGGTCGATCCGCACGCGGCCAGCACCAGGGCCAAGGCGCCGGCCAGGACGACCATCCTGGGCGTGGTCAGTTTTCTACCCCCCGAGGACTGCCCCATGGCGGTACCTCCTGGTTGTTGGTGGCGTGCAGAGCTTTGACCCCCGGCCTGACCATGTCAATATCGCCTAGACCACTATCTAGTGGTGCTTAGACTAAGATTTGCTGATGCTCAACCCGGTGGCGCTGCGCTCGCTGCGGGAGGTCCTGGCCACGGGATCCTTTGCCGAGGCGGCTGCCCACCTCGGGTACACCCCGTCGGCCGTATCCCAGCAGATGACCAGCCTGGAGCGCGTCCTCGGCCTGGCCCTGTTCGAGCGTCACCCCCGCAGCGTCCGTCCCACTCCTGCCGCCCGGGCGCTGGCGGGATCGGTGGACCGCTTGCTCACCGAGCTGGAGCGGGTAGAGCGCGAGATCCAGGCACTGGCCGCCGGCCAGCGAGGGGCCATTCGGGTGGGCGCCTTCCCCACGGCGGGGTCGCGGATCGTCCCCGAAGCTCTGGCCAGCTTCGTGGCCGAGCGCCCGGGGGTGGACGTGTACCTGGAGGAGGGAGAGCCCGACCAGCTCGTCCCCTCCCTCGTGGGCGGCAACCTGGACCTGGCCATCGTCTACCACTACGACCTGGTGCCGACCGCCTGGCCCGACAGCCTGGGGGCGGTGGCGCTCATGGACGAGGACCTCTTCGTCCTGGTCCCGGAACGCCGGTCGCACCGCCACGGGAAGGCGGTGAGCGTGGGCGAGCTCAGGTCGGACACCTGGATATCCAGCGACGAGGACGGCCCGGGGGCCCAGTGCCTGGTGAGGTTGTGCGCGGCAGAGGGGTTCAGCCCGCGCATCGCCTTCCGCAGCAACGACTACGCCGTGGTCTGGGGCCTGGTGCGGAGCGGCCTAGGGGTCGCCATGGTGCCCGCCCTCGGGCTGGGGGAGGGGCCCGGTGTCCGGGCCTTGCGCCTGGCAGGGTCCCCGCCCCGGCGCCACGTCGTGGCCCTGCACCGGTCCCTCGACACCAACCCCCTCCTCGACCCCATGCTGGAGTGCTTCCTCGGGGCCTGTGCCCGCTAACCGCCCGGGGGGCTGATCCGCCCGTCGCCTGCTGCCCCGGCCCAGGGGCTCCCGTTCGGCGCGTCCTGGGCGCTTGGCGCTCAGTCAGTCGTGGCGGGCCAGGAACCGCTCCACTGCGTCGAGGTAGCGCTGGGGCTCCTCCCAGAAGGGCATGTGGGACGATTCCTCCAGGATCTCCTGCTCAGCGCCGGCTATGCCCTTCACCAGGGCCTCCTGCAGCACGGGGGTGGCCTCGTCATGGCGACCCGATACCACCAGGGTCGGGACGGTGATTCGGCCCAGGCGACCCTGCGAGCTCCAGTCCTTGATGGAGCCGATCACGTGGAACTCCGATGGGCCGTTCATGGTGTGGTACACGGTGGGGTCTGCCTCGATGGCGGCGAAGGTCCGGGTCACCTCCTCGGGCCAGGGATCGCAGCGGCAGACGTGCCGACGGTAGAAGACCTCGCAGGCGGCGCCGTACTCGGGGTCATCGGTCGTCCCCGCCGCCTCGTGGCGGCGGAGCGTGGCCTCCACATCGGGAGGCAGGCCAGCCCGGAGGCGGTTGGCCTCGGCGACGAAGGCCGGGAAGGAGGCAGCCGTGTTGGAGAGGACCAGGGAGCGAAGGCCGGCGGGTTGGCGGATGGCGTGCTCCTGGGCCAGGAACCCACCCCAGGACTGGCCGAGCAGGTGGTAGCGCTGCCCGATGCCCAGGTGGCGGAGGAGGTTGTCCAGCTCGGCCACAAACAGCTCCACCGTCCAGAAGTCGGCTCCTCGGTCGGGCAGGTGGGTGGAGTTCCCGTTGCCCAGCTGGTCGTAGAGCACCACGGGCCGGCCCCTCTCGGCCAGGCCAGTGAGGGGGAGCAGGTAGTCGTGCACCGCTCCGGGGCCGCCGTGCAGCACCACGAGGGGGGCGGGGCCGCCAGCCTCCAGGTCCCCGTCTACCCGGTACCAGGTCTGGTGCTCCTCGAAGGCGGCATAGCCTTCCGTGCCGGCCTGCCTCAGCGTTGCCATCGGGTCGTGAGCCTATCCCGGCGTCACGGCTTGGCTCGGGCCGGGGCAGCCCGGTGGGCGGCGCCGGCCGCCGCCCACAGGTGCAGGGTGGCGTACGCCCGCCACGGACGCCAGCACTCAGCCCGCCGGCGGAGCTGGTGGCCGTTGGGCAGGCCGAGGGACTGGGCGCCCCGCCGGACCCCGAGGTCGGTCTCGGGGAAGGCGTCGGGGTCGCCGAGGGCCCGCATGGCGATCATGGTGGCGCTCCAGCGACCGACGCCCGGCAGGGCGAGGAGGCGGGCCCGCACCTCGGCTGGAGGGGAGGACGGGTCCAGGATCAGATCGCCAGAGGCCACTACCCCCGCCAAGGCCTTCAGGGCCCGGGCTCGCTGGCGGGTGAGGCCGACGGTGGTGAGGTCTGCTTCCGCCACCGCCGCCGGGGTGGGGAAGAGGTGGGTGAGACGGCCCTCCGGCCTGGGGAGCGGGCGGCCCAGGCGGGCCACCAGGCGTCCCATGAGGGTCGAGGCGCCGGCCACGCTCACCTGCTGGCCCACGACCACCCGGACAGCCACCTCGAAGCCGTCCCAGGCCCCGGGGCGGCGCAGCCCCGGTCGGGCTGCCACCAGGGGGGCGAGGACCGGGTCGGATGAAAGGGCGGCATCCACCACCACCGGGTCGCCATCGGCGTCCAGGAGATGACGGAGCCGCCTGATCGCCCAGGAGGGGGCGGGACCAGGTCCCTGGGGGCGGCCGGGGGTGCGAACGGCCGCATCGACCCCAGGTCCGCAGCTTCGCAGCGACACCTCCACGACCAGGGGACCCCCGTCACCGCCTGCCGTGCGGCGGTAGGTGGCGGCCGTCACCTCCTCCACGCCCGGGATGGCCCGGGGCCTCAGGAAGGCGAGGAGGGAGGCGGTGTCGTGGGTGGTGGGGAGGGCCAGGGGCACTGGCTCTCTTGTAGTCCGGTCCTGTGAGGGCGGCCAGCCGTCCCGCCCCGGGGGCCCGGCCTGGGGCGCGCTTGCCCGGGGAGTCGGTGTGCTCTACTCTGGCACGCATAGTCACTTAGGGAAGACTCTTTGTCGTCCCTCTGGGCTGGGGGCTGCTTCCCAGGGTGGCCCCGGCGGCGGTGCTGGCTTCCTGACCCCCCCGGCCAGCGCCGCCGCTTCACGTCGGCGCAGGTGTGGGTCGCCCTCCGCTTGGGTTCTTGCCTCCCGGTGTCCGGCAGTCACCATGATCGAGGTCCCTGGTGCCGGCACGGCCCCACCGCCGGCGGGGGAGGGCCTCCCGTCGAGGAGGATGGGGTCGGCCCTCAGCGGAAGCGGCGACCCCGGGAGAAGAACTCGTCCTCGTCCCAGGGATCGGGTGCCGCCTCCATGGGCAGCCCGAGCTCGGCCCGGTGGACCGGATTGGCCTCGGGGGCCAGTTGGGGCAGCTCCGCGGTGGGCTGGTCGGCGAGACCCGACTGCTCGGGACCGGCGGCTCCGGCCCAACCGGCTGTGTCTCCGCTCCCGAAGAGGTCATCGACGAGGTTGCCCTGGCTCTGGGGCTCGCCCGGCCAGCCGCCCCCCGAGGAGTCGTGACCGGCACCGGCATCAGGGATGGGGTCACCACTCTTGTCAGAGAACAGCTCAGCCAGCAGGTCATCGGGAGGCTGGAGCAGCTGAGGGTCCACGGGCGCCGCGATCTCCCGGGGGGGAGTGGGGGGGGCCAGCGGATCGGGGAGGTCGATGGTGGCGAGAGGCAGTATGCCGAACTCGGCAGCAAGGAGGGCCTCGTCGTCCTCGGTCTCGTAGTCCTCCTCCAGGACCTCACTCATTCCCTCATCCTGCTCAGTCGTCAGCGCCATCTCCTCCCAGGGCACGCCCAGCAGGCTGGCAACCACCCTGACCTGCTCGGGTCCGGCCAGGGCGCGGAAGGCCTGGACCACCCCGTCTGCCGCCATCCCCTCGGTGGGGGCCTCTTGCTCGAGCACCGTCACTAACCTCCTGTTGCTCCTGGGTGGGGGTATCGGCGCCGGGGTGTACGGAGGAAAGGGGTTCTTGTTTTGATTTGATCTCCTTCCCCGGGAGGAGGGACGGAGACTCGTAGACTCCCCCCAACAGTCGCTTCGGGCAGGCGCCGAGGTATTGGCGCTCGTCGAACCTGACGAGAAAGGACTCATGGAGAACCGCCGAGCCCTACCCTCCTGGCATGGTGGCTGATGGCACGGCCAGGGTGGCGGGCAGCCCACCTCAGGATCGGAAGGTGAGGTTGTCCCCCGGGAGGGGCCAGCGCTTCTATGTCTGGGATGCGCTGGCCGCCGCCAGGGCGGGCAGCAGGGCCGCGGGCGAAGTCTTCCCCGAGGTCGGGGGGCCCCTCAGGACGGCCCGCTTCCGGCGCGAGTTCTCGGCCCTGGCGGAGGCCGTCACCGGGGTGGAGAGGTGGGGAAGGCTCGGATTGTGGGCGGAGGCCGCAGCCCGGGTCCTCATAGTGCTGCGAGGCGTCGAGTGGTGGCAGGAGACCCGGGAGTGGCCTCCTCCTCCCCAGCCCAGCGAGACGCCGGACATGGTGTGCGACGTGGCCGAAGTTCTGGCCGGCAGGGCCGCCCAGCGGGGCCACATGGTCCACGTGGGCGAGCCCTATCCCTGGAGGGAGGATCCCACTGCCACCTGGAGGGGCTGGGTCCTGCCGGCGCTGGCCAGCGATCAGCTGCCTGCCCCTGCTCGTCAGGACGAGCGGCTGCGCCGGGAGCTCATCGACCTGCTCGATGCCCTTTGCGACGTGTGGCTGACGGGCGGTCCGAGCGTCGCAGCCGACCAGGGGTTCTGGGACAAGGTGGAGGAGATCGGCACCCACGGGTTCTTCATGGCCGAGGGGAGCCTGCTGCTGGGAGAGGTGGGGGAGGGTCACCAATATGAGGCCATGCTCCGCCACTGCGCGGCTGAGGTGCTGCGGGCCGGCGTGGGGAGGGGGATGGGGATCCTCAGGGTCGCCCAGGCGGTCCGCATAGCCCTGCAGGGCCCGGCGGCCATGCTGGCTGCCGCCGTAGACCCCACGGCCCTCGAGGTGCCGCTCACCGCGGCGGGGCGCTGGGCCGGCGAGCTGCGGGACGCCGCCCGGCGCTGACCTGCTCTCGGGGCCGCATCTGCCGGGGATGGCTGGTCCATCCCCCTTGCGAAAACCTCTCAGGTTCATTCCGCTTCCTGCCGACGCAGTGGTTGGCAGCAAGGATCGAGACCTAGGAGGTGCGGATGCTGTCCAACCTGAGGAAGTTCCTCATTGAGAAGAGGGCCGAGCGCGAGGGGGACGAGAAGGGCTTCACCCTGATCGAGCTCATGGTGGTGCTGCTGATCATCGCCATCCTGGTGGCGATCGCCATCCCCACCTACCTGGGTGTGCGGAACCGGGCGAATGACCGGGCCGCTCAGTCCACCCTGCGCAACGCCCTGACCACGGCCGAGGCAGCCTATGCCAACACCGACGACTATCTGCAGGCCAACGCTGCAGGCCTGAGCAAGTCAGAGCCCAACATCACCTTCACCGACAGCGGGGGGGCTGCTTCCACTGACCCCAACGCCGTTCAGGTGAACGGGGGTGGGCCGAGCTCCGCTGGTGCCACGACGGGCAACCAGTGGTGGGAGGCAACGGCCTTCTCCAAGAGCGGCCACTGCTTCTACATCCTCACCATCAAGCAGACTCTGGCTTCCGCAGAGGAAGGGCAGACAGCGCCCGGTACGTACTACGCCGTCTCCGGTGGCAACCAGACGAGCTGCAGCGTGCCCTCCAGCGGGTTGACCTTCACCAACTCCACCCAGGGCTGGCAGTACTGAGCATCTGCGCAGGCCTCTGGGCCTGATCCTGTACCGATCCACCAGCCGGCCTTCGGGCCGGCTGGTGCGCGTCCGGGGCTGGGCCCGTGTCTGGCGTAGATGCCTGTCCCCGGAGCCAACGTCGGCAGGGGCGACCGGACGGCGTCGGCTTCCGCCTTGCAGCTGGCCGATGAAGCCGAAGGTGCCGGCGGTGGAAGGCCGGCCGCCAGGCCCTCTTGGAGGACGGTGCCGAGTGGCGGCCAGGGCAGAGCGTGGGTCGCCCCGGATCGGAGAAGGTGGTGGCGATCAGCGCCGGACGGGGATCGGCGCCGTCGTCGGTCAATCGTCGGGCGGCGGCGGTCCGGGCATTCTTCGAGCACCTGGTGTTGTCGGGCGTCCGGGAGGACAACCCGGTCCCGGCCCCGAGCCGTAGCCGGGGATCGACCGAAGGCCCGGGGTGTGCAAGGGGGGACGGGAACGGACGGTGCCGGTGGCTCCTCGGTCGAGGGGCTCATCGACGCTCGCGGACCTGGCGGGGGGGCGTGGCCCGGGACAAGGCGGTGTCGCTGAGCGTCGTGCACGGGAGCGTCCTCGCGCTTCGCAACCTGCTCGACGACATCACCCTGTGGGGGTGGGCGGAGCATCCCGGTCGGCGCCTGGGGGTCTGTGCTACCGACGTCCCGCGCCTGCCCCTGCCGCTGCCATGTGGCCCTCGCCTGCGCTGCGCTCCCCTCCGCCTACGACAAGGCCATCGGCAAGGTCTGTCGTCTCATCCCAGTCGCTCCCCCCGGCTCCCCGGCAATCCCCCCGAAGCTGGAGTGGATCGCCTCGGAGTACCTGAAGACACGCCTCGGGACCGGCTACTGCTCCCGGCACGTCGCGGCCGAGGCCTGTCGCTACGCGAACGTGGGCGAGACCTGTGACAATTTCGTGGCCGTGACTGCCTGACAGACTGGGTCAGCGGCGAGGTTCAAGGCGGGCTGGTCTACACCACTGCGCGGGGCGCCATCCATCGCTCGTAGCCGTGACCAGTGGCGGCTTGACCATCAAGGTCCCCAGCGTGGCAGGAGACGGGGTGATCAGACGACTCGTGCCACGGAGTTGCCATCCGCTGTCCCCATGGCGGCCAGGACTGCTGGGTCAGGGTGTCGTCGCCGAGCAGTCCGACTGGGGGCAGGGCTCCTCCCGCCAGTTGACGAGCTTCACCTGCTGGCTGCTGATCGAGCTGAGCGACTGGTCGTAATGGAGGGCGAACTGGGCGCCGATCGATGACTTGGAGCTCGAGTTCTGGGCCGTGGAGCCAACGGTGAGGGCCCCCCACATCGATATTTGCGGGGAGTTGTTGGTGGACAGCACGGCTTGGGGGGCATAGATGACGCCCCACCAGTCGATGTGGTTGCCGGCGAAGACGACGCTGGTCCCTCGGCTGTAGATCCGCAAGCCTCCTGACCATCCCGGGCAGTAGTACGAGGCGGGATTGCCGAACACGTCCGTACCCGTGTAGCTGAGGCAAGTGGCTGGAGTTGGCGGGTCGATGGCGCCCACATTGCCGTTGCCGCTCCCGATCTGGACGGTGCCGGTGGCATAGATGTTCACCGGGTCGGACATGGACACCCCAGAACCGAGGGTGCAGCCCGGCTCGATGGTCACGTTCACGTAGACGTAGGTCCCGGGGGACAGGGGCGTGGTGCACACCAGGCTGGTGGTGGGGGTGCCCGGTATCTTCGGGGTCGGGTCCTGGTAGGAGCCGGGTTCGTAGATGATGTCGTTTGACGGGCACGCCCCCGAGCCGGATGGAGGGGGCGTGCTGCCGGAGTCGTCGTAGACGATGCAGCCGTCCACCGGGTATCCGGGGGTGGTCTGGTTGTAGGTGCAGTTGGTGACCCCGTTGCCGTTGCCCTGGTTGCCGAACGTCATGCTGTTCACGTCGTCCGTGGCGACTATCCCCTGACCTGTGCACATGTCCTGGGCGGTGGCGCCGTTGGTGAAGCTGTCCACCGAGATACCCGAGGACAGGTGCATGCCTGAGTTGGCGAAGAGGGCGTCGGCGAAGAGGCTCTGGGTCTCGGCATCCGCCTCGATCTTGCGCTGGGCCCCCCGCCAGTCCTTGCCGACCGAGATGATGTGCCACGAAGCGGGCGTGGTCCCCGCCGATGTGTAGCTGTACGTGTAGCTTCCCGCTCCGGGAACGGAGACCGTCGTTGGCCCTCCCGTCCCCCCGTTGGTGGCGTCCCGGACGGCCTGGTTGACGCCGGCGTCGGCCAGCTGGAGGGCGGCCGCCGAGCTGCCTGCTCGCACCGTGGTGTCCTGGGCGAAGAGGGCGTTGGCAAGGGATGCCACCACGAGCATGGAGACCACGGCGGCCACCATGATCACGACTATGAGGCTTCCCCTCTCGTCGTGGTGACGTCTGCAGGGCAGCCGGGCTCCTTGCCACCGCGCCCGGGCCCCGCCTTGAGCCGGTCTGGTCTGTGTCAGGGAGTTCATGATCCTGTCCGGTTGTTGCGGAGGGCCACGGAGGAGTCCAGCTCCATGGCCGGGTTGGCGCCGGCTGGTGGCTCGATCAGCTCGACCTTGATGGTGGCGGCCAGGGCGAAGGGGTTGGGGTTGGTGCCGGAAGTGGCGAGCTCGTTCCCGTAGCCGTCGTAGTAGGTGAACAGCGGGGTGGAGCCGTTGCTGAGGTCGGAGATGACGGGGGTCCGGCTGAAACCCGTCGATGCCGAGCAGGCGCCCCCCGGTGAGGATGCCGTGTAGTTAGTGCTGGACTTGTACACCGTCCCCCCCGACAGCCAGTAGGTCAGCACGGTGCTCGGGTAGAGCAGGTGCCGGTTGCTGTAGGTGCAGGTATCGGTCGGCGTCTGGTCGTGGATGACGGTGAACTGGAGGCAGTCGCCGTAGTCCGCCGGGTAGGTGCCGCCGCTGGGGCAGGCGGAGGGGTAGGTGGTCGAGATGGAGGTGGCTGCCCTGACGTCCTCAGTTATGGTCCTCATGGCCAGCTGCAGCTGGTTCTCCGCCTGGGAGCGGACATCGGCAGAGGCTGTGCCGGTCGTGACGTTGATGAAGAACTCGGTGGCGATGGCCATCACGATCCCCAGGACCACGAGCACGACCATGAGCTCCACCACGGTGAACCCTTGCTGGCCTGGAGCCCCCTGAGCCCGGAGCGGCCTCACTGGAAGGTCACCGGGGAGCTGGCTGCCGCCGTCGTGGAGCCGTTGTCCACAGTGTCGGTGGGGCAGGACGTGGTGGATGTGGTGGACGTGGTTGACGTCGTGGTCGAGCTGGCACAGGGGTTGCCGCTCTGCTGGGCAGCTGTGAAGTAGAAGGGCTGGGATCCGGTCGGGAAGCGGTAGGAGGAGGTCGTGGAGATGGTGGCTGACCAGGTGCAGGGGTCCCCCTGGGGGTCGCAGGCGCTCCCGGGCTGCAGGCTGATGCTGGCCGCCCCGGTGACCGTCTCGAAGGTCACGCTCACGGTGTCATAGACGGTGACGTTCGTGGTGTCGGCGGACACCGTGACGTCCTGGGTCAGGTATCCCGCTGAGTCGGTGGAGACAGGGGTCGATGGCACGCTGGTCGACGAGATGGCGGGGAGGGTGGACGAGGTGCACCCTCCGCTCGGGCAGAAGGTATTGGCCGGCACCACGATCGAGCTGTTGGATTCGTCGTCGGACTGACGGATGGCCGTGATCGTGAAGTACTGCGACCCGGTCGGGAACTCGTACTGGCTGCTCGAGGCCGGAATGGTGCCTTTCCAGGTGGTGCCGTCGGTGGAGGTGAGGGACAGCTCCTGGGGTGTCGGGGTACCGTTCTGGAGGGCGAGGAAGTTGGCCACCACCACGTCGCTCGAGCTCAGGCCGCTGGTCGTGGCCGTGATGGTGAGGGAGCTTGTCAGCTGGCCGGAGCTGTCGACTGTGCTGTTGGTGGAGCCGCTGGCGTTGACCACGGTCGGGGGGGACGAGGTGGAGAAGCCGGGGGGGGTGCTGCCCGGGGCGTTGGGCTGGCTCGGCACCCTGAGGGCGCTCTGCTCGGTGACCTGGTGGTTCCCGGCCTGGTCGGTCCAGCTCACCACTACGGCCAGGCTCTTCTGGGTCTCGGTGGCATCGGCCCACACGATGTACCGGTCCACCTTGTAGCTGACGTCGTCCTTCGTGCAGGTGTAGTTGGCGGCCGGGACCGGCATGGTGGTCAGGGTGGCCGTGGTGGCGTGGCAGGGATCCTCGTAGGTGGGGTCGGAGCAGTTGGTGAGCATGACGGGGCTCAACCCGCTCAGGTTGGCGGGTGGCGCATCGGAAGCCGTCTGGCACAGCCCGAGGTGGGAATAGTCGAAGCTCTGAAGGTTCTCCATCCCTTGGGTGGCGTACTCGTTGGCCTGGGCCCGGGTCTTGTTGATCCCGACGACCTTGAGGGTCGAGATGAGGACCCCCGCCAGGGCCATGAAGACCACCGCGCACACGAGAAGGGCGACGACCATCTCTATGAGCGTGAAGCCTTCCTCGCCGCGGCCCTCCCGCCCGGGCCTGCCCGTGGCCGGGTACTGGCCCCCCGCCGGGCCTTCGCTCTTCATTGGGCGATGGTGCTCACCTGCAGCCGCCGGAGGAAGCCGCAGGCTGTGTTCACCGTGACCTCGGCCCGGAGGGCGATGCTGCCCGTGTCACCCCCGCTCTGGTAGGCGGATATACCCCCTGAGGTCTGGAACAGGTCCGTGATCAGGTTGTAGATGACCGTCTCGACGGGGGTGTCGGTGCTGGCGTAGTGGTTGAGCGCTGTCTTGGACGAGGCCAGCAGGGACTTGCCCATCTGGAGTATGGCCTTGTCGTTGGCCAGGGTGAGGGCCGGGCCCACTCCCTTGGTCAGCTTGTCCTGGGGCAGGGTGGAGAAGGCATGGCAGGTGGAGAGGCCGGCGGCCAGGGCCTCGGCGTCCCCTGGCGCCATGTAGGTCTTGGGAACGCTGGGGGCGGCGGCCTTGGGTTGCGTGGTGGTGGGCGTCGAGGCCGACGACCCTGACCCCGACGGCCCGGTCCCTGACGACGGTCCGGGGGACGACGACCCCGACGAAGGCGAGCCGGGGGAGGACGCCGGCTGCTTGGCGGCGGCCGTGGTGGGGGTCGAGGCCTTCAGTGCGGCCGCCATGGCCCGGGTGGGGACGAAGGGGTTGCGGGTGGCACCGGAGGTGGGCAGGACGGCCGGCCCCCGCCGGCGGTGCGCCCGGGCCGAGGCTGTCGTCCCCGCCCCCGCTGCCGCCGGGGGCGCCGAGGCGGCCGTCATGGCGACAGGGCCCTGATGGAGGTGCGTGTAGCCGAAGGTCGCCCCCAGGAGGACCACGGCCGTGCCGCCGATGATCCCCAGGCGCTTGAGGGCGGCTGCTTGCGAGCCAGGGCCGGATCCGCCTCCGGCTCTGGCCCTCCGGCTCCCGCCACGCTTGGCCTTGGTCGCGGACATCCTGCTCATGACCCGGTGCTCCCTGACTGTGTGGTGCTGCTCGGCGCCGCGGCACTGGCGCCACTGCTGCCCGGCTGCACGACCGGCTGGGTGGTGAAGGCCTCGAACTGCAGGCTTCCCTGGACCTGGGTGCCCCGGACGCTGGATGGCGAGGTGCCGGTGCCGGCCCCTCCGCCGGCACCGGCACCCCCCGCGCCAGCTCCGGAGCTGCCGGACAGCTGCACGGAGGTGACGACGATCAGGCGGGGGAGCTTGTAGAGGCCGTCCAGGAAGGCCTTCACGTCCCCGTACGAGCCCTGCAAGCTGGCCTGGGCCTGGACCACGGTGACGGGTATGCCCGAGACCGTGGAGGGGCTTTCGGGGGAGAGGCTGGCGAGCCTGACATGGCTCCTCTTGGCCAGGTGGTCCATCTGGTCGATCAGAGCGGCCAGGTCCACCTTCTTGGGTATGGCCCGGCTCAGGCGGGCCAGCAGGACCCGCCGCTCGGGGAGCAGCTTGCTGCGGCGCTTCAGGTCGGCCAGGTGAGCCTCCAGGCCGGGCACCGACTGCTCGAGCTGGGTCACCTTGGCCTGCTCGGCGGCCAGCCGATGGCTCTGGGGCCGGAAGGCGGCGACGTACCACACGACCACGGCCATGACCATGGCGGCCACGGCGACGGCCACGAAACGGCGGGTCACTGCTTGACCTCCCCGAGAGGGCCAGGAGCTCTCACCGGCCCATCTCCTCGTAATGCCCGTACCGGGTGGAGCGGGCCCCGCCCAGCACGTTGACGCTGGAGCTGAACTGCACGATGTTCGACCCGCCGCTTCCCGAGCCCCGGCTGAGGCTGGAGATGTAGACATCCCCGAGGGCCGGCGACGTCGAGAGCTGGCGGATCCACTGGGCCCCGCCATGGAAGTTGGTGGCCGTCCCCGAGATGGAGAGGTTGCCGATCACTGCCGTGGGGGCCGGCAACGTGGCTGCGGGGGTGGCTTGAGCGCCCGGCGTTGAGCTCGACGAGGCCGAGGACCCCGACGAGGCCGAGGACCCCGACGACGCTGTGGGGGAACTGGAGGACGGAGCGGTCCCCGAGGAGGAGGCTCCGGACGCCGACGAGCCCGAGGAGGACGGTGACGACGAGGAGCCCGATGACGACGAGGAGCTGGACGGGGCGGTAGCCGGCGGTGGCGGAGTTGCCTGGCCCGAGAGCGAGGTCAGCACCACGTTGGCGGGCATGCGCCGGGCGATCTGGTCCAGGACGGTGGGCCAGCTGACCTCGTCCGCCACCACGGCAGCCGCCTGGCTCCTGTCGTGGGCCAGGGCCGAGTCCGTGGCCACCACCGTGTGGTAGCTGGCTATGTCCCGGTTGAGGGCCTGCACCTGGTCCTGTGCCGACACCACCTTGCGATGCTCGGAGCGGGCCTGCCAGGCCCGGAGACCGCTGAGGCCGGCCAGGAGGACCACGAGGGCGCCGGCGGCCACGGCCACGCCCCGGCGGGCCCTGGCCTGGGCCAGGCGGCGGCGGTACTCCTCGGGCAGGAGGTCGAACTGGGACCCGAGGGCCAGGCCGACCGCAGTGGCGAGGAGGGGGTCGATGTGCACCAGGGTGTCGGAGCCCAAGCCGAGGGTTCTCACCTGGAGCCCGTCGGTCACCCGCCCCACCTCGACCGGGCAGGGGAGGCCCTGGACGAGGGCCCGGACCAGGGCGGCCAGCCGGGTGGCCCCGCCGGTGGCAAGCACCAGGTCCACGCCGGCGCCGTCCTCCTGCTGGAACAGCTCGATGGCGGCCCTGATCTCGGCCACTATGGACTCGATCACCGGCACCATGGCCATCGCTGCCTGGGCCCTGGCCACGGGCGAGCCGGTGTGGCCCCTCTTTATGGCCTCGGCGTCCTCCAGCGGTATCCCCAGGCGACCGGCAATGGCTGCGGTGAGGGCCATGCCCCCCAGGGGGACCGTGCGAAGCAGCAGGGGAAGGCCGCCCCGGTGGATGGCCACGCTGGACTGCGCCGCTCCCACCACCACCACGGCCTCGGCCGGCACGGCCAGCCCTTCCAGAGCCTGGAGGCCGTCTCCGGCGGCCTCCGGGAGCCCGGCTGCCCCCGCAAAGGCCCGGGCCAGGGCGGCCGAGCCCAGGTCCACTCCCACCACTGTGAGGCCGGCGGCCAAGGCCGCCTCCACCCGGCTGTTCACCAGCTCCCGGTGGGCCGCAGCCACCAGCACCTTCTGGCGGCGCTGGCCCTCCCCCTCGGGCTCGGGCCCACCTTCTGGGTCGGAGCCCGCCCCCCCCGGGGCGATGTCAGGGGTAGCAGGGTCCGCAGGCAGGCCGGCGGGGGCGGCCTCGCCGATCACCAGCGGCGAGAGCACGACGTCCTCGGGGGCGAACTGGGGGACGATGTCCTGGATCTGGTACCTGATGCTCTGGGCCAGCTCGTCGGCGTCGAGGACGGGGGTCTCGGTCCGGCGCGCCATGGCCCGGTTGCCCGAGACCGCGATGCGAACCCTGGTCGTGCTGAACTTGCCGAGGCGCCACAGCCGGCGGATGGCGTCTGCCGCCGACTCCTGGTCCACGACCGTCCCGTCGACCACAGCCTGGGGAGGCAGGAGCACCTGGCCCACGGCCAGCAGGCGGGGGAGGCGACCGCTGGTGTCCAGCTCGGCGGCGCGCACGGCGCTGGTGCCGATGTCCAGACCCACGATGCTCTTAGCCACAGCTACCTCCGTAAGGGCCCTCTCGGGGGGCGGTTTCGACGTCTGTTGGTTTCGGCAGGCCCCGGCGCCAACTGGAGGGAAGACCGGCCGGGGCTCATGTAAGGGACACCGGCACCATGGGTCCACCACGAGACTGACGTTCCAGGGTTGCATGGTCATCCCGGCTGGTCCGGGGAGTGGCGTCGAGATCGGTTCTGGGGGAGGCCGTTGAGAGCCTCGCCCCGTTCTTCTGATTGCCACACCCGGCCCGGCCACGGATGCCCCGGATAAGGGAAGTGGACCGGTCCGAAGAGGCCGGGTCCGGTTGCAGCACATGAGTGGGAGCCGCGGTTGGGCGTGTCTCCCTGGGACCGTGGCCTGATGCGTGCGTCGCTCCTGCGGGCGAGCCGGTGGAAGAGACACGAGAGAGAGGAACGACATGAACCACCGACGGCTCGTCGGCATCGACCTTGGGGTAGCGAGCGCCCCCACGGTGCGGATACTCGACGGCGAAGGGACCACGCTCGCCAAGCGCAAGTGCTGGCCGACGAAGAAGAGCCTGGCAGAGATAGAAGCCGTGGCGCTCGCCGGCTGCCCGGAGGGAACCACGCTCGAGGTGGTGATGGAGCCGACCGGACCGGCGTGGCTGCCCGTCGCCGTCTTCTTCTCGGCCCGGGGCCACCGGGTGTTCCGGGTGTCCTCCCAGAAGGCGGCCGACCTGCGCCGGTTCCTCTCCCGGCACACCAAGACCAACGGCATCGACGCCGACACCCTGGCTCGCCTGGCGCTGCTCGACCCGGCAGGACTCCAGGTCCTCTGCCTGCCCGACGCCGACCGGGCGGCCCTCGACCGGCGGGTGCGCGCCTGTGACCGGCTCACCCAGGCCGGGGCTGAGCACAAGCGCCGCATCAAGGACCTGGTCCGCCAGCTCTTGCCCATGAGCCCGCTCACCGGTGAGCTGGGGGCGGCCGACCTGGCGGTGCTCGAGCGCTTCGGTGATCCGAACACCCTGGTGAAAGTGGGTGAGAAGCGCCTCGTAGTGCTGATCGCTCGCGCCTCGCACCACCACCAGGGCGCCGAGCGAGCACGCCAGTGGCTGGAGGCCGCCCGCGCCTCGCTCGACCTCTATGGGGACCACCCGGCGGTCGCCTTCGCCGAACTAGCCGCCGAGGTGGCGACCGAGGTGCGCCTGCTCCGGGCTCTCCAGGCCGAGCTCGCCGTCCATGCGCCCCGCCGGGAGGAGGCCTATCGCCGGGTCGATCCCACGGCGCTCGCCCGCTCGCTGCCCGGTCTCGCCGAGGTCGGTGGCCCGGCCCTCGTGGCCGCCATGGGCGACCCTCGGCGCTTCTATAAGGGCAAGGCGTTTCGCTCCTACACCGGCCTCGTGCCGCGGGCATCGGAGACCGGCGACACCGACCGCAAGGGTCAGCCCATCTCCAAGGCCGGACCGTCGCTGCTGCGGACCACGCTCGTGCGGGCCGCCGACCACGCAAGGAAGGTCGATCCCCAGCTCGCCCGCATCTACTACGTCCAGATGGTCGAGCGGGGCAAGAACCATCTCGGCGCCCTCTGCGTCGTGGCCGCCAACCTGGCCGAGCGGGGGTGGAGGACGATGGAGCGCGCCACGCCCTACGTGCTCTGCGACATCGACGGACGGCCCGTCAGCGTGCCCGAAGCCAAGGCCATCATCGCCGAGCGCTTCAGCGTCCCGGCCGACGTGCGCGCCCGCCGGCGCTCGAAGAAGGGCGGGGGGAAGGCCCCCAAGAACGTCCTCTCGGGACAATCGACACCACGCGCTCGAAGCGGCAGCACACGGGGCCACCTTCCCCCCACGCCATCCTCGGCGCTCGCCAGCTGACTCGTCAAGAGAACCGGTGTTCGATCCCATTGCCCTCTTGACAGCGAGTCCTCCATAGGGAATCAGTGGATGAGCTTGATGACGTTGAAGATGGGCAGGTAGAGCGAGATCACCATGGCGCCCACGGCCCCGCCCACGATCATGATGAGCAGCGGCTCCAGGAGCGAGGTGAGGGCGGCGACCATGGCCTTCACCTCGGAGTCGTAGAAGTCGGCCAGCTTCTCCAGCATGGCGTCCAGCGACCCCGACTCCTCGCCCACGGCGATCATCTGGCTCACGAGCGGGGGTATGGCAGGGTTCCCCTCCATGTTCCTCGTGATGGACTCGCCCCGGGCCACCCCCAGCTTCGACTCCCTTATCACCTCGGCCACGACCTCGTTGCCTGCCGTGGAGGCGGAGATGTCGAGGGTCTCCAGGATGGGCACACCCGAGCGGGTGAGCGCCGCGAAGATCCGGGTGAAGCGGGCCAGGGCCGTCTTGTGGAACAGCTTGCCGAAGACCGGCAGCTTCAGGTACAGGCGGTCGACAATGGCCCGACCCTTGGGCGTCCGCTTCCACCGGGTGAAGGCCACCAAGGCCACGATGGCCACTATGGCCACTGCCCAGGAGCTGTGGATCAAGATGTTGGAAGCGTGGATCAGGATCCGGGTGGGGAGGGGGAGGACGCCACCGAGGCTGGCGTACATCTTCTTGAACACCGGCACGATGAACAGCAGCATGGCGGCCAGGATCAAGGACACGAAGCCCACCACGGCCGCTGGGTAGGTCATGGCCGACTTGATCTCCCGGCGCAGGCCGGCCTGGGCCTCCAGCGTCGACGCCAGGCGCTTCAGGATCTCGTCCAGGGCCCCGCCGGCCTCGCCTGCCCTCACCATGGCGATGTACAAGGAGCTGAACACCTTGGGGTGCTTGGACAAGGCGGTGGAGAGCGAGGACCCCTGCTCCACGTCGTTGCGGACGGCGGTGACCGTCCGGGAGAGGGTGGGGTTGGTGGCCTGGTCGGCCAGGACCCCGAGGGCCCGCACCAGGGTCAGGCCGGCATCGATCATGGTGGCGAACTGCCGGCTGAACATGGCGATGTCGTTGGCCGAGACCCGGTCGGTCAGGCCGGGGATGGTGACATCGGCCTTGAGCCCGGACTTGGCTCCCTCCTTGATGTCGATGGGGGTGTAGCCCATTTCCCGCAGGCGGGTGGCCACGAGGGAGGTGCTGTCGCCCTCGATGTGGCCCTGGTGCAGCTGGCCTTCCCGGTCCCGGACCTTGTAGGAGAAGGTGACGGCCACGGCCTACCTCCCTGCCGCCAGCAGGCGGCGCAGGTCCTCCGAGCTGGCGCAGCGGCTGTAGGCGACGGAGTCGGTGATCTTGCCCGCCCGGACGAGCTTGGCAAGCGACTGGTCCATGCTCACCATCCCGTGCACTGCCCCGGCCTGCAGGGCGCTCGGGATCTGCTGAGCCTTGGCCTCCCGGATCATGGAGCGGATGGCCGGGGTGGCCACGAGAACCTCTACTGCCACCACCCGCCCGTCGTTGTCGACCGTGGGCAGGAGCTGCTGGCAGACGATGCCCTGGAGGGTGGTGGACAGCATCATGCGCACCTGGGCCTGCTGGCTCGGTGGGAAGACGTCCACCATGCGGTCCACGCTCTGGGCCGCGTCCTGGGTGTGGAGGGTCCCGAAGACGAGGTGGCCGGTCTCGGCGGCGGTGAGGGCGGCGGAGATGGTCTCCAGGTCCCGCATCTCGCCGACCAGGATGACGTCGGGGTCCTGGCGCAGCACATGGCGCAGCGCCTCGGCGAACGACACCGTGTCGCTGCCCACCTCCCTCTGGTTGACCACCGCCCGCCCGTGGTCGTGCACGTGCTCGATGGGGTCCTCAACGGTCATGATGTGCACGGGCTTGGACTGGTTGATGCGGTCCACCATGGCGGCCAGGGTGGTGGACTTGCCCGAGCCGGTGGGCCCGGTGACGAGCACCAGGCCGCGGGGCCTGTCGGCCAGCTCCTTCACGATCTCGGGCAGGCCCAGGCTCTCCAGCTCGGGGACGTGGTCCGGGATGGCCCTGATGACGGCTCCCACTGCGCCCCGCTGCACGAAGAGGTTCATCCTGAACCGTCCCAGCCCCGGTATGGCGTAGGCGGTGTCCAGCTCCTTTCGCTCCTCGAACCGCTCCCTCTTGGAGGGGTGGAGCGCATCGAAGAGGAGGGCCCGCAGGGGCTCGGGCTCGAGCACAGGAGCGCCGTCGAGGGGGCGCAGGGCGCCGTGGACCCGTACCGACGGCTGCTTGCCCACGGTGAGGTGGAGGTCGGACCCGCCCTCGGCCAGGAGGCGCTCCAGCAGCTGGTCCAGGTGTGGAAGGGGGCTGGTGGCCTCTGGTCGCGGCGCCGGAGTGGACGCCTCGGAGGTGCCAGGAGAGGCGCCGTCTTGCCCATAGGCGAGGTCGATCACCCGCCGAATGGCATCCGGGGCGGCCAGGACGGGGTGGACCTTGGACCCGAGGGCCCCCGACACCCGGGCCACCTCGAGCTCGCCGGGGGGGGTGGCGAAGGCCACGACCACCTTCCCTGCCTCCTTGTCCGCCCGGACGGCCACCGCCAGGACAGGGCGGGCGATCTGGGCCGGAAGGGAGCGCACGGTGGCGGGGTCGGGGGGCTGCTTGTAGAAGTCGACCACCTCCATGCGGGACAGCCGTCCGAGGAGGGAGAGGCCCTCGGTGGCGGCGGCAGGGTCGTGCCGGGCCAGGGCCTGCAGGAGGGGGACCTGGGCGTCCGAGGCAGCCTCCAGAGCCTCTCGCACGGCCTCCTCGGTGGCCACGCCCTCCGTCACCAAGGCGGCCGCCAGGCGGCGGTCCCACTGGTCGCGGGGGCTCATGACACCACCCGCAGGACCTCTTCGACCGTGGTGAGGCCGAGGAAGGCCTTTCGCAGGCCGTCCACCCTGAGCGGAAGCATCCCTTGGTCCATGGCTATCCGCTTCACCTCCTCGCTCGGCGCCTGGGCGATGATCAGCCTCTGTATGTCTTCGGTAACTCCGAGGATCTCCTGGAGGGCCAACCGCCCCCGGTAGCCGGTGTCGGCGCAGGCCTGGCAGCCGACGGCCCGCAGGAGCTGGCCCGGGCCGGCCTGCTTGATCTCCGCCGGGGACCAGCCGAGGGCGTCCAGCTCGGCCATGCTCGGGTCCCACGGTTCGGCGCACTTGGGGCAGACCCGGCGGGCCAGGCGCTGAGCCACCACGCAGTCCAAGGCGGTCGACACGAGGAAGGGCTCCACGCCCATCTCCACCAGGCGCAGGGGCGTCTCGGCGGCGCTGTTGGTGTGCAAGGTGGTGAGGACCAGGTGGCCGGTGAGGGAGGCCTCGACGGCCATGCGGGCCGTCTCCCTGTCCCTGATCTCGCCCACCAGGATCACGTCGGGGTCGGCCCGCAGTATGGAGCGCAGGGCGGAGGCGAAGGTGAGGCCGGCCTTGGGGTTGACCTGTATCTGGCTGATGCCCGGCATCTGGTACTCGACGGGGTCCTCGACGGCGATGAGGTTGCGGTCCGGCCCGTTGATGACGTTGAGGGTGGCGTAGAGGGTGGTGGACTTCCCCGAGCCTGTCGGCCCCGTCACCAGGATGGTGCCGTAGGGCTTGCGGTAGGAACGCTCGTAGCGGGCCAGGATGTCGGGCAGGAACCCGAGGCTCTCGAGGTCCTGGATGGCCTGGCCCTTGTCCAGGATCCGCATGACCACTTTCTCCCCGTGGACGGTGGGCAGCGTGGCCACACGCAGGTCGATGTCCCTGCCGTTCACGATCGTGGTGATGCGGCCGTCCTGGGGCACCCGGCGCTCGGCGATGTTGAGGCCCGAGAGCACCTTGATGCGGCTTATGACGCCGTTGCGGATGCTCCGGGGGGCTCGCATCATTTCGTGCAGGACGCCGTCTATGCGGTAGCGGATGCGCAGGTCCTCTGCCCCGGGCTCGACATGGATGTCCGAGGCCCGCAGGTTCACGGCCTGGGCGATCGTCAGGCGCACGAACTTGGCGATGGGCTGGTCGCCGGTGGCCGACGCCAGGGCGGCCAGGTCGTCTTCCTCCTCCTCGCTCATGCTGGCGGCGGAGTCGGCGGCGGCCGAGGCCTCCTGGTCGAAGCGGTAGAGGCGCCCTATGTAGTCGTCGATCTGGCTCCTGGCGGCGAGCACCGGCCGCAGGCCCTGGCTGCCGAGGAGCGATCTCAGGTCGTCGAGGGCCACCAGGTCGTCGGGGTTGGAGACGGCCACCACCACGGCCCGGCCCTCCCTGCCGATGGGCAGGACGTGGTGCCGGCGGGCCAGCGATTCGGGGACCAGGCCTGTGACGCTGTGGTCCACGGCGTAGTCGTTGAGGTCCACGTAGGCCATCCCCACGGTCTCGCTCACCAGGCGGGCCAGGTCGGGCTCAGAGACCATCCCCGAGGTGACCAGGACGCGGGCCAGCGGGCCGCCCTTCTCGGCCTGGACGGCCAGCGCCTCGGTCATCTGGTCCTCGGTGAGCAGGCCCGAGGTGACCACCAGGTCGGCCAGCCGGGGGCGCCTGCTCCCCAGCCGGTTCATGGCGGGGGGACCCGGAGGGCGGAGGGGATGAGGCCTGGCATAGCTGCAGTGGGGATCGGCGCGTTCGGGGCCCTACTGGAGGGGGACTTGGGGACACCCCTCCGCTAGGCGTGCTGGCCCCCTCTCGCGTGATCCGACCCTGGTGTTCCTCCCGGCTCGTGCCGATAGCAATGGTGTGGCACGAGGCTCCCTGCTGCTGGCGCGCCTCGAGTTCGCCTGGCGGGAGCCGGGTGGCTCCTGGCTGGGCCGCCTGCCGGCCTGGGTGGCGGCTCCCACCCTGGCGGCGGTGGCCCTGGAGCTGACGGCAGCCTTCGAGCCCGTGGCGCGGGCCGTGCCGGGTTGGCTCGTGCCGGAGGTGGGCGGGGTGCCGCTGAGCCCGGCGGCCCCCCTCGGCGTCCTGCTCTTCGTGGTGGCGATGAAGCGGGGGAGGGACCAGGTGGGGAGCCGCCCGTTCCTGGTGATGCTGGGCGCCCTGGCGGCGGCGGCCCTGGTCACCTGGCTGGTGGTGACGAGGGGGGACTCGGTCGGCCTGGTTGCCCTGACTGCTGGCGTCGCCAGCGAGGTGGCCGTGTACGGGATCGCCCTCCCCTGGCTGATCTCAAGGGGTCTCCGGCGGTTGGGGGACAAGGGGGTGTGGGCCGGGATGGCCGTGTCGACCCTGGTGTTCGTGCTACTGCCCGGGCACACGGCCCAGTACAGCCTGGCCTCGGCGGGGCCGGTCGCCTTTGCCGCCTTCGGCCTGTTCAGCTGCGTGGTGGCCTGGGAGGTGGAGAGCCCGGTGCCGATCTTCCTCGCCCACCTGGCCATCGACCTCCTCGGCATGGCGGCCTGGGTATCGCCCTCCGTGCGTGTGCTGGCCGCCGTCGGCTCTCCGGGCGCCCTTCTCGCTGCTGGTGGGGTGATGGTGGCCTCACTGTGGAGCCGGTTGGTTACCACCGGTGGATGAGGGCTGATGCCTGGCCCCGGGTTGGCCCCCCCGGCTCCGCAGCTACGCCTCAGCTCCAGTAGTGGGAGGAGATGAGCCGGCTCTGGCGGAGCCGTCCCAGGGCCGCAGTGTGGATCTGGCACACCCTGGACTCGGTGACACCCAGGTCCTCGGCGATGTCCGCATAGCGCCGGCCGTGGAACCAGTGCTCGACGATCACGTAGCGCTCGTTGTCCCGCAGCTTGGAGATGGCCAGGGCGATCGTGGCCGACAGCTCGGCCGCTTCCAGGGCCGCCGAGGGGGCTGTGGCATTGGCATCGGCCAGGGCCTGATGGCCCCAGGGCGACCCGTCGGGCCCGGGTGTGTCCAGCGAGATGGGGGCGGCGGCCATGGCCTGGAGCTGGATGGTCTCCACCTTGTCCGGCGTGGTCTCCATCCGGGCCGCGATCTCCGCCACCGTGGGCTGGCGGTCCAGCTCCATCACGAGACTGTCGGTGGTCGAGTCCAGCAGCTTGACCTGGGCTCGCACCGTGCGCGAGGCGGGGTCCATGGAGCGGAGGTGGTCGATGATGGACCCCCTGATCCTGGGCACGGCCAGGGTGGAGAAGGCGTAGCCGAGGCTGGGGTCGAAGCGCTCGATGGCATCACAGAGGCCGAAGAACCCGAAGGCCTCCAGGTCCTCGAGGTCCACGTAGCGTCCCGGTCCCGGCAGCATGCGGGTGGCGACGGACCTCAGCAGAGGGGCGTAATGGCGGGCCAGGGCATTGCGGTCCGCCACCGAGCGGGAGCTCAGGTAGGCCTCCCACAGGTCGTGGGGATCGCGGTCGGAGGCCGGGTCGACCCGGGGGGCGGCGGCCGGCCCGGTGCCCGTGCCGGGATGCCCGGCCCTCGGGAGGGCCGGCTGCGTCCGGCCCGGTGCCGCCATCACGGCGGTGCTGGGGGCCCCACTCATGGGGAGCCCCCCGACCTCTGGTTCGATGTCAACCTCAACCGACACTGCTGTTCTCCTGACTCCGCCCACTGGCTGGAGCTGGAGGCCCCAGCCGGTCACCGGACCAGCGCCCGATGTCCATCAGCACCATAAGTGGCCGGCCGGACTCCGACAATGCTGTTCGTTCACTCTGGCCCCTTCGGACCCAAAGGTTGCCCAAAGGGGCAAAATCGCCGCTGTTTGCTGAGTTTTGGGCAAGAAGTGGTCAAGTAGACGTTGAGTCACCGCTAAATGTGCCCCTTGAGACGGAGCCCAGTGCCGGGGCAGCTACCAATCGCGTTGGTAGGGCTCAAGGTCCCCACCCTCCGTCCGGGGCGGCTTCAGGGTCCTTGCGGTCGCGCCGAAACAGGGAGTGATGGCCGCCACCGATTTCCTCGGGTCCGGAGGTGGGCCAGAGAACGCGGTCGGTGAGGAAGCTGGGCCTGCACCGCCCCTCGGGGCGGTCTCCCTGGGGGGCCAGGCCGTCAACGAAGGGGTGATGGTCCGGGGCGACCGGTGGTGGGCGGTAGCCGTGCGGGGCCCGGATGAGAAGGTGGTGGTGGCCCGCCGGGAGGTGCCCACCCGGTCGGGAGCCCGGCGCCTTCCTCTCGTCCGGGGGGTTCTGGCCCTGGTGGACTCCTTCACCATCGGCCTGGCTGCCATCAGGCTCTCGACCGCACTGGCCCGGCCTCGTGACCGTCTGCCGAGCCGGGCATCCATGAACCTGGTCCTGGCCGGGGCGGTGGCCTTAAACGTGGCCCTCTTCGTGGTCCTGCCCGGCCTGGCGAGCCAGCAGCTGGTGGGTCGCGCCTCGGGCCACCGGGTGGCCTTCGGCCTGGTGGACGGGGCGGTCCGGGTGGGCGTGTTCGCTGCCTGGCTGGCTGGTGTGCGCATGACCGAGCTGGGCCGGCGGCTGTTCGGCTGGCACGGTGCCGAGCACCAGGTGATCGCGGCCTACGAGGCGGGTGAGGCGCCGGGGTCCCGCCGGTTCCTGGGCCGGGCCGCCACCTGCTCCCCCCGCCATCCCCGCTGCGGCACGAACTTCTTGTTCCTGGTCTTCGTGCTGGTGAGCGTGGGGGACGCCCTCGTGGGAGGGGGAGGGGCGCTGGTCTCCCTGGAGAGGCTGGCCCTACTGCCGGTTACGGCCTCCATCGGCTACGAGCTGATGAAGCTTGCCGGCCGGCGGGCGCGAGGCGTTGGTGACGAGGTGGCGGGGCCGGGAGGGCTTGCTGGCCGCCTGGGCCACCGGGCCCTTGGCCTGCTGGCGGTCCCGGGATTGGCCGCCCAGTACCTCACCACGGCCCCGCCCCGTCCCGACCAGCTGGAGGTGGCCCACTTGGCCCTCCTGGCTGCCCTGGGCCAGGACATCCCCGGGCTGGTTGGCTGATCCCTCCACCGGGCGCCGCCCCTGGTCCGGGCCCCGGAGCCGGGAGCGCAGCCTCGCCCACCAGCCGAACCGGTGCTGGCGGTCCAGCACGGCCAGGTCTGCCTGCCGCTGACGGTCCAGCTCACCAGCCCAGTCCTGGAAGAACCGGGGGTGGCGGCTGGGGTCGACCAGCCGGCCGTGGGTGGCCGGCCGGGGCGGTGCCCCGGGACCTCTCCCCGGGAGGGCCTTCCCGGCGGAGCCGGAGGGAGCCTTCCCCCCGGCCTGGCCGACCCTGGTCGAGCCGGCGGGGGCCACGGTCCCCGGCCTTGGTCGGAGGCGGAGCTCGCTGCCCTGGCGGACCGGTGTCCTGGGAACCGCGTGCGTGCTTGGGGCTGCAGCCGTCATGCCTCTGGTATCGGCGGCGGGGGCCCGCCCCTCGAGCCGAGCCGGGGGCCGCCCTTGAGCCCAACCAGGGCTCGGGCTCAAGCCGAGGGAGCCGGGGCGGACGCCGGCTGGGCGGGGGCGGCGGCCTGGCGGGTCCCGAGGAGCCCCAGCTCCCTCATGCGGACCCGCAGGCTGTGGGCGTTGCTGGAGGCGGACATGGCGTCCTCCAGCTCCACCAAGCCGTCGCGCAGCAGGCCTATCAACGAGGCCTCGAAGGTCTGGCTGCCGTCGAACTCGCTGGAGGCGATGATCTCTTGGACGTCGGCCCATTCCGGGTCGATGATCCACTTGCGGACCCGCTCGTTGGCCACCATCACCTCGACAGCGGGTACCCGCCCGCCCCCCCGTCGCCGGACGAGGCGCTGGCAGATCGTGCCCACCAGGGTCCCCGACAGGGTGAGACGGATCTGGTCCCTCTGATGGGGCGGGAAGAAGCCCACGATCCTGTTGACGGTCTCGGCGGCGTCGATGGTGTGCAGGGTGGAAAGGACCAGGTGACCTGTCTCGGCGGCGGCCAGGGCGACCTCCACGGTCTCGGCATCGCGCATCTCGCCCACCAGGATCACATCGGGGTCCTCCCGCATGGCAGCCCGCAGGGCCGTCGGGAAGTTCAACGCGTCCTCACCGATCTCGCGCTGGTTGACAATGGCCCGCCGGTCCTTGTGCAGCATCTCTATGGGATCCTCGATGGTGAGGATGTGGCACTCGCGGGCCTCGTTGATCTGGTGAACGATGGCGGCCAGGGTCGAGGACTTGCCCGAGCCCGTGGGGCCGGTGGCCAGCAGGAGCCCGCGGTGTCGACGCCCCATGGCGGCGATGACGGGGGGCAGGCCGAGCTCCTCCACCGAGCGGGGCTCGGTGGGGATGGCCCGCAGGACCAGGGACACCGATCCCCTCTGGCGGAAGGCGTTGACCCGGAACCGGGCCAGATTACGGCTCGAGTAGGCGAAGTCGATGTCCGAGCTGGTGGCGAAACGGGCCCCGACGGGGGGTGACATGGCTGCCGCTGCCAGCTGGTCCAGCTCCTCCGAGCTCAGGGGGGAGGCGTCGGGGAGACGGCGCAGGACCCCGTCCACCCGGACGCAGGGTGGCGACCCGGCCTTCAGGTGGAGGTCAGAGCCGCCGATAGCAAGGAGTCGAGCGAGGTAGCCCTCGAGGTCGGTCTTGGACTTGGTCAGTGCCATCGCCGTGGGTATCGGCCCGGCCCCTCCCCGCCTGAAGGCCGCCTCCGCCCGCAGGGATCGATCAGGAAGAAGACGAAGACATGCCCCTCCTCCCCACCTGGTTCAGTGCTGCAGCCGCCGGCGTCACCGGCCTGGTCGTGGGTTCCTTCCTGAACGTCGTCGCCTACCGGCTCCCGGCCGGTAAGTCCCTGGCCAGCCCCGGCTCCAGCTGCCCCCACTGTGCCGCCCCCATCCGGGCGTGGGACAACATACCCGTACTCTCCTGGCTGGTCCTGGGGGGGCGCTGCCGCTCGTGCCGGGCGCCCATCTCGTGGCAGTACCCGGTCGTGGAGCTCATGACAGGAGGGCTCTTCGCGGCGGTGGGGGCCCGCTTCCCGTGGTCGCCCCTGGAGGTGGCGCTCCTCGTCTTCGTAGCGGCGGGAGTGGTGATCGCCGTCATCGACATAAGGGAGCGGGTGATACCCGCCAAGCTGGTGTGGGGAGCCGGGCTGCCGGGCCTCGGGCTGCTGGTCCTCGCCAGTCTCACTGCCGGTACTCCGGGGAGGCTGGGCCTGGCCCTGGGGGGCGGGGCCGCTGCCTTCGGTGCCTTCTACCTGGTCTGGTACCTGCGGCCGGGCGGCATCGGCTTCGGTGACGTGCGCCTGGCAGCCCTGCTCGGGCTCTTCGTCGGTTGGCTGGGGCCCGGCGAGCTGTTCGTGGCCCTCTTCGCCGCCTGCCTGACCGGTGCCGCCGTGGGCGTGCCCTTGGCCCTCATCGGAGGGGGCGGCCGCCGCTTGGCCATACCCTTCGGGCCGTTCCTGATGGTCGGCTCGCTGATAGGCATCTTTGCTGGTCCCCAGCTGGTCCATCTCTGGTTGGGCTGATGGTTGGGCTGAAGCAGCTGAGCCACCCCGCCGGCCGGCGGAGGGACGCTGGCGCGTCGGGACGACTGAGAGCGCTCCAAGGTCCTGCCGGCTGGCCCGCAGCGAGGAAGGGACCAACTCGCCACCAGACCGTACAGTCCTCCGGCCCGGCCGCCGATACCAGGGCCACAGGCTCCAGTTCGTAAGGAGGAAGCGAGTGCCCGCCTTTCCGCAGAACGGGTCGGCCGCCACAGTGGCGCTGCTAGACCACATACCGCCGGTCCAGGAGGCCCCTGCCCGGGTCCAGGTGGAGTGGGACTCCGTGGTCCTTGTCACCAGGGACAGCCGGGGCTCGGAGCGCCTCGTCGAGGGGCTGCGGCTGGTGCTCGACCACAGGGGCATAGGCATCCAGCGGGGTGACCGCTCCTTGGTCCATCGGCTCGGGTGGGACGAGGTGGTGACCTTCCGTGCCCACCCTCCCGCAGGGGGCCTGGACCGAGGGGTGATCCTGGACATCGAGGCCGAGTTCAAGGTCCACCGTTTCGTGCTCACGAGCGAGAGCGTGGTGGCGTGGGTCCTGGACGCCCTGGCTGTCGTCGTGCGCCGCCACTATCCGGGGGGAGCGTCCGGGATCACGGTTCCCGCTATCCCGGTGGAGCAGGCCGCCCCGGCCTTGCACGATCCGGGGGAGCTGGGCTCCGTCGGTGCGTCGGTTCCGGACCTTGAGCCCGGGAGCGGCGCTGGGACGACCGAGGTCCCCGGCCTCTCCCGGCCCCGAGGGTGGGCCCGTCGGCCCCTGCGGCTGCGCCGCCGGCCCCCGGTCGCCGGAGACGAGACGCCTGTGGGGGCCGAGGAGCCGGGGCAGCCGTCCGAGGAATGGGCGGCAGATGGCGCCGAGCAGGTGGATGCCCCCATCCCGCTCCGCCGCCCGGTACCCGTCGAGGCCGGCGGTGAGCAGCGCCGGAGCACGGCCCTGCGCCCGCTGCTGTTCCTGCTGGTCGGGCTCCTGGTGGTGGTGGCTGCACTGGCCTTCGCCCAGGTGGAGGGGTTCGTGCACGTCCTGCCCCACTCGCTCGGAGCCGTCGGCTCCTATCGCCACTTCACCCTGCTGCGCTGAGAAGGCCCAGCTCGTCCAGAAGGGAAGCTGCGTGAAGGCTCGAGGCAGGGGCGGGCGCGCCCTGGTGGGGGGAGTCCTGGCGGCGCTGGTGGCCGCCGCCCCGGCCTTCCTCGCCCAGAGCCCGGCCGGCGCCTCCCCCCTGGCGGCAGCGGGGCCGCCGCCGTCTCGCACGGGGTCGCTCCTCTCCGAGGTGGCCGGGCCCGGCCTCGCCCTGTCCGCAGTCAGCCTCCGCCCGGCTGGAGCAAACGGGGAGGCCAAGCCGAGAGGGGTCCTCTTCGCCAGGCCCTACACGCGCGCTGCCCTGGTCAGGGCGGAGAGGGCCGCGGCCCGGGCGGCCGCCGGCCTCCAGTCGGCCTCCAGGACCGTGGCCACCCTCACCTCGGAGGAGCACCGTGACCTGGCTGCCTTGCGCACCATGGCTGGGAAGCCGGCGACCGGAGCAGCCCCGATCACGTCGCAGCCGGGCGGGGGGCTGTTCGGCGCACCGGGCACCACCGGCACCGCTGGCCGGAGCTTGTCGACCATGCCGTCCTTCGGCCTCCAGACCCGCTTGGCGCGGGACTCCGCTGACCTGGCGGAGGCCCGCCTGGCCCTGGCCGAGCGGGTAAGCGAGGCCGAGCAGGCCCTGGCCGTACTCAGCCTGGTCCGCCTGACCGCCCCCGTCGCCGGTCTCCATGTTCCCCCGAACCTCGGGATACCGACGGTCGTATATGACGCCTACGTCAACGCGGCCAGGGAGATGGCGCACTACGACCCCTCGTGCCACCTGTCCTGGCAGGACGTCGCCGCTCTGGGCCGTATCGAGTCTGACCACGCCCGCTATGCCAACACCAGCATCGCTGCCAACGGGGACACGTACCCTTCCATCCTCGGCCCAGCCCTCAACGGGACCGGTGGCAATGGGACCTATCGGATACCGGCCGGCATCACCTGGGACGGGCCAGGACCCTGGGAGCGGGCCGTGGGCCCCATGCAGTTCCTGCCCACCACCTGGCTTGCCATCCGGCCCCTGATGCCTCCCCTACCCCGAGGGGTCCCCGCCGACCCCAACAACGTCTATGCCGCCACCCTGGCGGCAGGGACCTACCTCTGCCTGTCGGCGGGCCCCGCCGGGATGGGATCCCTGTCGGGCATCATGGCCGCCTACTACTCCTACAACCACTCCGCCAGCTACGTCGCCGAGGCCCTTGCCAACGCCCTCGCCTATGGGGCCACGATCACCCCTGCCCCAACGACGGCTGACCTCAACCCTCCGGCACCGTCCAGCCCGCCGCCTGTGCCGCCCAGGTCCCAGCGACGCCCGCCGGCCGGCCCGAAGGCCAAGGCCACCCCCACGACCAAGCCCCCGGCCACCACCCCCACGACCAAGCCCACGACCAAGCCCCCGGCCACCACCCCCACGACCAAGCCCCCGGCCACCACCCCCACGACCAAGCGCCCGGCCCCCACAACCTCCGCTGGCTCGGGCGGCTCCTAAGTCAGACCGTCAGTCTCCGCCGCCTCCCGCAGCTGGGCCAGGCTACGGGCCAGAAGCCGGGAGACGTGCATCTGGCTGATGCCCAGCCGGGCGGCGATGTCGGACTGGGTCAAGCCCTCGAAGAAGCGCAGGTGCAGGATCAGCTGCTGGCGATGGGGCAGCTTGGCTATGAGCGGGGAGAGCGTGGCTCTGTGCTCGGCCCCGGTGAACTCGGGGTCCTCCTCGCCCAGCCGGGAGGCGAGGGCCTCGGCTTCCTCCGGGCCGGTGCCGGGGGCGTCCAGCGAGGCGAAGCGGTAGGCCTGGCCGGCCTCCAGGGCCTCCAGCACCTCCTCCTCGCTGACCCTGGTCTCCTGGGCCAGCTCGGAGATGGTGGGGGAGCGGCCCCTCTCCTGAGAGAGCGCCGAGATGGCCTGGCCCAGGCGCAGGTACAGCTCCTGCATGCGCCGGGGTGCTCGCACCGCCCAGCCCTTGTCCCGGAAGTGCCGCTTGAGCTCGCCAGCAATGGTGTGGGTGGCGTAGGTGGAGAACTCCACCCCCCGGTCGGGGTCGTAGCGGTCCACGGCCTTGAGCAGGGCGACCGAGGCCACCTGGATGAGGTCGTCCAGGGGCTCGCCGCGGTTGGCGAAGCGCCGGGCGAGGTACTCGGCCAGCCCGAGGTGGGCTTCGATGAGCTCCCGGCGGACGGCCTGGTCCCGGGTCTCTGAGAACTCGCTGAACTTGGCCTTCAACTCCTCCCGTCGGGAGACGTCGAAGCTCACCCCGCTCGGACCTTGCGCAGCCATATGCTCGGACGCTCGCCGGCGGGACGCACGGCATGGTCGTCCACCAGGGCGGCAAGGATCTGGTCACCCAGGTCGCTCAATGAGGGGGCCACCGCGGATCCGGACCCCAGCAGGGTCCCCTCGACCTCGATGGTCTTGTCCGTGACGGTGTAACGGACCTCGAGCGTTCCCATGCGCCCGTCCGCCCCGACCAGGGCGAAGCACAGCTCGTCCAGGGCCAGGCGGAGGTCCTCCACCTCGTCGTAGGTGAACCCCAGGCGGCTGGCCAGGCCGCTACCGGTGATGCGGGCCAACCGCAGGTACTCGGGCGTGGCAGGCACGCTGAGGCGAACCTCCTCGGCCCCGTCGCCTGCTGCCATGCCAGCTTCGTCCTCCACTTGGAGTGCCTTCCTCCTGGTCTGACCCGCCCCGTACGGCGGACCCCGCGCCTGCCCGCGGCCTCTCCCTCCAGGCTAGAGGGAGACGGCCCGGCCCCCGCTGGCCTCCCCGGGCCGCGTTGCGCCCCCCGGTTGGTGAGGATGGGGGCCGGTCGGGGAGAATCGGATCATGAACGTCGCTGTCTGCGTCAAGCAGATCCCGGATCCGGCCGCTCCCGGTGAGCTGGACCCCTCCACGCTCACCCTCAAGCGGGACGGCAAGCTCATCCTGGACGACTCCGATTCCTACGGGGTGGAGATGGCCCTCCAGCTCGCCGACCAGGCCGGTGGAGGCGAGGTCACCCTGGTCTCCATGGCACCCAGGGGTGAGACAGGCGGCCTGAGGACGGCCCTCGCCATGGGTGCGGCCAAGGCCATCCTCGTGAGCGACGACGCACTGGCCGGCTCGGACGCCTTGGGCACGGCCAAGGTGCTGGCCGCGGCCATCAAGCGCATCTCCCCCGACCTGGTGGTGGCCGCCACCGAGTCGACCGATGGCTACACCGGGACCACCCCGGCCCAGGTGGCCGAACTGCTGGGGATGCCGTCGGTGACCTTTGCCAACAAGATCGAGGTGGCCGACGGGGCGGTTAGGGTCCACCGCCAGACGGAGGCCGGCTATGACGAGGTGGAGTGCCCGCTGCCGGCGCTCGTCACGGTGACGGCCGGGGTGGTCGAGCCCCGCTACCCCTCCTTCAAGGGCATCATGGCCGCCAAGAGCAAGCCCATCGAGGAGCTCAAGGTGGCCGACCTCGGGCTGGACCCCACCCAGGTGGGGGCGGCCGGTGCCCGCCAGGAGATGGTGTCGGTCGAGGAGGCCGAGGAGCGCCAGGCCGGCGAGGTGGTGGTCGACGAGGGCGACGCCCACGAGCGGATCATCGCCTTCCTCGAGCAGCTCAAGGTGATCTAGCCCTCCATCCGGGCCGCCCTCTCGTACGAACGGAGTGTGACATACATGGGTGTAGACAAGATCTGGGTCCTGGCCGAGTCGGTGGAGGGTGTCCCCACCGCCACGACGCTGGAGCTGCTGGCCGCGGCCCGCTCCCTGGGTTCGACCGTGGAGGCCTTCACCTGGGGTCCTGACACTGAGTCCCTGGCCCCGGTGCTGGGGGCCCACGGGGCCACGAGGGCCTACACGGTGGGAGACGTTTCCCCCGGTCTGCCCGGGGCCCCGGTGGCCGCTGCCATGGCCGCCCAGGTCCAGGCGGGGAACGCCCCCGACATGGTCCTGGTGGCGACCACCTACGACGGGCGGGATGTGGCCGGGCGGCTTTCGGCGCGCCTCGACCGGCCGGTGCTCACCAACGTCGTGAACCTCACCGTGGAGGACGGGGTCCCCACCTCCCACCATGCCATCTTCGGCGGGACGCAGGTGGCCAAGGCTCGTTTCACCGGCCCTGGACCGGCCATATTCGTGGTCCGGGCCAAGTCCTTCGTCCCCGAGGAGACCGGCGGGGGGCCCGCCGAGGTGGTGACGGTGGAGGTGCCGGACCTGGGGCGGGCCAACGACGCCCGGGTGCTGGAGCGTCATGTCGAGGAGCGTGCCGGCCCCAAGCTCGACGAGGCCGACGTGGTGGTGTCGGGGGGAAGGGGGCTGGGCCAGCCCGACAACTACGCCATGGTGGAGGAGCTGGCCCGCCTGCTCCATGGTGCACCCGGGGCCTCGCGGGCGATCGTGGACGCCGGTTGGGTCCCCTACGCCTACCAGGTGGGCCAGACGGGCAAGACCGTGAAGCCCACCTTGTACGTGGCCTGCGGGATCTCCGGGGCCACCCAGCACATGGTGGGGATGAAGGGGGCCAAGAACATCATCGCCATTAACAAGGACCAGGAGGCGCCCATCTTCGGCATCGCCGACCTCGGCGTGGTGGGCGATGTGCACAAGGTGCTTCCCAGGCTGATCGACGCCCTGAAGGCGAGGTCCTAGGGCCTCCCAACCGACCAGGCCCAACCGGAAGTGGCCGGGCGGGGGGCTGGCGGGCTCAGACCGGGGGCCAGGGGTAAGCCCGCCGGTCGGCCCGGGGGGCGGGGAACCGCCGGCGGGACAAGAGGGCGGAGGCCCGGCGCAGCAGGGCCTCCGCCTCCTCCGGAGTGAGCACCTCCTCGAGGGCCGGGGGCAGCTCTTGGCACAGCCTCTCCACGTCTGCGCAAAGGTGGGAGGGCACGGGGTCGCCGGCGAAGTCCCAGATCACCGTGCGCAGCTTGGGCTCGGTGTGGAAGGACAGCCCGTTGTCGATGGCCCAGATCCGCCCGTCCTCCCCGAGGAGGCAATGGCCGCTCTTGCGGTCGGCGTTGTTGGCGAGCAGGTCGAAGGCGCACACGGCCCGGAGAGCGGCGTGGTGGGCGGGCACCTCGATCAGGGTGAAGTAGTGCTGGGTGAAGTCCGCCGGTACGAAGCGCTGCAGCGAGCCGGTCCCGAGGGGGGCATCGTGGCGGGTCACCGTCTCGGGGACGAGCCCCCAGCCCAGCGCCTCGGACAGCCGGTAGGCGGCCACCTCGCGCCGGAAGAGCCCGTCAGGGAAGTCCCAGAGCAGCCGCTCGCCCCGGTGGGGCTTGTACACCGCGGGGAGAACCACCTCTCCCGCTGTGCAGGCGACCAGGAACGTGTGGTTGCTGCTCCAGGGCATGCGGCCCCGGATGTCCACCTCGCCCCGGGACAGGACCTCGAGGGCTTGGCCCGGATCTAGAGCTTGGGCGGGCGGAATCCGTTGGTCCTCGGGCACGCGTGTCCTGCCGGGTCGAGCGGGTACCCGCACAGCGGGCAGGGGGGGCGGCCGGCTACCACCAGCTGGGTCCCCCGGATGGCCAGGGCGGCCACCTGCTCCCGGCTGGCGCCGAAGCGGGCGGTGGCCCCCACCTCGTCCTCGCTCACCGCCTCCTCGGCTACCAGCACCACCCGATCTTCGTCCTCGTCGTAGGAGAGGCCCAGCGTGCCCACGACCCAAGCCGGGTCATGAGGCTCCTCCAGCTCCAGCTCCTCGGGTAGGTGGCCCGGAGGGGGCAGCTCCTCGAGGAGCTTGCCCAGGTACTGGGCCAGGGCCGCTACCTGGGCCTTTTCCATCTTGAGGGTGAGCACCTCGGCCCCCTGGCGAGCCTGGAGCAGGAACGTCCGCTGCCCCGGGGGACCCAGGGTGGCCACCGTTATCCGGTCCACGGCGGGCATCTCGTGGGACTCGCTCACCCTTCCCTCCTGCTAGGGCCCCAGCTCGCCCAGAGAGCTGATGGAGTTGACCGCCAGCACCCTCGGGCCCGTCTCCCCGTAGGCAATGGCAGTCACCGAGGCGGGGCTTATGGCGATGCGCTGGAACAGGTCGAGGTGCGTCCCCAGGGCCTGGGCCACCACGGCCTTGATCGGGTCGGCGTGCGACACGGCCACCACGGCGGCCCCCCGGTGGCGGGAGAGCAGGCGCTCCACGGCGCCCACCGCCCGGGCCTGCATCTCCAGGAAGGACTCCCCGCCTGGGAACCGGAAGCCGCTGGGCCAGCTCTGCACCGCCTTCCACTCGGGCCGGCGGGCCAGGGCCTTGAGCTCGGCGCCTGTCCACTCCCCGAAGTCGCACTCGGTGAGGCCCCTTTCCACCGTGACGGGCAGGCCCAGGGCCTCGGCGATGGGGCCGGCCGTCTCCCTGGCCCGCTCCATGGGTGAGGAGTACACGGCCTCGAACCGGGGCGGCTCCGGCCTGCCCCTGGCCCGCCGGGCCGCAGGGCGGTCCGGCCCGGAGGCGAAGGCTGCGATCCGCTCGGCGGTGGCCTTGGCCTGGGTCACCCCCTCCTCGGCCAGGTGGAGCCCCCGGGCCCGGCCGGGCAGCACCTGGCCCGTGGTGGGGGTGCGGGCATGGCGGACCAGGAGGACCAGGGTGGGGGAAGGGGCGCTGGAGCGCGTGGCCATGGCCCAACCAACGTTAGTGTCCGCCCGGTGACCACCCCTACCCCGGCCGCCCTGGCCGCCCTCGCCGAGGAGGTGGTGAGCTGCCGGGCCTGCCCCCGCCTGGTGGCCTGGAGGGAGCAGGTGGCGAGGGAGAAGCGGGCCTCCTTTGCCGGCGAGGAGTACTGGGGCCGGCCCGTGCCTGGCTTCGGGGATCCCGCCGCCCGTCTGCTCATAGTGGGCCTGGCTCCGGCCGCCCACGGTGGCAACCGCACGGGGCGGGTCTTCACCGGGGACCGGTCCGGCGACTGGCTCTTCAGCGCCCTGTACCGGGCCGGCTATGCCAACCAGCCGACGAGCGAGGCGAGGGATGACGGCCTGCGCCTGGACGGGGCCTACGTGACGGCCAGCGTGCGCTGTGCCCCCCCCGGCAACCGGCCCACCGTGACCGAGCGGGATGCCTGCCTGCCCTACCTGGCCCGGGAGATCGAGCTTTTGAGGCGGGTCCGGGTCATGGTGGCCCTGGGGGGCTTCGCCTACCAGGTGCTGGCCCGCCTCCTTCCCCTGCGGCCGCGCCCGGCGTTCGGCCACGGCGTGGAGGTGCCCACCACCGATGGGCGCACGGTGATCTGCTCCTACCATCCGAGCCAGCAGAACACCTTCACCGGAAGGCTCACCCAGGCCATGTTCGACGCCGTGCTGGCCCGGGCCCGGGCCCTGTCGGCCTCGACCCAGGAGGAGGGGAGGCGAAATGGCCGCCGGTGACCTCCCGCCGGCCGTTCTCTCAGGCCCCGACCCTGGGGGGCAGTAGCCGGGGCTCGGGGACCGCCGTCTCCGGCCAGCGCCTCCTGCTCGACCGCGACAGCTTGCGCAGCAGGGCGATGGCGCCAGGGTCGTCGTCCCCCGGGCGGACCTCGATGGCCTTGTCGGCCAGCATCCCCTCCATCACCTCCCGGCCCCGGTCGGTGCGGACCAGGGTGAGCGTCCAGTCGTTGAAGGCGCCGATGCCCCCGGTCGAGATGTCGGCATGCTCGGCGGCGAAGTCGGGGCAGGCCTTGCACCCCTCCCTCGTCCAGGCGTGGGCCTCCTTCAGGGGGACCTCGTGGTAGCTGCCGTCCCGCATCCAGATCTGGATGACCCCCTTGATGTTCATCTTCACCATGTCCTGGCGGGCCAGCCCGTAGCGCCCCTCGAACAGCTCGGGGAAGATGGAGTCCTCGAAGGTCTTGGAACAGAGAAGCCCGATGTTGAGAGCGAAGCGCCGCGCCACCTTGCCGGCCCGCCGCGCCGACATGACGGGGGGAACGGAGGCCTGGCAGCTCATGCCCACCAGGCCGATCCGCTCGCAGCCGGCGGCCACGGCGTCAGGGTAGGCCAGGGTGTTGGCGGAGTACGTGTAGCGAGAACCGGCACCGGCCAGGACCTCCTCCCTGGTGCGGGCCAACCCCGGCACCGCCTTCCAGGATCTTCCGTCGCCCTCCAGGTAGGAGACCAGGGCGGCGTCGATCACGCCGTTCTCCAGGGCCCAGATGAGCATGGCCGACACCAGGCCGCCGTCCTGGCCCACCTCCTGGACGGCGGGGTCGGTGGCCCGGGCCAGCACGATGTCCTTCGAGATCCCCTCCACCTCAGCCGCCTCCCTCGGCCGGCCGAACAGGGCCGTGTCGATCTCGGGCTCCCACGCCCGGAACCGGGGACAGGCCCGCGTGCAGAGAGTGCACCCTCTCTCGCCATGGGTGCAGTTGTCGGAGCCACCTGCCTCCTCCACCTTCCAGGGGCGGTAGGTGTCGGTGTGGTCGTACTTGAGGACGTCGTAGGGGCAGGCCAGCACACAGCCGGCACAGCCGGTGCAGAGCCCGGAGGTGACGACCTCCCGGAACAGGTGGGCCCAGTGGGGCTTCTCGGGCGGCATCGGCTCAACTCTAGTGAAGCCGGGTGGCACCCTGGGGAGGCGGTAGGGTCCGGGCCCGGTGCCCGAGCTGCCCGAGGTGGAGGCCTACCGCCGGCTGGCGGAGAGGGCTGTCGGGCGGACGGTGGCGGAGGTGGGGGCCCCGGACGCCTGGTACGTGAAGGGACGGACCGGGCCCGGGGAGCTACGGGGCGCCCTGGTGGGGCGGGAGGTGGTGGCCGCTCGGCGGACCGGCAAGCTCCTGCTCCTGGACACCCGGGCCGGCCCCACCCTGGGGCTCAGGTTCGGTATGACCGGGCGTCTCGTCATGGATGGGCGACCGGGGGTGGAGCGCCTTCTCTACTCCAGCGAGCGTCAGGAGCTGCGATGGTGCCGGTTCTGGCTGGGCTTCTCCGGCGGAGGGCAGCTGGTGGTCCAGGACCCCCGCCGGCTGGGAGGGGTCGAGCTGGACCCCGACGAGGGCAGGCTCGGCCCGGATGCCACCAGGATCGGGCTGGCCGAGCTCCGTGCCGCCCTCGGTACCAGCCGGGTCGCCCTGAAGGCCCGGCTCATGGACCAGGCCCGCATCGCCGGCGTGGGCAACCTGATCGCCGACGAGTTGCTGTGGCGGGCGGGCCTGGACCCCCGCAGGCCGGCGGGCTCGCTCTCGGCCGCCGAGAGCCGCCGCCTCCACCGGAGCCTTCGCTCCGGCCTGGCCCTGTTGATGGAACGAGGGGGGTCCCACACCGGCGACCTGCAAGCCGAACGCCGGGCTGGCGGGCGCTGTCCCAGGGACGGGTTCGCCTTGCAGCGGGCCACGGTGGGAGGGAGGACCACCTGGTGGTGCCCCCGCCACCAGCTCTAGGACCGCCCGCCGGCCCTCAGTGGCGGAGCGGTATCCGCTGGTCCAGGAGGACCTCGAGGTTCCCCAGGGCCTGGCGGACGGTCCAGCCTGTCGAGGGGCTGTGCTGATGGGGGATCCCCTCCAGCACCAGGAGGTGGTGGAGGTCAGCGTCGAGGGACGCCTTCCCGGGGCCGAAGGTGGCGATCCGTACCCGGCCCTTGGGGCTCAGGAAATAGAGGGCATCGTTGTGGCGCACGGCGTAGCTGGCGGGCTGGCCCGTCTGCCAGTCCCTGGTCGTGGCGCCCGGGGCCACCCGCTCGTGGGAGATGCCGAGGAACCGCCACAGCCGGTACACGTTGGACGGGCTGCCGGTGAGAAGGGGCCAGGATATGCCGGTCACCTGGGAGAAGGACCGGAGGCGGGCCGGGGTGTCGAGGGAGGGGTCCAGGCTGACTTGGACAATGGCCACCCGGCCGCCCAGGCCGGCCTGGGTCACGTAGTGCTGGACCCGCTCGAGGGCGGCGATGGTATAGGGGCAGGTCCCGGTGCACTCGCTGAGCACGGGGGCCAGGACCACCACCTTGCCCCGGTAGGCGAGCAGCGAGGTGGGCGCCCCGCTCTCGCTGGTCAGGGGGACATAGGGGAGGGGGCGGTCCTGGCGCAGCCCGGTGACGGTCACGGGTGGGGCGCTGCCCAGGTGCCTGTTGCCCCGCGCCCTCACCAAGAGGAAGATGCCGATGATCACAGCCACCAGCAATACGACCATCGCCACCTGGAAGCGCCAGGCCTGGCGACGGTCTGCCTCCAGGCGCTCCCGGCTCCAACGGGGGAGCTGGGCCGCAGGCGACGGGCGGCGGTTGCCGATCATGGCCGGTCGCCAGCCGGGGGACGGGGCGGCTGGCCGACGGGTCGGGGCGAGGGGGCAGGCCCGCCAACCGTTCGGGGGGCACTCACGGGATGCCCGGCGGCGGCCATGGCGGCCCGGTAGGCAGCCAGCTGCGCCTCGTAGGCGCCGGTCTCGACCATCCGCCGGCTCTCGCGTTGCGAGCGGCGCTCCTCGTGGCGAGCCCACTGCACGGCGATGATGAGGAGGGCGGTGGCATGGCCCATGCCCTCCATGACCCACAGGATGGCCCCACCGGTGTGGATGTCGGCCACGGTGTGGGCGGGGGAGAGGGTCCGGCTGGTCGAGATGAGGGCCACGCCCAGGAAGGAGGCGAAGGGGATGCCGAGGAAGACATAGAAGAGCCGGATCGGGTAGGGCATCTGCCAGCGGGAGCGGTCCACGCCCACCACCGGCATCCAGTAGAGGACACCGGCGACGAGGAACTCCAGGTGGCTCAGGTCGTGCACCAGGGGGTGGCGCAGCGTGTAGGCGTAGATGGGGGTGAGGAAGTAGGCGTACATGGACCCGAAGCCGAGGACCCAGGACACCCCGGGGAAGGTGAGGAGCTGGACCGGAGAGCTGTTGAGCACGCGCAGGGCCCGGGTCTGGGTCGAGCGGCTGCCGGCCTGCAGCAGCAGCGTCACGGGCGCCGACAGGGCGATCAGCGCTCCTGCCGCCATCATCAGCAGCAGGTGCTGGATGACGTGCATGTAGAAGGTCCGGTCGTCGTAGGCGGCCACGCCGGAGTTGACGGCAATGACCACCACGGCCATGGCGCCCAGGAAGGCGGCCGTCCTCCAAGGGTTCCAGCGGTGGCCCCGCCTGGCCAGCCGCCGGACGCCCGCTACGTAGGCGGCGGCGCAGGCCAGGGTTACGGCCAGGGCCACCAGGGCCAGGGGCTCGAGCTGCCAGCCGAGCAGCAGGACCCGCGTCGTGACCGGCGGCGAAGGACCGGGGCCCGGTGTGGCGAGGGAAGCAGGCAGCGTGGCTAGGCAGCAGGCCACGAGCTATGAGGGTAGGGGCTCGGGCCCACCGTCATGCAGTCGGCGGGCGCCGGCCGGTGGCTCAGGTGCGGCCTGCGGCCCGCACGGTGTGAGGTGGCGCCTGCCGGGGCGGGGGCCGGCGGGCCAGGGCCGCCTCCACGGCCGGGCCCAGGCGCTCGGCCTTGGCCGCCTCCCGGACCGGCTCCTCGTCGTGGAGCTCGGGCATGACCTCCTGGGCGAAGAGCTCCATCGACTCGCAGATGTGATCGTGGTGGTTGCGGCCGGCCTGGCTCACGAAGACCACCTGGTCGACGCCGGCATCGGCGTACCCCCTCAGCAGGTCCCGGATCTGGCGGGGCGTCCCGATCGCCCCCCGCAGGGACCCGAGGCCTTGCTCCAGGAGCTGGGCCCCGAGGATCTGGCCCGTCCTGGCGGCTACCTGGCGGTCGAAGCCCCAGCCCGAGCGGTTGGCCTGGAACTCGGACCACAGGTCGGTCCGCCCCGGCTGGTGGCTGCCGAACACGTAGTAGTGGGCGAGGGAGTACCCGAAGAAGTGCCCGCCGTCCAAGCCCCGCTCGATGGCCGTCTCCTCGTCGCGGTGGCACATGAAGGGCAGCACCACGGCCAGGTTGGGGTTGACGGAGAAGCCGGCGGGTACGCACTCGGCCGAGGCCAGGGTGGCGTAGTAGTCGTCGACCCACACCTTGGCCTCCGAGGGCTCCACGAAGGAGAACGAGAGGGCTCCGAGGCCCTTGGTGGCGGCCAGATGGATGGTGTCGCGCCGTGAGCAGGCCACCCACAGGGGCGGGTGCGGGCGCTGCAGAGGCTTGGGGACCACGTTGCGGGGGGGCATCTGGAGGTAGGCCCCGTCGTAGCCGGCGAAGGGCTCCTCGACGAACATGCGGGTCAGGGCGTCGAGCGCCTCCGCCCAGCGGGCCCGCTTCTCCTCCCTGGCCACGCCGAACCCCGCCAGCTCCACCTCGGAGGAGGTCTCCCCGGTGCCCAGCTCCACCCGTCCGTCGGAGATGAGGTCCAAGGTGGCTGCCCTCTCGGCCACCCGGGCCGGATGGTTGTACGGGTGGGGCAGGGCGACGATCCCGTGGCCGATGCGGATGCGGCGGGTGCGCTGGCTCACCGCCCCCAGGAAGACCTCCGGGGCGGAGGAGTGGGAGTACTCCTCCAGGAAATGGTGCTCGACCTCCCATACGTGGTCGATGCCGAGGCGATCAGCCAGCTCGACCTGCTCCAGGGCCTCCCGGAGGAGCCGGTGCTCGTCCCCCTCGTGCCAGGGCCTCGGGAGCTGGTGCTCGTAGAAGATTCCGAACTTCACCGGGACACCACTGGCACGACGGTGATTGTGTGCGGGCGGGCCGGTGCCGGTCAAGGCCTGCGGGAGGCCGTGGGGGGAGGGGGAGGAACCATTTCGCCTATAATCTGGTCGTATAACTGGCGAAATTGCCCTGTCGACATCCCGCGCGAAAGAAGGCATGACTACTACGTTCAACCAGCTGGGTCTGACGGCCGAGCTGGTATCGGCCCTCGAGGAGCAGGGCATCACCCACCCCTTCCCGATCCAGGGCCTCACCATCCCCGACGGCCTGGCCGGGCGTGACGTGTGCGGCAAGGCCAAGACCGGGTCGGGCAAGACCTTGGCCTTCGGCCTCCCCTTGCTGCAACGGCTCCAAGGCGCCGAGCGGGCCCCGTCCCGTCACCCCCGGGCCCTCGTCCTGGTGCCCACCCGGGAGCTGGCCACCCAGGTGGGATCGGTGCTGCGCCCGTTGGGCCAGAAGGTGGGCCGGCGGGTTCTCACCGTGTACGGAGGCGTGCCCATGGACAGCCAGGTGGCCAGCCTGCGCAAGGGGGTGGACGTCGTGGTGGCCACGCCCGGGCGCCTCATCGACTTGGAGGAGCGGGGGGAGTGCTCGTTGGCCGAGGTCTCGACCCTGGTCATCGACGAGGCCGACCGCATGGCCGACATGGGGTTCATCCCGCAGGTGGAGTGGATCCTGCGCCGGGTGGGCGGTGAGCACCAGACCATGCTGTTCTCCGCCACCTTGGACAGCGATGTGCGCTACCTGGTCCGCAACTACCTGCGGGACCCGGTGCGTCACGAGGTCTCCTCACCCCAGCCCACGGTTGAGGAGATGGAGCACCGGTTCCTGGCCGTGCACCAGATGGACAAGGCTCGCGTGGCGGCGGCCATCGCCCGGGGCGGCTACAAGACCCTTCTCTTCGTGCGGACCAAGCGGGGAGCGGACCGCTTGGCCGGCCAGTTGCGCCAGGAAGGGGTGAAGGCGGCCGCCATCCACGGCGACCTGCGCCAGTCGGCGAGGGAGAGGGCGCTGGCGGACTTCGCCCGGGGCAAGCTGGCGGCGCTGGTGGCCACGGACGTGGCTGCCAGGGGGCTCGACATCGAGGCGGTGGACGTGGTGGTGCACTACGACCCCCCCGAGGACCACAAGTCCTACCTTCACCGTTCCGGGCGAACGGCGCGAGCCGGCGAGAGGGGCGTGGTGGCCACGTTGGTGCTGTGGGACCAGCGGGCCGAGGTGGAGCGCATCCAGCGTCGGCTGGGCCTCCAGCTGCCCATCGTGGAGGTCTTCTCCAACGACCCCAGGCTGGGGGAGCTGGCCAAGTGGCGTCCCCAGGAGGACGCCGCCTAGGCGATCACCGGCGGGCCCCCGGTAGGGTGGCGGGCCGTGCTCCCCGACGACCAGGTTGACCGGGCGCTGGCGGTCTTCGCCCATCCCGACGACATCGACTTCGGCGCCGCCGGCACGGTGGCCCGCTGGGTGGAGGCGGGCACGAAGGTCACCTATGCGGTGGTGACAGACGGAGACGCCGGGGGGTTCGACCCTGCCGTGGCCAGGGAGGAGATCCCCCGTATCAGGAGGGCCGAGCAGCAGGAGGCGGCGGCTGAGCTGGGCGTCTCGGAGGTGGTCTTCCTGGGTTACCCCGACGGCAGGCTGAGCCCGTCCCTGGACCTGCGCCGCGACATCGCCCGCCTTGTCCGCCAGGTCAGGCCCCAGCGGGTCCTCACCCAGTCACCCCTGCGCAACCTGGACCGCATATACGCCAGCCACCCCGATCACCTGGCCACGGGCGAGGCGACGCTTTGCGCCGTGTACCCGGATGCCCGGAACCAGTTCGCCCACCCCGAGCTGGCAGCCGAGGGCCTGGCCGCCCACGTGGTCCCCGAGGTGTGGCTGATGGGAGGCCCCCCCGAGGGCCAGTGGGCCGATTCGGTGGGCTACGGGATGGTGGCGGTGGACGTCACCGATGTGGTGGACCGCAAGCTGGCCGCCTTGCGCAGGCACGTCAGCCAGATGGTCGAGATCGACGACCTGAGCGGCATGATCAAGGGCTGGCTGGGCTCGGTCGCGGCGGCGGCTGGCCTGCCCGACGGACGCCTGGCAGAGGCGTTCCGGGTCGTCGACACCCGGTAGCGCCGGCTCCTTCGGGGGGGTCAGCCCTCCCGGGCCTGGAAGTCGGCCCAGGTCCCCGCCAGCCCCTCCCGCAGCTCCACGGTGGGTTGGAAGCCGTAGGAGCGGGCCCGGGAGGTATCGACCACCACAGCCGCCATCTCTCCCGGCTTGGGGTCCACGTGGGTGGCGGGTATGGCCCGGCCCGTCACCTGACGGGCCGCCTCCAGCAGCTCCAGCACGGAGGTGGAGTGCCCGGTGCCCACCACCAGCGGGCCCGGCTCGGGGATCTTGGCCGCCAGCAGCAGGGCCTGCACGGCATCCGACACGTGCAGGTAGTCCCTCTTCTGGAGACCGTCCCCGTATATGGAGAGGACCCCCCCCGAGAGGGCGGCGCGCATGAGGCGGGGGATGACCGAGTCCTTGCCGCCCATGCCCGGCCCGTAGATGTTGGTGAGGCGGACCGCGCAGGTGCCCATCCCGTAAGCCCCGGCGTAGGCGCTGGCCAGCATCTCCCCGGCCGCCTTCGTGCCCCCGTAGGGGGTGAGGGGGCGCAAGGGGGTCGTCTCGGAGATGGCGGTGGTGGCCGGGTCGGCACCGTTGAGGCCACCCCCCACCACGGCGTTGGTGGAGGCCAGGACAAAATGCGACACCCCGACGGCCCGGGCGCGCTCCAGGAGGGCCGCCGTCATGGCCACGTTGGTCTCGTAGACCTCCTGGGGCCGCTGCACCGACCCGAGGACCGAGGTCATGGCGGCCAGGTGGTAGACGACCTCGGTCCCTGGGCCGACGGCTCTCTCCACCACTGCCGGGTCGCACAGGTCGCCCCCTACGCAGGGCACGGTCGGGTCGGGATGGGGGACCTTGTCGGCCACCACCACCTCGACGCCTTCGGAGCGAAGGTGGGCCACCAGGTGCTGGCCGATGAACCCCGATCCCCCGGTCACGAGGACCCGGGGGCTGCTCACCGCCACTTCCACCAGGTGGAGAGGATGACCCTGGCGTAATGGGCCCCGTAGAGGAGGTTGGGGCCCTTCTTGGTCTTGCCCGAGGACCGGGGCCGCATCGTCACCGGCACCTCGACGACCTTGAACTTGCGGCCGATGGTCTCGAGCAACAGCTCTGCCGCCTGGTACTGGGGCTCATCGAGCCGCACGGCGGAGGCCACCTCGGCCGAGAGGGCCTTGAAGCCGGACGAGGAGTCGGTGATGCGCACACCGGTAAGGACCGAGATGAGCGCCGAGAAGAACACCACGCCGGCGTAGCGCACCCGGTCGTCGACATGGGCATGGCCCAGGCGCCGGGACCCGAGGACCAGGTCCGCCCAGCCCTCCATGATGGGCGCAGCCACCGTGTCCATCTGCCTCGGGTCGTACTGGCCGTCGGCGTCCACCACGACTATGTAACGGGCACCGTGGTCAACGGCCACCTTGTACCCGAGGCGGAGGGCGGCGCCCTGGCCTCGCTTGGCCCTGGCCCGGCACGTGTAGGCGCCGTGCTCCTCGGCCACCTGGGCCGTGGCATCGGTGGCCCCATCCACAACCACCAGGGCCGAGGTGGCGTACCCCCCAACCGTGGGCGGGATCCTCTCCACCACTGACCCGATGCTCCCCTCCTCGTTGTAGGCGGGGATCACCACCACCACGGGGCCGAGATCGGGGGCCCCGTAGCGGGCGGTGAAGTCGGAGAGGGCGTCAGCATCGATGGGCCCCGCGGTCCAGGACGGACCGGATGGCGCCCGGACCTCGGTCAGAGGGTCGGCGGTGGCGGTAAGGGGGAGGAAGCGCATGGGTGGGCCCTATGAGGCCCGGGCCGGGGCGCTCACCGTCGACTGGGTCCGGCGCCATTCCACCGTGGGCCGGATGGCCGCGTCGATGACCCGGTCCCGGTAACGCTCGACCACCTGGGCCAGGGAGGTGATGAGGTCGTCGTCGAGAAGATGAGGCACGAGGCCGAGGTCGAGCAGCTTGGTGTGGGCTGCCCGGTAGTAGTGGTCCTCGAGCTCCACCCGGGGGTCGGTGAGGTGGTCGATGCGATGCTCGCCCGGCACCACCTTTGCCACCATGTCGGCCATCTGGTTCACGGAGAAGGACTCGGTGAACTGGTTGAAGACCCGGTACTCGCCCTCGGCCGGGGGGTTGAGCAGGGCCAACTCGATGCAGGCCAGGGTGTCCCGGATGTCGAGCATGCCCCTCGTCTGGTTCCCCTTGCCGTAGACCGTCAACGGGTGCCCCACCACGGCCTGGATGACGAAGCGGTTGAGGACCGTCCCGAAGACGCCGTCGTAGTCGAAGCGGGTGGCCAGGTCAGGGTGGAGGGCCGTCTCCTCGGTCTGCTGGCCGTACACCACGCCCTGGTTGAGATCGGTGGACCGCAGTCCCCAGATCTTGCAGGCGAAGTGGATGTTGTGGGAGTCGTGTACCTTGGACAGGTGGTAGAAGGACCCCGGTGACTTGGGGTAGGGGAGGGTGTCCGTCCTCCCCCGGTGGTGGATCTCGATGAAGCCCTCTTCGATGTCGATGTTGGGGGTGCCATACTCGCCCATGGAGCCCAGCTTCACGAGGTGGATGGAGGGGTCCTGGTCGGCTATGGCATAGAGCAGGTTGAGGGTGCCGACCACGTTGTTGACCTGGGTGTAGACGGCATGGGCCCGGTCGATCATCGAGTAGGGGGCGGACCGCTGCTCGGCGAAGTGCACGATGGCCTCCGGCCTGGCGTCGGCCAGGGTGGAGGAGACGAAGGCGGGATCGGTGAGGTCTCCGATGTACAGCCCGAGGGTCCGGCCCGCCACCTCCTCCCAGCACTGGACCCGCCGCTGCAGGCGGGCGATGGGGACGAGGGAGTCCACACCCATCTCCAGGTCGTAGTGGCGACGCACCTGGTTGTCGACGACTCCCACGTCGTGCCCCCGCCGGGACAGGTGAAGGGCGGTGGGCCAACCGAGGTAACCGTCACCGCCAAGTACGAGGATCCTCATGGGTGGCTGCTTTCCTTTCCGTCAGTTCCGGACCCGGTATGCCGGAGGACCGTTCGAGTCTGCCAGGTCGCCTCTGGCCCGTGGGGGATCGCGCGACCGCCGGCCAGGCGCGTCCCGACCAGACGGTAGCGGTCCCTGGCATGCATCCTGCCATCAGGGCCCGCCTGCTCTTCAGATGGGGGAAACGGCGTGGCTGCCCCCCGGCCCGGCCAAGCGGTCGGATCGGGTCGCCCGGCTGTCATAGGCATGGCGATCTGTGGTCGTTGTAGCTGGTAGGGCTCTCTGTTGTGGGTCTCCTGCCTGGGGCTCGAAGACCAGTCTCTGACGAACCGGGCTCCCGGACCCCACCCCATGACCGACTCATGCGAGGGGCCGGAAGCGAGGCAGTCATGCAATCGTAACATTCTACCCACACGTTCTGCCAATCCCTGCTATGGCTGGTGCATGATGAGACTGAGCAGCGGCACTGCAAGGTGGGGGGCAAAGGCCCTGGCTGGCATACGGATCGGCGTCGGGGCGGCGGCCATGGCGGCCCCCGTCCCCCTGTCCCGGGCATGGACCGGAGAAGACAGGGGAGCGGCGGTGCTCGGCCGGGCCCTGGCTGGGCGGGACATGGCCCTCGGGCTGGGGGCCATCCTGGCCATGCGCCACGATGCCCCCGTGAGGGGATGGGTGGAGGCGGGAGGCCTGGCCGACGCCATCGATCTGGCCGCCACCCTGCTGGCCTGGCGGTCGCTCCCCCGGGCCAGCCGTTGGGGGGTGGCAGCCGTGACGGCGGGCGGCGCGGTGGCGGCCCGGCTCGTCTCCATGTCCCTCTAGCGCTCCTGGTCTGCTCCTCGTGCCCTCGGCCCGGCGGGCCCGCCGGGGGTGGCCAGCACGGGCCGTCCCGTCCCCGAGGGAGAGGCCCACGCCCTCGGTTCGCGGCCGGGGGAGGGTCAACGTGGGCAGGGGCTGGCCGCCTCATTGATGGCGGGCGGGGCCCTCCTCCTGTGTCCCCTCCTGCGCACCCTGTGGGGCTGTCGTGCCATCCCTGGCCTCCGGCTCACCGAGGAGGCTGCGGACCAGGTCGGCGTCGGCCCGGTGGGTGAGGATGCCCACCCGGTCGCCGGGTTGGAGGACGCTGTCCCCCCGGGGCAGCAACGGCTCGCTCCCCCGCTGCAGGGTCATGACGATCGTTCCGACCGGCAGGTGGGCCTGGCGGAGCGGCTTGCCGGCCAGGGGGGCGCCCTCTGCCACCTGGTGGTCCACCACCACGGCGTCCCTCGTCTCCTGGGAGACGTTGCGCAGGTTGGCCCGCAGCCCGGCCCGGTAGCCCCGGACCACGGCCGAGGTGGTGAGGATCCCCACCACCTGTCGGTCGTCGTCGAGGACCGGGACCCAGCTGTCCCGGGCGTCCATCAGGGAGGCCAGGGCCGAGTCGAGCTTGGCCCCGGCGGTGGTCGTCGGTGCGGTCAGGTCGGCTTCCCTGGCCACATCGGCGTCCGGAAGGGTCACGGCCCGCTCGGCCAGGGCCGGCCGGCGCACCACGCCGATGAAGGCTCCCCGTTCGTCCACCACGGGGGCACCCGGCAGCTGCTCGCGCTCCAGCTTGGCGGCCGCCTCCCCCACGCTGTTGCGCCCCGTGAAGACCACCCGGGGGACGGCCATGAACTCGGCCACGTCCAAGGTGCCGAGGAGGGGCATGGTCTGGCGGACCCGGTGGGCGGGGGCCTCGGCCCGGCTGCGGAGCTGGCTGCGATAGATGGTGTCGTCGGCCCGGCGCACGATCAGGGTGGCCAGCCCCACGGCGATCATGGCCGGGGCCAGGGCGGCAAGGGTCCCCGTCATCTCGGCGACCATCAGCATCACTGCCAGGGGGGCCCGCGAGATGGCCCCGAAGGTGGCCATCATGCCCACGATCACGAAGGGGGCGGGACCGTGGGGCACGCCGGGAGCCACCGGGGCGAGGAGCCTCCACACGGCGGCTCCGGTGAAGGCTCCGATCACCATGCCGGGGCCGAAGATCCCTCCGGACCCGCCTGACCCTATGGAGAAGGAGGTGGCCAGGATCTTGGCCAGGGGCAGGACCAACACCACCCACAGAGGAAGGCCGAGGAGCTGGTGGCCGAGGCTGCGCTGGATCCACCCATAGCCGGTGCCCAGGACCTGGGGGATGGCCACCGCCAGGGAGCCGGTGAGCAGCCCGCCGATGGCGGGCCTCAGATGGCGGGGGACCGGCAGGCGCTTGAAGGCATCCGTCAGCCCGTAGAAGCCCTTGGAGTAGGCCAGTCCGACGAAGCCGCCAACCACGCCGATCAGCGCGTACCAGGCCAGCTGGAGAGGGTGGGTGAAGTGGTACCCGGGGGCGGCGAAGCCGAACAGGGGCTGGTAGCCCATGAACGCTCCGAAGACCGTGAAGCCGATGATCGAGGCGATGATGGACGGGATGAGCGCCTCCACCTCGATGTCGTCCCGGTAGAGGATCTCGGCCGAGAGCAGGGCCCCGCCCAGAGGGGCGCTGAAGATGGAGCCGATGCCCGACCCGATGCCTATGGCCACAGCTATGCGACCGTCGCTGGGCGACAGGTCGAGCACCCGGGCGAGGAGCGAGCCGAACCCGGCGCTGATCTGGGCGGTGGGCCCCTCCCGACCCCCCGATCCCCCCGAGCCGATGGTGAGAGCAGAGGCCACGATCTTCACCGCCACCGCCCGCGCCCTCACCCCCCGGGGGTTGACATGCACGGCCGAGATGGCGGCGTCGGTACCGTGCCCTTCCGCCTCGGGGGCCAGGGTGAAGACGAGCAGGCCGGAGAGGAGACCGCCCAGGCCCACGATGAGGGGGAGGGCCCACGGGCGGGGGAAGGCGGCCGACCCGTGGAGGAATCCCTCACCGGCGGGGGTGGGAACCTGGTAGCCGGCCAGGTCCGTGAGGAACAGGTGGGTTGCCAGGGTGAGGCTCTGGTAGAAGGCCACCGCTCCGAGGCCAGCGATCACGCCCACCAGCACCCCGAGGATGAGCCACTTGCGCAGGTAGGTGGCGGAGCGCAGGTGTCGGGAGGCAGTGCTGGTGAGGGACCGCAGCCGGGTCCGCACCGTGGGCGGCAGAGCCAGGGGGAAGGAGCTGGGCTCGGGGCCGCCGACCCGGCTGCCGGGGCGCTGGTCGGGCGTCACAGCTCCCAGCCCGCCGCCCAGTCCTGGTCGGGGACCTCGCCGGCGCCATCGGCGAAGGCCGAGAGCGATTCCACCAGGCGGTCCCGTCGCTCCGGCGGGATGGTCGCCACCACCCGGGCGATCTCGGCCCGCCTCCTCTCAGTGACCTCCTCTATCAGCCTCCGCCCGGCGGGAGTGAGGGCCAGCACCACCTGGCGGCGGTCCCGCGGCGAGGTGCGCCGGCGGACGAGGCTTTTCTTCACCAGGCGATCGACCATGCGGGTGGCGGTGGAGGGGGCCACGCCGAGGGCAGCAGCCAGGGGCCCCACCCCTTGAGGGCCCCGGGCAGCCAGGACCACCAGTGCCCGGTACTGAGGGAGGGTCACGTCCTCGGCCATGCCGGCGAGGGACCGGGCGGCCACGGCGACGAGAGCCCGACTGGCCCGTAGCACGGCGTCTATGACCGGGTCGACGGTGCCCCCAGGAGCGATCGATGATGGCACAAGGAAATTATTGCATATAGCAGGTAGCTCTGGTGGAGGCCGGCCGGCCGGAGGGTAGACCGGGCCCGTGACGGCAGTCCCTTCCGGCCCCCTCGGGACCCGGGGCCGCCGGTGGGGCCGGCCGGCCCTGCTGGCTGGGGCTGTCTGCTCGGCGGCGTTGCTCGCTTCCTGCGGGCGGCCGGCGCTGGTTCCCCCACCGTTGCCCCGGGGCTTTCCCCACGACGAGTTCGCCGTCCGGGTCCTGCGTGGCCCTCAGCACGCCACCCTGCTGGTGGCGGCGGTGAGCATTGCCGGCCGCGGCCCCTATCCCTTCCTGGTGGACTCCGGGGCAGCCGTGTCGATAGTGGCACCGGCGCTGGCCCGGTCACTGCACCTGGCCCGGGCCCCTTCCTTCTCCCAGCCTCTGAGCGGCGTGGGATGCACCACCCGGCCCCGGGCCGTGCGGGTCAGCCGTTGGAGGGTGGGCCGGCTCCAGCTGCCCGCGGCCCGGGTGGCCAGCCTCGAGCTCGACATCGGCGCGTCCGGAGAGCAGGTGGACGGGCTGCTCGGCTCCGATGTCATGAGCAGGCTCTCGGCCCTCACGGTGGACTACCGGGCCGGTCGGGCCACCCTGGCGCCCGTCCCGGCCCGGAGGGGGCGCGATGGCGTGGCCCGGCTGGTTGTGGTGCGAGCCCTGGGAGAGGTGGCCGCCTTCGCTCCGGTGAGGGTGGACGGCCGGGGGCCCTTTCCCTTCGTCGTCGACACCGGGGCCTCTACCTCCGCCATCTCCTCCTCGCTGGCAGGGAGGCTTCATCTGGGCGTCGCCAGCCGGCACGTGAGGGTGGGAGGGGTGCACTGCCCGGCCACGGCCAGTGTGGTCAGCGTCCACCGCTGGGACGTGGGCAGCGTCCCCCTTGCCTCCCACCACCTCATCTCGATCAGCTTCCCCGCCCTTCCCCGCCGCCGGGGAGTCACCCGCCGGGGGCTGGCTGGGCTCGTGGGCTCGGACGTCCTCAGCCGGTTCGGCACCGTCACCATCGACTATGCCCATGGCCGCCTGCTGCTTGGCCCGGCCGACGGCGGGGGGAAGCCCGGCTCCACCAAGTCGTAGATTCCCGGGGTGGCCAACAAAGCGTGGTCGGCCAGGTCCGTGGTGAGGGACGCCCTGAGTGTGGACCGCTCCAAGCTGGCGGCCGGCGCCGGAGCCAGGGCCGCTCTCGGGATGGCCATCCCCCTGGTCGTGGGAGCTGCCACCGGCCAGCTCCTCATGGGGGTCTCGGCATCGGTCGGGGCCCTGTCCGGGGGGTTCGCCTCCCTGCAGGGCACGTACCGGAGCCGAGCCGGCGTCATTGTGGCCGCGTCAGGGGGGATGGCCCTGTCGGCATTCGTGGGCGCCAGCGCCGGCCACCTTCTCGGACCGGGAATCGTGCTCACGGCGGCGTGGGGCTTCGCCGCCGGGATCCTCGTGGCCTTCGGGCAGGCGGCCACGGTCGTGGGCTTGCAATCGGTGGTGGGACTGGTGGTCTTCGGCCAGTTCTCCCTGGGACCGGGCGAGGCGGCCCTCCAGGGAGCCCTGGTCCTGGCCGGAGGGCTGCTGCAGACCCTCCTCGTGGTGGCTATCTGGCCCTTGCGCCGGTTCCCTGCCGAGCGCAAGGCCCTGAGCCAGGCCTACGGGGTGCTGGCCAGCCACGCCCGCTCGCTGGCCGGGTCTCCTGGGAGGCTGCTGGAGCCGTTGGCCCTCCAGGGCCTCGATGCCACCATGCGTGATCCCCAGCCCTTGGGGGAGGCGGGCGACATGGTTGCCTACAGGAGCCTGGCGGACCAGACCGAGCGCCTCCGCCTGGAGCTGGCCCGCCTGTCCCAGGCTCGCCAGCACCTCCAGGAGGCCGGCGACGAGGGCGGCGTCCGGGACCTCGACGCCGTCACCCGGGCCGCAGGGGGCTTGCTGGACCGGGTGGCTGATGCCATCGGGTCCGGACATGCCCCATCGGGATTGGAAGCTGACAGGCAACAGCTGCGCGAGGCTCTGTCCCACCTGGACCTCCTGGCCCGGCGGTCCGGTGATGACGGCTCCGGCTGGAACGAGGCCCTGGCCAGGGAGGCCAGGGACGCCGCCCAGGCCCTGGCCGGCACGGTGCGCTCGGTCGTCCGGCTGGCCGGGGTCCCAGCCGGCAAGGGGAACCTCCCTGCCGATCCGGGGGCCGAGCTGGCCTCACTGGTGCCCCGCCGGCCCGGGACCGAGGTCCTGAGGCTGGGAGATCGCCTGGAGATGCTGCGGGCCAACCTCACGCTCGGGTCGGAGGCCTGTCGCCATGCCATCCGGCTGGCGGGGACGCTGGCACTGGCTGCGGGCGTATCCCACCTGGTTCCCCTTGGCCACGGCTACTGGCTCCCCATGACCGTGATGATCGTCCTCAAGCCCGACTTTGCCGCCACGGCCTCCCGCGGGGTGGCCCGGAGCCTGGGAACCCTGGTGGGGGCGGCCCTGGTGACGGCGGTCCTTGCCGGGTTGCGCCCGGGGCCCGATGCCCTCATCGGGCTCACCGTCGGCCTCTACTGGGCAGCCATCACCCTCCTGTTTGCCAACTACGCCGCCTTCAGCATCTGCGTGGCGTCCCTGGTCGTGGCCCTCTTGGCCTTCACCGGGCAACCGGAGGTAGCCTTGGCCGCCGATCGGGCCGTCTACACCCTGGGTGGGGGCTTCCTGGCCCTCGTCGCCTACCTGGCCTGGCCCACCTGGGAACGGGCGGTGGTGGCCGAGCGCCTGGCGACGCTGGTGGAGACCGATGCTCGCTACGGCCGTGCCGTCCTGGCAGCCTGGGCCGACCCTTCGGGCCCCGATCCCGCCCGGCTCCAGCGGGCGAGACTCGAGGCCCGCCTGGCGCGCTCCAACGCCGAGGCGTCCGTCCAGCGCTGGCTCTCCGAGCCCTCCTCCCCCAGGGGCGGGAACGGGGCGGGGCTTTCCCCCGAGGTGGCCCGGGGGGTGCTGGCGGCCGTGCACCGCTACGTCCGGGGGGTGCTGGCCCTCCATGCCGCCCTGGTTCCCAGCGGGCCGCCTCACCCCGAGGTCGCCGAGCTGGCCTCCCAGGTGGAAGAAGCCCTGTCAGCGGTGGCTCGGAACCTTCGCACCGGCCCGGGCCATGGCTGCCTACCTCCCTTGCGCTCCACGCAGCTGGCCCTGGCGGGCGGGGAGGGGGAGGGGAGGGGCCCCTCGGCCAGCGTCCTGGCGACCGAGAGCGACCTCATCGTGGACGCCGTGGACACCCTTGGGCACCTGGTGGGCCTCCGCCCTCCCGGAGAAGGGCTCGCCAGCACCCCGTGAGCCCCCCGCCCCGGCCCTAGCCGGCTGGGGCGCTGGGTCCCTCACCGGCACCGCTCGCCTCGACGGCTGCGGCCAGGTGGGCAAGGTCGTCCTCCTTCAGCTCGAGGCCGGCAGCCGGGAGCCAGCCATCGACCTGGCTGGGCCGGCGAGCGCCCACGATGGCGCCCGTGACGCCCGGGAAGGACAGGGTCCAGGCCACGGCCACGGCTGCGGGGGAGACCCCGTGGCGGTCGGCTACGGGCCGGATCGCCTCCGCCAGGTTCAGGTTGGCCCGCAAAGCCTCTCCCTGGAAGTCCGGATGGCGGCTCCGCCAGTCGCCGGGGTCCAGGCTCGATACCCGTTCGGGGGTGAAGGCCCCGGTGAGGAGCCCCGAGGCCATGGGGCTGTAGACGATGGCCCCTGTCCCGTGCGCCGCCGCCCAAGGCAGCACGTCAGCCCCGGCCCGGCGGTGTATGAGGTTGAAGGGGGGCTGGACGGAGTCCACGTGACCGAGCTTCTCGGCCGCCTCCAGCTGCTCCACGCCGTGGTTGGAAAGGCCCACCGCCCGGACCTTGCCCTGTTGCTTGAGGTCCAAGAAGGTGGCCCAGTAGTCCTCGAGGGCGGTGCCGTCCTCGGCGGGCCAGTGCATCTGGTAGAGGTCGATGCGCTCCACCTGCAACCGGCGTAGGGACGCCTCGACCTCGCCCCGCAGGCTGTCGGGGTTCCCCACCCGGCGAGGAGGCGACGAGGGGTCCCGTCGGTCCCAGACCAGCCCGGCCTTGGTGAAGATGTAGGGGCGGTCGGCGGGGGCCAGGCCTGACACGGCCCTGGCCACGACCTCCTCGGAGTGACCGAGCCCATAGACGGCGGCCGTGTCTATCCAGTTGATGCCGGACTCCAAGGCGTGGCGGATGGCGGCGATGGACTCCGAGTCATCCTGGGAGCCCCAGGCGAAGGCCCAGCCCCCGCCTCCGAGAGCCCAGGCTCCGAAGCCCACCCGGCTGATCTCCATGTCCGTCCGGCCCAGCCTGGCCGTGGGGAGAGAGCTGCCCATAGGTTCCTCCTTTGGAGTGGCTGGACGTCTACGATACGGAGCGTATCGTAATAGGCGCTTGCTAGGGTCAAGACCATGGGGACCATGGGCCTCCCGGGTGCTCACCGGGGCCGGCCCCGCAGCGAGGGGGCCGACCGGGCCATCCTGGAGGCCGCCGCCGCCCTGCTGGCCGAACGGGGCCTGGCCAGGATGTCGATCGAGGAGGTGGCTGCGAGGGCGGGCGTGGCCAAGACCACGGTGTACCGGAGGTGGACCTCCAAGGGTGCGGTGGCCCTGGATGCCTTCGTGACCCGCTATCTCGCCCTGCAGCCCCTCCCTGACACCGGGAACCTGCGGGGAGACCTGCTGAAGGCCCTCCGGAACTGGCGCCGGGCGGTGAGTGACCCCCTGATCGCCCGCTCGCTCACGGGCCTCATCGCCGAGGTCCAAGGGGACCCCGTGCTGGCCCTGGCCTGGAAGGTGCGGGTGGTGCAGCCCATCCGTGACCAGTGGAGGAGGATGTTCGAGCGGGCCCTGGACCGCGGGGAGATCGACCCCGGAACAGACGTGGAGGTGGCCATGGACCTCGTGTTCGGGCCTGGGTACCATCGCCTCGTCCACCGGCACCTTCCGGTTACGGACGGGTTCACCCGCTCAGTGGTGGATGCGGTTCTCGTGGGGATCGGCACCCGCCCTTGATCGGCCAGCGGGAATGTTGCGGTCACAACTATCGTTTGGCCCTACAGACCCCCAGGAAGGAGGCGGCAGATGCCCGCCATCACCGTTGATGACATCTTGACCCTGCCCCGGATCCCGAGCCCGGACCCCGTCGTGATGAAGGAGCGCCCGGTACGCTCGGTTACCAGCGCGCCGGCGGCCCTCGAGGGTGAGGGCTTCCCGGTGCGGCGGGCCTTTGCCGGGGTGGCCCTGTCTGACCTCGACCCCTTCATCCACATGGACCAGATGGGAGAGGTGGAGTACGCCCCGGGTGAGCCCAAAGGGACACCGTGGCACCCACACCGGGGGTTCGAGACCGTCACCTACATGATCGATGGCGTCTTCGACCACCAGGACTCGAACGGGGGCGGGGGCCGTATCACCAACGGCGACACCCAGTGGATGACCGCCGGTGCGGGGATCCTGCACATCGAGAGCCCGCCTGAGTTCCTGGTGGCCTCCGGGGGGCTCTTCCACGGGGTCCAGCTCTGGGTCAACCTGCCCAGGGCGAACAAGTGGAACCCGCCGCGCTACCAGGACATCAGGGGCAGGGAGGCCACCCTCCTCACCACCGAGGACGGGGGGGCCCTGGTCAGGGTGATAGCGGGCGAGGTGGCAGGCCACAAGGGCCCAGGCTCCACCTTCACGCCCATCACCTACCTGCATGCGAGCCTCAGCCCGGGAGCCAGGCTGGCGCTCCCCTGGCCGGCTGACTTCAATGCTCTGGCCTACGTGCTGGCCGGGCAGGGCAGTGCCGGGGCCGCAGGGCGGCCGGTCGGCACGGGCCAGCTGGCGGTGTTCGGGCCCGGGGACTTCCTCAGCCTCGCTGCCTCCCCCCGGCAGGACAGCCACATCCCCTACATGGAGGTCCTGGTGCTCGGGGGGCTGCCCATACGCGAGCCCGTAGTCCACTACGGGCCCTTCGTCATGAACAGCAAGGACGAGATCATCCAGGCCCTGGAGGACTACCAGGCCGGGCGGTTGGGCCGTATCCCGGCAGCTTCCATGCCTCACCGGCACCCGGGAGACGCCGACCTCGGCTCAGAGGTCCGTTAGGCGACGGCGGGACCTGGCTCGATAGGCAGCCCGGCGAGCCGGCCCGGCCCGGGGTGCTTCGCCAGACGGTGGTGGAGCCGGCGGGCGGGCCTGGACCGGGGTGCTTCGCCAGACGGTGGTGGAGCCCGGCGGGCGGGCGACTGGGCCCGGGCCCTGTCGACCCGGGCCCGGGCCGTGCTGGCGAAGGGCCGCCGTTCAGGCTGCGTTGAGCTCGGGGGCCGAGCCGACGGTGACGGCCACCCGCCGGGGCTTGGCGGAATCAGCCACGGGGATGGCCAGGGTGAGCACTCCCTGGTCGTAGGAGGCCTCTATCGCATCGGCGTCCAGAGCCTCGCCGAGGAAGAGCTGGCGGGAGAAGCTGCCCCGGGGACGCTCCGACACCAGGACCTCGTCCACCTCGGCGGGTGCCCAGGACCGGTCGGCCTTGATGGTCAAGACGTTGCGGTCGACCGAGACGTCGATGGAGGAGGGCTCCACACCCGGCAGGTCGACCTGGACCACGAAGCGGTCACCCTGTCGATAGGCGTCCAGCGGGGCCGCTGCGGCCCAGAAGCCGTCACGGCTGCCCCAGAGCCCGTTCCGGCTCCACAGCTGCTGGCCCAGACGGTCCAGCTCTCGGAAGGGATCAAACCTCATCAGCATGTCGCAACACCTCCTTTCGCCGGCCCTGTACGGGCTTGTCGCCTATTTTGACAGTAAGCCGCTCAGGTTTATTCCCAGCATGGACTAAAGGGCCTCTGGACCCGCCGATGAGGCTCCAACTGGGACCTCTGGCCGGCTGGGGGCTCTGGCCGTCCCCGCCGCACGGCCCGGGGGCCGGCCACCGGGGTCGGCTAGCCTCCCACCGCCCACTCCAGGAAGGCGAGGAAGTCGGCTCGCTCGGCGATGCTCTTGCTGGTCGGCTTTCCCGCCCCGTGCCCAGCCGATGTCTCCACCCGCAGCAGGACGGGCGCTTCGCCTCCGTGGGCGGCCTGAAGGGCAGCGGCGAACTTGAGGGAGTGGCCGGGAACCACCCGGTCGTCATGGTCGCCGGTCATGATCAAGGTGGGCGGGTAGCTGCGCCCGGGTACCACGTTGTGCAGGGGCGACCAGGAGCGTATGAAGCGGTACTGGTCCGGGTCGTCGGGGTTGCCGAAGTCGCTGGTCCAGGCCCAGCCGATCGTGAAGCGATGGAACCTCAACAGGTCGAGCACCCCCACCTCGGGGACGGCGGCCCCGAACAGTTCGGGGTGCTGGGTGAGGCAGGCGCCCACCAGCAGGCCGCCGTTGGAACCGCCGTTCATGGCGATGCGCCCTGCCCGGGACCATCCCGATGCCTCCAGATGGCGGGCGCAGGCGCAGAAGTCGTCGAAGACATTCTGCTTGTGCTCGAGCCGGCCGGCCTCGTACCACGCCCGACCGTACTCACCGCCCCCCCGAAGATTGGCCACGGCCAGGAGGCCGCCGCGCTCCACCCAGGCGGCCCAGGTGACCGAGAAGGAGGGGGTGACCGGGATGTTGTAGCCCCCGTAGCCCCACAGCAAGGTGGGGACGTCACCGTTGGGGACCACGTCCGTGCGGTGCGTGAGGAACATGGGCACCTCGGTCCCGTCCGCCGACCTGGCCCGCACCTGCTCGGTAACCAGGCGCGTGGGGTCGACCCGGGCCGTTGAGGGGTGGAGGAGCGCGGTCTCCCCCGAGGCGAGGTCGTGGGACCATACCGAGCCGGACTCGGTGAAGGAGGTGAGGGAGAAGTGCAGGAGGTCGCTTCGGGGCCGGCCGGCGATGGCTACGACCGAGACGATCCCGGGGAGGTCGATGGCCCCGAGCCGTCGCCCTTCGAGGTCGCACACCTCCAGGGCGGACCGAGCATGCTGCAGGTAGTGGCAGACCAGGCGGCCACCGCAGTGGTGCACACCCACCAGGGTGTGGCTGGACTCGGGTACGACCTCTCGCCAGTCCCGGGGACGGTCCAGGACCACGGAAACGACCCTTCGGCGCTCAGCGCCCTCGTCGGTCAGCAGGTAGAAGGTGCGCCCCACGTTGGCCACGACCTCGGCCTGGCAGTCAAAGCCCGGAGCCACGCCCACCAGCCCTGAGCCGGGGTCCTCCCGGTCCAGCACGTGCACCTGGTGCTCGGGGAAGGTGCCCCGGCTGATGGTGAGCACCACGAAGCGCCCGTCAGGGGTCACCTCGGCGCTGGGCAGCCACTCGGGCTCGTCGGGCGCCTCGTAGAAGAGCTCGTCGGCCTCCTGGGGGGTGCCCAACCGGTGCAGCCGTACCCGCAGGTGACGGCTCTCGCTCAAGTACTCCTTCCCCGGCTCCGGCGGGTCCGGAGCGGAGTAGTAGAAGCCGGAGCGGTCAGGCAGCCACGACGCCCCCGAGAACTTGGACCACTCGACCACGTCGGCCAGGTCCTCCCCGCTGGCCACATCCCTCACCCGCCAGGTCATCCAGTCGGAGCCCGCCTGGCTGGTGGCGTAGGCAGCCAGCTTCCCGTCCTCGGTCACCCCCAGCCCGGTCACGGCCACCGTGCCGTCCGGGGAGAGCTGGTTGGGGTCGAGCAGGACCCGGCCGGCCTCCCCGGGCCGGTCCATCACATGGACGACCGGCTGGTCCTGGAGGCCGGTGTTGCGCAGCTGGAACCAGGTCCCCCCCCGTTCGAACGGGGCTCCCATCTTGGGGTAGTCCCACAGCTCGGTCAGACGCGCCCTCAGCTCCTCGCGGGCGGGGATGGCAGAGAGGAAGGAGTCGGTGAGCTCGTTCTGGGCCTTGATCCAGGCCCTGGTCTCAGGGTCGTCGGTGTTCTCCAGCCAGCGGTAGGGATCAGCCACCAGCTCCCCGTGGTACCAATCAGCATCCGTCCCCTGCCTGGTTGCCGGGTACTCGATGTGCACCGAAGGGGAGGGATCCATGAGGGCATCGTAGGGGTGGAGGGGGAAGCTCGGCCGAGAGGGGAGCGAGGCCCGCTGTGGCACATCGCACCTCACCGAGGATCTGACCGTGCTTGGAAGCGTAGGGCTATCGGTAAGGTGGCCCGTGGCCCTGCCCCACTTTTCCCGTTAGGTGGAAGGAGGAACCTCTTTATGCCCTCGGCCAGGCCGAAGCCTGTCCCTGCGCCCGCACCTCGTCCTGGAGCCGCCATGGCCCCCCTGGGCGAGGGCGCGCCATGGGAGGAGGGGATGAGGGGGAGCTCGGGCCGCCGGGAGCGCGGTTGATGCCCGGCGACCTCGCCGGGTCTCGCCGGGGGTTCCTGCTGGTGGCTGCGGCCTTCACCACGGTGATGGTGGGAGGGCTCCTGCCGAGCCCCCTCTATGTGATCTACCAGTCACGCCTGCACTTCTCCACCGGCATCCTCACGGTCGTGTTCGCCGTGTACGCCGGGGGCGTGCTGGGGGCATTGGTTCTGTGGGGCGGGCTCTCCGACCAGGTGGGAAGGCGGGTCATGATGGCCGCGGCCCTGGTTGTGGCCGCGGCGAGCTCGGCGGCGTTCATCGCTGCCCAGGGACTGGCCCTGCTGCTCGTGGGCCGGCTGCTCTCTGGCGTGTCCATTGGCCTGGCCCTCGCCACGGCCAGCGCATACCTGGCGGAGCTCGACCGTAGCCGGGCTTCTCGGGTGGCCACGGCGGCGAGCACCGGAGGGCTGGGGCTCGGCTCCCTGATCGCCGGCCTTGTCGCCCAGTGGGTGCCCCAACCGACGGTGGTGGCCTTCGCCGTTCTCCTCGCCCTCGTGGTTGTCGCCGGCCTCGGGCTCATGCGGGCTCCCGAGACCGTGCCTTCCCGGCCATCGGCTCGCCCCGGAGGGCCGGGCAGCGCCGGGCTCCTCCGTCCCCAGCTCCCGGCGCTGCCCTCCGGGCGGGCATGGGCATTTGCTCCGGCCGCACTGGCGGCCTTCTCCGGGTTTGCCACCTTCGGGTTGTTCGCCTCCCTGGCCCCCTCGTTCCTGCGCCACCGCCTCCACGACCCCAGTCACGCCGTCGCCGGGGCGGTCGTGATGGCCGTGTTCGGGGCCGCGGCCATCGTCCAGTCGGGGGTCGGGGAGGGCGGCGGCCCTGCGCTGATCCGCTGGGGTGCCGTCCTGCTCCCGGCCGGGCTGGGCCTCGTGGTGGCCGCGGTGGGGATCTCCTCGGTGGGAGCGCTGGTGGGTGGGGCGGCCATCGGCGGGGTGGCCGTCGGGTTGCTGTTCAGCGGGGGATTGTCGATGGCCAACGCCCTCTCCCCACCCGAGCAGCGGGCCGGTGTGCTGGCGAGCTTCTACATTGCCGCCTACCTGGGGGTCGGGCTGCCCCCGATCGGCGCCGGCATCGCCCTCGACCATGTGGGCACGCTGCCCACTACCGCCGCCTACGCGGGGGTGATGAGCGCCTTGGCCGGTCTCGCCGCGCTGGGCATGCGCCGCGGTCGCGGCAGAGGGGGCCCTCTTCTCGTGCGCCAGGGCGACGCCAGGAAACGCCCCCCGGTGCGTGCCGCCAGCTGGTCCGGCACGACGTGTGCCTGACCGGCCTGACCCCGCCCGAGCAAGGGAGCCCGGAAACGTAACGGGCCCAGCGCCCTCGGGAGGATTCGAACCTCCGCACCCGGCTCCGGAGGCCGGCGCTCTATCCCCTGAGCTACGAGGGCCGAGGACCTCACTCTACCGCGCCAGGGCCTTCCCGCCTCCTTCTACCATGGCGACCATGGCCGCAGGGACCGTGCTGGTGGTGGACGACGACCCGGTCATACAGCGGCTCTTGCGGATCAACTTCGAGATGGAGGGCTATGAGGTGCTGGTGGCCGGCGACGGGCCAGCGGGACTCGACCAGGTGAGGGCGGCCTGCCCTGATGTGGTGGTGATCGACGTGATGATGCCGGGGATGGACGGCCTCGACCTGACGGCCGCCATCAAGGCCGACCCCGCCACCTCCCATCTGCCTGTACTGCTCCTGTCGGCCAAGGCCCAGGACGCCGACATCCGGGCCGGCGAGGCCAGCGGGGCGGACGCCTACGTGACCAAGCCCTTCGAGCCCCTGGAGCTGCTGGACAGGGTGGCCGAGCTGGTGACCGCCAACAAGGGCCGCTCATGAGCCCGCCCGGCGGCCGGCCCCCCGCTGCCCCGGAGGCGGGGGCACCGATCGGTCTCTCGCCGGCCAGGGACAGGCTGGTGGAGGCGGTCCAGTCCGCCCTCGTCTCCTTGGGCCTGGAAGGTGCCGTACCCATGCAGCGCCCCAACCGGGCCGAGCATGGAGACTGGGCTTCCCCCGTCGCCCTGGGACTGGCCAAGCGGGCCGGGCGCCGACCCCGGGACCTGGCCGAGGACCTGGCGGCCGCCATCCGCAAGGATCCCCCCCCTCACCTGGAGGCGGTCGAGGTGGCCGGCCCCGGCTTCCTCAACTTCACGCTCAACGCCTCGTGGCTGCACGAGGAGCTGGCCAGGGTGGTGCGGGCCGGGGTCGATGGATACGCCTGCCCCGACCTGGGCCAAGGGGAGACGGTCCAGATCGAGTTCGTGTCGGCCAACCCCACGGGCCCGCTGCACATGGGCAACGGGTGGCTGGCGTCCTATGGGGATTCCCTGGCCCGGATCATGGCCCGCTGCGGGTACCGGGTGAGCCGGGAGTACTACGTGAACGACACGGGTGGCCAGATGCGCCGGCTGGGGGAGAGCCTGCTCGCCCGCCACCGGGGGGAGGAGCCACCCCAGGACGGCTATCACGGCGACTATCTGGTCGAGCTGGCCCGGTCCTATGACGGGCCGGCGGATGTGCAGGCCGCCGGCCGCTGGGCTGCCGAGCAGATCCTGGCCAGCATCCGGGCCACCCTGGACCGGCTGGACATCACCTTCGACGAGTGGAAGAGCCAGGCCTCCATCGAGGAGGGGGGCGCGGTGGAGGAGACCATCGCCCTGCTCTCCGAGCGGGGCCTCGTCTACGAGCAGGGCGGCGCCCTGTGGCTGCGCTCCACCGCCTACGGGGATACGAGGGACCGCGTCCTTCGCAAGTCGGCGGACAAGGGCGGGGACTACACCTACCTGGCCGGGGACCTCGCCTACCACCGGGACAAGTTCCTGCTCCGGGGATTCGACCGTGTCATCAACGTTTGGGGGGCGGACCACCAGGGCCAGGTGCCCAGCCTCCTGGCGGGCGTCGAGGCCCTGGGCGTGGAGCGGGGCCGGCTCGAGGTGGAGATCGGCCAGATGATCTCCCTGGTCGAGGACGGCCGGAGCAGGCACATGTCCAAGCGGGCCGGCCACTTCGTGACCATGGACTCGGTGGTCGAGCGGATCGGCCCTGAGGCAACCCGGCTCCTCAGCCTCGTCAGCTCCATCGACCAGGCCACGACCGTCGACCTCGGCCTCCTCGAGAAGCAGAATGCCGAGAACCCCGTCTATTACGTCCAGTACGCCCACGCCCGCATCGCCTCCATAGGCCGGGTCGCGGCCGAGCGGGGGGTGAGGCGCCGGCTCATCTCCGAGGTGGACCTCTCGCTGCTCACCCACGAGCGCGAGGAGGCCGTCCTGCGGATCCTCTCCGAGCTGCCCGACACCGTGGTCACGGCCTGTGTCGAGAGGGCCCCCCACAAGGTGACCACCTGGGTGAGGGAGCTGGCGGCCCGCTTCCACGGCTTCTACCACGACTGTTACGTGATGGGGGAAGGGGTGGCCGAGGAGCTGACTCAAGCCCGGCTGTGGCTGGTGGAAGGGGCGCGCGTGGGCCTGGCCATCGGGCTCGGGTTGCTCGGGGTCGAGGCTCCCGAGTCCATGTAGGCCGTGTCGACCCCTCCGTCCCTCACCGGCGGTGCCGGCGGGCTGCTGGCGCCGGCCGCAGACCCGCTTCCCACCCACCTCCTGCCCGACACCGCCCGCATAAGCCCAGAGGGCCGGCTCTCGGTCGGCGGGGTCGACGTCCTGGAGCTCGTGGCCGAGCTGGGGACACCCGTGTTCGTCTACGACGAGGCTCACCTGCGGGCCAGGTGCCGGGAGGCGGTGGCGGCCTGGAAGGGCGGCGTTGCCTACGCCACGAAGGCCTTCCTGTGCAAGGCCATGGCCGGCCTGGCCCATGAGGAGGGCATGGCCCTGGACGTGTCGACGGGCGGGGAGATGCACGTGGCGCTCGCGGCCGGGGTCCCAGCCCGGTGGCTGGTCCTGCACGGCAACAACAAGTCTGAGGAGGAGCTCGCCCGGGCCCTTCAAGCCGGCGTAGGACGGATAGTGGTGGACTCCTTCAACGAGATCGAGCGCCTGGGGCGGTTGGTCGCCGAGAGAGCGGGCCGGCCACCCGTTCGGGTCCTGGCCCGGGTGACCCCGGGCATCGAGGCCCACACCCACGAGTACATACGCACCGGCCAGGAGGACACCAAGTTCGGCTTCGGTCTGGCCAGCGGGGCGGCGGCAGAGGCGGTGGCTCGCCTGCGCCGGCTCCCGGGCGTGGAGCTGGCGGGGTTGCATGCCCACATCGGGAGCCAGGTCCTCACCACCTCCTCGTTCGAGAAGGCGGTAGCGGTGCTGGCCGAGTTCTTCCTGCCCCTGGACCTGCCCGAGCTCTGCATCGGGGGTGGCCTGGGCGTGCCCTACACGGCGGGGCAGGAGGCCCCCAGCCTCACCGAGTGGGCCCGAGCCGTCCACGGGGCGGCGCACCGGGCCGGCATCCCCGAAGCGACCCGGCTCACGGCGGAACCGGGGCGGGCCATCGTGGCCGGGGCCGCCATCACCTGCTACACGGTGGGGACCATCAAGGAGCTGACCGGCGTCCGCACCTATGTGGCGGTGGACGGAGGTATGAGCGACAACCCCCGTCCCGTCCTCTACGGCAGCGGCTACGAGACCTTCCTGCCGCGGGCCACGGATGCCCCCCGGCCCCTCAGGGCAACCGTGGTCGGCAAGCACTGCGAGAGCGGTGACGTGATCGTCCGCCGCGCCGCCCTTCCCTCCGACCTGGCCGTGGGTGATGTGCTGGCCACCCCGGTCACGGGCGCCTATGGGCACTCGATGGCCTCCACCTACAACAAGGTGCCCCGGCCGCCGGTGGTGTTCGTGTCCAATGGCCGGGCCCGGGTGGTGGTGAGGCGGGAGACCTGTGACGACCTCCTCCTCCTCGACCAGTGATGCCTCTTTCCTCCGTTGTCGCCCTCGAGTATCAGGCTGAGCTTGAGAGTAAGGTGGAGAGAATGGAGGAGGGGGAGCCTTGAGGCCCCCCAGGGGAGTCATCGAGAGGTATCGCGACCTGCTCCCGGTGGGGGAGAAGACGCCGATCGTGAGCCTGGGGGAGGGAGGGACCCCCCTTCTCCTGGCACCCCGTCTCTCGGAGCGGGTCGGAGCCAGGGTGCTGCTCAAGGTGGAGGGTGCGAACCCGACGGGGTCCTTCAAGGACCGGGGGATGACGGTGGCCATCTCCAGGGCCCTCGAGGACGGGGCCCGGGCAGTGGTGTGCGCCTCGACCGGCAACACCGCAGCCTCGGCGGCGGCCTACGCGGCCCGCGCCGGCCTGGCCTGCTCCGTCGTTGTCCCCGAGGGGGGCATGGCTCTCGGAAAGATGGCCCAGGCCCTGGTGCACGGGGCCAAGGTGCTCCAGGTCCGGGGCAGCTTCGATGAGGCCCTGGCCCTGGTCCGGGAGCTCGGGGAGCGGGACCCGGTGACGATCGTGAACTCCGTCAACCCTGACCGCATCGCCGGGCAGATGACGGCGGCCTTCGAAGTGGCAGACGCCCTCGGGGACGCCCCCGACCTCCACTGCCTGCCGGTGGGAAACGCCGGCAACATCACCGCTGCCTGGCGCGGCTACCGCCTGTACCGGGAGGCGGGGCGGGCCGGCCACCTCCCCCGCCTGTTCGGCTTCCAGGCCAACGGGGCGGCCCCCCTGGTGACCGGCCAGCCCGTGGCCCAACCCCGCACCGTGGCTGGCGCCATCCGCATAGGCCGGCCCGCCTCCTGGAAGGGGGCGATCGCGGCGGCCTCCGAGTCCGGCGGGGGGATCCAGGCGGTGGACGATGGCGAGATCATGGCCGCCTACCGCTTCCTCGCCGCCGAGGAGGGGGTGTTCTGCGAGCCGGCGTCGGCGGTGCCGGTGGCGGGTCTCCTCCGGTTGGGAGCACCACCCGGAAGCACTGTCGTGTGCGTGCTCACCGGGCACGGGCTGAAGGACCCCGACACCGCTCTCAGCCAGATCGGGTCTCCGGTGTCGGTGGAGGCCGACCTGGACCAGGTGCGGGCTGAGCTGGGTCTGTCAGGGGATGATGATTGAGGTACCGGGGCTGACCGGGTATCATTTCAGTCGCCACCGCTCGTTGTCCTGATGCGGTCGCTTCGCCACCTGATCAAGGCGGGCGCCGGCAGCGGCGGGGGAGTACGTGTTCCCTGATGGTTGTCCACGGGTTCCCTGTGCCGTTGGCCCGGACGCTCTGCCGGCTCCCCCAGGGGGAGCTAGGGGAATCGAGTCGGCCACAGCTTGGTTACAGACCGAGCGGCGGGTAGGGGAGGGTGCCGGAAGGCGGGACATGGCCCCGGGCCCGGCTCCCAGGCATCGTGACAGTTGTCCCGTGGAACCTCCCACACCAGTCCTATCTCCAACCAACACAAGCGAGGTGCCTGATGAGCGGAGAGCAGCAGCTCGAGCGCTCGGTCCTGGAGCGTAAGGAGCGCGATGAGCTCCAAGCCATCGCCGAGGCGATGGCGCTCAAACCAGGCGCGCGGACCAAGAAGGCGGACATCATCGACCAGATCCTCCAGGCCACCGGCATCGAGGTGGAGGCTGGGGAAGCCGGCAACGGAACCACCCCGGGGACCGGGAGGCCCAAGCGGACACGGTCCTCCCGGTCCCGGCCCCAGGCCGGGGAGGGGGCCAACGGGGCCGTGCAAGGCGAGCTCGTGACCAGGGGGGAGCAGGACGGGCCCGGTGCCGGCGCCGAGCCGGAGAGCCGACCCGATCCCTCGGCCAGCGGTGCCCACGGCCATCCAGGCGAAACATCGGGCCCCCAGGGTGTCGAGGTAGGGGGCCCGTCTCCAGAGGCAGGTGCCCGGGAGGACCAGGGTGGCGGCGCCGAGGCTCCTGTCCCCAGCGGTGAGGCGCGGACCGTCACGAGCGAGGAAGGGGGAGAGCAGTCCGGAGCTTCCGGCTCAGGGGTGGCGACCCGGGACGGTGGCAGGCCTGCGGCCGACGGCGGCGGGCAGGCCGAGCAGACCCAGGAGCCTCATCGCTCCGAGGGGGAGGCCCGCCAGGACGGCTCTCCCGATCGGGGCGGCCATGACCGCCAGGGCCAGGACCGGGGCCGCAACGGGCCTCGACCTCAGCAGGCCGAGGCGGGCAACCGGCGAAGCCGGAGGCGCAGGGGCCGGGGCGGAGGCGGTGACCGGGCCGAGCGGGACCTGCAGGGTGGAGGCCAAGAGCCTGCCTTCCAAGGTGAGCCGGTCCCGGTCAAGGGCCTGCTGGACCTGAGGGAGGAAGGCTTCGGGTTCCTGCGAACGAACGGGTACCTCCCGAGCAGCCGGGACGTGTACGTGTCCATCAGCCAGGCCCGCCGCTATGGGCTGCGAAAGGGCGACTACATCGAAGGTCTCTCCCGGCCAGCCGCCTCGAACGAGAAGTACCCGGCGCTCCTCCAGGTCGAGAGCGTGAACGGCATGGCTCCCGACGAGGCGCGCCAGCGGCCCCGGTTCGAGGACCTGACACCCCTCTTCCCCGACCAGCGGCTCCGGCTCGAGGTGCCCGGGGACCCAGCGAACATGACGGCCCGGATCGTGGACCTGCTGTCCCCGATCGGAAAGGGCCAGCGGGGCCTCATCGTCTCGCCCCCCAAGGCGGGCAAGACCACGGTCCTCCAGCAGATCGCCCATTCCATAGAGGTGAACAACCCCGAGGTGCACCTCATGATCCTGCTCATCGAGGAGAGGCCGGAGGAGGCCACGGCGTGGCGCCGCTCGGTCAAGGGAGAGGTGATCGCTTCGACCTTCGACCGGCCCTCCGACGAGCACACGGCGGTGTCGGAGCTCACCATCGAGCGGGCCCGGCGCCTGGTCGAGCAGGGCAAGGACGTGGTGATCATCCTGGACGGCATCACCCGTCTGGCCCGTGCCTACAACCTGGCCCAGCCGGCCACGGGACGGATCATGTCCGGTGGCGTGGACTCGGGAGCCCTGTACCCACCGCGGAAGTTCTTCGGAGCGGCCCGCAACATCGAGGAGGGGGGGTCGCTCACGATCCTGGCCACCGCCCTGGTGGAGACCGGGTCCCGCATGGACGAGGTCATCTTCGAGGAGTTCAAGGGCACGGGGAACATGGAGCTCAGGCTGGACCGGCGGCTGGCTGAGCGGCGCATCTACCCTGCCATCGAGGTCAACGCCAGCTCCACCCGCCACGAGGAGCTTCTCTTCGACCGCTCCCAGCTCCAGCAGGTGTGGAAGCTTCGCCGGGTCCTCAATGCCCTGTCGAACGACGGCAGCGCCGCCGCCGGCTTGGAGCTGCTGATGGACAAGATCAAGACCACCAAGAGCAATGACGAGTTCCTGGCCGAGATCGCCAAGGGTCCGGCCCCGCCCGTCTAGGCCGCCAAAGGAAGGACCATGAAGACCAACATCCACCCCGAGTACCGGGAAGCCACCGTGCGCTGCTCCTGCGGCAACACCTTCACCACCCGCTCCACCAAGTCGGACCTCCATGTGGAGCTGTGCAACGAGTGCCACCCCTTCTACACCGGCAAGCAGAAGCTGGTGGACACCGGGGGCCGCGTGGAGCGCTTCCAGCGCCGTTACGGCCAGCGCGGGCGGGCGGGGGCGAGGAAGCGCTAGGGAGCCGGCGGCCTCCCCCCATCGGCCCCTCGTTGGCCGACAGGACGTGAGGCACCATCCCGCTCGCCCCGGGCCCCGCCCGAGGGCCGACGGAGGCTCCGGTACAGCTGGACCGTCTCGGGCTCCACGGCCAAGGTGGGGTCCTCCTCCGCGTCCAGGGCAGCTGTCAGCTGGCGCCAGGCCGCCTCTATGCCCCCGCGGCTGCCGCTGATGCTGGCCGCCCGCATCCAGGCCCGGTAGAGGCGCTCGTCCCAGGGGCAGGCGACCAGGCCCTGGCGGGCCGCCCACGCTGCCTGCCGCGGGTCGCCCCCTGCCAGGCAGCGCTCGGCCAGGGCCAGGGCCACGTCCACCACCTCCTGCTCCATGGCGGCCACATGGCCCTCGACCCGGGCCCAGGGGGCGTCCAGTCCGGCCAGGGGCTGGCCCCGGACCAGCATCAGGGCCGCCCGCCAGGTCTCGGGGCCGCCCGCGGCCAGGTCCCGGAACCGGGCCCAGTCCGACCCCACCTCGGGGCTGAGGCTGACCCGGCCGGCCTCGTTCCGGAGGCGGGGCTGGCCCCCCGGGCCCGTCCCCAGGGCCCGGCGGGCGTAGGAGAGGAGGTTGCGGCGGGTGCCGGACGCCACCCGCCGCTCCGGCCAGAGGGCGGCCTCCCAGGCACTGGTGCTGGCTCCCTCGGGATGACAGGCCAGGTAGACGAGGAGCTCCAGCACCTTTCCCCAGTCGGAGCGGACCATGCCGCCGGTGAGGCTGGGGGGACCGAGCACCCCGACCTCCACTGGGGCCGGGGTGGGCGCCGGGCGGGGGCCCAGGCTGTCGTAGGGGGGGTCGGCCGGGCCCACTGTGGCCGGGTCTGCGGCCCTGGCAAGGAGATGGGCCACGGCCCTTGAGCCGGAGGCGGAGAGGCGCTGGGAGGCCAGGGTCGAGGGCCCGGCCCTCCTCTCGACGGTGGGGGCCCCCTCCCCCGAAGGGTAACCCTTCTCCTCCGGGGAGTCCTGGCCGGCGGCCCCCCGGGGTACCAGCTGCCCTCCTTCGACGGCGAGGGTCCACGCGCCCGTCACGGGTCCTGCCACCACGGCGACTATCCCCGGCCTCCGGGCCAGACGAGCAAGGGCCGCCAGGCCAACAACCGGGGCCGGGCTCTGCGGGCGAGAAGGGATCCCCCGGTCCGGCTGTTCGTGAGAGGGGCGGCCAGGCGCCAGGGAGGGCGCCGGCCCCCCCGTCACCCGGGGTGCCCCCGGCGGCTCCTGGGCCGCCTCCGGGCCCACCACCACCACCGTGGGGGCCCAGCACGGCTCCTGGTCCGCCAGCCGAGCCGCTGCCGGGTCACAGCGGCCCACCCGGGCCAGGTTGGACTCCATCTGGGCCGCCACGCCCTCCAGGCCCCCGATGATCTCGGGGAGACCCCCCGCGACACGAACCCGCTCCAGGCCGCTCAGCTCCCGGCCCAGCCCCACGAGGACCACCTCGGTGCACTCTGCCCAGGCCGCCGTGGCCAGCTCCAAGGCCAGGGCCCGCAAGGCGGAGGCCACCTCCTCGGGGTCGCCGACGAAGGACACCAGGCGGTGAGCCTCCAGGTTGGCCAGCACCAGCTCGTCCCCTGCCGGGCCGCTGGCGCTCCCCAGGGTCACGAGGGCGGGCAGCGGTGCACCGCCATCGGATCGGTCGGCCAACCGACCTGGGTCGGCCCGGTCCAGTCGCCAGCAGCTCCCATGGGCGTCGAAGGGAGGGGCGGGGGGTACGGAACCATCCGCCTCCACGATCAGCTCCCGCTCGGACAGGCGGACCTCGAGGACGACAGGTGCCTGCTCAGCCCGGCCGCTGTCCCGCAGGGCGGCTCCCAGGCAGCGGAGGCCCCGGTCGACCCAGCGGGCGCCGTCCAGGTCAGCAGAGGCCGCCACCCGCCGGGCGCACTCACCGTCCTCGCCCAGGGGGAGGGGGATGCGCCGGCCCTCCGCCCGGGAGCGGAGCTGGCGGCGGCGGCGGCGGGCGAGCTCGGCCGCCAGACCGGCGGAGAGGAGCCCCAGGCCCACGCCGAGGCCCCTGTCGGCGGCCCTGGAAGGCGCCTCCCCGGTGGGCGGACTGGCAGGGGTTGTGCTGGCCCGGGGGGAGAACATCCCCGCCGTCTGTGGTGGGCGGGAGCCAGCCGGCGGGTGGCCCCTCGGCGGGGGTGGAGGGGGCGGGGGCGCGCCCGGCCTCGCCCGGGCCCAAGGAGGCGGGGCCGGCACCGGTGCCGGGAGGGACGGGACCGGGGCGGCCCCGGGCCGGGGGCGGTGGGCGAGGAGGTGGCCAGCTCCCCTCGAGAGGGAGGCCGGGAGCTCCAGGACCCAGCCGGGGTAGAGGAGGTTGGGGTCCGTGAACCGGATCCCCCCACCCATGTCCCGCCCCCGGTTCAGGGCCCAGATCTGCTTCCAGTGCCCGCTTATGGCTTGCAGGGTGGCGCCGGGACCGAGGTGGTCGGCGGCGATGTCCCACAGGCTGTCCCCCCTTCGCACGACGTAACGAGAACCTGGCGGCTTGCCCCCGTCCCCTCCCTGGCCCGGGAGTCCCGGGTGGAGGGGCGGGAGAGCCTCAGCGGGCTCACCCGGCGCCGGGGCCCGGGCACCCCCCCGGTCCTCGCCGGCCGGCAGCGGTCCGGCGCCGGCCGGCGGGGCGAGCGAGCGGCTGAGGCTGGACGGCGCCGGCGCAGCCAGGGCCACAGTCCTCGGCAAGGCACTCCACAGCCCCGCCACGGCCGTCGCCACCAGCCAGGCGGCAGGCGATGCCCGGTGCCGCGGCTCGTAGGCCCGCCGGCTCCTGTGGGCCACCCAGGCGGACGCCGCCTCCGAGCTGGCGACCCAGGCCAACCGGGCCCACGCCGCCCAGAGCACCAGGGCCAGGAGCTTGGTCCACGCCTGAGGGGAGACGTTGCCCGAGGAGATGGCCAGGTGGACCTGCTCCCAGGAGGGAAGGGCGGTGGGGAAGGGGTTGCCCACCGCCACCGCCAGGCCGGCGGGGAGCCCGGCCACCACCGCCAGGAGCAGGGTGCCCGCCAGGGCCGCCTGCAGGCGCCTCACGGGGTCACCGGCTGGTCGACGGCCCGGGCCGAGGCGTGGGCGGAGATGGTCACCTGCCTGATTCCGACGACCGACAGGAGGGTGGTGGGCATGGGGAAGGGGTCGATGGTGACGAGCACCTCGTTGCCCCTAACCGTCGCCGTCCCTGGGTGTCCCCCTCGCGCCATCCACGCCTCGGCGGCGGCGACCGCCTCCCCGGAGGGGGCGAGCGTGCCCCGGCGAGGGCCGGCGCCAAGGGTGGCGGCCCCCACCCGGGCGGCCTGCTCCGCCTCGTTGAGAGCCGAGATGTGGGCGGACTCCGCCCTGGCCCCGTCCACCACCAGGCCGGCCACGGTCAGCAGGGCCAGCACCATCACCACCGCCATTCCGGTCAGGATTCCCTCCTAGGTCGGGTTGCGATAGGGGTCGACGGGGCCGGCGCCGGTGCCGGCCAGGACCACAGAGCCCGGCAGCCCGGGCACTGCGGCCGATGAGAGGGAGACCGTGCAGGCGACGCGGGCCCACACCTCGCCTCCGGGGCGGAACGAGCTCAGGTCCAGGTGGACCACGGTCGTGGTGCAGGTGACGCCCCCGGCCGCCAGGTCCTGGCGGGCGGCCGCGGAGGCCGCCGACTGGGCTGCCGATGCAGTGGGCGCCACCACCGCAGCGGAGACGGCCGCTCCCGCCGCATCCTCCACCCGGGAACGGGCCAGGCCCAGGCGGGCCATGGCGAGGATCAGCCCGGCCACGACGAGGAGGAGGGGAGCCAGCATCACCAGCTCGGCCTCGGCGGCCCCCGACTCCGCCTCGCGCCCGGGTCTGCGCCTCCCGAGCCCGTGCCGGGCCTCGGACCTAAGCATCGCCTTGTTCATCCGCTGTCCCTGAACCGCTGGGCAGGCCCCGTGCTGGAGGCCGAGACATGCAGGGGCAGCCCGGGCAGGACCGGTGCGACCCGCCCGGAGACGGCCACCGTCACCGACCCCCCCGGCCCCTGGGTGACCCGGACGATGGGCTGCTCCAGGGCCGACCCAAGGCCGGCCAGCACCCGGTCCGCCGCCGCCCGGCCGGCACCAGGCCCTCCCCCGAAGGCCCGGGCGGCCTGCCCTCCTTCGGCCGCCGCCAGCTGGGCGGCATGCGCAGCCAGGCCCCACAGGGCGAGCTGCAGCGCCAGCCACACCAGCAGCAAGAAGGCGGGGAGCACCACCACGACGGCGGCCAGGCCCTCCTCGCCTCGTCGCCGGCAGGCGGCGTGCCTCGCCCGGCTGGAGGCCATCAGCCCCCTGCGCCGCTGATGGAGTTGGCTATCTGGTGGGCGTGGGTGATCACGGCCGCCACGATTATCCCGACCACGGCGATGGCTCCGGCGATTATGAGCCCGCGGATGACCGTCTGCTCACCGATGCCGCCCCCCTCGTCCTCGGCGAGTGCCCGCAACCGGGACACCAGCAGGGCGAGCGACACCTGCAGTCGTTGCATCTGGCCCATCGGATCTTCTCCTTTCCGGGTTGCGGATGTGGTAGCTGAGGCTCAACCCCCTCCCAGGGCGCTCAGGACCTGGGTCAGGGCCGGGTAGAGGATGAACAGCATGAAGCCGGCGGCGAGCAGGATGGCGGGTAGGAACAGCCGCTCGGTGAGGGCATTGGCCTTGCCCTCGTTGTCGCTGAGGGCCCGGGTGCGCAACGAACCGGCGGCGGCGGCCAACGAGGCCCGGACGCGGGCGCCCTCGGTTCCGGCCAGGGACAGGCTGGCTGCCACCCGGGCCAGGTCCTCCACCCCCACCTCCGCCCCCAGCGCCCGCAGGCCCTCCCACGGCCCGATGCCCGCCCCCCGGCCGGCAGCCAGCGCCCCCGCTATCCGCCTCAGGGCCCAGTCGTCGCCCAGCTCGCAGGCGGCGGCCATCGCCCCCTCCACGCCGGCGCCAGCCGCCTGGCCCAGCGTCACCAGCTCCAGCCAGGTCACGAAGACCTGCCGGAAGTGCTCCCGGGCCCGTCCCGCCCGGGAATGGGCGTCCTGGACCGGCAGGACCACCCCGAGGACCCCCAGGAGGACCACGGTCCCGGCGGCCATGCTCGGGGGAAGCCGGAGGCCGAGCAGGGCCAGGCCCCCCGCGCCCAGGGCACCGATCGCCGCGAGGGTCAGCGACCCCAGCACCACCTGGGTCCCCCAGGACCCCAGGTCCCGCCCGGCGATGGCCAGGTCGGCTCGCAGCCACCCCGGCACCATCCCCCACTGGTCCAGCTGCGTGGTGAGGGCTCTGGCCCCTGCGAGGCGGTGCCCGCGGCCTCGGTGACCGGGGCCTTCGAGGCGGGCCAGCTCGATGCCAAGGGGCCTTGGCAGCGGGCGAAGCAGCGTCCATGCGGCGGCCAGCCCCGTGCCCACCAGGGCCCCGCAAAGGGCGAGGGAGATCATCCCTCGCTCCCCCGGAGGAAGCGCTCGGGCCGTCGGGGCCTGACCATCGAGGCCATGAGCCACAGTCCGGCGGCGAAGACGGCCCCCACGACCAGGAGGACGGCCTGGCCGGCGACGGTCCCGTAGGGCTGCAGGAAGCGGTGGGCAGCCAGGGCTGCCATCACCACGAAGCCGATCGACACCCCCGCCACCGTCCTGGTGGCGGACCAGGCCCGGGCCCGGCTGGCCTCCACCCGCTGGCGCATGGCCACCTCCTCCCTGGTGGAGCGGGCCAGCTCGGAGAGGACCTCCCCCAGCTGGCCGGCCCGGGCCTCGGCCGCCAGCACGAGGGCCGCCACCACCGCGTCGGCTGCGGGGTCGTCCAGCTCGTCGGCCAGCTGGCGGAGGGCCGTCGCCAGCGGCACCCGCCCCGCCAGGCGCCCCGCCAGGCGGTCCAGCTCGGCCCCCATCCCGGCCGGGGCCACCTCGGCGCTGGCCATGATGGCCTGCACCAGGCCGGCTGCTCCGGCCATGGTGTCACGCAGCATCTCGGTCCAGGCCGCCAAGGCCTCCAGCCGCCCTATGACGTCACGGGCCTGCCTGCCGCCGCCAAGAAGCACCGGCAGCCCGAGCACCGCCCCCGCGGCGAGCACCCCGGCCATGGGCCATGTCGTGGCCAGGCCGGCGGCCAGGCCCACCGCCAGTGCGGCGACGGCCCGTCGGGCTGGCACGGGTGAGCCCGAGGCCCGAGGCAGGCGGGGCTGGGGAGGGCCAGGCACCAGGGCTCCCAAGGCGGCAGCGAGGGACGCCCCGACCAGGGCACCCAGCGCTGCTCCCACCAGCATCACCAGCGCCTCCCTCCCCGCACGGCGGCGGGGGCCTCGTAGCCCACGGACCCGAGCTGAGCCAGGCGGCGATCGGAGAGGGGGACGCCGGGCATGGCCCTGCCATCGGGGCCGGGACGCCAGACCTCGTTGGAATGGACCATGCGGCCGTCGGCGTCCATGACCTCGCGCACGGAAGAGACGAAGCGCTCCGTGCGGGGGCCCGCCGGTTCGCACCGCCGGGTGCGGAGCTGGACGTGCACCACGAAGTCAAGTGCCTGGGCGGCGGCCATGGCCGTGGCTTCGGGGCTCAGGCGCTCGGGAGCCTGGATGGCGTAGGTGGCCAGTCGGGAGAACACCGCCTCGGACGAGTCGGCGTGGATGGTGACGAGGGAGCCCCGGCTGCCCTGGGAGAGGACATTGAGGAGGTCCACCACCTCGGGCCCCATGGCCTCGCCCAGGATCACCCGGTCCGGCGTCATGCGCCGGGTCCGGCTCACCAGGCTGGCCACGGTCACTTCGCCCACCCCCTCCACGTTGGGCGGCCGGGCTTCCAGGGCCACGCAGTCAGGGTGGCGGTCTGCCTGCTTGTCGAGGCCCAGCTCGAAGGCGGTCTCGATCGTGACGATGCGCTCCTCGGGGGGGATGGCCGCCGCCATGGCGCGAAGGAGCGTGGTCTTGCCGGCGTTTGTCTCCCCGGAGATGGCGACGTTCTGCCTGCTCTTGACCAGGGCGGCCAGGAAGGCCCCCAGGTCCTCGGACACCATGCCGAGCGCCCCCAGGTCCTCGAGGGTCCGGTCCGGGTGGCGGTGGCGGCGGATAGAGACGCTGGGCCGCTCGCACACCGCCATCACGGCCGAGAGCCGGCTCCCGTCGGGCAGGCGCAGGTCGAGCTGGGGGGACGCCAGGTCGAAGCGGCGCTCGTGCTGGCCCAGCCGGGCGGCGGCGGCACGGATCAGCTCCACCAGCTGCTCGTCCGAGTCGGCCACCGGGGCGGCTCGCTCCTTGGTGCCGTCGGCGTGGGTGACCCAGACCACATCGCAGCCATTGACGTTGATGTTCTCCACGGAGGGGTCGTCCACGAGGACCTGGAGCCGGCCCAGCCCCCACAGGTGGGCCGCCACCTGGGCCGCCACCTCGTCCTCCTCCTCGGGGCTGAGGAGGAGATGGCCGCCCCGCGCCGACCGTCTGGCCTCCTCGGCCAGCGCCCGGCGCACCAGGGAGGCGCCGTAGGCACGGCGGTCCTCCTCGTCCAGCCCCGCCTCGGCCGCCTCGGCCAGCCCGGCCGCCACCACCCCTGTCACCCTGCCCACCAGGGCCGGGTCGACCAGCGGACGGGGGATCACCACTCGGCCTCCCCGGACAGCAGAGGGGCGCCCTCGGTGGCCCGGGCGTCCCCCGGCAAGGGGCCGTCTTCCCCAGAGCCCCCCAGCGCCATGAGCGAGAGGGCCCGGGACAGCCGCTCGGCCCCCCGGCGGAGGGCACGGGCTCCAGGGGACCACTGGCCGGCGAGTGCCGCCTCGGCGGCCTGGCGATCGCAGGGCAGGGCTCCCAGGAGCTCCAGGCCGACGGCGGTGGCCACCTCGCTCGGGTGATAGGGAGCCGAGCCCACCATCACCAGCACGGGGCGGGGGCCCGCCGGCCAGGAGCGGGCCAGGGCCCGGGCGTGGCTGGTCGATGCCAGGTCGGCTCGGCAGACGAGCACGGACACGGTGGCCAGGGCCGCCACCTCCTCGAAGGGTGGTTCGCCCGCCGAGGCTCGGCCGGCGTCCACGATGACGGTGTCAGGCACCGCCGCCAGCAGGGTGACCAGCGCCGCCCAGGCCGGGCGGAGCGAGCGTCCTCCTGCCGACCCCACCGGGCCCACCACCACTCCGGCTCCGGTTCCCCCTGACCTCCTTCCTCCGGTCAGGGCCTGGGCGTGGTCCCAGACCCGTCCGGGCTCCAGGCCGGAGCGGGCCCCGATGGCGAGCGAGAGGAGGTTGGGCTCCCCCGCCAGGCCCAGCCGGGCGCCCAGGTCTCCCCCGGCCGGATCGGCCTCCACCACCAGAGCCGGCCCCGGCCAGGCCCTGGCCAGGAGGACCGCCAGGGTGGAGACCCCGGGCGAGCCCTTGGCGGAGGCCAGGAGGACCAGGGCCATCAGTGCCCCTGGTGCTCCTGCGGGAGCAGGACGAGGGCCACCCGCCCAGCCGAGGAGGCCGTGGCCGCCGCAGGGGCCGCCTGCCGGGAGACGGCTAGAACCACCTCGATGTCGCCGGAGGAGCTGGACACGGCCGGAGGCCCGGTCAGGATGCCGGTGGTGAGGACCTGGCCCCCGGGGAGGCCCAGCACCCCCCTCACCTGCTCCTGGCCGCCGGTGAGCACCACCTCCACCCGGTCCCCGGCCACCAGGGCCCCCAGAGGCAGCTCGCCACTGCGCAACGAGAAGCCCACCTCAGCCTGGCGACTGGAGAGCAGGGGCCCGCGGGCGAGGGCGCCGTCCGTGAGCAGCTCGCCGGGAACCAGGCCCACACCGGCCCGGCGTCCGGTCACCTGGGCCTCCCTGTCAGCGGGGACCGGGCTCAGGCTGGCGGACCGGGTGATCCTGGTGACCACCAGATCGCTGGCCTGGATCGGCTGGCCGGCCTCGACCCTACGGCGAACGGCGAGGACCGGCACCTTGTGGCCGGCAGCCTGGTAGGCAAGAGCCCCGGCCAGGGCGAAGGCCGCTACCAAGGCCAGGGACAGGGCGGCGCGAAGCGGCCGCCGGCGCCATGGTTGGGCCGGACCGGGCAGGGGCGCCGTGGCGCCCCGGCGCCCTTCGCCGTCGGGACGGGCGAGAGTGGCCAGCCTCCTGTCAGCCGCCACCGGTCACCTCCAAGGGTGACCGGTCCCCACCAGCAGCAGTCACTCCTCCCCCTTCGGTTCTCCCCGCAACCTTCGCCGCACAATAGCCACGGATGACCGGGCGCGCACCGGACTGACGGCGCGCCACTCATGACCCAATGGTGCAGCACGAGGGCCCCCGGGAAGTCCTGCCTGGGGGTCGAAGACAGCCTGCCCGCCGCAGCTCGCCTGTGCGAGGCCACCTGCGGCCGCACCGAGGCTCCCTCCGGAGGCCCGGGGCGGTCCCAGGTTAATCCCCGCCCGTCTCGTCCCGCCAGGCGGGAGATGGTGGCCAAAGGCCCAAGGGTCCCCCCGGTCGCCCTCATATGACCGGGTCAGGGGCAAAAGACCGTCATATGACCAGGTCAGGCGGGAAAGGAGAGGAGCCGGTCAAACCTTGTCGCTGACGCCCTGGCAGTGACGATCCCCGTGACGCCAGCCGAGGAACCTGCCCGTGCGGTGCTCCAGAGGAGGACGCCGGCGAGGGACGAGGAGGTGTCGAGGTGGGCATAGAGGTGAGCGCCAGGACGGCGAGGCCCGGTCAGGCCAGCGGGGGACTGAGCCCGGTGAGGTCCCGTCAGGTCACCGGGGGTCGGGCGCCCTTGAGCCCCGGGCGGGCGGGGACGGAGGGAGGGCCCCTCCCCGCCGGCCCTGGAGCCGGCGAGGGGGAGCGCGGTGGGGAGCGGCCGGTGCTGGTCATCCGGGCCTGGTTGGGGCCCGAGCCCGGGGGTGGCCTCTGGCACGGTCCTGACGACGACTACGTGCTCGAGTGCTGGGTCGGGACGTTGGGGCCGAGCGCCACTCTCGCCTGGTGGCACCTGGCCCGGCGCCTGCGCCAGGGCGGCACCCAGGTGCTGGACCTGGCTGACCTGGCCCGGGCTCTGGGCCTGGGGGGCCGCATGGGGCGGTCAGGCCCGCTGTGGCGGGCGCTGGGGCGCCTGGTCCGCTTCGGGGCCGCCCGCTTCGTAGGGCCCGTGATGGAGGTGCGCCTGGTCCTGGCCGACCTCTCGGCTCAGGCTCTGGCCCGCTCGTCCGGGTCGGCCCGCCGTTACCACGCCGCCACCCTGGCCCGCCGCTCAGGTGCCCCCGGTGGGCTCGGTAGGCCGGGCCGGGCCGGCCCTGGGGCTCCGCCCCCCACGGCAGCCGGGGGCGGGCCGCCTGTCGCGGCCCTTCAGGCCCGGGCCGAGGCGCTGCGGGCCCGGGCAACCGGCAGCAGGATTGGACGCCCGGGCTGAGCCGGGGCGCTGAGCGGCGTTCCGGTCTCGGGCCGGATGGAGGCAGGGCGGGCGAAGTCCCCCGGCAAGGGGTAGGTTCCCGGCGGTGCAGCCTGGCCCCTGGTCCGCTCCTACGCACAGCACCAGGCCGCCGCTGGCCCCCCGCTCCCACCCGGGGGGGGCCGGTGCCCCCCCCGCCGGGATCCGTCCCCTGGGCCACGACGACATGTGCTGGGCGACCCGCCTGCTGGTGGACCGCCTGTCGGCCTCCCCGGGGTGGCGGTTGGTCCTGCCCCCGGGCCTGCGCCGGCCGGTGCTGGGAGCCCACGTGAGGGGGTGCCTGGCCGGCGGCCAGGGCTGGACCGATGGGCGGGCGGTGGCCCTCCTGGAGCCCCCGGGGGCGAGGTCCCCCTCGGGCGGGTCGGGGCTGGTGGCAGGGGCCTCCCTGGCCGCCGTGGGGGTGGTGGCCGCTCTCGGGTGCTGGGTGCCTTGGGCGGGGACCGCCCTGGGGATCCTGGCCGCAGCCCTGGCTCTAGCCCGGTGGTGGCCGGCGTTCCCGGCCCTCCGCCTGGCCCGCCGGTCGCGGCCGGCCGGGTCGGCATGGCTCCACGGGCTGGCCAAACCGGCGGGGGATCCTCACCGGTCCGCCTCCCCCCTCCTCGAGGGCCTCCTGGGCCTGGCCGACGCCTCGGGCTGGGTGGTGGCGCTGGAGACGGACCACAGGGCGCTGGTCGCGCGCTACGCCGAGATGGGCTTCCAGGAGTTGGCAACCGCTCGGGCGCCCTGGGGGGAAAGGGTGGTCATGGCCCGCCAGCCCGCGTCCGCCTGAGCGTCGATGGCGCCCCCTTCCCTGGACCCCGACCGCCGGGCCACCGTCCTCCAGGCCAAGCTGCGGGCCCTGGTGGCAGGGAGGTGGGGCCAGGGGTTGGCCCGGCCGGCAGTGGCCGGCACCCTCCCCGGCGGGGCCACCCTGGCCTCGGCCGACCGCAGCGTCGGCTGGGTCCTGGCCGAGGAGCGTCCCGACCGGTCACTGGGGGCGGCCCTGGCCTGGGGAGAGCAGGCCGGCGTGGGCGAGCTGCACCTGCTCGTGGAGGGGGATCCCGCCATCCCGGCCCGGAGGGCTGCCTGCTTCTCCCCGAGCCCCGCGGTCTGGGCCGTGAACGGACGCTCGCTGGTGCCGGCTGCCCCGGGGCGCCCCGCCGTGCCTGCGCCTCTCCCGGCGGGAGCCGCTGCCCTGGCTCCAGCCATCAGGCAGGCGGGGGCGGATGCCGTGGTGGAGCACGGGGCGTTGCGGGCCGAGGTCCTCGGCCTCGAGGTTGGGCGGGTGGTGGAAGCCCAGGGCTGGCACCTGGAGGTGGGAGTGGGGCGCCACGACCGGGAGGCCCACCGCATGCTGGGGGGTGACGAAGACGAGGGAAGCTCCCTGGCCCGCGCCGTGGCGGAGGTCCGCCGCCACCGGCGGGCCGGGGCGCCGGCCCATCCAGCCAACCAGCTGGCCAGGGAGCGGTGGCTGCGGGCCGTCCTCCTGCGCCGCCCGGAGCTGGTAGGGGCTCGGACCCTGGTGCCCGTGGACCCGCCTGAGCCGGTGGTGGACCTGAGGGCGCGCTCGGTGGCGCCGGCCCTCGGCGAGGACGGCGACGGCACCCCGGTGCTGGTCGTGGCCTCCACCGGAGTGGACCCCGAGCTGGTGCCGGCGGCCGCGGACGCCAGGCAGGCGGAGGAGGGACTGGGGATGGGGCCTCTCCGCCTGGTGCTGGCCGTGCCCGAAGGTGATGACCACCCTGTGACCCGGGCCCTGGCAGGGCGGCTGTCCCGCCCTGCCGAGGTGAGGCGGGTGCCCAGGGACTGGCGCCGGGCGGGGATGGACGAGGGAGGTTGAAGGAGAGGAGGCGCCCCGGGGACCACAGGTAGCCTGGCCGGCGTGCTGGACCGCTTCGCCGAGGTCGAGAGGGAGTACGAGGACGTCCTCCAGCAGCTCTCCGACCCGGGCGTCGTGTCCGACCGGGCCCGGTTCCGGGACCTCTCCCGCCGGCACAAGCAGCTGGAGGCCATCGTACGGGCCTACCGGGAGCGTGAAGCGGTGGCCGAGGACCTCGAGGTGGCCCGGGAGATGGTGGCCGAATCGAGCCCGGAGGAGAGGGAGGAGGCAAGGGCCGAGCTGTCCCGGGCCGAGGCGGAGCTGGAGCGGATGGACAAGGAGCTGGAGCTGCTCCTGGTTCCCCGTGACCCCAACGACGGCAAGGACGTAATAGTCGAGATCCGGGGGGCCGAGGGGGGAGAGGAGGCCAACCTGTTCGCCAAGGACCTCTTCGACATGTACACCCGCTGGGCCGACAGGAGGGGCTGGAAGGTCGAGGTGCTGGGGTCGGATCCCTCGGAGAGAGGCGGTTTCAACGAGGTCACCTTCGTGGTGAAGGGGGAGGACGCCTGGCGCCGCCTCCAGCACGAAGGGGGCCCCCACCGGGTCCAGCGGGTGCCCATCACCGAGTCCCAGGGGCGCATACACACCTCATCGGCCACGGTGACCGTGCTCCCCGAGGCTGAGGAGGTGGAGGTGGAGATCGACCCCGCCGACCTCAAGATCGACGTCTACCGCTCCACGGGGCCGGGGGGGCAGTCGGTCAACACCACCGACTCCGCCGTGCGCATAACCCACCTGCCCACCGGGATCGTGGTGGCCATGCAGGACGAGAAGAGCCAGATCCAGAACCGGGCGAAGGCCATGCAGGTCCTGCGGGCCCGGCTCCTGCGCGCCGAGCAGGAGCGCCAGGCCGAGCAGCTCTCCCAGCAGCGCCGCAGCCAGGTCGGGGGAGGAGGGCGCTCCGAGAAGGTGAGGACCTACAACTTCAAGGAGAACCGGGTGACCGACCACCGGGTCCACCTCACCCTGCACCGCCTGGACCAGGTCCTCATGGGCGATCTGGACGAGATCAGCGACGCCCTCGTGCTGGAGGAGCGGGCCCGCCAACTGGCGGCGGGCGTCTGAGGGGCACCGTGCTGTTGACCTGGGGCGAGCTGCTGGCCGAGACCGGTGAGGCGCTGGGGCGGGGAAACGAGGCCCGCTGGGTGGTCGAGCAGGTGTCCGGGCAGGACCTCCGTGGCCTCCCGGGCTTCCTGGAGGAGCCGGCCCCGGCGCGGGCGGTGGCCGCCTGCCGGGCCATGGTCCGGCGCCGGGAGGCGGGCGAGCCGCTGCAGTACGTGCTGGGCAGGTGGCCATTCCGGCGGCTGGAGCTGCTGGTCGACCGCCGGGTGCTGATCCCGAGGCCGGAGACCGAGCAGGTGGTGGAGGTGGCCAGGCAGGAGCTGGGCGCCCTGGCCGGCCCGGGGCGGCCCAGGCTGGCCGTCGACCTGGGGACGGGCTCAGGTGCGATCGCCCTTTCCCTGGCCGCCGAGGAGATGGGCCTCACCGTGTGGGCCACCGATGCCTCTGCCGGGGCCCTGGCCGTGGCCAGGGCCAACCTGGCCGGCCTGGGGGGATGGGCGGCGCCGCGAGTACGCCTGGTGCAGGGGGAGTGGTACGGGGCCTTGCCGGCCGGGGTGCGCGGCCAGGTGCAGCTGGTCGTGGCGAACCCTCCTTATGTGGCCGAGGCCGAGGTGAAGGGCCTTCCCGACGAGGTGGCCGCCTGGGAGCCGAGGGAGGCCCTGGTCTCGGGGCCGACGGGCATGGAAGGGGTGGAGGCGGTGGTTTCGGGGGCGCCGGACTGGCTCAGCTCCCCCGGGTCCCTGGTCGTCGAGCTCGCCCCCCACCAGGCTCCCCATGGCCTGGCCTTGGCCGAGAGGGCCGGCTTCGACGAGGCCTCGGTCCGGGTGGACCTGGCCGGCCGGCCCCGCGTCCTCGTGGCCCGCTGGGGCTGGCGGGGCGCTGTCAGCCCCGCCGCCGCTGTGGGTTCGGTCGATCAGGCCGGTCCTGGGGCGAGTCCCGGCTCGGCCCTCCCGGCCGGAGAGGTGGGCCGGTGACCGTGTTGGTGCCCGCCTCGGGGGACCCCCCTCCCCGGGAGGCCCTGGAAGCGGCGGTCGAGGCCCTGTCCGGCGGCCAGGTGGTGGGCCTGCCCACGGACACCGTCTACGGCCTGGCCGTCGACCCCGTGCGTCCCGGGGCCACGGACCGGCTCTTCGCCACCAAGTCGCGGCCTCGCACCGTGGAGCTGCCCGTGCTGGTGGCCGACGTCGACCAGGCCCTGGGCCTGGCCACGGCCGTCCCCGAGACCGCTCGGGCCCTCATGGACCGCTGGTGGCCGGGCGCCCTCACCCTGGTCCTGCCCCGCCGGCCCGACCTCGCCATGGACCTGGGGAGCGACGAGGCCACCATCGGGATCCGCTGCCCCGACCACGCCGTTCCCCGGGCCCTGGCCCGCTCCTGCGGGCCGCTCGCCACCACCAGCGCCAACCGCCATGGCGAGCCCCCCATCACCACCGCAGCCGGGGTGGCCGAGGTGCTGGGCGAGGCGGTGGCGCTGGTCCTGGACGCCGGCACATGCGCCGGCACCCCGTCCACAGTGGTGGACTGCACGGGAGCCGAGCCCCGCTGCCTGCGGGAGGGAAGGCTGGCGTGGGAGGTGGTCCGAGCCAGTGCCTATGGCGCCTGAGCGCTCCCCCCGGGCCGCCGGCAGCCCTCGGTAGACTGGCCGCCATCGAGGTCCTCGTCCTGTGCACCGGCAACGTCTGCCGCTCACCCATGGCGGCCGCCCTCCTGGCCAGGAGGCTGGAGGGGGCTGACGCCAGGGTGCGGTCCGCGGGCTTGCTCGCCGGCGGTTCCCCCGCTCCCCCGGAGGCCGTGGCGGTCATGGCAGCGAGAGGGATCGACACCAGCCGCCACCGGAGCCGGCGCATGGACCCCGCCGAGGTCCGCTCCGCCGACCTGGTCGTCGGGATGGCCCGCGAGCACGTGCGGGAAGCGGTGGCGGCTGTCCCTTCGGCCTGGCCCCGGACCTTCACCCTCAAGGAGCTGGTGCGGCGGGCCGAGCAGACGGGCCCGCGCCGCTCCGGCGAGGACCTGGCCTCGTGGCTGGCCCGCGTGGGGTCGGGCCGGACCCCTGCCGAGCTGCTGGGCAGCTCGCCGGATGACGACGTGGCTGACCCGCTCGGGGGGTCGCGATCCGACTACGAGCGGGTGGCGAGCGAGCTGGAGGGCCTCACCGACCGCCTGGTCGAGCTGGCCTTCCCCCACCCGGCCAGCGGCCCACCTCCACAGCCCGCCTCCAGCCGGGCGGCCCTATGACCGCCCAGAGAGCCCACCGGCCGGCGGAGCTGGCCGCCTGGGACCCGGAGGTGGCCTCCATCATCGGGAGGGAGGAGGAGCGCCAGCGCACCACCCTCCAGCTCATAGCCTCGGAGAACTTCACCTCGCCGGCGGTGCTGGCGGCCACGGGCTCGGTCCTCACCAACAAGTACGCCGAGGGCTACCCCTCCCGGCGCTACTACGGGGGTAACCATGTCGTCGACCAGGTCGAGGACCTGGCCCGCCGCCGGCTGCGGGAGCTCCTCGGGGCCGAGCATGCCAACGTCCAGCCCCATTCCGGCTCGAACGCCAACGCCGCCGCCTACCTGGCCCTGCTCGAGCCCGGAGACACCGTCCTTGCCATGCGCCTGGACCAGGGGGGGCACCTGACCCACGGGTCGCCGGTGAACTTCAGTGGCCGGCTCTTCCGCTTCGTCTCCTATGGGGTGTCGGCGAGCGACGAGCGGATCGACCTTGACCAGGTCGAGGAGCTGGCCCTCCGGGAGCGGCCCAAGCTGATCGTGGCCGGCGCCACGGCCTACCCCCGGCTCATCGACCCGGCCCCCTTCCGCGCCATCGCCGACCGCGTGGGAGCGGCTTTCCTTTTCGATGCCGCCCACGTCATAGGCCTCATCCTGGGCGGTGCCCACCCCAACCCCGTGCCGGAGGCTGACGTCGTCTCCTTCACCACCCACAAGACCCTGCGGGGCCCCCGGGGGGGCGCCCTGGTGTGCCGGGCCTCCTTGGCCAGGGACATCGACCGGGCCGTCTTCCCCGGGCTCCAGGGAGGCCCGCTCCTGCACGCTATTGCCGCCAAGGCGGTCGCCTTCGGCGAAGCGGCCCGGCCCTCTTTCGCCTCGTACGCCTCGCAGGTGGTGGCCAACGCCCGGGCCCTGGCCGAGGCCCTGGCCGGCGAGGGGCTGCGCCTGGTGTCGGGGGGGACGGACAACCACCTGGTGCTGGTGGACCTGCGCAGCTTCGACCCCGACCTCTCGGGCAAGGAGGCCCAGGAGGTGCTGGACCGGGCCGGTATCACCTGCAACCGCAACCAGGTCCCGGGAGATCCGAGGTCCGCCTTCGTCACCAGCGGGTTGCGCCTGGGGTCGCCGGCCTGCACCACCTTGGGGATGGGGGAGGCTGAGATGCACCTGGTGGCCGGCCTGGTAGCCCGGGCCCTGCGCCTACGGGACAGGGAGCGGGAGGTGGCCGCGGTGGCCGAAGAGGTGGCCGTGCTGTGCTCCAAGTTCCCCCCTCCGGGGGCAGGGGGCGGCTCGCCGTAGTGGCGGGCTACCTGGCCGTCCTGGCCGTGGCCGCGGTCGGGAGCTTCCTCCTGACCTTCCCGGTGCGGCGGCTGGCGGTGCGCTTCGGCGCCGTGGTGCTCCCCGACGACAGGAGGGTCCACGACCGCCCCACTCCCACGGTGGGGGGAGCGGCCATGTTCGTGGCCTTCCTGGTGGCCATGGTGCTGGCATCCCGGCTGCCCCAGTTCCGGGACGTCTTCCAGGGGTCGTCCGAGCCCCTGGGGGTGGTCCTCGGGGCCACCGTCATCTTCGCCACCGGCCTGGTGGACGATCTGAGGGAGGTATCGGCCCCGGCCAAGGTCGCGGGCATGGTGCTCGCCGCCTGCGTCCTCTACTTCCTCGGTGTCACCATGATCTCCTTCAAGGTGCCCGGGGCCGGGGTGATCGTGCTCTCTCCCTCGATCCTTCCCCTGCTCACGGCTCTGTGGGTGGTGGGCATGGCCAATGCCATCAACCTGATCGACGGGCTGGACGGCCTGGCGGCAGGGATCGTGGCCATAGCCGCGGGGGCCTTCAGCCTCTACAGCCTCCACCTGGTGCACCAGGGGTCTCTGTCAGCCGACAACCTGGGCCCTCTCCTCGCCGTCATCACGTGCGGTATCTGCCTGGGCTTCCTCCCCCACAACTTCCACCCGGCGCGGGTCTTCATGGGGGACACGGGGGCCCTGGTGATAGGCCTGCTCATGGCGGCCTCGACCAGCGTGGTGGGGGGCCGCACCACCCATGTGAGCGGCCAGACCTATTTCTTCTTCGCCCCCCTCTTCATACCTTTCGTGATCCTCGGGGTGCCGATCCTGGACACCGTGCTGGCCATCATCAGGCGGACCGCCCGGCGCTCGGGGATCTTCTCCGCCGACAAGGAGCACCTCCACCACCGGCTGCTCCAAATGGGCCACGGGCACCGCCGCTCGGTGCTGATCCTCTGGGCCTGGACGGCCCTGCTGTCGGCGTTCGTGATCTACCCCGTGTTCACCAGGCAGGGGAACGCCATCATCCCCTTTGCGGCCGCCGGTCTGGGCGTGGCCCTCTACACCGTCTTCCGTCCCGGAGGCCGGCGCAGGAGCAGGGCGGCAAGGGTGGCCGAGGCCGGAGCCCATGAGGAGGCCGAGCCCGCCCCCTTGGCCGAGGCGGCGGGGGAGGGCCCGAGGAGGGGGGGCGGGGGCCGGCTGGCCGAGGTCATCGCCATCGAGGAGGCCAAGGGCGCCGGGGACGCCCCCCGCCGCCCAGGGCGTGGCCCCGCCGGGCCGGGGTGAACGGGCCTGCCTGAGAGGAAGGTTGGGCCAGGGTTTGCACCACCGGCGCCTGGCATGCCAGGATGCACGCCTGGGAAGCCGCGTTCGCTTGCGCTCCCTTACCCCGCCGGTCGGGCCAGTTAACCGGCTCCCGCCACCAGGCTTCTAGTCTCAATAGCGCCTAATCACGAACGCACCAGGGAGAGAGTCAGCAACCGTGGACGCAGGGTACCCGCTGGTCGGTATGGGGGTAGTGAGGGTCATGCGCCGGACCCTGGTGAGCGCCGGGGTGCTGGCTGCGGCCTGCCTGGCCCTGGCCCTGGCCTTGGGCTACCCGGCTGTCGGCGCCGGGGCGGTGGTGGGCCTCTTCCTCGGGGCTGGCAACGCCTATGGCATGCGCCGCATGGTGGGGCGGGCAGCCGCCACCGGCGAGACCAGCAAGCGGGCCCTGGCCGGTGCCAGCATCAGCCGCCTGGGGGTGGTCACGGCGGGGGTGTTCATCCTCTTCCTCATCGACCAGCACGCCGGCCTGGGCTCGCTGGTCGGCCTGGCGCTGTTCCAGATGTCCATCCTGGCCAACTCCTCCCGGGTCCTGCTCCGCCAGCTGAGGAGAGAGGCGGGCCTGTGATCCACCACGGCGACCTGGTGCTGGCCGCCGCCCAGGCACCCCACCAACTGGTCCACGCTGGCATCCTGCGCCCCCCCTTCCCCAAGGCGGCCAACTGCGCCAACAACCACGTCTGCGTCACCGACGACGTGGCCATCAAGTTCTTCGGCCAGGAGCTGGACATCAACGACATCTGGGCCACCTGCGTGGCGGCCCTCATCGTGGGCGGCCTGGGGATCTACACGGCCCGCAGGGCGACCAGCGGCGTCCCGGGCAAGCTCCAGCTGGCCTGGGAGGGCCTGATCGGCTGGATCACCGATCAGGTGGAGAGCCGGGTGGGCCCGGCAGGACGCCAGGTCGTGCCCCTGGCGGTGTGCATCTTCGCCTTCATCCTGATCGCCAACTGGTTCGAGATCTTCTGGCCCGCCGGCCACGCCCCCAACTACATGCCCACCCCCACCTCGAACGTCAACATCGACTACGCCATGGCCCTCACCGTGTTCGTCTACACGAACTGGGTGGCCATCAAGTCAGCCGGCCTGCGCAAGTACCTTCGCCACTACGCCAACCCCATCAAGGCGGTGGAGGAGCTGTCCAAGATCCTCTCGCTGTCGCTCCGACTCTTTGGCAACGTGTTCACGGGAGCCCTCATCCTGGCGCTCATCGCCGGCCTGTTCCCCCTGTTCATCATCCCCTTCGCCGACATTGTCTGGGTCCCCTTCGACCTGTTCATCTTCGCCATACAGGCCTTCATCTTCTCGTTGCTGACGATCATCTACTACACGGAGGCCGTCAACCTCGGCAAGGAGGGTGCCCACTAGAGCCTGATCCCCGCCGGCATGGCAGGTCCGGGTGACCGAGCCCGATAGGGTGCGCCTGCCGGTCAACCAACCAGCCCCCGGCCCGCGCCGCCGGGGCGAGTGACCGATCCGCCCGGGGGGACCTTCCCTGGCGGCACAAGGACAAGGAAGGAACCACCAACGATGAGTCTTGACCCGGGAACCATGCTCTTGGCCCTGGGTAAGGTGACCAGTCTCCCCTCCGGGGTGGACATGGCCGGCGCCCTGATCGGCGGCGGCCTGGCCCTGGGCGGGGGCGCCATAGGCGCCGGTATCGGCGACGGCCTGGCCGGGAGCCAGACGATCGCCGGCGTGGCCCGTCAGCCCGAGGCCCAGAGCCGCTTGTTCACGATCATGTTCCTCACCGTGGGCCTGGTCGAGGCGGCCTACTTCATCAACCTGGCCTTCACGGTCTTGTTCGTGTTCGTCCTCAAGTAGGGGTGCGACCGGCAGGAGAGGAGCGGCCATGATCGCCACCACAAACAACTTCATCCTCCCCAACGCCACCTTCATCCCCGAGGCCATCACCTTCTTCATCCTCTTGTACCTGCTGGCCAAGTACGTCCTGCCGCCCATCAAGGCCCGCATGGACGAGCGCCAACAGCAGATCGCCCAGTCCCTCGAGGTCATCGAGCAGGCCAAGGCGGCCGAGGAGGAGACCAAGGCCAGGGTCGAGGCCATGCTGGAGGAGGCCCGCCGTCAGGCCCGGGCCCAGATCGACCAGGCCACCCGCCTGGGCGAGGAGATGAGGGAGGAGCTGCGCCGTCGGGGCCAGGAGGAGTACCAGCGGGCCCTGGCCAGAGCCCAGGTCGAGATCGAGAGGGCCACCCAACGCGCCAGTGACGAGCTGCGCAGGCACGTGGCCGAGCTGGTGGTGACGGCATCGGAGCAGGTCCTCGGCCGGGAGCTGGACATCGACCGGCATCGGGACCTCATCGACGCCGCCATCGGCGAGGTGGAGACGAGTGCGTGAGCAGCTGCGGGGCTTTGCGGCCGCGGTGCTGGGGAGCGCCCGGGAGGCAGGCGACCTGGCCCGGGTGAGGGGGGAGCTCCGGGTCCTGGCCGAGGCTGTCTTCGGCAGCGAGCCCCTCTATGACACCCTCACGGACGGGGCCATCCCGGTGGCCACCCGGCGGGCAGTGGTGGAGGACCTCCTCTCCGGGGCCGCCCCGGCAACGGTCCAGCTGGCCGGTGAGGCCATAGCCAACGAGCGCTCCGGCGAGGTGCCGCCCACCCTGGAGTGGCTGGTCGAGCGGGCCGAGGCCGAGGAACGGGCGGCCGAGGCGGGCCAACCGGCCTTCAACGACCCGCCGGCGGGCCGCAGCGCCATCAAGGCCAGGCTGGACGGCTTCGCCACCGCCTTGTTCCAGTCCCTGGAGGACCGCTCGGAGGTCGACGAGGTGGAGGACGAGCTCTTCCGCTTCGCCCGCACCGTGGAGGGCTCGGCCCCCTTGCGGGGGGCGCTCACCAACCCTGACGTCCCGGTCGAGGTCCGCCAGGCCGTGGTGACGGACCTGGTGGGAGGCAAGGTCCGGCCGGCCACGGCCCGCCTGATCGCCTACACAGTGGGCGCCGCCCGGGCTCGCGGCCTGGTCGACCTGCTCGACTGGCTGGTGGAGAGGGCTGCCGCCGAGCGGGGCCTGCGGGTGGCCGACGTGAGAGCGGCGGTGGACCTGGACGAGGGCCAGCGCCAGCGCCTGGCCGCCGCTCTGTCCCGGATGACGGGCCGGCCCGTCGAGCTGCGGGTCAGCGTCGACCCCTCGTTGCTGGGCGGGCTCAGGGTCCTGGTGGGCGACACCGTCATAGACGGGACCATCAGGAGACGCCTGGAGCGCCTGAGGGTCGAGCTGGCCTCCGAGGATACACTCGCCCCTCCCTCCCAGGTGGAGGGCTAGGTGCCCGCCCAGCCATTGCCCGAGGAGCCCGCCCCCGACCAGGCCCGCCCTCCCGACCAGCCCGACCAACGGAGCAAGGAACCAGGTTCGATGTCAGAGCTAACCATCAACGCAGACGAGATAGCAGCCGCCCTGCGCCGGCATCTCGAGTCCTACCGGGCCGGGGTCAGCACCGAGCAGGTGGGCCGGATCACCGAGATCGGGGACGGCATCGCCCGAGTCTCGGGCCTGCCCGGAGCAGCCGTGAACGAGCTGTTGGAGTTCGAGGGCGGGACCATGGGCCTGGCCCTCAACCTGGACGAGGACACCATCGGCGCCGTCATCCTGGGCGAGACCAGCCACCTGGAGGAGGGAGACCTAGTCAAGGCCACGGGGCGCATCCTCTCCGTGCCCGTGGGGGACGGGCTGCTGGGCCGGGTGGTCAACGCCATCGGCGAGCCGATAGACGGCAAGGGCCCCATAGCCTCCGACGCCTCTCGCCGGCTCGAGGTCCAGGCTCCCGGCATCGTGGACCGCCAACCGGTATCCGAGCCCCTCCAGACCGGCATCAAGGCCATCGACACCATGATCCCCATCGGACGGGGTCAGCGCGAGCTCATCATCGGCGACCGCAAGACCGGAAAGACCACGATCTGTGTCGACACCATCCTGAACCAGCGTGGCCAGGGCGTTAAGTGCATATACGTCGCCATAGGCCAGAAGGGCACGACGGTGGCTTCCACCGTCGATACCCTGGACCGTTACGGCGCTCTCGAGTACACGGTCGTGGTCTCCGCCCCGGCGTCCGACCCTGCCCCCTTCAAGTACCTGGCCCCCTACGCCGGCTGCGCCATGGGTCAGCACTGGCTCGACAACGGCGAGGCCGCCCTCATCGTCTACGACGACCTCTCCAAGCAGGCCGAGGCCTACCGCCAGCTCTCCCTGCTGCTGCGCCGGCCACCCGGGCGCGAGGCCTACCCGGGGGATGTCTTCTACCTGCACTCCCGGCTCCTCGAGCGGGCGGCCAAGCTCTCCGACGCCAAGGGGGGCGGATCCCTCACCGCCCTGCCGGTCATCGAGACCAAGGCGGGGGACATCTCGGCCTACATCCCCACCAACGTCATCTCCATCACCGACGGCCAGATCTTCCTCGTGACGGACCTCTTCTACTCCGGCGTGCGGCCCGCCATCGACGTGGGCAACTCCGTGTCCCGGGTGGGTGGGGCGGCCCAGATCAAGGCCATGAAGTCGGTGGTGGGGACGCTCAAGCTGGAGCTGGCCCAGTTCCGGGAGCTGGAGGCCTTCGCCACGTTCGGGTCCGAGCTGGACAAGGTCTCCCAGGCCCAGCTGGACCGGGGTTACCGCCTAACCGAGCTCCTGAAGCAGCCCATCAACGCCCCCATGCCCGCCGAGGAGCAGGTCATGGTGGTGTATGCCGGCACCAACGGCTACGTGGACGACGTGGCGGTCGAGGAGGTGCGCCGCTACGAGAAGGAGATGCTGGACTACCTGCGGGCCCGCCACCAGGACCTGCTGGAGGAGATCCGCACCACCGGGAAGCTGCCCGACGACGAGAGCCGCATCAAGGAGGCCATGGAAGGCTTCAAGCGCACCTTCTCCCCGCAAGTGGCGGGAGGCGCGCCGGCGAGCGGTGACGGGAGCCGGGCCAGCGGGGACGCCAGCCGGGCGGCGGGGGAGGAGGAGGCGCCGGGGGACGGGGCCCCGGCGGGCTCGCCGCAGCCGGGCCAGCCCTCCTCCGCCTCCGGGGACCAGGAGGGCTGAGGTCCCATGGCCGGGGGCCAGGAGCGCATCCTCCGCAGGCGCATCCGCAGCATCCAGTCCACCCGCAAGACCACCCGGGCCATGGAGCTGATCGCCAGCTCCCGTATCGTGAGGGCCCAGCAGAGGATTGCGGGGGCCCGACCCTACGTGGAGCGCCTGGAGCAGCTGACCGCTGATCTGGCCGCGGCTCCCGGCGGGCTGACCCACCGTTTCCTCCAAGAGCCCGAGCCCCAGGCGCCAGTGGCGATGGTGGTGGTAGCCGGCGACCGGGGTCTCTCCGGTCCCTACAACTTCTCGGTCCTCAGGGTGGCCGAGCAGGCTCTGGCCGCCCACCAGTCCGAGGGGCGCCGGTGCCAGCTGATCGTGATCGGGAGGAAGGCGGTCGGCTACCTGCGCTTCCGGGGGATGAGGGTGGACCACTCGTTCACCCAGATGACCGACCGGCCCACGTACGAGGACGCCCGCCGCATAGCCGAGGTCATAGAGGCACCCTTCATGTCGGGGGAGATCGGCTCGGTGGAGGTGGTCTCCACCCGTTTTTTGTCCATAGGCTCCCAGCGGGTCGAACGGCGCCGGCTGGCACCTCTGGCCGAGGACATGGCCGAGATGGGCCGGCCCTTCGACTACGAGATGGAGCCCGAGCGGGCGCAGCTGCTCGAGGTGCTCATACCCCTGCTCGTGGAGTCCCGGCTCTTCCTGGCCCTGCTGGAGGCGGCGGCCTCCGAGCACGCCGCCAGGCAGCGGGCCATGAAGGCGGCCACCGACAACGCCGATGAGCTCATAACCACCTTGCGCCGGGTCATGAACCGAGCCCGCCAGGATGCCATCACGACCGAGATCATGGACATCGTGGGTGGCGCCGAGGCCTTGCGCCAGGCGGCCGCCGTCGAGCCCGGGGAGCCGGGCCTGCCCGGGGACGGGCGCCGGGCCGGCTGAGGCCCGGGCGAGCGACGGGGTGGCCCGGGGGCAATGAGGAGCATTTTGCCAAGGACGGAGGTAAGCAGATGACGACGGTCACCACCGAGCAGAAGGAGCCGGGGACCGAGCAGCTGGCGGACGGGCGGGTCGTGGCCGTGGCCGGGCCCGTCTTCGACGCTGAGTTCCCCCCTGACGCCTTGCCGGAGATCAACTTCGCTGTCCAGGTGGACCTGGAGCTGGAGGGGCGGCCGGAGACCATCACCGCTGAGGTGGCCCAGCAGATCGGTGAGGGACGGGTGCGCTGCGTGTCGCTGCGGCCCACCGACGGGATGACGAGGGGCATGCCCGTGCGCAACACCGGTAGGGGCATCTCGGTCCCGGTCGGGGACGCCGTGCTGGGCCATGTGTTCAACGTCGTGGGCCGACCGCTGGACACCGACGACATCGGCCAGCCGGACGACCGCTGGGAGATCCACCGCGACCCGCCCCCCTTCGACGCCCTGGAGCCCCGGGCCCAGATGTTCGAGACCGGCATCAAGGTCATCGACCTCCTCGAGCCCTATGTGCAGGGGGGCAAGATCGGCCTGTTCGGCGGGGCCGGGGTGGGCAAGACCGTGCTCATCCTGGAGATGATCAGCCGGGTCGCCCAGCACCACGGCGGTGTCTCGGTGTTCGCCGGGGTGGGGGAGCGCACCAGGGAGGGCACCGACCTGTGGTTGGAGACCCAGGAGTCGGGGGTGATCGAGAAGGCCGTCCTGGTGTACGGCCAGATGGACGAGCCGCCCGGCGTCCGCCTGCGGGTGGGGCTGTCCGCCCTCACCATGGCGGAGTACTTCCGGGACGTCAAGAACCAGGACGTGCTCTTGTTCATCGACAACATCTTCCGCTTCGTGCAGGCGGGCTCCGAGGTGTCCACCCTTCTCGGGCGCATGCCCTCGGCCGTGGGTTACCAACCCACGCTGGCTGACGAGATGGGCGAGCTGCAGGAACGCATCACCTCCACCCGGGGCCGTTCCATCACCTCGGTGCAGGCCGTCTACGTGCCTGCCGACGACTACACGGACCCGGCCCCTTTCACCACCTTCACCCACCTGGATGCCACCACCAACCTGGACCGCCAGATCGCGGCCCTCGGCATCTACCCGGCGGTGGACCCTCTGGCCTCCACCAGCAACATCCTCGCTCCCGAGGTGGTGGGCGACCACCACTACGCCGTGGCCCGGCGGGTGCAGGAGATCCTCCAGCGCTACCGGGACCTGCAGGACATCATCGCCATCCTGGGCCTGGACGAGCTCTCGGAGGAGGACCGCATCACCGTGGCCAGGGCCCGCAAGATCCAGCGGTTCCTGTCCCAGCCCTTCTTCGTGGGCGAGGTGTTCACCGGGCTGAAGGGCATCTACGTCCCGGTGTCGGAGACCGTCGAGAGCTTCGAGGCCCTCGTGAACGGGGACCTCGACCACCTCCCCGAGCAGGCCTTCCTCAACGTGGGCGGGGCGGAGGGGGCCATCGAGAAGGCGGAGAGGATCTCCAAGGGGTCGGGCAGCTAGCCGTGGCGACCTTCCCCTTCGAGCTGGTCACCCCCGAGCGCACCCTGCTCGAGGGCGAGGCCGAGATGGTCACCCTCCGCTCCGCCGAGGGAGACATCGCCTTCCTGGCCGGCCACGTGCCTTACATCGGTGCCGTGCAGACCTGCCTGGTGCGGGTCCATCGTGGTGGCGGGCAGGTGGACGCGGCGGCCGTGCACGGAGGATTCGTGGAGGTGGCTGACGGCCGGCTCACCCTGCTCGCCGGGGTGGCCGAGGTCGAGGGGGAGGTGGACGTGGAGCGGGCCCGGCGGGCGCTGTCCAACGCCGAGTCGTCGGGGGACGAGGCCGCCCGGCGGCGGGCGGAGGTGAGGCTGGAGCTGGCGGGGGCGTCCTGACATCCTGGGGGGCCCCGCCTTCTCGTGGCTCCCGGCCCGGGGCCAGTGCTGGCGGGCCCGGCCTTCGTGGGCCCGCCCCGTGGGATCGCCTGGTGGGGCCGTCCAGTGGGCTTGTGCTGGCGGGCTCGGCCCCTGGGCCCGGTGCTGGCGGGCCCGGCCTTCGGGGCCCGCTCCGACGGCTTGGGTCTACTTGGTACCGTGACGGTGCTTTTTGAAACGTCACCGTACCAACTACGGGTCTATGGCCATTGCGCAACCAGGGGAAACGTGCTGCGCATCGGGGCCTAGCGCTCCGGTACCAGGCCCACCTCCCGCAGCTTGGACATGCGATGGCTGGCGTCAATGCGCCGCACCGTGCCGGTCTTGGACCGCATGACCAGGGACTGGGTGAGGGCGCCGGCGCTGTGGAAGCGCACGCCTCGCAGCAACTCCCCGTCGGTTATGCCGGTGGCGGCGAAGAAGCAGTTGTCGCCGCGGACCAGGTCGTCGGTCGTGAGCACGGCCTCCAGGTCATAGCCCCGATCGATGGCCGCCTGACGCTCCGTCTCGTCCCGGGGCCACAGACGGCCCTGGATCTCGCCGCCCATGCACTTGAGGGCGGCGGCGGCCAGCACTCCCTCGGGGGTCCCGCCCACGCCGAGCAGCAGGTCCACACCCGACTCGGGCCAGGCCGTCGACATGGCACCGGCCACGTCCCCATGGTCGATGAGGCGGATGCGGGCGCCGGCCGCCCTGACCTGGGCGATGAGGTCGGCATGGCGGGGACGGTCCAGGATCACCACGGTCAGGTCTCCGACCTCGGAACCCTTGACCTTGGCCACCTCGGCCAGGTTCTCCTCCGGAGGGCGGGTGATGTCGACATGGCCTGCCGCCTCGGGGCCCACCGCCAGCTTCTCCATGTAGACGCAAGGGCCAGGGTCGAACATCGTCCCCCGCTCGCTCACGGCTATGACTGACAGCGCCCCGCCCTGGCCGAGCGAGATCAGGGTGGTCCCCTCGATGGGGTCCACGGCGATGTCGGTGAGGGGCGGGTTCCCGTCCCCGATGCGCTCCCCGTTGTACAGCATGGGAGCCTCGTCCTTCTCACCCTCCCCTATGACCACGACCCCATCCATGGACACCGTGGCCAGGATCAGGCGCATGGCGTCCACGGCGGCCCCGTCGGCCGCCTCCTTGTCTCCCCGCCCCAGCCACCGGGAGGCGGCGAGGGCCCCGGCCTCGGTCACCCTCACCAGTTCCAGGGCCAGGTTCCGGTCCGGCGCGATGGGGTGGGTGGCAGCCCTTGCCGGCCGCCCGACGGGGCCCGCGGCACTGACTTGCCCGGTGTCCGGTAGCTGGCCGTGGTGCTGGAGGTCACTCACGGTGGACGACGATAGCCAATGCGGGCAAGGCTGGCAGGGGGCGGGCCCGAAGAGGGTGGTGCGGGGGCCGAGAGGTGGCGAGGGTCAAGGTGGCTCGAGCTGCAGCCAGGCGGTTCGGGACCTTGCGGAGCCGCAGGTCGGCGGCGGTGGGACCCCAGGGGGCCCGGGGGCCCCGGCGCCACCGATTCGCGGGCTGGGGGCTGCGGGCGGCAATACTGGCCGGCATGGATCAGATGGCGGGATCGGATCGCTTCCTCGTCCGGGCCGGCCGGCCCCTCTCGGGCACCGTACGGGTCCAGGGCGCCAAGAACTCGACGCTGAAGCTCATGGCGGCCTGCCTGCTCGCCCCGGGCCGCCACCGCCTCCACAACGTCCCTGACATCGTCGACGTCGACATAATGTCCGAGCTCCTGCGGGCGCTGGGGGCCAGGGTGTGGCGGGCTCCGGCCCCAGGAGGCCCGGAGGGCAGGGCCGACGAGGGGGCGCCCCAGCGGCCCGGTCCTGGCTCCGGTGGGGGGTCCCGTGGCGTCGCCCGAGGCGCCGCGACCCCGCCTGCTTCCGGGAGAGGCCCGGCCGGGGGCCTGGTCATCGAGGTACCGGAGGATCTGGGCCACGAGACCCCCTACGAGCTGGTGGAGAGGATGCGGGCCTCCGTTGTGGTGCTGGGCCCGCTCCTCGCCCGCCAGGGTGCGGTGCGGCTGTCGATGCCCGGTGGTGACGACTTCGGTACCCGCCCCATCGACTACCACCTGCGGGGGCTTGAGGCCATGGGCGCCACCTTCGAGAGCTCCCATGGCTACGTGGAGGGGCGATCCGGGCGGCTGGTTGGCAACCGGGTGGTGCTGGAGTACCCCAGCCACACCACTACGGACAATCTTGTGATGGCAGCCTCCCTGGCCAAGGGCCGGACCGTGATCGAGAATGCCGCCCGGGAGCCCGAGGTGGCGGACCTGGCAGCGTTCCTCAACCAGATGGGCGCCCAGATCGAGGGGGCGGGGACCTCCCACATAGAGATCGAGGGCGCGGATCGCCTGGAACCGGCCGAGCACGGTGTCATCCCCGACCGGGTCGAGGCCGCCACCTATCTTGCCGCCGTCGGGATGGCGGGGGGCGAGATCGTGGTCGAAGGGGCCAGAGCCGAGCACATGGACATGCTGATCGCCAAGATGGGCGCGATGGGCCTACGGATCTCCCCCATGTCCGGGGGCCTGTGGGCACAGGCCCCGGGACGCCTTCAAGCCACCGACGTCTCGACGCTGCCATACCCAGGAGTGGCCACGGACTATAAGCCCCTTCTCGTCACCCTGCTGTCCGTTGCGGAGGGAGCCAGCATCGTCACCGAGAACCTGTACACAGGGAGGTTCCGCTACGTCGACGAGCTCCGGCGCATGGGGGCGGACCTCCGCACAGAGGGGCACCACGCCCTGATCCAGGGCGTTCCCCGCCTGTCGGGGGCCCAGGTGAAGGCCTGCGACATCAGGGCGGGGGCGGCCCTGGTATTGGCGGGCCTGCGCGCCGAGGGGGAGACCGTTGTGACCCAGGCCCATCACGTGGACCGTGGCTACGAGGACCTGGCGGGCAAGCTGGCCGGCCTTGGTGCAGACGTCTCGCGCATCCCGTGACGGCCCGTGTGCCGGCGCGAGGTAGGCCCTCTGTGACGGGTGCTCGCGGCCCCGGGGCCGATCCCGAAAGCCTCCTCCAGGCCGCGGCACAAGGTGACCGGTTGGCACTGGCCCGCCTGGTCTCGATGGTGGAGAGGGGCGGCGACCCGGCTCGAGAGGTGGGCCGGTTGGCCTTCCCCCGGGGAGGTCGTGCCTACACGGTGGGCATCACCGGCGCTCCCGGCGCAGGCAAGTCCACCTTGACCAGCCAGTTGATCGGACACCTGAGGTCTGGGGGCATCCAGGTGGGAGTGCTGGCCGTGGACCCCACCTCACCGTTCTCGGGCGGGGCCCTGCTGGGGGACCGAGTCCGCATGCAGGACCATGCTCTCGACCCGGGGGTGTTCATTCGGTCGATGGCCACCCGGGGGCACCTGGGAGGGCTGGCTCTGGCCGTCCCCGAAGCAATAAGGGTTCTCGATGCCGCAGGCCTCGACACCGTCCTGGTGGAGACGGTCGGCGTGGGCCAGGTGGAGGTGGAGGTGGCCGGGGCGGCAGACACGACGGTGGTGGTCGTGACCCCCGGCTCAGGGGACAGCATCCAGGCCAACAAGGCGGGCCTGCTGGAGATGGCCGATGTCTTCGTCATCAACAAGGCGGATCGACCGGGGACCCGGGACCTGAGGAGGGACCTCAAGCTGATGCTGCAGATGTCCCCTCCCCGGGAATGGCAACCGCCCATCGTGGAGGCGGTGGCCACGACCGGGCAGGGCATCGAGGATGTGTGGGGCGCGGTTGTCAGTCACCGTGCCTTCCTGGAGGAGGACGGCAGGGTGACGAGGTTGCGCCAGGCCCACCTCGAGGAAGAGCTGCGCCGCATCGTGGCCCGCCGCCTGGAGGAGCAGGCCAGGCGGGCCCTCTCCGATCCGGACCTGGATGAGGTCCGGGAGGACCTGGCCCAGCGTCGGATGGACCCCTACCAGGCAGCCGAGCGGGTCCTTGAGCACATGGTGGGTTGACCGGCCAGGCATGGAGCCGCCCCGGGCCGACCGTCCGCCCGCGAGGGGCGCATGGTCCTGATCCCTGGCCTGGTGGCTCAGGCCGGTCCGGCAAGCCTGCGCATGGCACCCGCAGCCAAGGCTGCCATGGCCAGGATGGCCAGGCCCCCCACGATCTCCCACGCTGCCGCCAAGGAGGACCCCAGCCCCGTGGTCAGGAAGATGAGTCCACCGAACACGACCGAGCCGAGGAAGGAGACGAGGAGGAGGGCGGCACGGAATGGCCCCAGTGCCGGGTCCGCCTTGAGCTGCACGCTCACCCGCCGCTCCCCCGCCCAGGCCATCAGCTCGGCGGTGGCCACCAGCACCCCCGCCTCCACCGGGGCCCATGGGTCCAGGTGGCCACCTCTCAGGAGGGCGAAGGCGCCGTACTCAGCGATCAAGGCAGCAACCCCGAATCCCAGGGCGGGTGGCCACAACCATGCCAGCCCGGTCAGGGCCATACCGGCCGCGCCCAGTCCTATGACCAGGCCGGCCTGCTCCGGGGTGGCTGCAGCGGGCCGGGCGGCCAGGGCACCAGCCAGCACCAGGCTGGCGAACGCCAGCCCAGCCCCCCGCCGCATGAGAAGCGCGCCTCGTCCCCCGCCAGGAGCCACCTCCTCCTGCCGGGTGGTGCCGGATCCGGACTGTCCCGGGCTCACACCACCCCCCTGCGCTGGATCCGCCTGGTCCCCTCGAGCTGCCTGATGGCCACGTCGGCAGCGGTGGAACGGTCCCACTCCACCACCGCAATCCCTGCGGACCGATAGGCCTCGTGTAGCTGCCGGCGCTGCAGGGACCACATCCTGCGAGCCAGGGCCGTCACCCTGGTGGCGGGGAGGGGCTCCTGCCTACCCCTGCGGGTCAGGCGCCCTCGGGAGGGAGCTCTCCCGCCTTCAGGTTGTCCTGAGCTGTAGCCCAGGGGGGACACGTCTATGACAGCCACATCCCAACCTCTGCGCCTGAGATCGAAGAGCACCTGGATGGCGCGCTCGTCCAGCAGGGGCGTGATGCCAAGCACGAGTGCCCTCGGAGGCAGTCCCCGCACAGGGAGGCTCTGGATGTCCTTCCAGGCCGTGGTGGGCATGACCACCGAGGCCAGCAGGGCGTCCACGATCCGGTAGAGGGTGGTGGTGCCCATACCCGGCCTCACCCATTCCAGGTAGCCGCCGAAGCTGATCAGCCCGACCCGGTCCCGTCGGGCGAGGTAGGCCGCCGCCAGCCGAGCGGCCGCTCTGACCGATCGGTCCAGGGTGCCCGGCCCGGCACTGTCAGAGACCGATTCGAAGAGGTCGAGGAAGAGAACGACATCGGTTGCCTGCTCGAGGTACTGCTCGTTGACCCACAGATCGCCTCTGCGGGCGCTTACCCGCCAGTTCACCGACCGAGCCCGGTCCCCGGTCTGGTACGGGCGGATGTTGGCGAACTCCAAGCCCTCGCCCGAGCGCCGGGAGAGCTGGTTGCCGGCCACCGCCCTGGTGGCGGAGGGGGCGATCATGGTGCGCAGGGTGTCGAGGCGAGGGAGCACCCGCACGGGGATCGGGTCGTACGACTCCCCCCGGGCCTGGACGAGGTGGAGCAGGTCCCAGGAGCGAAGGTGGACCCGACCGAGGTCGTAAGCTCCCCAGTGCTCGCAGCGCAGGCGGAGCGTCAGGTTCCTGCGCCCCGGGGACAGGAGCAGTGCGAAGCCGTCGGGCTGGTCATGGCCCACGGGGGCCAGGCCCGTCCCGAGCGCCGGCCGGATGTCGATATGGTGGAGGCCTCTCCCCTTGGCCAAGCCAACGGTCAGGTCCACCTCCTCGCCCTCGACGAGGCGGGCCGAGGAGAGGGAAACTGACACCTCCAGGGCGGGGGTGGGGCCTATGGCCAGGGCGATCACCACCAGGGCCAGGAAAGGAGCAGCCACGATGACCAGTTCGGGTCGGCCCAAGGCCATGGCGCCGACCATGGAGCCGATGCCGATCGCCGCATAGGCGGGGAGGCGTGCCGTGGGCCGGGGGCGGCTGAAGACGGCGGGGGCCCAGGTTCCCCCGGCGCCCCCCGCCCGGCCTCCAGCTCCGGATGTGGCCGCCTGACCGGCGCCCCCCGCCCGGCCTCCGGCTCTGCGGCTCATGCCATGAGCCCACGCTCGGCAGTGCCGGCCCCCACCGCCGGATCCTCTGCCGCAGGTGCCGGGACATCAGACAGGATGTCCGCCATGACGTCTTCGGGACGGACCCTGCGCACCCAGAGCTCGGTTCTCAGGATCAGCCGGTGGGCCAGGGCCGGGACCGCTACCTCCTTGACGTCGTCGGGAACGACGTAGTCCCGCCCCGCCAGGGCGGCGCGGGCCCGGGCCAGCTTGACGACCGCCAGGCTGCCCCGGGGGCTGGCGCCGACCTCGAGGCGGGAGCTGGTGCGGGTGGCGTTGATGAGGGCCACCACGTAGCCGATGATCCCGGGGTCCACATGGACCTGCTCCACAGCCTCCTGCATGGCCACCACCATGCCCGCGTCGGCCACCCTGGCCAGGTTCACCTCGTCGGCACCACGCTCGAGACGGCGAGCCACCATGTCCCGCTCGGCCTCTTCGTCGGGGTAGCCGATGGAGGTCCGGAGCAGGAAGCGGTCCAGCTGCGCCTCGGGCAGCGGGTAGGTGCCCTCGTACTCGATGGGGTTCTGCGTTGCCAGCACGAGGAAGGGCCGGCCCAGGCGATGGGTGACGCCATCGATGGTGACCTGCCGCTCTCCCATGGCCTCCAGGAGGGCGGCCTGGGTCTTGGGCGGGGCGCGGTTCACCTCGTCTCCGAGCAGCAGGTCCGTGAACACCGGGCCCCGGCGCAGCTCGAACTCGCCCTCCCGCTGGTTGAACACGACCGAGCCCGTGACATCGGCGGGCATGAGGTCCGGGGTGAACTGGATGCGGGTGAAGCGCAAGCCCAGCACGTGGGCCAGGGAGCGGGCGATGAGGGTCTTGGCCAGCCCCGGGTAGTCGTCGATCAGGACGTGCCCATCAGCCAGAAGGCCCAGCAGCACCAACTCGAGGACGGCCCGCTTCCCGACGACCGCCTTCTCGAGCTCGGAGAGGATGCGCCGGGCCAGGGTCCCCACCTCGTCTGGACGCACTCAGCCCTCCTCCACCAGGCAACGCGTGTGCACAGGATGTGCCGGCTCTTGCTCCGCCAGGTCTACCAGGGCCTCGAGGGTTGCCAGGTCTATGTGCAGGGGCTGGCGGGGAGATGGGGCCAACTGCCGGAGCTGGCTGGCTCCGCCGCCCGGGTCGTCTCTTGCCTGCTCGAGGTGGTCGAGGAGCGGCACCAGCCTTCTCCGCGGGTCGCCCGAGCGACCTGCCGTTTCCACCACCACGGCCTCCAGGGAGGCCAGCTGCTTGGGCTTGGACGGCCGGCTCCGCAGGCGGCGTTGCCTCCATCCCTCGCGGGTGAAGGGATCAGGGACCACCGTCCTCCGTCCGGGCAGGGCCGGGCCGAACCCGGCCCTGGCCCAATGCAGCAGGGCCTGGGATCCGACCACCGCCACCACGAGGGCCCACATGCCCGTTACCAGGTGGGCATGGGACGGGAAGAGGCTGAGGGCGATCACCAGGGCCACCGTGGCGGCGACCAGCAAGGCCAGGGCCCTGAGCAACCGGCGGCGTTCGGTCACGCAGCGGCCTCGCCGGCCAGGCGGCGATCAAGCTCCGCCCTCACCGCTTTCAAGGCAGCTATGGCCTCCCGCCGCATGTCCTCACCCACCTCGTGGCGGCTGAACCGGGCTTCCTCGAATAGCCCCGTCAGCCGCTTCACCGCCACATCGGAGAGGGCCAGGCCTCGCAGGGCCCTTTCCACGAACTCCCGCGGAGCCTCCGAGGCCCGGCGGGGGAAGCCGGACCGCCCAAGGCCGGCCTCCATGGTGGCATAGGCGGCTATTACCGCCTTGCGGGGGTCGGACTCGGCCAAGAGGTCGTCCAGGGAAGCCTCCATCGCCATGAGGGCAGCTTCGGGGGAGGCCTCCTCGGGCGGGCGGCGCCAGCGTCGGGCGTGTCTCCTGGCCCGGGCCACCCAGAGCCCGGCGGTCACCATCAAGGCGACGACCACCACTCCCAGGGGGGTCCACTCGAACCGCGACAGGCCGCCTGCCGCCCTGCCCTTCAGTCCACGGGGGAGCCGGGTGTGCGTGCTGGGCTTGATGCGCAGCGAATGGATGTGAAAGTGGAGGTAGTGGGTGACAAAGTAGATTACCGCCGCCAGGGCCAGGACCCCGAGCACGCTCAGGATGGGCGCCGTAGCCACCGAGCGGCGCCGGCGCTGCGGCACGTTGGCGGCGGCCCAGGCCGTGGCGAAGATCCCGGCGAGGAGAGCCGCGGCCACCAGCAGGACCAGCGTCTCGCCCACGGCGGTGGGGAAGTGGCCCACGGCGGCCGGGCGGCGGGCCAGCGAGAAGGCCGAGGTACGGCTGGCCAGGCCGACCAGTATGGCCAGCCCCAGCACGGCAAGAGCCCCCAGGACGGCGCCGGTCGAGCGGGCCGGAGGGTGCTCCCTGGCTGGCGAACGCTGCCTTCTCACCAGGCCATGATGGCACCGGGGCGCCAGGGGCTCCTGCCGGCCCCCGCTGCTGGCTTGCCTCTCCCTGCCACCGAGGGCTCGGTCGGTGCCACTCCTCCGGCACATCCCAGGACAGCCCGCCAGGAAGCCGGAGCACTACCGTGCAGCCCACATGGCGGTCCTGTCCTTCGTGCTGCTGGGTGCAGGCATAGCCGGTGTCCTGGCGCGCCCCTTGCGCCTGCCGGCCTGGGCTGTTCCCCTGGGAGCCGTAGCCGCAGCCCTTGGCCTCGGGGTTGTCACGCCCCAGAGGGCGGCTCTGGCCCTGGGGCCGCTGGCCCAGGCCCTGGGCTTCCTCCTGGCCGCCGTCCCGCTGGCCGTCCTCCTGGACCGCCTGGGTTTCTTCGAGAGCCTCTCCCGCCTGCTGACCGGCAACGGGATGGCCGGCGATACCCCGCCCACCGACCGGCGTCCCACCAACCGGGTGCCGGGCGATGGGTCAGCAGGCGACCCTCCACCCGTGGCAGGCGGAGCGGTCCCTTCCCACTCCGCCTCGGCGCCCCTCCTGCCTGCACCCAGGGGGAGGCGCACCGTCGCCGGGCTCTGGGTCCTCGCCGCCTTGGTGACGACGGTCCTCAACCTCGACGCCTCGGTGGTCCTGCTCACCCCCCTCTACGTTCGGGTGGCCAGGAGGACCGGGATGGCCCCCCTCTCCCTCGCCTTCCAACCCGTCCTCCTGGCCACCCTCGCCTCCTCGGCCCTGTCGGTCTCCAACCTCACCAACCTCATCGCTGCCGGTCGCACCGGCGCCACTCCCGTCCAGTTCCTGGCCCACCTGGGCCCTCCCTCTCTGGCGGCCACCCTCGCCGGCTACTGGTGCTACCGCTGGGCCGTGCGGCCGGGCCGCCCGGAGGTGGCCGAGCCGGCCACGCCGGACCGGCGGCCCCTAGTGGCCGGTGGGGCTGTGGTGGTGGCCGTGCTGGCTGGGTTCGTGGCCGGGCCCAGCTTCGGGGTCCCCCCCTGGATGGTGGCCGTGGGCGCGGATGCGGTGCTCGTGGGCCTGACCTGGAGCCTCCCGCTGCGGACCGTCCCCTGGGGGACGGCGGTGGTCGCCTCCTCCCTTGCGGTCCTGGCCTATGCCGTCACCGCCCATCTGCCTGTGGCCCGCTACCTCGCGGGCTCAAGCCTGCCGGATCAGGCCCGCACGGTGGGTTTGAGCGCGCTCTCCGCCAACGTGGCCAACAATCTCCCCACCCTCCTGGTGGCGGTACAGGCCCTCCCCCCTCACCCCACCTGCCAGTTGTGGCCCGTCCTGGTCGGCGTGAACATCGGCCCTACGGTGCTGGCCACCGGCACATTGGCCACCCTTCTCTGGCTGGAGTCGGTGAAGCGCCTGGACGTGGAAGCCTCGCCTCTCGACTACGCCAGGGTGGGAGCCAAGGTGGGGATCCCGGCCCTGGCGGTGGCCACGGCCGTGCTCCTGGGGCTAGCCCCCCTCCTGGGCTGCGGTTGACGGGTCAATGGGCTCCCGCCCCCCCGTGCCCACGCGCCGGGGGGCGCCCACTAGGCTCTGACCGTCGTGCGCCTGCTCGCCCGCCTCCTCTCCTTTCCTGCCCGCCTGGTGGCGGTGGTCGGCATCGGCGGGGCCTGCCTGGCCCTGCTGGTGGTGGCTCTGGTCCCGGCGGGTTCCCCCCTGGGCGGGACCGTGCGCCTCAATCCCCATGCTCCCCCTATAAGGCTGCGGCCGCTCTCCCTCCCCTCCCACGTCTACGACAGCCAGGGCCATCTCATGGCGGTTCTCGAGGACTCCGACTACCGCAAGCCGGTGAAGTTGTCTCAGGTCCCCCACGATGTGGTGCGGGCGGTGCTGGACGTCGAGGACCGCAACTTCTACCGGACCGGGGCGGTCAACCTGTCCTCGATCCTCAGGGCCTTCAAGGCCGACGTCACCTCCACGAGCGGCCTGCAGGGTGGCTCGACCATCGCCCAGCAACTGGTGAAGGAAGCAGTCCTCACGCCCAGGCGGACCCTGGGACGCAAGATAAGGGGAGCCCTCCTCGCCATACGGCTGGAGCACCAGATGTCCAAGAACCAGATCCTCCAGCGCTATCTCAACACCATCTACTTCGGCAACGGCGCCTACGGCATACAGGCCGCCTCCTACACCTACTTCAACGAGCCGGTGTGGAAGATCAACGCCGCCCAGGCAGCGCTGCTGGCGGGCATGATCGAGAACCCGAGCCTCTACGACCCCATTACCGAGCCCCAGAATGCCCGATTCCGGCGCAACCTGGCCCTCGAGGAGATGGTCCGCAACCATGACCTCACCCCGGCCCAGGCTGCTCAGGCCGAGCGCCAGCCGCTGCCCAAGACCGTGCATGTGAGCACCGGGTACTCCCCTCAGACCACGTACATGGAGGAGGTCATCCACGACCTGCTCAACGACCGGCGGCTGGGCAGGACGGCGGCTGCCCGCTACAACGCTGTCTTCCGGGGCGGCCTGAGCATCTACACCACGCTCAACCCCACCATGCAGGCGGAGGCCGAGACGGCGGTGAAGGACACGCTCCCGGACACCAACGGCAAGTTCACCTCGGCCCTCGTCGCCATCGATCCCAAGAACGGCGAGGTGAGGGCGCTCGTGCCCGGCAACGGGAACCCCAACGCTCCGGGCTACGACGTGGTCACCGGCCTGGGGGCCGGTGATGGGCGCCAGCCAGGGTCGTCGTTCAAGCTCTTCACGCTCATGGCGGCCATCGAGAAGGGCTACAGCGTCAAGGACCTGATCGATGGGAGCGGTCCCTGCTATTTCGCCAACCCCACTGGCAGCCCTCCTGTGTACAGGGCGAACAACGCCGAGCCAGGCAACGGGATCATGACCATCATCAAGGCGACCTACGACTCGGTCAACTGCGCATACCTGCGCCTAGGCCTCGACGTCGGCCTGCCCTCGGTGGTCCACATGGCCAAGATCATGGGCAACATCACCCTGCCCTATCCCAACGCCCCCTCCCTCATCATCGGCGGCGAGGACGTGCACCCGATCAACATGGCGGCGGCCTATGCCACCATGGCCGACGGCGGCATCTACCACCGACCGCGGCTGATCGCCAAGGTGGTGGGACCCCATGGCAAGGTCCTGATCGCCCCCCCGGGCCCGGGCAAGCGGGTCGTGCCCAAGAAGGACGTGGAGATAGCCACCTCGGTACTGGAGGACGTCCTCACCGAGGGGACGGCCGCCGGCAAGGGGATCCCGGGCCATCCCGCAGCAGGGAAGACCGGGACCACCGACAACTACTACAACGCCTGGTTCGATGGCTACACGCCACAGCTGGCGACCGTGGTGTGGATGGGCGACCCCAACGCCGAGATCTCCATGCAGTACCCGGCCACGCCCATTACCGTGTTCGGCGGGACGTACCCGGCCTCCATATGGCAGGCCTTCATGACCCAGGCCATGGCCGACCTGCCCTCGGTGGGCTTCCCGCCGCCGCCCCCGGGGTCCATCAAGAAGGGCAAGTACCTTCCCCCGCCCTCCATAGACATCTCGGGGCGCTATGGCCATCCGGTCCCCAAGTCCCTCCCCAAGCCCAAGCCCAAGCCCCCTCCCACCACGACCACAGCACCCACCACGACCACAGCACCCACCACGACCACCACCACCACGACGACGATGCCAACTACCACCACCACCCGGCCCCCGCCCACTACGACCACGACGTCGTCCACCACGACCACGACATCGTCCACCACGACCACGACGGCTCCCACCACCACGACGACGGTGTGCAAGAAGCACTGCCGCCACTAGGCCTCAGTTGGGCGCCCTCGACACCCTGCTGCAGGTCCAAGAGCGTGACATCGCCCTGGACCGCCTGCAGCACCGCCGCCAGGCCCTTCCGGAGCGCCAGGAACTGGCCCGGCTGGACGCTGCGCTGGAGGCCCTGGGCCGGCGGCGGGCCGAGGTGGGGGCGGTGCGCCAGGAGCTGTCGACCCGCCAGGAGGGTCTGGAGGCGGAGGTGGAGGCCATGGTACGCAGGGTTGGGGAGATCGAGGGTCGCCTCTACGGGGGCCAGGTCTCGGCCTCCCGGGAGCTGTCGGCCATGGCCGGGGAGGTGGAGCACCTGCAGAGCCTGCGCTCGGACCGGGAGGACCAGGTCCTCGCCCTCATGGAGGAGATCGAACCGCTCGATGCCGACCTGGCCAGCCTGGACCGGGAGCGCGGGCGGCTCGAGGCTGAGAGGGCAGAGGTGCTGGAGGCCATCCGCCGAGCCGAAGAGGCCATCGGAGCAGAGGAGGCAGAGGAGCGCCGAGCCAGGCGAGCACTGGCCGCCAGCATCCCTGCTGACCTCATGGGTCAATACGAGCGGCTCCGGGCCAAGCTGGGGGGGGTGGGTGCCGCCCGTCTCGTGAACGGGTCGTGCACCGGCTGCCACCTGAGCCTCCCCGCCAGCGAGAGGGAGCGCATACGGCACCTGCCTCCCGAGGAAGTGGTCACCTGCGAGCAGTGCGGGCGCATCCTGGTCCGATGAACAGGACCGCTCCGAGTCACCAGCCGGGCTCGGCGCCCGTGGCGCTGTCCGGTCCTGCCTGACGCTGCGGGTACGTTGCCCGGCGTGAGCCGGCGCACCCTCATACTCATAGGGCTGTTGCTGACGCTGGCGCTCTCGGCCATGGACTCCACCATCGTGGCCACCGCCATCCCCTCGATCGTCCACGACCTGGGCGGGTTCTCGCTCTTCGCCTGGGTCTTCTCCGTGTACCTTCTCACTCAGGCCGTGGGGGCGCCGGTGTACGGCAAGCTGGCCGACCTGTACGGGCGCAAGCCGGTTCTGGTCGGCGGGGTCCTGATCTTCCTCGCCGGCTCCATCCTGTCCGGGCTGTCTTGGGACATGGTGGCCCTCATCGCGTTCAGGGGCCTCCAGGGGATAGGCGCCGGGTCCATCCAGCCCATCGCCACCACCATCGTGGGCGACATCTACACCGTGGAGGAGAGGGCCAAGATCCAGGGCTGGCTGTCCAGCGTGTGGGGCTTCTCGGCCATCGTCGGTCCGGCCATCGGGGGCTTCTTCTCCGAGTACCTGACCTGGCGGGCCATCTTCTACATCAACCTGCCCATCGGCGCCCTGGCGCTCCTCATGGTGAGCCGTCATCTGCACGAGCAGGTGGAGAGGAGACGGCACCGCATCGACCTGGCCGGGGCGGGACTGCTCGTGGGTGGCGTGGCCCTCTTGATATTCGGTCTCCTCGAAGGAGGGGTGTCATGGCCGTGGGGGTCCGCCCAGAGCGTCGCCACCTTCGTCGCGGCAGCCCTGGTGGTCGGAGGTTTCATGGTCTGGGAACGAAGGGCCCCTGAACCGATCATCCCGCCCTGGGCCTTCGGCCGCCGCCTGCTCACCGGGGCCAACGCCTCTGCCGGCATCCTTGGCCTGCTCGTGATCGGCCTCACCACGTTCCTCCCCACCTTCGACCAAGGCGTGCTTGGCGCCAGTGCCGTGGTGGCCGGCTTCGCCCTGGCCGCCATGTCCGTGGGCTGGCCCATCATGTCCGGGTTCTCGGGACGGCTCTACCTGCGCATCGGCTTCCGAGACTCGGCTCTCATCGGAGCAGCGGTGGCCCTGGGAGCGTCTTTGGTGTTCGTCTCCCTGCCCCCCACGGCCCCCGTGGGAGAGACGGCCGGCGCCAGCCTGCTCATGGGGGCGGGGCTGGGGCTCCTCTCCACCCCCATGATCGTGGGCATCCAGTCCGTGGTGGGGTGGGAGCGCAGGGGGGTGGTCACCGGCGCCTACATGTTCATGAGGGGGGTGGGAAGCGCGGTGGGGGCGGCGATCTTCGGCAGCATCGCCAATGCCACCCTGGCGGGATGGTTCCGGCACGCCCCGCCGGCGGTAGCGGCCCACCTGCCCCGGTCATTGAACGCCACCGCCACCGTCCTCGGGGCCCGGACCCGCCTGCCGCCCGTGGCCATCGCCTATGTCCGGCGCGGCCTCTACCTGGGCGTGCACCACATCTACCTGGGCCTGGCGGCAGCCGCCGCCCTGGGGATCCTCGCGGTGGCCTGCACGCCCCGGCGGTGGCGGACGCTGGCGTTCGGACCTCCTGTCCCCCTTGTCCCCCCCGCCCCCGAGGGCGCTCCCCGGGGGGAGGCTCAGCCCCGGGCGGAGCGACCTCGGCCGGCCCCCCGGGCGCCGCGCAGCCGCCCTCTGCAGAGGACCCGGCGTCCCGCACCCCGAGGCCCCCGTTGAGACGGGCGGCGTGGCTCTCCCCGCTCGTCGAGGGTCCTCGTGGGCACCTCCTACCGGCGGGGGGCGGCAGGCGGGCACGAGGCCCGGAGGGCCAGAAAGGGGAATCCCGGCCGGGAGAGCGGTACGTTGCAGTGATGGCTCTTCCCGGATCCGGCTACTCCATCACCATGCGGGTCGAGCTCCCCGCCGACCCCAACGCCATAGGGCAGGTGACGACGGCCGTGGGGAGCGTCGGCGGCGTGGTGAGCGCCCTGGACGTGGTCGAGTCACGCTCCGACCACCTGGTGGCGGACATCACCTGCCACGCCTCCGACGCCGACCACGCCGCCACGATCACCGATGCTGTGGGCGCCCTTCCTGGTGTGAAGGTGCGGAAGGTGAGTGATCGCACCTTCCTGCTCCACCTGGGGGGCAAGATCGAGGTGAGCTCCAAGCTGGCCCTTCGCACCAGGGACGAGCTGTCGATGGCCTACACACCCGGGGTGGCCCGGGTGGCGTTGGCCCTGGCGGCGAACCCCGAGGATGCCCGCCGGCTCACGATCAAGCGCAATGCTGTTGCCGTGGTCACCGACGGGTCGGCGGTCCTGGGCCTGGGAAACGTCGGGCCGGAGGCCGCCCTTCCCGTCATGGAGGGAAAGGCGGCCCTGTTCAAGCGGCTGGGCGGGGTGGACGCCTGGCCGGTGTGCCTGGCCACCCAGGACGTGGACGAGATAGTGCGCACCGTGGAGATCATCGCCCCCGTCTACGGGGGAGTGAACCTGGAGGACATAGCTGCGCCCCGGTGCTTCGAGGTGGAGAGGAGGCTGCGGGAGCGCCTCGATATACCAGTGTTCCACGACGACCAGCACGGGACGGCCATTGTTGTCCTGGCCGCCCTCACCAACGCCCTGCGGGTGGTGGGCAAGAAGCTCTCCGACGTGCGGGTGGTGGTGTCGGGCGCCGGTGCCGCTGGCATGGCCGTGATCCGGCTCCTCGTGGCCCAGGGCGTGGGCGACGTGGTGGCCTGCGACAAGCAGGGGGCCATCCACGCCGGGCTGGAGGGGATCTCCGCCTGGGACGAGAGCTGGCAGTGGCTGGCGGCCAATACCAACCGTTCCAGGATGTCCGGCACCCTGCAGGAGGTGCTCCCTGGGGCCGACGTGTTCATCGGCCTCAGCGTGGGTGGCCTCCTTTCGGGGGACGACATCGCGGCCATGGCGCCCCGGGCCGTGGTCTTCGCCCTTGCCAACCCCACCCCGGAGGTGGACCCGGCGGCGGCCCGCCAGCATGCCGCCGTGGTGGCGACCGGACGCAGCGATGAGCCCAACCAGATAAACAACGTGCTGGCCTTCCCGGGAGTCTTTCGGGGGTTGCTGGACGCCCAGGCCACCGGGGTCACGGTGGGGGTGGAGCTGGCGGCGGCCCGGGCTCTGGCGGACGTGGTCGGCGCAGAGGAGCTGAACGCCACCTACATCGTCCCTTCCGTCTTCGACCCGGAGGTCGTGAAGGCGGTGGCGGGGGCGGTGAGGGAGGCAAGCGGGGGATAGGCGGTGGCAACCGGCCCCTGCGGCCCTGCTCCCGTCCTTTCTCCCTTCGATCTCGTGGCGAGGCCGGCGTACCCCGCGTTCAAGGCGCCCTGACGCGGAGGGGAACAGGCCACCACGACAGCTGGTGATGGCCGGCGCCTGTCAGGGGCTGCCCCCGGTGGTAGCGCACCGGGCCCGGGCCTGGGCCAGGACCGGGGACGGCCCCGCTACGATCCGAGCGGCCATGAGAAGGCTCCAGGTGAGGGGCCGGATCACGGCCGGGTCCAGGAGGGGGGGGCGGCGGATGTCGTGGAGGCGGCGGGCCCACCCAGGGAGCAGATCGGCGGCGGCCTGGGTGATAACGAGGCTCATGGACAAGGTGAGCGGGTCGCGGCCATAGGGCGTGAGGAGGAAGGACATCGCCTCTCGCGCCTGGTCGCCAGCGTGCAGCTCGGGGCGGACCCGGCTCAGGTAGTCCCGGACCTCGCTGCGACTGGCCGGCACCTGCGTCGCCCCGAGGCGCTCGGCCACAACGGCGGTCTCGGCGTAGTAGCGGTCCAGGTCCCTTCCCCGAGCTGGCCACGGATGGTAGCGCTGGTGCGCACGGAGGAAGCTGAACACCTCGGCCACGTGGATCCAGCGCAGGAGATCGGGATCGGAGGCGGCATAGGGCCGGCCATCGGGGGCCACTCCCGTCACGCGATCGTGGACGGCTCGGACAGAGGAGATGATCGCCTCTGCCACCGGCGTGGCCGCAAAGGTGGTGGCGGACACGAAGGAGGACGTCCTCGACAGCCTCCTGAGGGGATCCCTGCGGTAGTCGGAGTGGTCGGCGACCCCAGCCATGGCCAGGGGGTGCAACGTCTGGAGCATGAGGGCGCTGACCCCACCCACCAGCATGGAGAGATCGGCGTGGACCCGCCAGGTGATGCTGTGGGGGCCGAACAGCCCCGGGTCCCCAAGGGGCTCGCGGTATTGCTCCTCGGGGAAGCGGTCGGTGCCCAGCAACCGGCCCAAACCGGCGGCCATGGCCGAGTGCAGAGGGGCCAGCGGGTTCAGGGTGGGCATGGTGGCTATGGCCCCAGCGTAGGGAGCCAGGCCGGGGCGCTGGCCTCTCCAGCCCGCAACAGGACGGGCCCCGGCTGTCGAGGTGGACCGCCTCCCCCTGCCACCAGGTCACGGCGACCAGCCCCTAGCGTGGCGCCGTGGCCCGACGTGCCCTCCCCGCTGCGGCCGTGCTCAACCTGGCCCTGGCGGCCATCGTGTTGGCGGGCGGCACCCTGGCCGTAGTGACCCACGAGGTGCTGGGATGGGTCTGGGTGGCCTTCGGGGTGGCCCTCACCGTGCTGGCCCTGCTGTGGGTGGTGCTGAGGCGGGTTGAGCTCTGAGGCAGCCACCCTCGGTGATGGTGGAACATCGCCGGTGCTGTCAGCGTTGTAGCGATAGAGGGGCCAGCGCCAGCGTCGTTGAGCGCCTGCTTTCCCCCCCAGCAGGCAGCTCCGGCGCTGGCGGTGGCCCTCCTGGGGGGACGGGTCGTCGTTCAGGTCCTCAGGTTCGCCGGCGCTTCCCGGGCCTCACCCGTCCCCAGCAGGTTGGCTTCCACTCGGCGCAGGTGAGCTTGCATGGCTTCCGTGGCCCGCTCCGTGTCCCTGTTCTTGAGCGCTGCCACCAAGGCCCGGTGGTCTCGCTGGTACTCCTCCCGGCGCAGTCCCGAGTCGCCTCGGCGCTTTAGCGCTCCCCACAACGGGCCCCCCCGGGCCGCATCCACCAGAGAGTACATGCGAACCAGCAGACGGTTGTGCGTGGCGGCAATGATCGTCCTGTGCAAGGCGGTGTCCCAGGCCTCGAACTCCTCATAGGTCGAGGCCGCATCCCCGCCCCGCAGGCACCGGTCCATCTCAGCTAGTTCTCGAGGGCTGGCCCAGGCGACTACCAGTGGTATGGCGGATGGCTCGATCAGCAACCGCACCGCCATCACGTCGGCTGGGCCGATGTCATCGGGCTCCCCCAGGGCTGTCGGCCGAGGGCCCTGGTCATCCCGGGCCTGGGCAGGCTCACGCACGAAGGTGCCGCGGCCCACTTCTCGGGAGATGAGACCCTCAGCCTCCAGTAGCGCCAACGTGCGTCTAACCGCAGCCCGGGTAACCCCCAAGTGGTCAGCCAAGGCTCGCTCAGTGGGGAGGCGGTCGTGTGGACGGAGGTGACCGGACTCGATCTCGAAGCGGATCGCGGCCAGGGCCCTGAGCCCCGTGCCTTCAATGGCCGTCAAGCCCGATGCGGGCGAGCCGGCCAGGGCCGGCGGAGCACCTTCGGCTCCCATCCCTTCCGGCAGGACGTCTGCCGGTGCCGCGCTCCCCGGATCGGCTGCCCGGGGCTCCCCAGGCTCCGGGTCCTCTCGCCCCGACGGGGGGGCGCTCGCTTCAGGCAACGGTTCGCCCGACCTCCGGCTCACCCTCGCAACCATCTTGACCGATTCTACCAAAGGATTTGACTTGACGCTTGACGTCCATCGCCGATGGTCATAAAGTCTCCACAGACAACACCAGACCGGGCTAACCAATACAACCAATCTGTCTCTGGCTGTTGGTCGTATCCGTACATCGCCTGCCCGCCGGCTTCGCCAGTTTGAAGGGAGTCGAAGAACGTGAGATTGGCCACCATCGCCACCCCCAGCGGGTTGCGCCTTCATGTCCGGGGTCGTTCTGGTTATGTGGACGTGGCCGAGGGCACCGGAGAGGCGAGCTATGCCTCCATGACGTCGTTCCTCGAAGGCGGCCCAGCGGCTATGGAGGCTGCCCGCCGCCTGGAGGACCTTGACGGGAGGGAGTACGGACCCGAGCAACTGGGGCCAGCGGTGCCTACCCCAGGAAGGGTCCTGTGCCTCGGCCTCAACTACCGGGAGCACGCCATCGAGGGGGGGCGCAACGTACCCACCTGGCCCGAGTCCTTCCTGCGAGGCCCGGCCACGGTCATTGGGCCTTATGCCGATCTGGTCCGGCCCGCCCTCACTCAGCGCTTCGACTACGAGGGGGAGCTCGGAGTGGTGATCGGGCAGGGGGGTCGCTACATCCCCGCCGAGAAGGCCCTGGCCGCTGTGGCCGGCTACGTGGTCCTGAATGATGCCTCGGCCCGTGATTGGCAGCGCGCAGGGACCCAGTGGACGGGCGGCAAGAACTTCGACGGAACCTTGCCGATGGGCCCCGAGCTGGTCACCACGGAGGAGGTGGACGTCTCCGACCTCGAGCTGACCACCAGGGTGAATGGTGAGGTCATGCAGTCGGCCAGAACCTCCCAGATGATCGTTAGCGTCCCGGCCACCATCGAGTTCTTCTCGTCCTTCACCAGGCTGTGCCCCGGGGACGTGCTTGCTACAGGCACTCCTGGCGGGGTCGGTTTTGCCCGCCAGCCCCCCGTGTGGCTCGAGCCGGGAGACGTCGTGGAGGTTTCGGTCGAGTCGGTGGGAACCATCCGCAACCGGGTGGTCGCCGAGGATGGGAACGGGCGGGAGTGGCGGTGGAACCCGCTTGCGACCGCCACTGGGAGCCTATGAGTCAGGGGCCGCACAGCCCCGCCACGCCCAAGGGGGTAGGCCGTATGCACGGACCCTTCGCAACACGAGGCAGAGCAGCATCAGGGGTATCGGCAGCAGGGTTGATGACCCGGTCAGGCAGGCAGGGGACTCGTTCCGGGGAGCAGTGCTGGGCAAGCGGTATTGGGGCGAGAGCGAGGCCCAGGCCATCAGCGAGGCGGAGTCCCTCCTTGAGCGGTTCGGCCTCTCCGACCTCGCTCATGAGTACGCCGGCGACCTCAGTGGTGGTCAGCGGCGGCTGGTGGAGATCATGAGGGCGCTCATGGCCAGGCCACGGGTCCTGTTGCTGGACGAGCCAATGGCGGGCGTCCATCCGCGGCTGGCCCGCCGTATCGGTCGCGAGCTGGTGACCCTATGCCGGGAGGGCATGGCCATCCTCATGGTCGAGCACGAGCTGGCCATCATGGACGAGTTCTGCGATCCCGTCGTCGTCATGGCCGAAGGCCGGGTCCTGGCCGAGGGCACCATGGCCGAACTGAGGGGCCGTACGGAGGTGGTGGAGGCCTACCTTGTCGGCTGAGGGCGCCAGCGCCACTGTCCGTTCCGGCCCTCCGTCCCCCGCCTCCTCCATCAGGGGAGTGTCCCTGCAGGCGCGGGACGTCGTGGCCGGCTACGGCGGAGCCCCGGTGATCCACGGCGTGTCTGTGGATGTGGACCCCGGCCGGATCGTCTCCCTCGTGGGCCCAAACGGTTCGGGGAAGAGCACCCTCCTCAAGGCCCTCGTTGGCGTCATCCGAGTCTCGTCAGGACAGGTGCTCTTGGGTGGGTCGGACGTCACCAACCGCCGGCCCGAGGACATGGCCCGATCGGGTGTGGGCTACGTGCCACAGGTGGATGACGTCTTCGCTCCTCTCACCGTGAAGGAGAACCTGGAGATGGGGGGATACCTCCTCCGGCCCAGAGAGGTGGCGGCGCATGTGGAGCGGGTGATCGAGGTCTTTCCCCGCCTCGGCACGATGCTGGGCAGGCGGGCCGGCAAGCTGAGCGGAGGGGAGCGCAAGATGCTCGCCATGGCCAGGGTGCTCATGCTGGAGCCGAGCGTCGTCGTGCTGGACGAGCCCACCGCCAACCTTGCCCCGGCACTGGCCCAATCCCTGCTCCATGAGCAGGTTACCCGCCTGGCTGGGACCGGCTCATCGGTCCTCATCGTGGAGCAGCGGGCCAAGGCCGTCCTGGAGATATCACACCGGACCTACGTGCTGGGAGGGGGGCGGACCCAGATGGAGGGCACGCCAGCTGAGCTCTCGGCCAATCCCGAGTTCATCGAGTCCTTCCTCGGCGGCGGCCGTGGCACTGCGCTTCGGGTCGACGGCGACTAGCTCGGCTGGGGGGAAGGGGCGGATGGGGAGCCTCTCCGCCGGGAGCCCCGAAAGGGCGCCTTGCCGGCCGGCCCCCCGGAGGGGGACCATGGGTGCATGAGCAAGCCGTACACGAGGTTGACGGAGCCCTTGGTCCGAGAGGGGGGGGAGCTGCGGCCGGTGTCGTGGGAAGAGGCGCTGGACCGGGCGGCCGAGGGGTTGGATCGGGCCCGCCGGCATCCTGCCGGGGCCACCAGCACCTACGGGATGTTCTCCTGCTCCAAGGCCACGAACGAGATGAACTACGTGGCTCAGAAGTTCGCCCGGGTGGTGATGGGCTCCAACAACGTCGACTCCTGCAACCGCACCTGACACGCCCCCTCGGTCGCCGGTCTGGCGGCAGTGTTCGGGGCGGGGGGAGGGACCACCTCCTACAAGGAGGTCGAGGACACCGATCTCATAATCCTCTGGGGCTCCAACGCCCGGGAGACCCACCCGATCTTCTTCCACCATGTCCTGAAGGCCCTTCACCGCGGCGCCCGCCTCTACGTGGTGGACCCGAGGCGCACATCCTCCGCCCAGTGGGCTGACGCCTGGCTGGGGATAGACGTGGGGTCCGACATCGCCCTGGCCCACACCCTTGCCCGAGAGATCGTGCACGCTGGCCTGGCCAACCGGCGCTTCGTCGATCACGCCACTACGGGGTTCGACGACTACCTGGGCCTGATCGAGCCCTGGACCCTGGAGCGGGGAGAGGCCGAGACGGGGGTGCCGGCCGACCTGATCAAGGAGCTGGCCCACGCCTACGCCCGGGCGGACCGGGCCGTGCTGTGCTGGACGCTCGGTATCACCGAGCACCACAACGGCACCGACAACGTGCTGGCTCTCATAAACCTGGCCCTGCTCACCGGCCACGTGGGCCGCTACGGGTCGGGTCTCTCACCCCTCCGGGGCCAGAACAACGTCCAGGGCGGAGGGGATATGGGCGCCATCCCCAACAAGCTGCCCGGCTTCCAGGAGATCACCGATCCTGCGGTGCGAGCCAAGTTCGAGACCGCCTGGGGTGTGACGATCCCTCCCGAGCACGGCTGGCACCTGTCCGAGATGTTCGAGGCCATGGAGCGGGGCGAGCTCACCACCGCCTACTGCATAGGGGAGAACCCGGCCCAGTCGGAGGCCGACACCATCCGCACCGAGAGGCTGCTCCAGGGGCTCGACCTGCTGGTGGTGCAAGACATCTTCCTCACCCGCACGGGCCGGCTGGCCGACGTGGTGCTGCCTGCCACTGCGGCTTGGTGCGAGGCCGAGGGCACGGTCACCTCCTCGGAGCGCCGGGTGCAGAGGGTACGCAAGGCCGTGGATCCGCCCCCCGGCGCCCGGGACGACATCGAGATCATCTACGAGCTGGCCCGCCGGTTGGGCCACGACTGGGGGGAGCCTTCGGCCGAGGCCGCATGGGACGAGCTGCGCAGCCTCTCGCCGATGCACGCCGGCATGAGCTATGCCCGCCTGGAGGCGATGGGTGGGATCCCCTGGCCGTGCTGGAGCGAGGACCACCCGGGCGAGCTGTACCTGCACTCCCGGCTGTGGGAGGACCCTCGGCGGGGCCGGCCCGCACCGTTCTCGATGGTGGAGCACGAGCCGCCGGTGGACGTCCTCGACGAGCGCTTCCCGATCCGCCTCACCACGGGCCGACGCCTGGACTCCTACAACACCGGTGTGCAGACGGGGGGCTACTCCTCGCCCATGCGCCGGGGCGAGACCATCGACCTCGCCCCCGAGGACGCCCTGCGCTACGGCGTCGGCCCCGGCGAGAGGGTCCTGGTCAGCTCCCGGCGGGGCCAGGTGGAGGTCCCCGTGCGTGTGGATCCCTCGCTGCGGCCCGGCCTGGCGTTCATGACCCTTCACTTCCAGGACGACGTCAGGACGAACTTCCTGACCATCGACGCCACCGATCCCAAGGCGGGCACCGCCGAGTTCAAGGCCACGGCAATCCGGGTGGACAAGCTCCCGGCCCCGGCCCGAGCTGAGGCAGCTGGGGAGAAGGAGCCCCATGGCACGGCTCCACCCCGTCCCGCCTCCGTCCCGGAACCTGCCGCGGCCGTGGCTCCCGGGAGGGGTGGCTCATGGACCTGAAGCCCGTTGGGGCGCTGGCCACCCGGGCGGAGCAGGAGGCAGTGGATGACCTGCTGGCTTCCTTGGAGGGGGCAGTCCTGGAGCGGGATGGCGACGGCGTCCATGGTGGGCACGGAGCCCGGGGTGGGCTGGCCGCCGCCTCCAGTCGGCGGCACCTGCTCCTGCCCGTGCTCCACGCTGTGCAATCCCGGGTGGGCTGGATCAGCGAGGGAGCCCTCGGTTACGTGTGCCGGCGCCTGCACATCCCCCCCGCCGAGGCCTACGGAATGGCCAGCTTCTACGCCCTCTTCGACCTGGAGCCCAGGCCCCCGGTCGTAGCCCATGTCTGCGACGACATCGCCTGCATGGGCTCTGCACTATCCGCCTCGCTGGCAGGGTCTCCGCTGCCCGATGGGACGGCCTGGGTCCCGAGCCCCTGCTTGGGCCAGTGCGACCGGGCCCCCGCCGCCTTGGTGCTCCGGGCCGGCCGGCACCCGATGGAGAGGGCCCTGACGGGGCTGTCCTCGGCCGGCGAGGTGGTGGAGACGTTGGCCTCCGCAGCAGGCTCCGCCGACGGGGTGGCCCCCGCAGGCCGCAGCCTGCCGCCCTTGGTCCCCCAGCGCGACCAGCCTGGGGCGCCCGAGCTGCTCCTGTTGGAGCGGGTGGGTCGCGTCGACCCCACCAGCCTCGACGATTACCGGGCCCATGGGGGTTACCAGGCCCTGCGCCGGGCCTTGGCCCTCGGCCCCGAGGGGGTCATCCGCGAGGTCACCGAGTCCGGGCTCCTGGGCCGGGGAGGCGCGGCCTTCCCTACCGGGCGCAAGTGGGAGGCGGTGGCCAGGGCTCCCGAGCGCCCCCACTACCTGGTCTGCAATGCGGACGAGTCCGAGCCGGGCACCTTCAAGGACCGGGTCCTCATGGAGCACGACCCCTTTGCCGTGATCGAGGCCATGACCATCGCCGCCCTGGCCACGGGCTGCGAAAAGGGCTATCTCTACGTCCGGGGCGAGTATCCCCTGGCTGCAGCCCGCCTGGAGTCTGCGCTGGAGGAGCTGCGCCGCCACGGGTTCCTGGGCGAGGACATATGGGGGAGGGGGGCCCGTTTCGATGTCGAGGTGCGCCGGGGCGCCGGCGCCTACATCTGCGGGGAGGAGACCGCCCTGTTCAACTCCCTGGAGGGCTATCGGGGCGAGCCGCGCAACAAGCCACCCTTCCCGGTGCGGTCGGGCCTGTTCGGCCGGCCCACGGTGGTGAACAACGTGGAGACCCTGGTGAACGTGCTGCCCATCCTGAGTGGCGGCGCAGCCTGGTACTCGGGCCTGGGCACCCCACAGTCGACAGGGACCCGCCTGCTCTGCCTGTCAGGGGCCGTGGCCCGTCCCGGTCTCTACGAGGTTCCCCACGGGATGAGGCTGGGGGACGTGGTGGAGCTGGCCGGAGGGGTGGCGGGTGGCAGGCGACTACGGGCAGTGCTGCTGGGCGGGGCGGCGGGCGCCTTTGTCGGGCCTTCCGAGCTGGACCTCGAGCTCAGCTTCGAAGGGACCCGGGCGGCCGGTGTGACCCTGGGCTCGGGGGTGGTGATGGTCTTCGACGAGACGGCCGACCTCGGGGCCGTCCTGGCCCGGATAGCCCGGTTCTTCCGGGACGAGTCCTGCGGCCAGTGCGTGCCCTGCCGGGTGGGCACGGTGCGCCAGGAGGAGCTGCTCCAACGGTTGATGGCCGGGCGGTCCCTCGGGTCTCCGGAGGAGGAGCTGCAACTGCTCTCCGAGGTGGCGGCCGTGATGCGGGATGCCTCCATCTGCGGGCTGGGCCAGACCGCGGCCTCGGCCATCACCTCGGCGTTGGAGCGACGCCTGTGGGAGGCGAACTAGATGGCGACCTCGACCGTTCCCGCCCCGCCCCCCGTCCCGGTCGCCCCGCCCGCCCGCCGGGTCGGGCTGTCCGTGGACGGCCAGGCGGTGAAGGTCCCGGAGGGCTCCACGATCCTCGACGCCTGTAGCGCCCTGGGCATCGACACCCCGACGCTGTGCTTCCTTCCGACCCTGACGCCCGTCAATGTCTGCCGGGTGTGCGTGGTGGAGCTGGAGGGCTCCCGGGCCCTGGTCCCGGCCTGCTCCCGCAAGGTGGAGGAGGGGATGGTGGTGCGCACTGACTCACGCCGGGTGAGGCTGTCGCGCAAGATGGTGCTCGAGCTGCTCGGCTCCTCGGTGGACATGTCGCTGTCGCCGGAGTTCGCCTCCTACGCGGCTCGCTACGGGGCCGACCCCGGGCGCCACGGGCCTATGGCCCCGCCGGCCCCGGCGGGCGAGAGGGACCGGGCCCACGCTGGTCACCACCGTCCCTCCCCGCCCGGCACGGCCGCCACGGTGGGCCAGCCGGTGAAGGTCGACAATGACCTCTACGTCAGGGACTACGCCCGCTGCATCCTCTGCTACAAGTGCGTCGAGGCTTGCGGGGTGGACGCTCAGAACACCTTTGCCATCGCGGTGGCCGGCCGGGGCTTCGAGGCCCGCATCGCCACGGAGTTCGACGTGGCGCTTCCTGGATCGGCCTGTGTCTACTGCGGCAACTGCATAGGCGTGTGCCCTACGGGCGCGCTCATGTTCAAGTCCGAGCACGACATGCGGGAGCGGGGGGAGTGGCACGAGGAACGCCATTCCACCACCGACACGATCTGCCCCTACTGCGGGGTGGGGTGCACCCTCACCCTGCACGTGCAGGACGGGGACATCGTGAAGGTCACCTCGCCGCTCGAAGGGGACGTCACCAGTGGGCATCTGTGCATCAAGGGGCGCTTCGGCTGGCAGTTCGTGCAGAACAGGGCTGAAGGGGAAGGACGGGGGGCCCGGGACCCGGACTAGGCCGTTCCTCCGGGGGTGCTCTCCCTCTTCGCCCGGTTCGGCGGCAGCCCTCCCCCCGGTGGGCGGCGGCAGCCATGGGCTGGGGCGAGAGCCGGATACCCCGGGGGCCGAGGGCGGTGCCGGGGGCCGATCGCCGCCTTGAGCCGGGAGCAGCGCGGGAACTGTGGTATACCTTACACCAGGAGGTCCAATGACTGAAACCCTGGCGTCGAGCAAGCAGGAGCGGGCAAGTGGGGAGGAGCTGGTGTCGGGCGGGCACCTCGTGGCCAAGGCCCTACGTGCCGAGGGGATCGACACGATCTTCACGCTGTGCGGGGGACACATCATCGACATTTACGACGGGTGCCTCGACGAGGGCATCAAGATCGTGGACGTGCGCCACGAGCAGGTGGCGGCCCATGCCGCCGACGGGTACGCCCGGCTCACCGGCCGGCCGGGGTGCGCAGTGGTCACGGCTGGACCGGGCACGACCGACGCCGTGACGGGCGTCGCCAACGCCTGGCGGGCCGAGAGCCCGATGCTCCTCATAGGTGGCCAGGGGGCCCTCATCCAGCACCGGATGGGGTCGCTGCAGGACCTTCCCCACGTGGAGATGCTCGCCCCCATAACCAAGTTCGCCGCCTCGGTGCCCGCCACCGAGCGGGTCGCTGACATGGTGGCGATGGCCTTCAGGGAGTGCCTGGCCGGCGCTCCCGGTCCCGCCTTCCTGGAGATACCGAGGGATGTGCTGGACCGGCGCATTCCGCTGGAGCAGGCCGTCGTCCCTCAGGCCGGGCACTACCGGGCCTCGACCCGCAGCCTGGGGGACCCCGCCGGGATCGAGGAGCTGGCCCGAATCCTCGCCACCAGCGAGCGGCCTTGCGTCCTCCTCGGTTCCCAGGTCTGGACCTGCCGTGCCGCCGGCGCCGCCGAGGCGCTGTGCCGGGCCTACGACATTCCCGCCTACATGAACGGTGCTGCTCGGGGCACCCTGCCTCCGGGGCACCCCTACCAGTTCCAGCTGACCCGGCGCTATGCGTTCGGGCGGGCCGACGTGATCCTGGTCGTGGGCACGCCCTTCGATTTCCGCATGGGCTACGGCAAGCGCTTGCCGGCCGGGGCCACGGTGGTCCAAGTGGACATGGACTACCGCACCGTGGGCAAGAACCGGGACGTGAGCCTGGGGCTGGTGGGTGACGTGGGGATGATCATGGCAGCGGTGGCGGACGCCGCCACCGGGTCGGCGGCCTCAGCTGGTCGGCCGGTGAGCACCTTCTCCGCAGCAGCAGCGAGCAGGCGGGCCTGGCTGGAGGAGCTGAGGACCGAGGAGCAGCGCCTCCTCGAGGAGCGGCTGCCGAGCCAGCTCTCGGGCGCTACCCCCATCCACCCCCTTCGCCTGGCTCACGAGATCAACGAGTTCCTGACCGAGGACACGGTGTTCATCGGCGACGGTGGGGACATTGTGACCTCGGCGGGAGGGGTGGTCCAGCCTCGCCGGCCAGGCCACTGGATGGACCCCGGGCCGCTCGGCACGCTGGGCGTGGGGGTTCCCTTCGCCATGGCCTCCAAGCTGGCCTGGCCTGACCAGGAGGTGGTGGCGCTCTTCGGGGACGGGTCGTTCTCCCTCACGGGCTGGGACTTCCAGACCATGGTGCGCCAAGGGCTTCCCTTCATCGGGGTGGTGGGCAACAACTCCTACATGAACCAGATCCGCTACGGGCAGATCCAGCGCTACGGGCCGGAGCGGGGCGAGGTGGGCAACTACCTCGGGGATGTCAGGTACGACCTGTTCGCCAAGATGCTCGATGGCTACGGGGAAGAGGTGCGGGACCCCGAGCAGATCGGCCCGGCCCTCAGACGGGCCCGGGACTCGGGCCGGCCCGCCCTCATCAACGTCTGGGTTGACCCGGACGCCTTTGCCCCAGGAACCTTGAACCAGACCATGTACAAGTAGGGAGGAGGACGCCCACGTGAGCATGGACAGCGCTGACGGCCCCAAGGCCCTCTCGGGGGTGACGGTTGTGGACCTCACCCATGTCCAGTCGGGGCCGGTATGCACCCAGTTCCTGGCCTGGCTGGGTGCCGATGTGATCAAGGTCGAGCCTCCGGGCCGGGGCGACGTGACCAGGGTCCAGCTGCGGGATGTCCCCGACGTGGACAGCTTGTACTTCACGATGCTCAACGCCAACAAGCGCAGCCTCACCCTCGACCTGAAGACCGACGGGGGCAAGGAGGTCTTCACGAGGCTGGTGGCCAGGGCCGATGTGCTGGCCGAGAACTTCGCTCCCGGGGCCCTGGACCGCATGGGGTTCACCTGGGAGAGGCTCCAGGGGATCAACCCCCGTCTCATCTACGCCTCCATCAAGGGTTTCGGGGAGGGGCGCTTCGCCACCGCCAAGGCCTACGAGACCATCGCCCAGGCCATGGGCGGGGCCATGAGCACCACCGGCTTCGAGGACGGTCCCCCGACCAGCACGGGCGCTCAGATCGGGGACTCGGGGACCAGCATCCATGCGCTGGCTGCCATCCTGGCCGCCCTCTACCAGCGCACCCGCACGGGCAGGGGCCAGCGGGTGGAGGTGGCCATGCGCCACTCGGTCCTGAACCTGTGCCGGGTGAAGCTCCGGGACCACCAGCGCCTCTACCACGGCCCCCTGGCCGAGTACCCGAACGCCAGCTTCGCCGACTTCGTCCCCCGCTCGGGCAACGCCTCCGGTGGGGGGCAGCCGGGTTCGGCCCTGCGCTGCGCCCCCGGAGGGCCCAACGACTACATCTACGTGATCATCCAGCCCCAGGTCTGGAAGGCCCTCGCCCACCTCGTGGGCCGCCCCGACCTGGCCGACCATCCCGACTACGCCACGCCCGAGGCCCGCCTTCCCCGGCTGGGCGAGGTATGGGACATGATCGAGGCCTGGACCATGACCCGCACCAAGTGGGAGGTGTTCGAAGAGCTCAATGCCCTCAACGTCCCGTGCGGGCCCATCTTCGACACCAAGGACCTCATGTCGGACCAGTCGCTCGTGGACAACGGCATGATCGTGGAGGTGGACCACCCCAAGAGGGGTGCCTACCGGACGGTCGGCTCGCCTCTCCGGCTGTCGGACTCATCTGTCGAGGTCGGTCGGGCTCCGCTGCTCGGGGAGCACAGTGCCGAGGTGCTGACCGGGCTCTGCGGCTACACCGCCGAAGAGGTGGAGGCGCTCAGCCGGAGAGGTGTGATCTAGGCTCGCTGCCTCCCAGCGAAATGATGGCGGCGAGACCAGGCGCAGGGATCAGCCTTCTGTTTTATGGAGTGAAAAGGGCTCTACTGGGCAGTAGGCTCAGCCTGGTGGAGCCTTCGCCCTTCCCGTACCAGGGTCCCCTGGAGCCCTTCCAGGTGCAGGGCCGCGACGAGATCCTGAGGGACCTGCTGCAGCGGGTGGAGGGCCGGCGGGTCACCGCTCTTCTCGGCCCCCGGCGATACGGCAAGACAAGCCTGCTGCGCCGGTTGGCGGCCGACCTCCCCCACATGACCACGGTGTGGGTCGACCTCTACGAGGTGAGCTCCCTCCCCGATGTGGCGGTGCGCTTCGACGAGGCCCTGGGCAGCACGACCGGCCGCTTCGTCTCCATGGCCAGGGACCTGGCCGCCTCCCTCTCGCTCAACCTGGGCCTGGTCAAGATCGAGCTCACCGGCCCAGCCCGGGGCCGCCCTGATCCCTCCCTCACGTTCCGCTCCCTGCTGGAGGTGCTGGTGAGGACGGCCGTTCGCCACCCCACCTTGCTGGTCCTGGACGAGTTCTCGTCCATAGGGCGGGTGTCCGGGGCGGCTGGGGCCCTTCGCACCGCGGTCCAGCACCACTATCAGGAGCTCGGCATCATCTTCGCCGGCTCTCACCCCTCGATGATGCGGGCCCTGTTCAGCGCCCGGCCCCAGCCCTTCTACGGGCAGGCCGACCTGGTGGAGGTCGGGCCGCTGTCGGCCGGGGCCGTGGAGGAGATGGTGCGCCAAGGGTTCGCCTCGACAGGGCGCGACTCGGGCCGCGCCGGGGGCCTCATCGCCCGCTTCACCGGCGGGCACCCCCAGAGGTCGATGCAGCTGGCCGATGCCTGCTGGCGCCACACCCCCCCGGGCGAGACCTGCGACGAGCACCGCTGGTCCCGAGCGCTGACCGAGGTCCGCCAGGCCACCTCCGAGTCCATGGAGAGGCTGTACTCGGCCTTCGAGCGTGGTGAGCGGGCCGTGCTGCGAGCCGTCGCTCGGTCCGGCAGCATCTACGGGGCCGAGGCGGGCCTGCTGGACCTGTCCTCGGGCACTGCCACCCACGCCCGCCAGGCCCTTCTCGGCAGCGGGGACCTGATGGAGACCGGGTCGGGCCTGGCCGTGGTGGACCCTCTCCTGGCGGACTGGCTGCGCCAGCGGTTCCCCGTCTGACCAGACCCCTAGCCCCCGGCCACGGCAGGGATGATGTAGACACACCCCCCCTCGGGGACGGGTGTCTGCAGCCCGGCGGCATCCCGGATGTTGGTGTCCCCGACAAAGATCTGGACGTGGCGGCGGACCATGCCCTGCTCGTCACGCAGGCGCCATTCCAGCTGGGGGACGGAGAGAGCCAGCCCATCGAGCATCTCGCCCACCGTGGCGCCCTCCAGGGAGAGGCTTGACCGCCCCCCCGCCCAGGGCTGCAGGGCGCCGGGCAGGAACAACGTGGCCGGGCGCCCCGGCGTCTCTGGCCCGACGTCCCTGGCCTCTCCCTCCACCTCGGGCCGTCGGCCGCCCTCGCCGGCCACGGCCGTCACTCCAGCACCGCGGCTCGCACGGACAGGACGTCGGGGAGGTGCTCGGACACGAGATGCCAAGAATCCCCGTCGTCGCTGCTGGCGTAGACCTCGCCGGCCCGCGTCCCGAAGTAGATGCCTGCCGGGTCGCCACCGTCAGTGCACATGGCGTCGCGCAGCACAGGGGCGTGGTAGCCCTCCTGGGGCAGGCCCTCGTTGAGGGGCTCCCAGTGCCCGCCGGCATCCTCGCTCCGGTAGACGCGGCACTTGCGCTCCGGCGGCATCCTCTCGGCGTCGGCCACCAACGGGAAGAGGTACAGCGTCTCGGGCCGGGAGGGGTGCACCACCAGGGGGAAGCCGAAGGTGGAGGGAAGGCCGGACTCGATGGGCTCCCACGACCCTCCCCAGTCCTCCGAGCGGTACACGCCGAAGTGGTTCTGCGCGAACAGCCTCTCGGGCCGGGTGGGGTGGCTGGCCACCTTGTGCACGCACTGCCCGAACTCAGGGAAGCGCTGGTCCTCGGGCAGCCAGTAGGCCTGGATGCCCTTGTTCCCCGGGTTCCAGGTGACCCCCCCGTCAGTCGTGCGGTAGACGCCTCCTGCCGACATGGCCACGAGCATCTGGGCCGGGTCGTCGGGATGGGGGACGATGGTGTGAAGGCAGGCCCCGCCTCCTCCCGGCTCCCACCTCTCCCGGTGAGGGTGGGAGTAGAGCCCCTCCACCAGCGAGAAAGTGATGCCCCCGTCCTCGGAGCGGAAGAGGGCATGAGGCTCCACCCCGGCGTAGACCACCCCCGGCTGGTTGGCCGGCGCGGGCTGCACCTGCCACACCCGGGCAAGGCTGGCCCCGGTCTCCTCCGGGAACCGGATGGGAGCCTGGTCCGGCTCCAACCAGGTCGCACCCAGGTCGTCGGAATGGTGCAGCGACGGCCCCCAGTGCTCGCTCATGGCGGTGGCGAACAGCCGGGGCGTCTCGGGGCGGGTGTCGATCCCCACCCCGTATACCGCGTTCATCATGAGCTGGAGGGGCTGCAGCTCGAAGTGCCGCCGCCCCTGCCGGCTCCGCCCCACCACCACCCCCTTGCGGGTGCCGATCAGAAGGACCGCCTCACTCATTGCCCACGCCCCCTTGGTCCGATGTTCCAAATAGGAATAGTACGCTGAGGAGCGTGCGTCAAGGGCAGATCTCGACCACCGGCCATGCCCTGCTGGGACTGCTCTCCTTCGCCGGCGAGGTGTCGGGCTACGAGCTCAAGCAGCTTGCCGACCGGACCCTGCGCTTCTTCTGGGTCTCGCCCGCCATGAGCCAGGTCTACTCCGAGCTGGGCACCCTGGACCGGGCCGGGCTTGTCGAGGCCCGAGAGGAGGCAGCCAACGGCCCACGGCCTGCCCGCCGCTACCGGCTCACGCCCGCCGGGGAGGAGGAGCTGCGCCGCTGGTTGGCCCAGAGCGATGTGGGCTTCCCGGTCATCAAGCACGGTGTGGCCCTCAGGCTGTTCCTTGGCCACATGGTCAGCCCGGACCGGATGGAGGAGATGCTCCAGCGGTACACCGAGCAGCTGGAGGGGCGAACGGCGGAACTGGCCCAGATCCGGGAGGGCCTCGGGGACGACCCCGCCTACCGCTACGCCGCCCTGGTGGCCGAGTGGGGCCAGCGCTACTACCGGGAGGAGGCCGAAGCCGTCCAGGTCGTGCTGGAGGCGCTGTCCCGTCCCCGCACCTAGGCTCGCCCCGGTGGAAGCCCCCCTGGTCACCCTGGAGGACATCCGGGCGGCCGCCGGCCGCCTCCAGGGTTCTGTCTTCCGCACCCCCCTTGTCCCCTATGCCCCTGCCGACCCGGGGCGGCCCCTCTGGCTCAAGGCCGAGTCGCTGCAGCCCACGGGGGCCTTCAAGCTGAGAGGTGCCTTCAACAAGATCGCGGCGGTCCTCGACCAGGCCAAGCGCTCGGGGATAGTCACCCATTCCAGCGGCAACCACGCCCGGGCCGTGGCCTGGGTGGCCCGGGAGCTCGGCCTGCGAGCGGTGGTCGTCATGCCGGATGCGGCACCTGTCGAGAAAGTGGAGGCGGTGCGGGCTCTCGGGGCCGAGGTGGTCATCGTCCCCCCCGAGCGCCGGGACACCGAGGCGGAGCGGCTGGCCGGGGAGGAGGGCTACGTGCTGGTCCCGCCTTACGACGATCCCGCCATCATCGCCGGCCAGGGGACCGCTGGCCTCGAGATCATGGAGGACCTCCCCGACCTTGATGTGGTCCTGGTCCCGGTGAGCGGGGGCGGCCTGATCTCCGGTGTGGCCACTGCCGTCAAGTCCCTGCGCCCTGAGGTCCAAGTGGTGGGGGTGGAGCCGGAGCTGGCCGGTGACGCTGCCGAGAGCCTGCGATCAGGACGCCTGGTCGCTTGGGACGTCGGCCGCACCTACCGGACCATGGCCGACGGGCTGCGCACGACCAGCGTGGGCCGGCTTCCCTGGGAGCACATCCGCCGGTACGTGGACGACATCCTGTTGGTCAGCGAAGAGGAGATCGGTGCCGCCTCCAGGGCCCTGGTTGCCGACGCCCGGCTGGTCGCCGAGCCCTCCGGGGCGGTGACTCTGGCTGCCTACCTCAACCGCCGGGACTCCCTACCCCCCCAGGGACGCTATGTGGCCGTGGTTAGCGGGGGATCGGTGTCGCCCCGGCTCCTGGCCCGGCTGCTCACCGGGGACGGGACCGAGCCGTGAGGCTGGCTGAGAGGGCTGCCCGGTCGGGCCTGGCGGCGGGAGGCACCCCCGACGTGGCCTCGCTCGAGCTGCTGGTCCTGGCGGCCAGGCGGGGCAGCCTGTCCAGGGCGGCAGCCGAATGTGGGCTCTCGCAGCCCTCGGCCTCGGCCCGCATCCGCCAGTTGGAGCGCCAGCTGGGGCTGCGCCTCCTGGAGCGGGGCCCGAGCGGCTCCCGCCCCAGCCCGGCCGGAAGGCTGGTGGTGGAGTGGGCTGGGAACGTGCTCGAAGCCATGGCCGGCCTGCGCCAGGCCGCCGCTGCCCTGCGCAGCGAGGCCCAGACCCACCTCCGGGTGGCAGCCAGCTACACCGTCGCCGAATACCTGCTACCCGGTTGGCTGGCCGCCTTCCACCGCCTGCGCCCCGACGTGGCCGTCTCCGTCGACGTGGTCAACTCGGCCCAGGTGGGGGAGCGGGCCAGGGCGAGGCAGATCGACCTCGGCTTCGTTGAATGCCACGACGCCCCCGCCGGTCTCCGGGCCGAGGTGGTGGCGACCGACGAGCTGGTCGTGGTGGTGGCTCCCGACCACCCCTGGGCCCGCCGGCGCCGGCCTCTGGAGGCCGCCGCCCTGGGCCAGGCGGAGCTGGTGGCGAGGGAGCCTGGCTCCGGCACCCGGGACTCGTTCGAAGCGGCCCTTCGGGCGGCGGTGGCCTCCGACGATGTCGCTGGCCTGCACCCCTCCATAGAGCTGGGCTCCACCTCTGCCATCAAGGCCGCCGTGGCCGATGGCATGGGCCCCGCCGTGCTCAGCCGGCTGGCCGTGGCCGCTGAGCTGGCTTCGGGGGCCATGGTCGAGGTGGAGGTCAGGGGCGTGGACCTCTCCCGCCGGCTCCGGGCGGTCTGGGCTGGAGGGGCCTACCCGCCCGAGCCCACGGCGTCGCTGTTGCGCTCGCTCGGCGGGTCATAGCCTGGGCCTATCACCTGATCGACAACGGGGGCCTAGCCGGTCCGGGTCCCCGGCCTTAGGGTCGATCCAATGGCGGGCGTCGGGTCGGCGTCAGTTCTCCAGCGCTACCGCGTCCTGCGGGTCTTGGCTGTCCTCGGCCAGGAGCCGGGGCCGGCGCACGCCCGGCTGGCCGTGGCCATGGGCCTGGGGCCCGTCCCCCCTGCCGGCGAGTACGCCGAGGTGATGGAGCATCAGTGCCCTCCCTATGGCGGCCACTACCTGGGCCAGCCCCCCTCTGCCGGGGTCGTTGACCACCTGTGCTCGCTGCTCTTCTTCTATGCCGGCTTGAGCGAAGGGGGAGACCGGGAGGACCGGCCAGGCTTCCTGATGGAGAGGCTTGCCTCCTGGGCCCCGGCCTGCCTGGCCGCCGTGGCCGAGGTGGGCCATCCCTGGTACTGGGCCTGGGCCGGCCTGGTGCGTGAGGCGCTGGTCGAGGAGGTGGCGGAGCTGGGGCCCGCCCACCGCCTGCCCCGGTGCCTGCGGGAGGCCCCACCACCCCTGGGCACGGGCGGGGACGTGCTCGGCGCTCTGAGCTGCCCGGCGCGAAGTGGGCTGGTGCTCACGCCGGCGAGGGTGGCTGCCCTGGCCGCCGAGCTGGACCGGCCCGGTCCCGGTGGCCTTGGGGGCCTGCTGGCCCGGGAGCCGGGCGGGACCCTCGAGCTGCTGGCCCTGGAGGCACGGACCTGGGTGGAGAGGCACCGGGCCTGGGGGGTGCCGGCCGGAGGGGTAGCCGGCTGGTGGGCGGGCCGGGCAGCCCGTACAGCCGAGGTGCTGGAGGCCCTGGCCGAGGCCTGCCCGACCGGCCACTCCTGGCTTTAGGCAGGGCGGTAGGCAGGGGCGGCCTCTCAGTCCGCCGTGGGGAACCCGAGGTGGACGGCTCGCTCCCCCGTCGGCTCTGGCCAGCGGGCCGTGACGGCCTTGGTGCGGGTGTAGAAGTGCACGCCCTGGCGGCCGTGCACATGGGTGTCGCCGAACAGCGACTGCTTCCACCCGCCGAAGGAGAAGTACGCCATGGGAGTGGGGATGGGCACGTTGATCCCCACCATGCCCACCTCGACCTCGGACTGGAAGCGGCGGGCAGCCAGGCCGTCGTTGGTGAAGATGGCCACCCCGTTGCCGTAGGGGTTGCGGTTCACCAGGCCGAGGGCGTCGTCGAAGCTGCCCACCCGGACCACGGAGAGGACGGGGCCGAAGATCTCGTCCCGGTATATCGACATCTCCGGGGTGACCCGGTCGAAGAGGCAGGGCCCGAGGAAGAAGCCGGCCTCGTGGCCCTCCACCTTGAGGTCCCGGCCGTCCACTACCAGCTCGGCCCCCTCCCGGATCCCGGCCTCGACGTAGGAGGCCACCTTGTCCCGGTGGGCGGAGGTGACGAGCGGCCCCATCTGGGAGCCGTCCGACATCCCCGGCCCCACCACCACCGAGGCCGCCCGCTCAGCCAGGGCCGGGACCAGAGCGTCTGCCACCTCGCCCACGGCCACCACGGCGGACACCGCCATGCAGCGCTCGCCGGCCGACCCGTAGCCGGCCGAGGCCAGGGCCGAGGCGGCCATCTCCACATCGGCGTCGGGGAGGACCACGGCGTGGTTCTTGGCTCCGCCCAGGGCCTGGACCCGCTTGCCCTGGGCCGTGCCCCTCTCGTAGACATGGCGCGCTATCGGGGTGGAGCCCACGAAGGAGACGGCGGCTATGCCAGGGTGGTCCAGGATGGCATCGACAGCCACCTTGTCACCCTGCACGACGTTGAACACCCCGTCAGGCAGGCCGGCCTCCTGCCACCAGCGGGCCAGGAGCAGGGAGGCCGAGGGGTCCTTCTCCGAGGGCTTGAGCACGAAGGCATTGCCGCAGGCGATGGCGACGGGGAACATCCACATGGGCACCATGGCCGGGAAGTTGAAAGGGGTGATGCCGGCCACCACACCCAGGGGCTGGCGGATGGAGTAGGCGTCCACCCTCGTGGAGACGTTCTCGGAGAACTCGCCCTGCAGGAGCGACGGGATGCCGCACGCCAGCTCCACCACCTCCAGGCCGCGCTGCACCTCTCCCCGGGCGTCCTCCAGGGTCTTGCCGTGCTCGGCGGTGATGAGCCGGGCCAGCTCGTCGCGGTGGCGGTCCACCAGCTCCCTGAAGCGGAACAGGACCCTGGTCCGACCGGAAAGGGAGGTGTCGCGCCACTCGGGGAAGGTGGACCGGGCCGCTCTCACCGTGGCGTCGACGTCCGACGGGGTGGCGAAGGCCACCCGGGCCTCCTCCGAACCGGTGGCGGGGTCGTAGACGATCCCGTGGCGGCCCGCCTCCTCCCCGCCGGCAAGCGCACCGCCGATCCAGTGGGTCACGGTCTTCATGGCACGGGCTCCTTCTCGGCCTCGGCTATGGCGTCGGTGAGGATCCTCAAGCCCTCCTCGGCCTCGCCCTCGGTGAGCGTGAGGGGGGGGCGATGCGAAGGACGTTCCCGTACAGGCCGCCCTTGCCTATGAGCAGCCCCCGCCGGCGAGCCCCCTCCATGACCCGGGCGGCGGCGGCGGGGTCGGGCCGGCGCCCTGCCGACACCAGCTCCACCCCGATCATGAGGCCCTTGCCCCGCACCTCCCCCACCGGGCCGCCGGCGCCAGCCCGCAAGCCGTCGATGAGCCGGGACCCCACCTTCAAGGCGTTGGCCTGGAGGTCGTGGTCCACCACGTAGGCCAGGGTGGCCCGAGCGGCCCGGGTGGAGAGGGGGTTGCCCCCGAAGGTGGAGATGGAGTTGGCCCCGATGGCGTCCATGAGGTCGCCTCTGGCCACCACTCCTCCGATGGAGAGCCCGTTGCCCAGGCCCTTGGCGAAGGTCATGACGTCGGGGACGAAGCCGTGGGCCCCGATCCCCCAGAAGTGCTCGCCCGTCCGCCCCCACCCCGTCTGGACCTCGTCGGATATGAAGGGGATCCCGTATTGGTCCAGCACCTCCTTCATGGCCCCGAAGAAGCCGTCAGGGGGGACGGTGAAGCCGCCCACGCCCTGGATCGGCTCGGCGATCATGGCCGCCACGTCTCCCGACGTGGTGGTGTCTATGACCGTCCTCAGGTCCTCCACGCACACGGCGGTGTACTCGTCGTCAGGAAGGTGGGCGAAGGGGGAGCGGTACCTGTAGCCGCCCTGGACGTAGCTGACCTGCAGAGGGGAGAGGCCCGAGGCCGACCACGAGCGGTTGCCGGTCACTCCCATGGCGGCGTAGGAGCGCCCGTGGTAGCTGCCCCGCAGGGCGATGACCTGGTTGGAGCGCCGGAGGCTGGTGCACAGGAGGAGGGCCGCCTCGTTGGCCTCGGTCCCCGAGGTGGTGAAGAAGACCTTGGCATCGGGGATCCCCGACAGGCGGGCGATCTCCTCGGCCAGGGCCACCTGCTCCTCGATCAGGTAGACGGTCGAGGTGTGCAGGATGCGCCCGGCCTGGTCCCGGATGGCCTCCACCACCTCGGGTACGTTGTGGCCGACCATGGTGGTGAGGATGCCGCCGAAGAAGTCCAGGTACTCGTGGCCCTCGGCGTCCGTGACCCGGCAGCCGTGGCCCTCCACCAGGGCGATGGGCTGGTCGTAGTAGAGGGACAGCCAACTCGGCATGACGGCCCGGTGGCGGGCCAGGAGATCGGCATGGCTGCTCATCCCCCCATTGGAAGCCTTGCCACCGTCGTGCCGGCAACCCCCAAGCTGTCCGGAACTACCTTTGGGGCCGGACGACCTGTATGGTCCACCCCGGTGCTGCCCTCGCTGGCCGAAGTGCTCGGGATGGACGTGGTGCGCCGGGGCCGTCCTGAGGTCGTGGCCGGTGCTGGCGGCCTTTCTAACCAGGTGCGCTGGGTGCATGTGAGCGAGCTGGCCGACATCGCCCACCTCCTGAAGGGCGGTGAGCTGGTCCTCACCACGGGGGTGGCCCTTCCTCCCGACAGTGCAGGTCTCGGGGGCTATGTGAAGGACCTGGCCGGGGTGGGGGTGGCCGGGCTCATGGTCGAGCTGGGCCGGCGCTTCGTTGGCTCCCTTCCTCCCGCCCTGGCCCGCCCCGCCGAGCGAGCCGGCCTGCCCTTGGTCGCCCTTCGCAAGGAGGTCCGCTTCGTGGAGGTGACCGAGGCAGTCCATGCCCGCATCGTCGACGCCCACCTGGAGGAGCTGCGCCGGTCGGAGCGTCTGCACGCCGTGTTCACCGAGCTCTCCCTGGAGGGAGCGAGCGTGGCCGAGGTGATCCACCAGGTGGCCCGCTTGGGCGGGATGCCCGTGGTCCTGGAGGACCTCACTCACCAAGTGGTGGCGGTTGACCCCGCCGGCGAGGACCCCGAGGCAGTGCTGGAGGGGTGGGAGGGGCGCTCCCGGGCCGCCGTATCGACCGAGAGGGTCGCCTACGTCCCCGAGAGCGGCCTCCTGGTGGCCAGGGTGGGCGCCAGGGGGGAGGATTGGGGCCGGTTGGCGCTGGTATGCGAGGAGGAGCCCGGCGGCGCCCAGAGGATGCTCATCGAGCGGGCCACCACCGCCCTGGCCCTGGGCAGGCTCATCGAGCGTGACCGTTCCGGGCTTCGCCGCCAGGCCGAGCGTACCCTCCTCGCCGCCATCTTGGACCACGAGGTCGCCGACCATGAGGTCACTGCCCGGGCCCGGGCTCTTGGGGTCCCGGTCACCGGTCGCCAGCTGGTGGGGGTGACGGCCCGCCTGCCCGCCGGCTGGGCTGTGGGGGATCCCCAGGCCATCACCCGAGCGCTGGCGGAATCGGTGGCCGGCTCCGCCCGGCGCTCCGGGCTTCCCGTCCTGGTGGGCGTGCTGGAGGAGGGGGTGGTGACGGCCTTGCTGTCCATGCCGGCCGGGGTAGGGGTGGAGGCGGTCCTGACCCGCCTGGCAGGCGCCTGCGCCGAGGCATTGCCGGCCGCGCCGGTGGTGGGGGTGGGTTCGGTGGGGCACACCGTGGCCGAGGCGCGCCGGTCGTTGCGGGAGTCCCGGCAGGTGGCTGACCTGGTCCGGGACCAGCCCGGCACCAGGCCCTACCACGAGCTCGGAGACCTGGGCATCCTGGGGCTGGTCCACCTGCTGAGGGATGACCCACGTCTGCAGAGCTTCGTCGAGCGCCAACTGGGACGACTCCTGTCCCGGGAGCGGCGCGAGCAGACGGGGCTGCTGGAGGCCCTGTCGGCCTACTTCCGGGCGGGGGGCAACAAGTCCACCGCCGCCCGTCTGGCCCACCTGTCCCGCAGCGTCTTCTACCAGCGCCTGTCCCGGCTGGAGGAGATCCTCGGGGTCAGCCTGGCTGACCCTGGTCAGGCCGTGTCCCTCCATGTGGCCGTGCTGGCCCTGGAGGACCTGCGGAGGGCCCGGGGCCGGGGGTAGGCGATGCTCGAGTGCCTTGGGCTGGATCACGTCCAAGAGGCGCTGTACCTGACGCTCCTGGAGCGCCGATCGGCCACGCCAGCCCAGCTGGCCCGGCGCCACCCGGAGATCGCCCGGGAGCAGGTGGAGGGTGCTCTCGCCGTCCTCGAGGCCCGGGGCTGGTTGCGACCCGGCCCGGCCCGTCGGGCCGCTACCTGGCCTTGCCGCCCGACGTCGCCCTGTCGGGCTGGTTGCAGGCCCAGGCTCGCCGCCTACGCGCCGCGGAGAGTGCCCTGGCCGAGCTCACCGATCGCTACCGGGAGGCCGCGCCCAGGCGGAGGGCCTCGGCGGCCCTAGTGGAGCAGATCCACGGGCCGGCGGCCCTGGAACGCTGGACCCAACTCGCCCGCAGCGCCACCAGGGAGAAGCGGGCCCTGGAACAGCCCCCCTACGAGACCCCGAGGACGAGGCTCAGCTCCATGGAGGCCGGGGGGTCGCTCAGGGCGTCAGGCACCGGGTGGTGTACGACCAGGCGGCCATCGAGGCCCCGGCCGGCCTGTCGCCCTTGCGAGAGGGCCTGGAGGCCGGCGAGGAGGCCCGCGTCATCGGCAGGGTGCCGATCCGGCTCTTGCTCGTCGACGACGAGGTGGCCCTCCTGCCCACCTGGCAGGGCGGGACCTACGCCGAAGGGTCGTTGCTGGTCCGGTCCGCCAGCCTGCTGTCGGCTCTGTCGGCCCCTTCGAGGAGCTCTTCCAAGTGCAACTGGGACATCATCGAGTTCGGGGGCTGGGTCTACGGGCCGGACTACTACCCCACCGGGGGAGAGCTCTTCTCCAGTGGCGCCGCCACCAACAACTACTCCTCCAAGACCAT